>MTKX01021439.1_pt1 | contig 14703 bp, 18 predicted proteins | sample 1042771 | NCBI WGS metagenome assembly MTKX01 (sample SAMN06212183, study PRJNA360534) | anaerobic digester metagenome | biome: Wastewater treatment plant; material: sludge; isolation source: anaerobic digester fed with sludge from wastewater treatment plant | place: Denmark: WWTP Randers ... | reverse complement strand
GCAGGAGCTCTTTGGCATCAAGCCCGACCTGACCACCCTGGGAAAGATAATAGGCGGAGGCTTCCCCATTGGGGTCTTCGGAGGCCGGGCAGATCTGATGGACCAGGTGGCCCCAGGGGGAGCGATCTATCAGGCGGGGACGTACAATGGAAGTCCGGCCTCTCTGGCTGCTGGCCTGGCGACTTTGGATGTGATGGAGAAGGAGGATACCATAAATAAACTCAACCGGTCCGGAGAGAGCATGAGACTGGCCCTTAAGGATATGGTGGAGGATCTTGGGCAGGACTGGAGCGTGGTCGGCATCGCCTCCATGTTCAAGGTATTCTTCGGCCCGGAGCCTCATAACTATGCCCAGGCCTTGAGGTGTGATCGGCAGGGCTACTTCGAGTTCTTCCGCCGGATGCTGGATTCTGGCATCTTCCTCACCCCCAGCCAGTATGAGACCGATTTCATTTCTGCAGCGCATAACCAAGATGTGATCGAGACCACCCTGGAGGCGTTCCGCTCCTGCCTGAAAAGCTGATCGTGGGGACGAGGGGCAGCCCTCTGGCATTGCGCCAGACGCAGATCGTGCAGGAGAGGCTTAAGGGCCTTGGCATCCAGACCCAGCTGTGCCGGGTTAAGACCAGCGGGGACGTCTTCCTGGACAAGCCCCTCCACCAGCTCACCGGTTTTGGGGTCTTCGTGGCTGAGATAGACGAACGCATGCTTTCCGGCAAGATCGATCTCGCTGTGCACAGCATGAAGGACCTCCCCACCAAAAGGCCTGAGGAGCTGATAGTCTCCGCTGTCCTGAAACGCGACTCACCATACGACGTCCTCTTATGCAGGGAGAAATCTGTCAAAAGCATCGAGGAGCTGGACCAGGGGGCACGAGTGGGCACATCGAGCATGCGGCGGATGGCCCAGCTTCTCCGCGCCCGCCCCGACCTGAACATTCTGAGCCTGCGGGGGAATCTTCATACCAGGCTGGGCAAGCTGGAGCGGGGAGACTACGATGCCATAGTCCTGGCCGAGGCCGGCCTCGAGCGCATGGGCTACCATCCAGATTATGTGAGGCTAGATGGGGAGAGGTTCGTTCCCTCTGCCAACCAGGGGACGATAATCGTAGTTGCAAAGGCCGGATCTGAGGCTGAGGCCTGCTCCCGCGCTCTGGATGATGCTCATGCTAGATCTGAGACCATGATCGAGCGCAAGATCATGGAGACCGTGGGCGGAGGCTGTGTGGTGCCCATGGCCGTCCATGCTTTGGTGCAAAAGGGAGAGGCGCGGGTTCTGGCTGAGGTCTTATCCCCGGACGGCAAGAGGTTCGTCCGCCTGGAGGAGAGGATCTCTCTCGTTCAGAATCATCTGGCAGTGGCAGAGGATATGGGAGAGCGGCTGATGAGGATGGGAGGAAGAGAGCTGGTGGACGAGGCGGTGAAGTTTTTTGGCAATCGGTAAGGTTTATCTGGTGGGAGCGGGGCCCGGAGACCCGGAGCTGCTGACGATTAAGGGAAGAAAGAGGCTCATGGAGGCGGACGTTGTCCTATTCGACCGGCTGCTCGACTCCAGGATGCTGGACGGGGTAAAGGGGGAGCTTATAGATGTGGGCAAGAACGCGGGAAGGCATAAGCTGAAGCAAGAGGAGATTAACCAGCTCCTGGTAGAGAAAGCCAAAGAAGGCAAAATCGTTGTCCGGCTGAAGGGCTGAGACCCCTACCTCTTCGGCCGGGGAGGCGAGGAGGCGATCGCCTGCCGGGATTGGGGAATCCCGTTTGAGGTTGTCCCCGGCGTCACCTCGGCCATCGCCGCCCCGGAGCTGGCGGGAATTCCAGTTACTCACAGAAAGGTGGCCTCGGCCCTGACCATAGTCACCGGCCATGAGGAGCCGGGAAAGGACTCGCCCCTCGACTGGCGGGCCATGGCCGGGCTTGATGGAACCCTGGTNNCTGGTTGTTCTCATGGGCGTCTCCCGGCTGGAGGAGAACACCAATAGGCTCATAGAAGCGGGAAAGTCCCCCCAGACCCCGGCGGCCATGGTGGAGAAGGGCGGCTGGCCGGATCAGAGGCTGATCTCGGGGACCCTGGGGGATATCGCCGAGAGGGCAAAGGAAGAGAATGTCCAGTCTCCGGCCATACTGGTGGTGGGAGACGTAGTCCGGCTGGCAGAGGTCCTCGCCCCGGAGAGGATCGCCATCCTCAGGCCGGCGGGCCAGCAGGAGGAGTCGGTTGAACTGGCGGAGCGCTACGGATTTATTCCCCTGTCCGCTCCGGCCATCGCCCTGGAGAGAAATCCCCTGCCCGAAGATCTGCAAGAGAGGATCGCTGCCGCGGAATGCGTGGCCTTCACCAGCGCCAATGGGGTGCATATCGCTCTTGGGAATAAGGCCATATCCGGAGCATTAGCAGCAAAGAAGATCGTCTCCATCGGCCCCAAGACGAAGCAGGCCCTGAACGAATACGATATCCAGTCGGAGATGCCCGAAAGCTACAGCTCTGAGGGGCTGGAGAGGATGCTCAAGGGAAGATATAAGAGCATTCTCTTCCTGCGCAGCGCCCAGGGGAGCCAGTATCTCTCCGATGGCCTGAGGGAGGCGGGAATCGTGGTGGATGACATTCCCCTTTATGGAGTGGTGAATTCATCCGATCCCCGCCTGGACCGGCTGATAGAGCGGGCAGGCGAGGTGGACATCTTCGCCTTCACCAGCTCCTCAACAGCTCGAAATCTGCTGGAAAGAGCAAGAGCGATGGGAAGGGAAGAACAGCTGCGAGAGGCTCTTGCCAGGGCCACAGTGGCCGCCATCGGCAAGCCTACTGCCCAAGAGTTGTCCCGCCTGGGGGTGGCGGTGGACGTCATCCCGGAGAACTTCACCTTTGAGGCCATGCTGGCAGCCCTGGTCGGGAGAAAGAGATCCTCTGGCAATGCTGCAAGCATGGCAAAGGATAGAATGGAGTTGTGAGGTTTACATGATCATATTTTCCAAAGCCCTGGCCGACCAGGCCACGGTATGGGAGGCCCTGCGGGAATCCGAGTCCTGCCAGGACGTCCCGGNNTATGGATGCCATCCCAAAGGAGGATGACGAGTTGAGCCTTGAGGAAGGGGTGCGTCTGACAGACGATCTGGCCCGGATGAAGATACCGATTCTCATTCTCACTGGCGGCGAGCCACTGATGAGCCGCAACTTCTTCTCTATTGCCTTCCACGCCCGGGAGGCGGGTTTGAGGACGGTCATATCCACCAATGGCACCCTGATCACCCCCGAGGTGGCAAGGCTTTTGGCAGAGGCTAAGATTCGATACGTAGGGGTCAGCCTGGACTCCGCCCTCCCCGCCAGCCATGACAAATTCCGGGGCGTTCCTGGGGCGTTCGACCGCGCCCTCCAGGGATTGAGAAACGCCAGGGATGCGGGCCTGAAGACCGGCCTGAGGATAACTCTGACCCGGGACAACTGGCAGGATGTTCCCGCCCTCCTCAATTTGGCCTTGGAGGAGAACATCCCCCGCTTTTGCCTCTACCATCTGGTTCCCACTGGCCGGGGGGCGGGGATATCGGATAAGGATGTGAGCTCTGAGCAGCGTCGCAGCGTCATCCGCCTGCTGGCCGAGGCAGCGGTGGAGCTCAAGGATAAGAACATCGAGATCCTGACCACCGATTCTCCCATGGATGGGGCCTATCTCCTGGAGATCTTGAAGGACGATCCGAGAAGGGACTATGTGAGAAAGCTCTTGACCAATGCCGGGGGCTGCTCCGCCGGGGCTAAGGTGGCCAACATCAGCTATCAGGGAGATGTTCATCCCTGCCACTTCATGCCCCAGGTGGTGGTGGGCAACGTCCGGGAAAGATCCTTCCAGGATATCTGGATCGACCATCCAACCCCAGAGCTCTTAGTACTGCGAGGGATCAAATCCAATCTCAAAGGAGCATGCTCTAGCNNCGACTTGCTGGGAGAGGATCCCACCTGCATCGTAGAGAATAAGTGCGGCTGAATCGCGATCCTTCGGGCCGGGATATCCCTGAATAGAACCGATCGGCTCAACTGATGGGATGAATTCCGCTGCCCTCCATAACTCATTCTTTTTAGGCCGTTTTATCATCTTTTCTCTAGACCATTCCTTCCACCGGAAGATATATTTGAGATCAGCTGCATTATGATGGATAATAGAGATAAACGGAGGCGATAAATTGACACATCATGAAGAGAAGAAAGAGGAAAAAGAGGAGAAGGCAGCAAAGGTTGAACCCATAAAGCCTGGCGACAAGAGGGGAGGCAAAAAGAAGGGTCTTCTCGATACCTGCCAGTGAGCTGCTGGCTAACCTTAACTGGAATTTTTTTTTGTCCTCTCGCTATTTGTTCTAGGTGAACTTGAATCGCAAAATCTATGTGTCTTTTGGGCCTTTTGTGGTGAGCTGCTATGCTCTGGCCCAACCACAGAGATAAAGAGGAAGAGATNNAGGAAGAGAGGCCGTATTCTCTGCCTTAACTCACCCCCATAATTCAGCGAAGGGCCATCTTTTTTTTCAACGATAAAAAGATTTAACTATCTCCGTCAGCAAGAACCATATTGTGCGATCCATCCAGAAGACCCAGTCCAAGCCTCAGGGGGCAAAGCCGGAGAGGGGAAAAGCAGTAGGGGCAAAGTTTCTCCTCTTGCGGCCTGCTGGCTATCCCTTGAAGAGCATATTTCAGGAGTGTCCATCCGTTGCTGATGCCAGGCTCTTTGAGCTGTACGCCCGGGAGCAATGGTACGGTGAGGAGGTAAAACCTGGCTGCTACCTCTTCGACCGCAGGCTCTATCCTGATTATGCCTTTCAGGTGGTTCGGGCCTATCCCAGGCGCTCTGTGGTCGGCTTTGAAACCACCATCAAGGTGGAGCAGAAAGCGGAGGTCAAGAAAGGGGTAAGCTACGACGTCTCCTTTGATGAGGTCGTGGGTCAGGAGGAGGCCAAGCGCAAGGTGAAGATCGTGGAGAAGTACCTCTCCGACCCGGAGAGGTTCGGGCGCTGGGCACCGCGCAACATCCTCTTTTATGGCGTATCCGGCACCGGAAAGACCATGATCGCCAAAGCACTCTCTGCTAAAGCTGGTGTGCCGATGCTCGCTGTCAAGTCCACCAGCCTGATCGGCGAGTTCGTGGGCGAGGGAGCGAGACAGATCCACAGCCTCTATGAGAAGGCAGAGGAGATGGCACCATGCATAATCTTCATCGATGAACTGGATGCCATTGCCCTCGACCGGCGCTACCAGGACCTGAGAGGCGATGTCTCTGAGATGGTCAACTCTCTGCTTACGGAGATGGATGGAATATCCAGCAGGCTGGGCATCTGCACCATCGCCGCCACCAATCAGATCGAGGTCCTGGACTCTTCCATTCGCTCCCGTTTTGAGGAGGAGATCGAGTTCAAGCTGCCGGATAAAGATGAGCGCTTGCAGATTCTGGAGAAGAATGCCAGCACCCTGCCTCTGGAGATGGTTGATGTGGACCTGAAGGAGATCGCCAGGCAGACGGATGGCTTCTCCGGGCGAGATCTGGTGGAGAAGGTGCTGAAGGTGGCACTGCACCATGCTCTCATGGATGAATGCAATATATCTCAAAAGCATATCGAAGAGGCATTACCAAGAGCGCGAAAGCATTACCGACAGCCTCCGACGGAAATGTTCTCATAAGGAAGCCCTTTTGTACTTATAAGTCCAATATGGCTTGAGGCACATGTGGCAGGAGATTTTGGATAAGTTCAAGAGGTTTCCCGCGCAGGAGAAGGTCATCCGCCTCGTCCTGCAGAGGGGCTTTCAGATCAACGATCAGGCCCGGGTGGTATCGGGCCAGATAGAGATTCCTCATGCTCAGATCGCAAAGGAGCTGGAAGTGGACAGAAGAGTGGTGGACACCACGGCACAAGCCATTCGCGAGGATGAGGTCCTCTGGAAGGTCTTCAGAAATGTGCGCTCCATGATCTATCTGGGTGAGGTGGCGCCCATCCTGGGATTGGGTGTTATCGAGATCACTCCCGTGAATGCCGTCAAGACAGGGCTTTTGGGCGATGTGGCCAGCGCTGTGGCCAGGAACGGCCTCTCCATCCGCCAGGCTGTCTCAGACGATCCATACTTCGTAGAGAGCCCAAAGCTCACCATCATCACTGAGGGGAAGATCCCAGGCGATCTTGTCATTCTGCTCAAGGAGATCGAGGGCGTGAAAAGGGTGACCGTATATTAGACCTCATAATTTCGTTGGCCTATTACTATCAACAATATCGGCAATATCGTTATTACCATTATGATTATTTCAAAGGAATAATGCGACCGCTGCACAATTAATTAAACTTAAATAGTTTAAAATACAAGTGATTTCTTGGAGCCTCCGGTGATATCCCTTCATCCCTTCTCTCGAAGGCTCTAACCCCCCCTATTATCGTTCTTTGATTCCTATTTGACAGGACTCTCAATCCCGATGCAGGCCAAAGGCTTTTTCTCCCATGCACCCTCCGCCCATAAATGGTGGATTTATGGAAATGCTCTGGCTTACAGAGGAGGAAGTAAGGTCACTCCTGACCATAGATGATGCGATAGCGGCAGTCCAGAGGGCCTTTCTTGATCACGGAAATGGCAGAACTCAAATGCCTCCCAAGTCTTACCTTTACCTGCCCAAGCATAATGGCGACTTGAGATGCATGCCCGCCTACCTTGAGGGGCAGGATCTGGCCGGGGTGAAGATAGTCAACGTCCATCCGGGAAATCCGCAGATCGGGCTTCCTTCGGTCATGGCGCTCTTGATCTTGAACTCCCCCCAGACCGGCGAGCCACTGGCTGTTATGGGCGCAACATATCTCACCAGCATGCGCACCGGCGCTGCTGGTGCCGTCGCCGCCCGGCATCTGGCCAGGCAGGATTCTCGTGTGGTAGGGATGATCGGAGCCGGGACCCAGGCGCGAACGCAGCTTCAAGGCCTCTCCCGCTACTTCCCAATCGAGCAGGTGATGGTCTTCGATAGCTTTGAAGATCAGGCCCTGGCCTTTAAAGACGACGTCTCTGGATTTATGAAATGCAGCTGCATTGCGGTCTCGGGACCGGAAGAGGCCTGCGAATGCGATATTCTGGTTACCACCACCCCTTCACGCCGTCCAGTGGTCAGGGATGAATGGATCCAGCCCGGGACGCACATCAACGCCATCGGGGCAGATGCCGCAGGCAAACAGGAGCTGGAATCCACTCTCTTGAAGATGGCCAAGATCGTGGTGGATGATATCGCCCAGGCCGTCCATTCCGGCGAGGTCAACGTCCCCCTATCTGAGGGAATTATTCGCGAGAAGGATGTCTATGCAGAGATCGGCGAGATCCTGACTGGCAAAAAAACCGGACGGACCAGCAATGATGAGATCACCGTCTTCGACTCCACCGGCCTTGGGATCCAGGATGTAGCAGCAGGCCATGCGGTCTATGAGAAGGCTCTTCGGTCTAATATAGGGAGAAGAATGAGGCTGGCATGAGAGGATTGCCCATATGATAGCACTTCCCAACCGCTGTTATGGATATTTATTTCATGTCGCCATTAATAAAAGAGGCTGGCAGGATCTGGCATCTTGAGGCCGAAATCTATATAAATTTTGACATAGAGGCAGGCGGTGGTTATTATGGCAAAGAATAAAAAGAAGAGCAAGGGTCCACAGGATCGAAACAGCAACTATCAGATGAAGAACGGCAATCCCATCTCCAAGAATAGGGATAAAAAGGCTAGCTCCGCCAGCGCCGCGCAGGCCAGCTCCAAATCAAGCGGGCAGAAGGGCCTCCTCTCCGGCATCTCCAAGAGCATCTCCAGTGCCACAGGCAGTCTAACCAAGAAGCTCAAGCATTAAAATAGAACATGCTGAGGCGTGCCGGGGTGCCTCAGGCATGCTTTTTTCATCCGCCTGATGAGAAGATCGATGCTTCGATCATGGATATGAAGCGGATTTCGTCAGGCCTGCTCCTTCGTCCTGCTCTCGAACTCCTGTTGCACATCGCATCCGAGCTTTCCAATGGCATCCGAGCGGCATTGCCGGCAGTGCCTCATCTGCTTGATGATCTTCCCCAGCTCATCCTGAATCTTTCTCTTCTCCTCCGGCGATGGGGGCTTGATATGAGCGAACTTGTACTGGGGTATGAGGGGCATGACATTATGGATGAACACCCCCATGGACTTGATCTTATGAGCGATATCAATGAGATGCAAATCATTTATCCCCGGGATGATGACGGTATTNNAGCTGCTGATTGCATAAGAGCGTCGCCGCTTCCAGGCCCTCATATCTTTTGCCCTCATAATTGACGTAGTCATAGATATGCTGGCCGATCTGGGGATCGATGGCATTCAGGGTGACAGTGATATTGCATACGCCCAGGCGATCCAGCTCCTGGATCTTATCGGGCAGGAGCAGACCGTTGGTGCTTAGGCAGAGAATGATGTTGGGATACTTCTCTCCCACCATGCGCAGGGTCTCGAAGCTCTCCTCATTGAACAGAGGCTCACCAGGGCCTGCCACAGCGACCACCTTGATGTAATGGTACTTCTCCAGCACCTGATCGACCCTTTCCAGGGCCTCCTTGGGCTTTAAAACCTGGCTGGTGACCCCGGGACGGGACTCGTTCACGCAGTCGAAGTCCCGGATACAGTATTTGCACTGGATATTGCATTTTGGGGCCACGGCCAGATGCATCCTGCCAAAGCTGTGACAGGCCTTCTCGCTGAAACAGGGATGCTCTGATATCCTCCTCAGCTGCTCCGGGTCGTAGGGGACCTCCTGTCCTCTTACATTGGCAACGGGATAACTCTCTTCACTCATGATCGAACTCCACGATTGTATTGCTCTTAGTATCCTTTCCCATGGCTAAAAGACTTGCGTGCCAGAAGCGAAGTTAGACAAAGATACTTTAAGGAGGCGGGAGAAGGCAGGGGGTATATGCCTGACAAGAGCAAGATTGTGATCTGGCCGATATATTTCGATGCTGCCCGTTCCCGTGATGAGGGCAGAATGGTCTCCAGAGAGTACGCCATAAATGAGCCCAACCTGGATATGATCATAACGGCATCGATAAAATCCGGGCTGAAGCCGGAGATCGAGAGGGAGAAAAAGCACCCAAAGACCTGGCACAAGCCGGAGGCAGCAGGCCGAATACTGGTGGCGAAGAAGGGCTCCAAATCCGCTACCTTGAAGAAGATCGCAGGATCCTTAAANNAAGCAGGCCACTGGCAAGCGAGGTTGAGCGGTTTATATGATCGATCTGCATACCCATACAACCTTCAGCGATGGCGAGCTCATACCCAGCGAGCTGGTGCGTCGGGCAGAGGTCTTGGGCTATACCGCCATTGGCATAACCGATCATGCCGACTATACCAATATAGAGCACATCATAAGCTGCGTCTCCAAGGCCAAGTATCTGGAAGGCATACTGGATATCAGGATTCTTCCCGGGGTGGAGCTGACTCATGTGCCGCCACAGAAGATAGCGCAGCTAGCGGATCTGGCCCGCAACCTGGGCGCGGAGATCGTGGTTGTCCACGGGGAATCTCCTGTGGAGCCCGTCCGTCCTGGCACCAACCGGGCGGCTCTGGAGGCAGGCGTGGATATCCTTGCCCATCCTGGGTTCATCACCTTAGAGGAGGCGGAGATGGCCAGGGACAACGACGTCTGTCTGGAGATTACCTCCCGCTCCGGCCATAACATAACCAACGGCCATGTGGTGCAGATGGCAATTCAGGCCGGGGCGAAGATGGTGGTGGACACTGACGCCCATGCTCCCGAAGATCTCATCGATAGCGAAAGGGCAATTCAGATTGCATTTGGCGCGGGACTGACTCTTGAAGAGGCCAGGGAGATCGTCACTGCACCATGCCATTATAAGATGAGACCGCTATTGAGTGGAAGATTCGATCATAGATTATGCAATGGCAGGATTCTCCGGGCATCTACCAGGGGGTTGAATAGATAGACATCGTAGCGATTGACATATCGGGCCGGCATTCTGTAAAGGGGAGGTATAAGATGGTATGTGCCGTCCTATCCGCCCGGGTATCACCCAATTTTATCGAGAAGGTCCATTCGGTCAGGCTCGTTCCCCGCATCGCTGAGGCTCTGGACCTCAATGTTATTGCTGACCTGATAAGCGATGCCTGCTTATGCCTCCCGGGGACTATTGTGGCTGAGCAGGGGGACTTATACAACCTGGAGGTCTGGAGGGCACAGAGCATCCTCGGAAGGGATTTCAAGTATCCTGAGACGATAGCAGAAAGGACCGCCATAGAGTTGGCTCATCATATATCTCTGGCCGGTCGAAGGCTTATCGTTGAACCGGATGATGAATAATTAAGGAAGAATGATAATTGATCAATAAGGACGATAATTGATGGATAATGACAAGACCGCAGTTCTTCTCATGAGGGAGAATCCTGCCAATCCAATAGATCCCTACAGGATGATAGAGCTCCGGGGCCTGGCAAATGCTGCCGGCTATCGAGTCCTGCAAGAGATAAAGCAGCGCCGAGAGAGGGACCACCGTTTTCAAATCGGCAGGGGAAAGATAGAGGAGGCCCTCTCCTGCCATCCAAAAAAGCTCATCTTCTACAATCCGCTCAGCCCCACCCAGGTATTCAACATTCGTAGCGAGTTTCCGGCCCAGGTATTGGACCGGTTCAATCTGATCCTCGAGATCTTTGCCTCCCGGGCATCCACCAGGGAGGCCAAGCTGCAGGTGGAGCTGGCCCGTCTGAGCTATGATGCTCCTCAGGTGAGAAGCGAGCTTGCCCTTAAGAAGCGGGGTGAGCAGCCAGGATTCCGCGGTGCAGGTGCTTATGAGCAGTCGATGTACCACGATATCCGGGGGAGGATGGCAAAGATCAGGGGGGAGCTTAAAGAGGTGGAGGCAATGGGCGAAGGAAGGAGAAAGAGACGCAGAGAACTGGGCTTTGACCTCATCGCCCTGGCCGGATACACCAATGCTGGCAAGAGCACCCTGCTCAACACCCTCACCGGCTCTGTGGTCAATGCCCAGGATCAGCCTTTCACCACCCTCTCTCCCACCACCAGGGCTCTTGAGATCAACGGCCGCCGAACTATGCTTACCGATACAGTGGGATTTATCGATGATCTGCCCCACTTCCTGATCAAAGCCTTCCAATCCACCCTTTCTGAGATCGCCCAGGCGGATCTGGTCCTTTTGGTTGCCGACCTGAGCGATCCATTAGAGCTTCTCAGGCGTAAGCTGGTGGCATCTCACAAGGCCCTCTGGGACTGCCAGGTGACTGCGCCCATGATCACCGTTTTGAACAAGATGGACCGATTGGATGAATTCGATGCCAGGATGAGGTTTGATCAGATAAAGGATTTGGCTCCCAATCCGGTTATGGTCTCAGCACATTCCTCTCAGGGTCAAGAGAGCCTCAAGGAATGCATCTATCAGCACCTGCCACCATTAAAGGAGTATCAAATCAGGCTCCCGTATACCTCCCGCAGCTTTGGAGAGCTGTCCCGTCTCTATGGGACGGCTGAGCTTCTGGATGTGAGCTATGAGGATGAGCTGGTCTTGAGCCTGCGGGGGAGGGCTGAGGATGTGGCCCGGCTCAGCAAGACCGTAGAGGATGGAAAAGCATAGTGCCATAGGATCAGGAGCGATGACGGAGATCTTGCATGAGCACTTTCGCCTCAAGGAGACAGCAGTCACCATCTCTGCTCGGGAGAAGGAGCATATGGATGCCGCCAGAGCATCGATTGCCGAGCAGCGCTGCTATCTAGAGGAGTTCATAGAGAACGATCCATTCTTCCGCATCACCTTAGAGCCTTATGACCTTCAAGCGAATGATGCACCGGATATCGTCAAGCAGATGATCGAATCCAGCGCTATCATTGGCGTCGGTCCCATGGCCTGTGTAGCAGGCGCAATTGCCGGTTTTGCTGTGCAGGCGATGATCGATGACGGAGCGACTTATGCCATTGTAGATAACGGGGGAGATGTCTGCATCCTAAACGACAGGCCCATACTGGTGGGAATATACGCCGGAAGCTCTTCTATTCGGGATCTTGCCTTCCAGATCCCTGCTCGCAATAAGCCTTTTGGCATCTGCACCAGCTCGGGAACTGTGGGCCCATCCATATCCTTCGGCTGTGCCGATGCAGCCACAGTCATAGCGGATAATCTGGCTTTAGCGGACGCTGCTGCCACTGCCCTGGGTAATTCTGTGCAGTCAACCGGATCGCTGAAGGAGTGCTTTTCTGCCATCGAACGGCCGGGAATAACCGGCGCACTTGTGATCAGGGGACAGGAGATGGCGCTATGGGGGGAACTGCCCCCATTGCTGCGCGCTCATGTTAGCGAGGAGAGGATTACAAAAGGATGAGTTCCGTTTGCAGTCAAAAAAAGGCTCTTTGCTATTCAGTGCGGGTGAACTTGAATCGGAGAAACTCTATGTCCCCGTGCCTTCTGTGGTGAACCGCTATGATCTGACCCAACCACAGAGGCGCAGAGGAACAAAAGGCCATATCTCTGCCTGAACTCACCCCCATAATTCAGCGAAGAGCGCTCACTCGGTGCAGAACGAGCATATCCGCCGCGATGATTATGGGCGGCCAAGAGGGACTCTTGCAGAGCCACAGTGCCTTATGCTATCATATTATCGTTTATGGATGGGAATTGTGCTCTGCAGCCGCAATCCCTTATTCATTAAAAATCCGGCCGTTTTTTATGCCATCTGGATAAAATTAATATAATGGTATTGGGCAAAACAATTGATAAATAAGAGTCCGATTAGCTGGAAAATGGAGGATATCATGGCCGAGACTAGAAATTTCGCCCTCAGGGACAAGAAGGGCAACGAGATCGGGGTTTTTACGGGAAAGCAGCCCAGACAAGCAGCCTTAAAAGCAGCCAACAGAGGTCATAAGGATATAAGGCTAAGAGAGAGGGGAACTAAGAAAGTCCATATATTTGCGGGGGAGAGGGTTAAGGTAAAGAAACCAAAGGGCGCACCGGCATGGATGCCCAATGAGATCTGGAAGCCAAAGGTAAAGAAGATCGGCGTGGAGAAGCTCGACGAGATCTGATGGTCCAGACTCATTTTTTTTCGATCAGATCGCCTTCTGGTAGTGGCGCTCAATAATTGACCTCCCGCTCTCGGAAAGAGAAAAGCCCATCATCTCCAGAGCCTTTTTTGCCTCTCCATCACTATGCAGCAGCACCTCCGCCAGGTCTTGCGGCTCATCTATATCGCAGCCTGCTCGGAAGGATTCGAAGACTGAAAAATTCAGGCATGCTTTTCGGGCGTAGGCCATATGCTCAGGAAAGCTCAGGCCATGATAGCATGTCCGGAATTTCGGGCTGCGAATGAGGATCATATTCGTCCCTCCTCCCCGTCCCGGACAGAGGACCACATCTCCTTGGCAGCTGAGAATCCCTCTTATTTCTTTCTCTCTCAAGAGGGGCAGATCGGCCATTACAATGAGAATATCCGCGGGCCAGTCGAGGTCGGCTTGATGTGATATCAGGGAGTTGAGTGCATCGTTCAGCTCCAGCTCCGACTGCAGAATCTCGACATCTATGCCCAACTCCTCAGCTCTGAACTCTTGCCTGGAGAGGATGGTCGTTCTTCCCAGGCCAAAGACCGCCGCCAGAACATCCCTGAGCATGGCAAATGCAAAGAGCCTCCGCTCTGCCGGCTTGAGAGCTGATGAAAGCCTGGTCTTTCCTTCCCGGGCTTTGAAGGGAATGATCACATGGATCGATTGCAGCATGTAATGCAATCTCCGAACTGTCAAAATCTCATCTATTCAATCGGGACCGGATTATGTCTTTCTCCTTTGCCCTGAAGAGATCATCTCCAGAGCGGGGATACTTCAGCCCCCGGAAGACCACTGCAGGGGTCAGATCCCCAGCCTCACCCATCAACAGATTGGCAGCAGCAGCGATCTCATCCGCAATCGCCTCCTGGGTGATACTGAGTGCTCTTCCATGTATGTCGAGCTCACCGCGCCAGTCTCGCAGAGCAGCGATGCCCGACCAGCCAACAGCCACACCGGCAACGCCATTGCGGAATGGACGGCCACAGGTATCGGTGATTATGACGGCACAATCCCTGCCGAGAGCCTGACGCAGCCTCTGGGCGCTGCTGCAGGGATCTCTCGGCAGCAGCAGTATCATTTCATCACCCACATTGGACTGATCAATCCCGGCATTAACGCCGATATGGCCAAAGTGGGTCACAGTCAAGAGAAATGGTCGCTCGATCAATATATCGCTGGATTCTTCAAAAACTGCCTGCACAAATCTGGGGTCCTTTCCCAGATCGCGGGCGGCCTCTATGGCGTAGCTGCTCGGTTGGTAGTCATCCAGATGCCTCATCCTGCCTTCTGATTTGGCCACGATGGTGCTGGCAAGGCAGATGACATCCCCGTCCTCGATCTCAAAGAGGGACTGGATAAGCGTTGGGATATCGTCTCCTTCTTTTATAATCGGCAGGCCACGGATCAGATAACCCTTTAAAGATGCTGCTGGCTCAGACATAACCTATCGATCCGAAACCTGTAGACTGTAATTCTCTACTGTGGCCGCGAGCCAGATGGCAATCTGCTCAGGCGGTACAACCTGGCCTGAACCAGGAGATCGAGCAGATAAGAGTAGTTAGCAGCGACTATTGCAGTTCGCTCGTCGCTGATCTCTATCCAGGGAAGACCACCATAACCTTCTGCAAATTCCCTCCAG
>MTKX01004729.1_pt1 | contig 14708 bp, 17 predicted proteins | sample 1042771 | NCBI WGS metagenome assembly MTKX01 (sample SAMN06212183, study PRJNA360534) | anaerobic digester metagenome | biome: Wastewater treatment plant; material: sludge; isolation source: anaerobic digester fed with sludge from wastewater treatment plant | place: Denmark: WWTP Randers ... | reverse complement strand
CTGGCAACCCTGGTCATGACGCTGGTCATCGTAGCCGCCGAACTGGTCATTCAACTGACACCCACCCTCAAACAGGTCCTGGATACCACCGCCTGCACGCTGCCGCAGATCATCATCTTGTTTGCCGGGCTGTTGATCTTTGTCCTGCTGAACCTTATGGCCTATCGCCGCTCTGCCAGCGCCTTCGAGCGGCTGGACCTGTAAACCCCGCCGCGCCACTGTTGCAAATCCCATATCACCCGGCCGCGCCTCCAACCCCGGCGCCGCCGGGTGATTGCTTCAGCCGATCAGAATTTTCATCACGCGCTGATAAACCGCCTCGCCCACAATATGCATGCCCACAATAAAGGGGACCGCCAGGACAATCGCCACCCCAAAATAAATCGCCAGCCCTAAAAGATCAACAATCCCCTCCTCAAGCAGCTTCCAGAATAGAACAATGCCATACGGAATGGCAATCAGCACCGATGTGATGAGCGCCGGGATGTATCTGCGTAGAAAAATGGCCTGCCCAACATGCATAAATCCATGCAGGAAGAACAGACTGCTGGCAACCAAAAACATCGGATAGCTTTGAAACTCGGCGGCTAAAAACGCTGAAATGCAGGTTAGCACAAAGATCAAAAAAATCGGGAAGGCGAATTGCGTGGTCGTCTTGCTCAGAATGATCGGCATTTGCCTTGCCAGAAACGCCGGGGTCTTATCCGGAATGCGGCTCATAATCAATCCCGAGTTCTTCTTCAGCCAGGGCTCAAACAGCAGAATCTCTTCAAAGTCATGCAGGATAAATGCAATTGGCAATAACCAGATCAATTGCTGAATGTCAGAAAACATATTGAACACCTTTCAAATCGATTAACAATTTTCCGCGCCAGCAGTGTGCTGAGGGCTCCATAAGAATAGCTCTTGCAAATCATCTGGCAGGTGGTCTATACCCATAAATTCCTTTACGACCACAGAATGAATGAGCTGCCTGACTTCATCCTTGACATTCGTTATGGTCATTTGCCAGCTTCCGCCAATGCTCCGGCAGTCATCTTCTATCAAAATATCAGGGATCACCTGCTCAGCAATATCTTGATACTGCTCATGTTCCCCTCGGTAGAATAGATATTGTCCATAAAACAGTCCTCTCCCAAGTATTTCTCGAATTGCATTAACATCCGCCAACCTTCTTCGAGACGTGAGGTACGCTATCCTGGCGCCTTGTCTTTCCCATGTGCTGATTTTATCGGCGCTCTTCCCAATCGGAGCATACCTCTTATCGTTGAGCCAACCCCACCAACGCTCAGGTCCCAGGATGGTGCCTTCAGTAAATATAAGAATTCTCGGGTTGAGCCTGTTTCGCTCCACTGCCCCGATGGAATACTCTGCAATTGATTCGCGCAATTTCAAATATGCCATATATGGGTTCCCTTATTCAGACACAGAATATTTGTAAATCTTATCACCAATCGCCATCCAAAGATTTTTCTGGTTGTCTTCTACTATGTTTCCTGATTCGGTTGTAAACCAACAGCCTTTATCTGACGCGGGATCATACCACGCCGAACCATCGACCCCCAAAAAATCCTGATTTTCATTTGTGTACCAAAGATAACCATTTGAACTTTGAAAAATTAACTTTGGATGCACCCAGTTATAACTTTCAGTGCTAAGACCTAATTGAATATACTTCAACCTGTTCGGATTCTTTAAGACCCAGGCGCCATCTTTTGATAAATATCCATGAATTCCGATCCACAGGTCTCCAGCATCAGTATATAGCCAGGTGCCATAGTCTGGCCAGCGAAATAACGGAACCCTGATTTTTTCCACAGTGTTCGAATCAGGATGATATTTCACCAATTCGCCAGGTAATAATTTCCAGGATGCCTGCTTTTCCTGATAAAACAATAAAAACCCGTCTTGTGATGGAACCATACTTTGAGCAATGCCATCAAATGATGTTTCATAATGTTTAAGTTCTGCATCAATTGGATTGTAGCTGTACAACCCGTCTTGCTGCTGATAGATCCAAATAAGATAATCACTTTTGCTGATGATTACGCCATTCTGTGGGCTCGTGCTTAAATTTCCGTATTCGGCACCATCAACCCAATACGGTAACCCAATATCGTAAAATTCAAACCTGTTTTCAATTTCGTTATATCTACTAAACACAGGAATAGGTTGATCCCATTTCGTATTGTTATTTTGTGGATAATTCACCCCAACAATTTCCCCGGTTGATATTTCAAATAAGTCTCGAACGATCACGTTTAGGTTAGTCTTCCCGCTTTGATCGTATGGGAAGGGTGAAATAATCAAAAAATTCTCTGTTCCGGCGTTGTGCTTGATAATTTTGTCGTCAGACCTGAGCCATAATTCTGTTTGCCCAGAATATTCTCTCACCAGTTCGATATTGACACGAGTAACAAGGCCGTTTGATATCTCTTTGTAAACCGTTTCAGGTATCTCCGCGCTCAATTCCCATGGGTCAGAGGGGTAAATGTCTGTTAGGCTGTAAAGCTCATCATCTCTGGCAATTTTTGCCATTTGATATAAGAAATCGTCAACTGTACCAATGCATTGCCATTCGTCTTGGACTGTTTCCATTGCATCTGCATTGTTTTCCTGTGCAATTGGGCTACACGAGGCCAATAACAATTGCAAACAAACCACAAAAATGAGCAAGTGTTTTTTCATGTTACCCTCCACAAGTCTGCATGTTCCCCACGCGGGCAATAATTCATCCGCCCGCTGTGCCGATGTTTGGCGGCTAATTCTTTTACCCCTGGCGCTTTCTACTGTTGGTTAAATATTCGTCTCGCGTTATCTGAAAGGCATATCCCCCCTCATCATCCAACCCCAGATAGTTCATCCCAATCTTTTCCATCACCCGTTTGGATGCCAGGTTATTGGGCGCCGCACCGCCGTGAATGCTGGCTAATTCCAATTGACCAAAAGCATAATCCAGCAGCGCTCCGGCGGCCTCGGTTGCCAGCCCCTGCCCCCAATAGCTGCTTTTCAACAGGTAGAACAAAGCCGGGTCGGCGTCTTTCGGGTTCGTGTGGTCCAGCCGGCACCACCCAATAAAATCATTCGTCGTTTTGAATATCATCACCAGGCAAAGATGAACAATTTTACCCGGCCTGTTCTGCGCATGATGGGCCATCATCCCTTCGATTTTTTGCACAGCCTCTGCCGTGGAAATTGCCCCCTCGTCCAGTTTCCAACTGCAAGCCACGCCATCCACATCTGCCAGCGTCACCGTTCGCAGAATCAACCGGGGTGTTTCAATCACAATTGCCGGTGTCATGGCTGGTTTATTCAACCCCAGCATCAATGCGCTGCTTTTCTAGGACGTTCCGGGCCTGTTCGCCACGCTCAAACCGCCGCGGCCCATAGATTGCCACAACCACCGCCGCCATGCCCAACAAAATGACCGTCTCCAGCCCGCGCGTCTCACGAATAAATGGCAGTGATGCCGAAGCATACATCACCATCAGATCATAGACCCCGTGGAACAGCGAAACCAGCAAAATGCTGCCCCGGCTGTTGGCATACAGCCAGGTATAGAGCACAGAGATAATCACAATATCGGCCATAAAGAAAAGCAGGGTTATCGGAGCACTCCCGGCCTTGAACGGCCATAACTCGGGCAGGTGCCACAATCCCCACACCAGCCCAACCATCAGACTTGCCGCCAGGTCTGAATGCCGTGCCCGCAGCCGCGGCAGCAAATAACCGCGCCAGCCAATCTCCTCCCCCGTGACCACAATCCACCCCAGCAGCAGGGTCATTAACAAAACCGGGCTGGTGCGCGCCAGTGTAGCCAGCCATGGACCGATCATTTTGATCGTCTCGGGCTTGCCGTTGATCAGCCCATACAGCGCAATCAGCAGCAGCGTGCCGATGAGGGGTAAGGTCACTGCGGCCAGGTAGAGCAGGGGGTGAACCCGCCAGGCAAAAACCCGCCTCAGCAGCATCCCCAGGGCCTCGCGCCCTTCCAGCAGCCCGGTGAGCAAAATGGCCGCAAAAGCCGGCCCAAAACCGCCCAACCAGTCAAGAAACAGGACAGGCTTTTCTCCAAGCTCGGCCACCCACCAGAGCAGCCAGGAAAGGCCAAAAGCCAGAACAACGTAAGCTGCCAGCGGGCGGCGTGAGAGTAAGCTGCGGATAGGCATGGTGGATGGAGTCTCCGATTTGTGAGCTTTGAAAGATATTCTATCACCACAAACCGACCCGGGCGACTATCTTCATAAATTTGTGGGACCAAAAGCGCCCTCCTAAATTGGAGAGCGCTTTTCGTCCTGGGTATATCCTGATGGGGCAGATTATGCTCGTACATGAGCCTCAGCTCGCGCTTTAACGCTAGGTGTTGCTTTATGAGCCTGTTTGCCAATTAAGAGATCCGCAGGGATGTTGAGGCCTGTATGTAATCGCTGAATCATCTGAAGAGAAAGTCCACGCTTGCGGTTTAACACCTCCGAAACGCGTTCTTTGCTGCCCAGGTAATCAATCAAATCAGAGCGGCTCAGCCCGCGGCTTTCCATGTAATATTCCAATACCTGTACCGGATCATCTGGCTCAGGGATCGGAAAGTGCTTGACTTCATAGGCCTCAACCAGAGTCACCAGCACATCCATCCAGTCGCCTTCAGCAGTTCCGGGTTGAGATTCAATCAGCTTCTCAATTTCTTTCAGCGCGGCTTGATAGTCGGCTTCGTTGCGAATGGGTTTGATTTCCATTTGTTACACTCCTTATATCGTGGTCACATCAATCCGGTCATACGCTTCATGCGTTCCGACAAATCGTATGTAAACCAGGCCATGTTGATAAACGACCACCACCACCAGCCGGTAATGATTTCCTTTTATGTTGAACACAACCCTGTTATGAGCTACAAAGCTGGCATTTTGATAAATCGTTTTGATGTCAGCAGGCGTATTCCAGGTCGCGCTCTCCACATCATGGAACCAGGTTTGTAAGGGCACACTTGCATCTGGGTGTTTTTCCCAGAATTCTCGAAGCATGCGCCGACTGATGATTCGCATAAAAAGATTATACCACAAAAGTTACCAAAATGGTAACTTTGTTTCGGAAAATGATTTCAATATTCGACTGCGGTAAGCACATCCACTCCCGCAAGTTTCTTGGAAAATGATAAAAGGTTGGACCTCTGCCAGTGCCAATCTGTGCGCTGGCAGAGGAATAGCCTGGCAGCCTACTTCACTTCATCCAGCAGCCGGCGCTCGCCCTGCAATTTCCGAATGTCCGTGACATTCTGCGTCACTTCCAGCGTCCCCAGGAACTTCCCCTGCGGATCACGAACCGCGAAGTACCGGATATGGATAAACTGACTTTCCTGCCCCGGCTGTGGCTTCGTCTGGATCCAGAACTCAGCCGTGTCCCGCGTCCCCGCTCGAAAATCCTCCAATATTTTGAAGACAATTTGCACACTGTCTGGATGGTGGCAGTTTAAGACATTGCGCCCAATAATATCCGGCGTCCGCTCAAAGACCCGGTGATGCCCGCCAGAGTAAAACCGCACATCGTTGCCCTCATCCACAAACGTCACATCCACCGGAAGATGGGTAAAGATCATCGCGATCTGCTCGGGCGTCATTGCCCCCACCTCCAGCGGAATGCGGTTCTTGGGCTCCTCATTACACAGGCTGTTTGAATTTTGTGTCTCAGTCATACCATCCTCCAGTTCAAGCTGCAATTGGCAAACAAATTTCTATAAAATCCATCTTATTCGCTTATATTTTACCATGCCGCCGTTGCTGCTTGTGCATGGAACGCTTGCTTTTAGACTTCAAGGATCAATCCATCATAAGCAGCTTCATAACCATGCTCAGCCGCAAACGCGGCCAGTTCCGGATGCGCCGGATTGCCCTCATGGGCAATATGGGTGGCAAAGGCGCGCCCATTGGACTTTAATAACCCTTCAGAACGCATCCGCTGAACATGCTCAATAACTTGATGGGCGCTTAAGTGATCGCTCCCAGGTTGACTTGGCCCGTAAGTGTGATCCAATATGACGAGGTCAAATTTCATTTGAAAATGATGAAATGCTTGCCAGGTTTCTTCAAAAAGGCTTGCCGTATCGGCGCCGTAAAAAATACTGTGCCCCCTGTCCTCAACCGCGAATAACATGGCCCCCATTCCAGGCGCATGATTCGCTGGAAAGGCAATGACGCGGTAATTCCCCATGCCAAAGGGTTGCAAAGGTTCTATTCGGTGAAGCTTAAGCTTTAGCCGTACTTCAGCCTCGGGCGATAAAAGGCTGTAGTCTGCAAGGTCCCTTTCAAAGATCTCTGCCGCCTTTTGCAAAGTTTCCGCCGAAGCGTAAAAGTTTAGAATGGGCGTGCCAAGTGTGCCATATTCCGGACTGCGTGACAGCAGGTGAGACAAATCTAAATGGTCAGCATGAGAATGGGTTTGCAAACAATAACGCACGTTGGTTAAAGCGCAGCCATGGTTTTGCGATGCCGCCATGATGTCAGGACTCAGGTCAATAAGTAAATCATCATTGACCAACAGGCTGGAACGCTTTCGTAAGCTGCTCCCCCCAAGCAATCGGGCCTGCTCACAATTTTCGCACTTACAAAATGCTTCTGGAAAAGCATTTGCGGCAGCAGTTCCAAGAAATGTGATGATCATGTCTTTTCCTATTCCTAATCTTTTTACGGCAGGCTAGGTTAACAACCAAACAGCTTGTTAATCATTGCGATTTGCATGTTTCTGCTCCGCAGAAGATTCTACTACCAGCCAAAAGCCTTACTGTCTTGTGGCTGATGGGCTTGAACTAATGCCGACGGGCCCTCTTTTTCATCCAGACCAACAGGCAGACACCCATAATCATTGTGCAAACCAGGATGGCACAAAGTGAAACAGGTGGCGTATAACCGGAAGATGAAGCGCAGCCCTCCCAATCACTATTGACGGTTTGACAGCAATAAGGAGATGCCCTCAGGCTGCAATCGGTCGGTGCCGCGTGGTCAAGGATGGTGTAACCTGCCGGACAACTCCCGGTCAGTAACTCCCAACCTTCGGCAGGTATACAATACATGCATTCATCACCTGGCCAGATCTGAGCACACTCCTGGGTGGTGTGGTTGACTACATCTGCAGGGGCTGAAGGTTCTGCCGTCACGCTCGTTGAAGTATAAAAAGACAATAAACATAGACCAATCAGCAAAACAGCAATTTTTATCTTTTTCCACATGGTTTGTCACTTTCAATGTGATTTGCAATCAGCCAGCCAACGGTTTGCGTTACCTGCGTGTGGGCGGGCATGAACTCTGCCTGAAAGCAGGAAAAACCAAAGGCACGCCTCGTGAAATGCTCCAAATTGGCGCACGCGAAGCGTCCTACACATCAGGGGCGCACTGTTTTGCGGTGATTTTATATAAAGGCGCTTACTTTCAGGGTTTTGCCAGTTCTGGGTTTAATTTTTCAAATTCTACCTGGAATTCTGGATTGGAGAATAATATGTAATTTTTCTGGACTTTCTCGTCTCTCATAACGCGGAAACATTTTGTTGAAGAAAATGAATATCCATCTGGACGGGTTTTTGATAAAAAGATCTTGATAATAAGACCCATCAAGAAGCTTTTTAAATAACCTTTCCGATTGAACAGCATAATTTCAGCAATTCCATAAAGAATGTACAACCATAGCAAAATCAATAATAACCAATTTCCAGATTTCATAGAAAAATATTGCCCTACAACTGCTCCAATAAAAGAAATTACTCCTAAAACATCTACGATTATCTCAAATGGCTTGAGCCGCTTGATAAAATTTTCGCATTCAGGACATTGTTGAACCACAACAACCGCACTGACTGCATGACTTTGTCTAGTAACAGAATCGGTAAATGTCCATTGGTCTTCTATTGTTATCTGTTTGTCTCCTTTACGATGAGCGCACCAAGCGCATAACTGAGGTGATTGCGTTTTGATTGATTCTGACATTTTCAACTCCTTATAATTTTTTATTGGCCATATGGCCAATTATCATCCTTGCGTTAGTGGGGGACAGGAAACTGCCTGCAGATTGCAGGATTGGCCCACATCAGGTCAATGCGCTGTGGGGCCTACTTTTACTTAATGAACATCTAATCTATTTTACTCCAAATGATATTTTGGGGATGACGACTGCAATCCAATAAAATAGACCATCAATCAAAGCGATTTTCTTGGTGTCCATCTCTTGAACATCCCAGGATGGCACTCACCATCTGGCAGATCATTTATCCATGGCCGGGCGAATCCCCCACGTCAGCCGGCGGATTTTTCCCACCCTCAACCGGGGCGGGTGGAACCATAGCCGCTTGCACAACCGGGCTCGGTGCGGGTGCTGCTGTGGGGGCCTTCTTGCGTGACCCCAACCAGATGCCAACCCCAATAGCCAGCGCCAGCAGCGCGCCGCCGCAGAACAGGGCGGCTACAAAATCAATCTCAGTGGCCGTGGTGGTATTCATCCCGGTGGCCCGTTTGATGGCATTAATCACGTCCACAAAGAAATTATCTCTGGATGGATGAATGATCTCAAACGGCGTTAATGGATCGCCAATAAAGGGACTGAGCCGCCAGGTCATCTGCGCCCCCACAAACCCATACAGCACAACCCACATGCGCAGCAGGGCATTCCCTAGCGAACTGTTAGCCATTTCCCGATTCTGATCAACCCACTTGAACCCATTGAGAACGTAATAAAGTCCCGTAACGCCGCTGATGGCCACAAATATCACCGCCACCAGTTGAAAGAACGCATAATTGGAAGAGGTCAGCACAAAAAACAGCGTCACCGGCGACAGCCCCAGCAACAGGAACGCCGACACCCCAATCCCACTGAGGACAATGATCCCGGCCTGAGCCACCGAAAAACGCACATTCAAGAGGGCCAGCGCAAAGAAATACAGGGCCGGCAGCGTAAATAGGAGAGTCAGTAAAAACAGCAGCGGCATCTTGATGGCCGTGGAAAGTCCCTGCAGCCAGCCGTGCGATAACCCCGTTACAAAGCCGTAGATCATCAAAAACACCACGATTGAAATCAGCAGCCCCAAAGCCTTGCCCTTCAGGTTTTCGTTGCGCTGAACGCTCTGGTAAAACGCTTTGGGATCTTTGAGAAAATTGGGGATCAGCATAAAAACAGGTTGTTTCATAGTCCCTCTCCTATTTCGTTGATTGAATATCTGGGAAAAAGATAATAAAGCGCCCTTCACACTTGAAGGGCGCTTTGGATGCTTACTGCATTAGCGGTCTAAACTTATACCCATAAACCAGAATCCCCCGATCATTGCCATCCTGCCGGATCTTGCGGGTCACCATTTCAACCGGCATGCCAATCTCCACCGCCTGGTCGCCCAGGTCAGTCAATTGTGCGGTTATCACCGGGCCCTCGTCCAATTGAACCAGCGCTACGGTGTAGGGCGCCTGGGCTTCGTAACCCGCCGGGGCATCCTGCATCATCGTGAACGAAAACACCTTGCCGCGTCCGCTAAAGCCATAGGGGGTTTTGGCCTCGCCGCCGCAGTGCGGGCAAACATCCCGCGGCGGAAAAATCTTGCCATCGCAGTGCGGGCAGGTTTCGCCCACCAGGGAATATCGCTGTTTCTTCAAACGCCAGTGACGTGGAATTTCCATTTTTTCTGCTTCTCCTTCAAGTGTATCGTGCCAAAGTGTACCGGTAACAGTCTATCAATTCCTATCAAGTTACCGATTCTGGCGCTCAACTCGTTCCAAAACATGGGTCACGGCAGTTGCCGCTGTCCCGCCCAGGTTTTGAACCAGCGCTCGCCGGGCTTTACCAAGTTGATTAACCCCGGCTTCGCCGCGGAGTTGCAGTGTCGCTTCCACAATTTGATACATCCCCGTGGCCCCCAGCGGATGCCCGCGGGCCTTCAGCCCGCCCAGCGTGTTGATCGGCAGTGCGCCGTTGAGGTTGAACCGTCCCTCAGCCGCCGCCTGTGCGGCTTGCCCGTGCGGGGCCAGTCCGGCGGCCTCCAGCGTCAGCGCGGCATGAATGGACGATGTATCGCTCAATTCAAAGAAATCCACATCTTGCGGCATAATCCCGGCCATCCGGCAGGCGCGTTCAATCGAAAGCCGCGCGGCCTCAAAGCGCAGGAAATCCGGTCGGTCGTGCAGCGCCAGGCGGTCAATTACCGAAGCAGACCCCGTCACCTTGACCAGCGGGTGCGCAAACCCGGCCGGCACACGGTCCACGGTGGTCAGCAGTACCGCCGCCGCACCGTCAGCATAAGGCGCAATATCGAACAAATTCAGCGGATCACAAATCGGCTCCGCCCCGGCATACACCTCCGGCTTGATCGCTTTGCGATACATCGCGTTGGGGTTCCCGGCGCCGTTGGCGTGCGCCAGCAGCGGGAAGGCGGCAAATGCCTCGCGGGGCGGCCGGTATTCATACAGGTAACGCTGCATCAGCAGCCCGGCTTGCGCTGTCGGGGTCAGCCCTTCCACGGCTTCCCAGTCATAATCGGTCATTTCAGATATGGCCGACTCTAACTCCGAGCCAACCATATCGGTGTACTTTTCAACCCCCACCACCAGCGCTGTATCCACCATTCCACTGGCTACTGCCAGGTATCCCATCCGGAAGGCGGCTGCGCCAGAGGCGTCGGCGGCTTCAACTGTAAAGGCCTCAATCCCGGTCAGGCCGGTATTATCTGCCAGCAGCGCCCCCAGGTTGGACTGGTGCGAGACCGTCGATGCCAGCATATTGCCGATATAGAGCGCCTGCGGCTTCAATTCCATTCCGGCTTCGTGCCGCGCCGCCAGCATGGCCCGCGCCGCCAGCGTCCGCAGTGAAAGTTCCCAATGCTCCCCGACTGGAATTTGCCCAATGCCTGCAATCACAACATCGCGCATGGGTTACTCCTCCAACTTGCCGCGGTAGCGCACATAAGTGGCGTAATCAATTTGTGTGCGCCGGGCAATATAATCCGTTGTCAGCGGCGCCCGGCTGCGGCGCTCTTCCAACGCTTCGGTCACAGTCAGCGCCATCGCATCTGAGCCTGCCCCCGACCCAAAGGACGTNNAAGCCCAGCATCCCTGCCACCCGCTGCGGGAATTTGGTGTTAGGCTGATGAAATACTGCATAGGCGTAGTCGCTGGCCTGCGTGCCGGTGGCTTCCATCAGGTGATGCGCCGCCTCATAGACATGTTTGAAATAAGCCGGTTCGCCCGTAAAGCGCTGCCCGTGTTCGGGATAATGCTGGTAAGGCCGCCGCCAGAAATCCGGCGTGTCGGTCACAAAAGAGTAGGTCGCCTCAATCACCGCCAGGGCTTCCTCGGCTGGCCCTAAAATATATGCCGCCGCGCCCGAGGCCGCCGTGTATTCCAGCGCGTCGCCGGGCCGCCCCTGGGCCGTATCCGCGCCAATAGCCAGGGCATAGTCGCCCATCCCCGAGCCTACCAGCCCAATGGCTGCCACCATCGCTTCGGTGCCGGCTTTGCACGCAAACTGCCAGTCACCAGCCTGCACATGGGGCGCCGCGCCAATGGCCTCAGCCACCACCGTCCCACTGGGTTTGACCGCATACGGATGGGACTCAGAGCCCACCCACACCGCTCGCAGCGCATCCGGCGCAATGCCAGCCCGGTGCAGCGCATTGCGGGCAGCTTCAATGGACATGGTAATCACATCCTCATCCAGCCCGGCAACGGCCTTTTCTTTAACCGGCAGTCCACCGCCGGATTTGCCTGTCCACACCCGCGCCACCTCTGCCGCGGGCAGCCGGTAGCGGGGGACATACGCCCCGTACCCGATGATTCCAACCGGTCGGTTGGGTTTTAGGAGTAAAGCAGGTTGGGTCTCAGTCATCGTTTTTCCTCACGAATTTCTTTAAGTATCATTTCAGCCCGGTCCAGCCGTACCGCTTTTTCTTGCACCATGCGGTCTGCCACCCGTTGAACTTCATCAGATGTTGCTCCAGCCGCCACCGCGACCTGCCGGGCGTGCAGCGTCATATGCCCGCGCTGAATCCCTTCAGTTGCCAGGGCTCGCAGCGCCGCCAGATTTTGTGCCAGTCCTACCGCAGTGATAATTTCCGCCAGGTCTCGTGCGGTCTTCACCCCCATCAGTTTCAGTGCCGCGCGCGCGCCGGGGTGCACCCGGGTTGCCCCGCCCACAATCCCCACCGCCATCGGCAGTTCCAGCTCGCCCACCAGGTTGCCGTCTTCGTCCTTACTCCAGGTAGAAAGGCTGGTGTACGCCCCTGCCCGCGCCGCATAGGCATGCGCCCCGGCTTCAATCGCCCGCCAATCGTTGGCCGTTGCCAGTACCACGGCATCAATCCCGTTCATAATGCCCTTGTTGTGGGTTGCTGCTCGGTAGGGGTCTGCCGCAGCAAACGCCCACGCCGCCAGAATGCCATCCCGCACCTGCTCGGCGCCAAAATCGCCAAACGCCAGGTCGGTCAGCGGCACCATGCCGCGAGCCCGCGCCAGCCGCCGGTCTGCCAGGTTGGATAAAATCCGCAGGTGCACCCGCCCGCCGCTGATCTCTGCCACCAGTGGCGTCAAGCGCTCGGTCGCTGTGTTAATGGCGTTGGCGCCCATTGCGTCTCGCACATCGTAGATCAGATGCACAACCACAAAGGGTCCAATCGGTGATTCTTCAATCAACCGCACTTCCAGATCGCGCGGTCCACCGCCCAGCCGCTCCAGCACCGGGTCAATCGCCGCGGCGGCTGCCAGCAGCCGGTCTTTCTGGGCCAGCAAACGCTGCTGCGCCCCCACCGGGTCTGATAGATTCAGGACCTGCATCTGCCCAGTCATCAGAGGCTCGTCGCTGCTGGTGGTAAAGCCGCCCCCGCCGCGCACCAGCCGCGCCATGAAAGATGCCCCGGCAACAATCGAGGGTTCTTCCACCACCATCGGCACCCATACCGCCCGCCCATTGATCACAAAGTTTTGCGCAATTCCCAGGGGCAGGGCATACGTGCCAATCACATTCTCAATCATGTGGTCAGCCTGTTCCAGGCTTAACCCGGTGCAGCCGCTGAGCGCATCGAATTCTTCATCAGTCAGGCTGACCTGCCGGGCAATTTGCTTCCGGCGTTCATCAGGCGTCAGATCGTAAAATTTAGGTGTGCTCATGGGTCCTCATGATGTTCCAAGTGTAATTTTAGGTTCCCATCAAAACCTATCATCCTGGCGGCAAATGCCAGGTTGCCAGCCAGCTTTCAGCAAAACTCACCGCCCATCCGCCTCAAGCAGCCGGGCGGCTGTCAGTTGCCTCAATCAGCTAAAGCCCTAATCGAGCAGGAATGTGTCGCCGGGTTTCAAGACCTGCACGCTGGCGGTTGTCTCGGTCTCAACCTGGGCTTTCCATGCCAGAGCATCCTGAGCAATCAGCTCAAATGTATTGAAATGAATTGGGATGACATGCCTGGGCGCCAGCATCCGAACCGCTCGCAGAGCATCCACCGGGCCCATGGTGTAATTATCGCCAATTGGTAGCGCAGCCAGGTCCAGGCCGCCTTCACCAATCAGCTTCATATCGCCAAACAATCCGGTATCGCCGGCAAAATACAGCTTTTTCCCATCCCGTGTGGTGATGAGAAACCCACCCGCCAGCCCGCCGTAACTGCCATCGGGCAGAGAGCAGCCGTGCAGCGCGGGGGTCAGCTTGACATACCCGAAGGGGTGCGCATAGCCTCCGCCGATGTGCTGCCCGTGCAGGTTGGCAACGCCGTTCTTTTTAAGCCAGTTGCAAATCTCAAAATTGCTGATCACCACGGCCTTTGTCCGCTGGGCAATTGCAATGGCATCGCCCACATGGTCGCCGTGCCCGTGTGTGATTAGAATGGCATCTGCCTTCACCTGCTCAGCGCTGATTGGTGCAGCCTTGTTGCCGCTGAAGAACGGGTCAATCAGCAGGTGGTAGCCTTCAGTCTCCACGCCCAGCGTGGCGTGTCCATACCAGGTAATCTGCGTGCTCATGGCGTTTTCGGTTTTTGCAGCGCGCGCCACAGCAGCAGCGCACCGCACAGAATCAAGATCCCCGCTCCGGCAATGCGGATGGCCATTTGCCCAAACAGGGTGCTGAAAAATGCAAAGACCAGCAGGCTGATGCCCAGCATCCACAACCCCACATTGACCGTCGCACGGCCCCATTCACCGATCCAGCCGGCTACCGCCAGCCCCAACCCCACGCTGCCGGGCAGCAAGATCCACAGATAAGCCCACGCGCCCCAGTCTTGTGACAGGGTATTGTACATAAAAATGAGCCCCAGGGTCAGCAAAATGGCGGCTGGTATCAACAGCCCTGCCAGACCCTGCTTGGCGGCTGGAAAAACGAAGGGCCAGACGGCGAACCCCGCTGCCAGAATGAAAAATATAATCGGCCAACTCCGCAGGATATGATACCCCGCTACAAAGTTGGACACCAGAAAGACAGCTCCTGTCAATATTAGCAAGCCACCAATCACCAACCCCGCCCGATTTTCGCTTTTCATAACAGCCTCCTTGAAAAATCAATTTACAATGTCATTGTAGCGCAGATTGGGCTGGTTAAGCCATCAATTTGCGCCGCATAAAAATCGCCACTTCATAATCTTCCACATCCCGGTTCGTGTAATACGATAGATCAATGGCTTCAATTTCATACCCCACCTGCCGGTAGAAGCGAATGGCTGGAACATTGGTATTTTGAGTTTCCACTTGCAGTGCCCGCAGCCCGTTCTG
>MTKX01006728.1_pt1 | contig 14718 bp, 17 predicted proteins | sample 1042771 | NCBI WGS metagenome assembly MTKX01 (sample SAMN06212183, study PRJNA360534) | anaerobic digester metagenome | biome: Wastewater treatment plant; material: sludge; isolation source: anaerobic digester fed with sludge from wastewater treatment plant | place: Denmark: WWTP Randers ... | reverse complement strand
ATGAATTTTTGTATACCGAACATATTGCAGCTGCTTATGCATCGGTGGGCAGGATGCTGGGAAGCAAATGGACGCTTAAGATGGGATTGCGTGGTGAATACACGTATGCCCTGGGTGACTGGAAAACAACAAAGAAGGTGACAACCAAGAATTATTTCAATGTGTTTCCAACTGTTTTTGTAGGGTACAATCCATCTGCCAACTGGCGCCTTAACCTTTCATATACCAGCCGTATTGGCAGACCATCTTTTAGCCAGCTGAATCCTTTCCGCAACTATATTGATGCCAATTCTTATGTAGAAGGGAACCCCGATCTGGATCCCCAGTTGTCCCGGCAGCTGGCACTGAGTGTCACCTTCAAGAACCATTACAACATGACTCTTATCTATTCCAATACCAGGAACCTGATCATGCAGAATCCCTACTACGATGAGACAGGTACCAAAATACTGCTGTGGGAAAATTTCGGTAACCAGTATATGACGGGCGGCGTATTGTCTGTGAGTGAATTGCCTGTAACCAAATGGTTATACTTCACCGTTAGCGGGGTTTGTGTCTATATGGGCAATTCCGCAAATCCCGCGAATGGGCAGAACGGACAATTCATTAACAATGGTGTACTAAGCAGTGTGCAGGGCCAACTGACATTCCTGTTGCCAAAAGATTGGAAGATCGAGTTTATGGGCGTATACCAGGGCAAGGTCCCCTATGGCTATTTCACGGTCAAGCCCATTTTCATGATGAACGGAGGAATCAAGAAGAACTTCATGGACAACAAGGCAACGCTCAGCATTAATGTGAATGATATTTTTGGTACCTTTGATAACAACCTGGTGTACAAATCGGACGATAACATTGACTACGCGATAGATCAGACTATCAACCTTCAGAAGATACGTTTGAGCCTGAGCATCCGGTTTGGACAGGGGAAAGCAGCACGTTCCAGGAAAGTAGGAGACCTGGAAGAAGCCTCCCGTGTAGATACTTCAGGAGGATTATCTACCGGTACAACGGGAACATTGCCTTAAAAGGATTGTAGATGAATAAGAAATATGAACTTGGAATAGCCTTTGGTGGTGGTGGCACCAGGGGCTATTATCATGCCGGGGTCCTAAAACGTCTTTTAGAATTGGGATACAAACCCCAAATTGTTGCAGGTACAAGCGTGGGGGCTATCGTGGCCGCCATGTATGCACAGGGACTTTCCACCGGGAGTATGCTGGATGCCTTTAATGTGTTAACATTGAAGGATTTTCTCGCACCCAGGATCCCAAAGGAATATCTGACCGATTCAAAACCTGTAAGGCTGATTCTGGAAAAGACTTTAAAAGCAAAGACCTTCGAAGAGTTGGAGATCCCACTGAAAATAGTTGCCACCTGCCTGGAATCCGGAAAGGAAGTAGTCTTTGATAGCGGATCGCTCATAGACGCCATCATTGCTTCCTGTAGCGTTCCAGTTGTATTTCCCCCGGTCAAAATACAGGGAAAGCATTATGTTGACGGGGGTGTTATCAGGAACGTGCCGGTTTCTGTTATTCGTAGGGAGTGTAAAAAGGTTCTGGCTGTCAATCTTTTCCCTGTTACCGAAAAAGAGGTGGAATATTCCCGGTCCATGAAGCACATAGCTGAACGTTGTGTAACCATGTTGTTCAATGCAGGCGCCTCATACGATCTGGGCCTTGCAGATACGGTCATACAAGATGTTGAAATGGCAGGATACAGCACCTATGATTTCAAACACAGGGAAGAGATGTTCAACCTGGGATACAATGCCAGGGCATTGAGGCTACTCCATAAAATGGGATAGCCAGCGGTTGAAGGAACGGAAGAATTTGTGGATCAAATCTTCCATTTTTTTGTCAGTCAGTTTCCCGTTTTCATCAAACAGGTCTCCGGCCGATCCGATGTACATTTCAGGCTGGGCCATGACTAAAGAATTGACACAGACAAGGGATTGCCTGAGGTGGTGATTGGCACCAAACCCCCCGATAGCTCCCGGTGAAAGGGAGATCACAGCGGCTGGCTTGTTGCTCCATACATTCTTCATGTAAGGCCTAGATCCCACGTCTATGGCATTTTTCATGACGGCAGATGTGGAACGGTTGTATTCCGGGGTAATCAGAAGGAGACCGTCTGCTTTTGCAATTTTATCCCTGAATTCTGTCCACTCCACTGGGGGGTCCTCATCCAGGTCTTCGTTATACAGAGGCAGATTACCAATCTCCACCAATTCGAGGTCCATTGAATCGGGGGCCAGTTCTTCCATAACAACAGCCAGTTTTCTGTTCAGGGATGCTTTCCTCAGGCTGCCCACAAGTACGGCTATGCTTTTTCTTTCTTTGATGTCCATATATCTGCTAAAAAGTTGTTAATCAATCTTTATTGCAAATATAAACTTTTTTCCCGTAAATAACCTTGCTGTCTCCCGGGGCATAGAAGTCTGGCAATTCAGCCATGATCACATAACCATGCTTGTTATAAAAATCCCTGGTCGGCACATAATCTTTTCTTCCCGAGGTTTCTATCCATATTTGGGTGCCTCCCTGCGTTGTAATCGTCTTTTCAACCCTGGACATCATTTCAGATCCCAATCCCTTGCCCTGAAGGTCCTTGCTTACGGCCATCCAATAAATATCCCAGCCGGAACGGGTGCATGGAGTAGGTCCGAACACGGCATATCCCACGCAATGATTGTCCTGCTCTGCAACCAGGCAGTAATAACCGGAAGCCTCGCCACGTTCAATGAACGCTTCCAGTACTTCCAGGGCTACAAGGATTTCAAAATCATAAAACAAACCGGTAGATTCCATGACTACGGCCAGCTCCTGGAGGTCTCCTGCGTGTAAGGTGTTTCTATAAGTCATAGCTATTCGATCAAAATGCTAATTAAGGCAATCTATTATCTGTTTTACGATTTCTGTCAGTGAATAACCGGCATGCAATCCTGCTGCTATAAATCCGCTGTCGGGTGCAATACATGGATTTCCATTGACCTCCAGCACAGTGGGAAGACCGTCACTTCCTACCCTAATATCTACCCGGAAATACCCGGAAAGGCCAAATACCTCTCCGCAGGCGATAGCCGTATCCCGTAACCCGGCAGCTAGCCCGGGATTGTCCTCCAGGGTGCCGAACTGACGTGCTGTATGCCTGTATTCAAAGGAATCTTCCTCCCATTTGGAGCGGTACCCCAGGATTCTGGCCTTTTCCGGTGGATAATCCTTGAATATCATCTCAGGTATGGGATAGATGGTGTACGCTCCGGGCTTTCCTGTAATGCTCAGGTTGAACTCTCGTCCCTCTATGTATTCTTCGGCGAAGTATTCCCGCGGATCAAAATTGCCGAGCCAGCTGGCGGTCTCGGGAAGGGAAGCATCAAAAACGTGTTGTTCGTCAAGTCCCGCAGAACCTTCTTCGGCGATGGGCTTGACAATGTATTTTTTGTGCTTGTCAAGAAGTCCCGCTTCGGAAGTGGAAAACCAAGCAGGTGTTTTGATCCCGTGGTCACGCATGATCTGTTTTGCCAGTGTTTTCCTGGTGGTCAGGTACAATCCTTCTTCTCCCACTCCTGAATAAGGTATGCTCCAGGCATGTAGGATGGAGGGAACTATGTGTAACAAACCGGTATACCCGAGGACCGATTCCACCAGGTTGAACACAAACGCAGGCTTGTTTGCTTTAAGCGGAATAAGGTCCCGGTAAAGGTCCGTACCCACATCACGAACCAGGCACTTGTAACCCAGGGTTTCAAGTGCCTTTCTGACCAGTGACGCCTGGTCCATGACATCCTGTTCATCAGGAGTTGGGTGTTCGGAAAGCCGGTTATGCAGGATAATAACTGTATTGCTCATTTTGCATCATAACAGGCTGTGCTTCAATTCCGTAAGTACGTTTAAGGGCAGCCTGCATTATGGCTCCGATCAATTGTGTGAAATTCATTCCGTTCATTCTTGCTATGATCGGAAGGTCTGAATCTTTGTAGTTCAGACCGGCCAGGGGGTTGATTTCCATAAATTCAGGTTCGCCCATTGCATTCAGTTTCATGTCTACGCGGCCACTGTCACGCGAACCGGTAGCTTCCCATACCTGCAGGGCAAGACGGGCGCATTTTTCGGCAAGTTCCCCTTGCTGGTTTATGTATTCAATCGTATCCCTGTAATTCTGTTTGTTCTGGTATGAATAAATCTCCAATACGTCCTTCTTGAAGACCACTTCCATCACACCAATTACACGCGTGTCTTCCCCGTTGCCGCATATACCCACAGTAAATTCCCTGCCCGGGAGGTATGTTTCAACCAGTACAGGCTGGTCGTAACGCTTTAGAAGGTGGCAGCATACCGCCTGGTATTCTTCTTCTGTCCATACCAGGGAATGATCACCTATCCCCTTGCCTGAACCCTCCATTACAGGTTTTAGAAACAGGGGAAAGTCGGGTTTTGGTTTTTCCAGATCACTAATACTGCGAACCAGGCAAAAATCGGGAGTAGGTATTCCCGCATCTCTCACGACTCTTTTGCATAATGCCTTGTTCAATGTCAGGGCCATAGTTGCAGCGCCGGAAAACACGTAGGGTATCTGCCAGTCATCCAGGATGGCCGGGACAAGGGATTCCCTTCCGTCTCCGAAGATGCCTTCGCAGATGTTAAAAACAAGATCCCATCTGTTTCCGTTGAATAGACGCATCATCAGCGATCTTGCATTTCCGATGCGTTCGGTTTCATAACCTAATGAATGAAGGGCTGTTTCGATGCCCTCAATCGTCTCTGTTTTGTCAAGCTCTGCAGTGTCTTCTTCTGAATACCCCAAAGACAGGTATTCGGACTGCAGGTCATATGTGAGACCAATTTTCATTTCTTTAGCTCCCGGGCTCAACGGGAATACCATAAATTTTCATAATTTTGGTTTGTAAAATAATGTGCGATATTAACACTTTTATGAATTCGTTGTTCTATTATTAAATTTTTTTTAAAAAAGATTTTTTATGAAATGTGAAACATCAAAAAGCGCCCCTGCATCTGGGGCAGTTTATGGCATCGGTTTTATCGGTGCTGTAATTTATTTTATCGTGCAGGCAAGCGGTTTCTGGGAAGGTGTCCTGGGTGTTCTTAAAGCTATTGTCTGGCCTGCCGTCATGGTTTTTGAATTGTTCAAATATATTGGTGCCTGAATCCGAAAACCATCCCTTAGAGCCATTCCTCCCGCAAGGGGCGCGCCTCCTTCTGCTGGGCAGTTTTCCTCCACCGAAAAACCGGTGGTCAATGAATTTTTATTATCCCAATTTCCGGAATGATATGTGGCGCATCATGGGTCTGGTTTTCTTCAACCAGTCCGGTTATTTTATTGAAGGGAATGCCTTCAACAGGGAACTGATCGAATCTTTCTGCAGAGAAAAGGGTCTGGCTTTGTATGATGCAGCAGTAAAGATTGCCCGCACGACGGGGAATGCTTCTGATCAATACCTGGAAGTCAGGAGACCCATTGACCTGGCCTGGGTTCTGGACAGACTCCCTGTGTGCGATCATGTAGCTGTCACAGGACAAAAGGCGGCCAAGACGGTGCTGGAAGTGCTGGCGGGAAACGGTTTTGCACAGGAATTGAAACTCCCTGCCCTGGGAGCTTCTGTAACTTTCAGATATGGAGAACGGTTGATTAGGTTGTTCAGGATGCCCTCCACGTCCAGGGCTTATCCGATGCCGCTGGTGGAAAAGGTGTCGTATTACAGGAAATTATTCGAAAGCTCCCTCAATCACTCCCATTCAATAGTTGCAGGGGGCTTGGAAGATATATCATAGACTACGCGGTTGATACCTTTAACCTTATTGATGATATCGTTGGAAACTTTCATCAGAAACTCATAAGGCAGGTGTATCCAGTCTGCCGTCATGCCATCTGTTGATTCAACTGCCCGTAAGGCAATGGTATATTCATACGTGCGTTCGTCACCCATCACTCCCACACTCCTGACCGGTAAAAGAATAGCTCCGGCCTGCCATACAGAGTCATATAAATTCTCTTTCCTCAGAGCCTGGATGAAAATATCATCGGCTTGCCGGAGAATCTGCAGTTTCTCAGGGGTAATCTCTCCCAGAAGCCTGATGGCCAGACCCGGCCCGGGGAAGGGGTGTCGTTTGATCAGGTTTTCTCCTATACCCAGTGCCAGACCTATGCGGCGGACTTCATCTTTGAAAAGCAGACGCAGGGGTTCTACGATCTTCAGGGGAACATGTTCGGGCAGTCCTCCCACATTATGGTGTGATTTGATTACAGATGAATGCCCATGAACAGATGCCGATTCAATTACATCGGGATATATAGTTCCCTGGGCCAGCCAGGAAGCGTTGTTGATCTTAGCAGCTTCCCTGACAAATACTTCAATGAAAGTACGTCCGATAGCCTTGCGTTTGGATTCCGGGTCTGTTATTCCCTTAAGGGCCCCGAGAAAATCAGCGGATGCATCTACTCCGGTTATATTCAAGCCCATATCCCGGTATGATCTCATAACCGAAACGTACTCGTTCAGCCGCAACAGTCCGGTGTCAACAAACAGGCAATGCAATTGTTTTCCTACGGCTTTGTGCAGCAATGTGGCTGCTACGGTGCTGTCCACACCCCCTGATATAGCCATGATCACATGTTCGTCACCGATCTTTTCGCGCATTCCGGCTATGGTTTCCTCTATAAAGCCGGAAGGGGTCCAGTCTCCTTTGCATTGGCAGATACCTAATGCGAAGTTTTCCAGAATGCGTGATCCATGGATCGTATGATAGACTTCCGGGTGAAATTGGACGGCATACGTATCTTCCCCTTCAAAACGGAAAGCAGCATATTGCACATCGTTTGTGGAGGCCAGGTTCACGGTTCCGTGCGGCAGCGTGTCAATGCTGTCCTGGTGCGACATCCATACGGTTGTGGGGGAGGAAACATTACGGAACAACGGGGAAGCCGGTTCCAGTATATTCAGCATAGCCCTTCCGTATTCCCGGGAAAGGGAAGAATGCACATCGCCTCCGTACCGTGTTGCAAGGTATTGTGCCCCAAAGCAGATCCCCAGCAGCGGAATGTTTCCCTTGATCCCTGAAAGGTCAATAGAAGGAGCATCCTTGTCTTTGACCGAACAGGGGCTTCCCGACAGGATCACACCTTTGACTGAGGCGTCAGGCTCGGGAAAATGATGGTAAGGGTAAATTTCGCAATACACTTTAAGTTCCCGCAGCCGTCTTCCGATCAATTGCGTAAGTTGTGAGCCAAAATCAAGAATTAGGATTTTTTCATTCATATGAAGACCTGTTGATGTAGAGGTGCAAAAGTATAACAAAACAACGATTATCTAAAATATTTGTTTATCTTTGTCGGCTCATTTCCGGCCATATGGAACAGATGGAAAACACAAGACTGAAGGTAGCAGTAAAGACATTTTCAAAAGGGACATATGATTATGCTTTCCGGTTGGACAAAAGTTTTTTTTCATCATTCCAAAACGAAGAAATACTGGATGCAGAGCTGAATACGGAAATACAGATTTGCAGGATAGAGGAGCAAGAACCCGCCATAACTGTAAAAATATCGGGAACTGTAGTTGTCATGTGCGACAGGTGCCTGGACAAGCTGGCTGTCCCTGTTTCTTTTGAAAGTAAATTGGACGAAGAGGAAACCCTTGAATGTCGGAATGATTTTTCCGGTCAGATGGATTTCACGCAATACGTATATGATAACATATGTCTTGCCATTCCGATAAGGCGTTTCCATGAGTCAGAAAAAGACTGTGACCAGGAAATGCTCCGCATCTGGAAACAGGGATCCGTTCAGGATAAACATCAGGATGACGGATCATGTACCAGGTTGGCGGATTTTATGAAATAATAATTTTTTAAGTTAACGAGATATGGCACATCCAAAACACAAGACTTCAAAACAGAGAAGAGACAAACGCAGAACGCACGATAAATTGGAAACTCCCACCCTGGCAGCCTGTTCAAACTGCGGAGCCGCCGTCATGTACCACAGGGTATGTCCTGAATGTGGGTATTACCGCGGACGTCAGATCATTCAAAAGACGGTTGTCTGATCACAGCTGAAAGGTTTGGCCCTATAGTTCAAGGGATAGAACGGAAGTTTCCTAAACTTCAAATCCAGGTTCGAGTCCTGGTGGGGCTACTCAATAACAAAGTCCCACTATAATCCCATAATCATGAATTCTATAAAAGGAACAAGAACAGAAAAAAATCTTCTGGCAGCTTTTGCGGGAGAATCCCAGGCACGGAATCGTTATACTTTTTTCGCTTCTGCAGCCAAAAAAGAAGGATATGAACAAATTGCCGCTGTGTTTGAAGAAACCGCCAACCAGGAGAAAGAACATGCCAAACGTTTTTTTAAATTTTTGGAAGGGGGGATGGTCGAGATTACGTCCATGTATCCTGCGGGAGTGATTGGCACGACAGCCGAAAACCTACAGGCTGCAGCTGAAGGAGAACATGAGGAACACGCCGTATTGTATCCCGAATTTGCAAAAATTGCTGCAGAAGAAGGATTTCCAAAAATTGCCGCTGCTTTTCTTGCTATTGCTACCGTTGAGGCTGAACACGAGGCACGTTACCGCAAATTGCTGGAGAGGGTAGAGAGTGGTAAATTTTTTGATAGGGATGAGGAGATCCTATGGCAGTGCCGCAACTGCGGATACATCACAAAAGGTAAAAAGGCCCCTGAAGTTTGCCCTGCCTGCCTGCATGCCAAGGCTTTCTTTGAACAGAAGAAAGAGAATTATTGATATTCTCCATGGCAACACGCCCGCAGATTGGGATATTTGGCCGTCGAAACGCCGGTAAAAGTTCCCTGATCAATGTGTTGTCCGGTCAGGATGTTGCCATTGTGTCGGATGTTCCCGGCACCACTACAGATCCCGTACGAAAGATCATTGAAATTCCCGCGCTGGGTCCTATTGTACTGATAGATACAGCCGGTATGGACGATGCGGGGCTACTCGGTGAAAAGAGGGTATTGCGCAGCCGGCAGGTTATCGCTCAGGTCAACCTGGCCATCCTTATCTTCACAGGAAACTTTCTGGGCGAATACGAAAAAAATCTGATCGAGGACTTCCGGTTACAGGAAGTTCCTTTTTTATTATTGCACAATATGTCTGACAAAGTCCCGCTGGACCCGGAAATCGAAGGGGAGATCACCCGCGGATATGCTGCAGACATAATTGATTTCAGCTGCAAGGATCCCCATAATACTGAACTACTCATTGCACTGATTTCAAAGAATCTGGGACCTTCTCCTTTCAGGACACAACCTATGCTGGAAGGGTTAATCAGGGAAGACGACCAGGTAGTACTTGTATGCCCTATAGATTCAGAAGCGCCTGAAGGGCGCCTGATACTGTCTCAGGTTCAGGTGATAAGAGAGATTCTTGATCGCCGGGCTATTGCCGTTGTCTTGCAGGAAAACCAACTGAAATCATGGTTTAATAAAGTCAAGACAGGAGAAAGGGAAAGGCCGGCACTTGTAATAACAGACAGCCAGTTGTTTGGCAGCGTAGAACAACACCTTCCGAAAAACCAGCCTTTAACCGGTTTCAGCATACTGCTGTCACGCACTAAAGGAGACTTTGGGGTATGCCTTGAAGGCACAAAAACAATTGACAGGCTCAAAGACGGGGACTGCATACTTCTAATGGAATCTTGCAGTCACCACAGCACCTGTGATGATATAGGCAGGGTAAAGCTGCCCGCATTATTAAAACGTTATACCGGAAAGGAGCTTATGTTCGAAATGATCTCAGGACTGGATGTTCCGGCCTATCCGCTAAACCATTATGCGCTTGTTATACAATGCGGGGGTTGTATGATAACACAAAGACAGGCTCTTGCCAGGATACGTGAAACAATTAAATCAGGTGTCCCTGTGAGCAATTACGGAATGGCTATTGCCTATACCCGGGGAATTTTCGAAAGGACAACCCGTCCTTTCCTTTTATCGAAAGAACCAAATATCTCAAACATATGAAACGTTTGTTAGTACTTGCATTATTGATCTTCTGTGTTCTCATTTCCAGGGCACAGGCGCAAAATGGACAATCGGTCAAACCGGATGCGGTCTTTCTTGGCAATTCAATAACCCAGAATTGGAGTAATTTTCATCCGGATTTTTTCAAACTAAACAATTATGTCGGAAAAGGAGTAGGAGGAGAAGTTACTTCACAAATGCTGACCCGTTTCAGAAAAGATGTTTTGGAACTGCAACCCTGTGTGGTGGTTATCCTGGCCGGCACCAATGACATAGCCCAGAATCAGGGATACGTCACCCACCGGCAGATAATGGACAATATTGCCTCCATGGCCGATCTGGCACGATTTCACAATATCCGGGTAATTCTCTGTTCTGTTCTTCCGGCGGGAACTTACCGCTGGCGGTCAGAGGAATTCAACCTGGAGGTACTCCCCTCCCAGGCCATACAGCAGCTCAATGAAATGATCCGGCAATATGCCCTTGAGAATAACTATGAATTTGTGGATTTCTGGACACCTATGTCCGACGAGAAGGGAGCCATGAAAGAAGGACTCTCTTCAGATGGGGTCCATCCTTACCCCGATGCCTATTTTATAATGGAAGAACTTGTAACTCCGGTCATAAGCAGGTTATGCGGACAGTAAACAGCCCTGAGGATATGGCGCTTTTTCCCAATTCCCTGTAATCTTTCAATTTCGAAGCCCGATTCTCGTAATACGTGCTTGAAACTTCCCTTGCAGCAGTATGTGGTAAGAACGGCGTTTTTTTGCAGGAAGGGTGTGATGCCCGCAATTATATCGCTTGTCCACAACTCTGGTTGTACTGCAGGTGAGAAGGGATCAAAATAAACGATCTGAATTCCCTGTACCGGATGATAGCCATCTAAATCACCGGCGTGTTTAAGCATCGTAAAATCCTGTGCTGCTTGGAATGGCACTCCCCACGATCCGCGGTGGATGTTCCGGAAGAATTCAATTTCCTGCCCAGAATCGGTATAAATAAGCTTTTCGGTAATATCTTCAGTTAATGGAAATTTTTCAACAGCTTCATAATAAATGCTGGTGGATTCAGGAAAAAGGCCTGTCAACAATTCCCGGTATGTCAATAAGGCATTGAGTCCTGTTCCAAATCCAACATCCAGTATATGAATTGTTTGGGATAGGCAACCTTTCGCAGCATCCCGTTGTGCAAAGTAACGCAGGCCGGACTTGATATACACGTGTTGAGATTCCTGTACAGCACCTGAAATGGAATGATACGTTTCTCCCCACGGACCCCTGAGCGTGTTTGAACCATCCTCTGTGGGGACAAGCTCCAGTGACATGGTATCAAAAAAGCCGTCCTTGCGGGGACAGCTTTTAGTTTCATGCTGCTCGGTGTTACTTCTTGCGGTCGCCATAGCGGCTTCTGAATTTATCTACACGGCCTGCAGTGTCTACAAGCTTCATCTTTCCTGTATAGAAAGGATGGGAGGTGTTGGAGATCTCAAGCTTGTACAATGGGTATTCGACGCCTTCCAGTGTGATGGTTTCTTTGGCATTTACACAGGAGCGTGTTACGAACACATAGTCATTGGACATATCTTTGAAAGCAACAAGCCTGTAGGTTTCCGGGTGAATTCCTTGTTTCATCTTATGTATTTTTTATAATTTCCTGTAAAACGGGCTGCAAAGGTACGCAATTTTTTGGCTCAACCAAATTATAATGAGAGCAAAGATATGATTTCAGATGCCAGTGCTTCTGCGCTGGTTTTATCGGGTGCCTCACTGTATATGCGCAGGATTGGTTCCGTATTTGATTTGCGAAGGCTAACCCACTTCTTTTCATCTTCAAAATCCAGGCGCAACCCGTCAACCTTGTTGACTGTTGCTGCCGGATATGCTTTAATTATGCGGCCGGACAAAGCTTCCATGCTTATATCTTTTTTCAGATCAACACGGTTTTTACTCATATGGTAGTCCGGGTAGGAACTTCTGAGCCCGGTCATTGATTGTCCTTTTTCTGCCAATAGCGAGAGGAACAGGGCAGTCCCGATGAGCGCGTCCCGGCCGTAATGTAGCGAAGGCAGGATGACACCTCCATTACCCTCTCCACCAATCACACTATCGGTGTGTTTCATTTCCTCCACCACATTCACTTCTCCTACAGCTGCTGCAGAACAGGTGCCGTGGTATTTTTTTGTAATGTCTTTCAGGGCACGGGTAGAGGAAAGATTGGATACCGTATGTAGTTTTTTATCAGGGTACTGTGCGGCATATTTTCCAAGCACATAATCTGCACAGGCCACCAGGGTGTATTCCTCTCCAAACATGCTTCCGTCTTCACAAACAAGGGCCAGCCGGTCCACATCAGGATCTACAGATATGCCCAGTGTGGCTTTTCTGGCAACCACTTCTGATGACAGGTCCTTCAGATGATGTGGCAGGGGCTCTGGATTGTGTGCAAAATCACCAGTAGGCTCAGAATGGATCTTGTAGCAGGTAACCCCCAGTGCTTCCAGGAGTTTTGGCATGATCACCCCGCCCACAGAATTGATCCCGTCCAAGACTGCGCTGAATCCTGAACGGTAAATGGCTTCTACATTTACCAGCGGATGATCAAGGACGGCCTCCAGGTGCTTTTCTGTAAAATCATTTGTCTGGTATGTGCCGAGTCCATCCACCCCCTGATACAAAAAGCTATCTTCCCGCATGATTTCCATCATCCTTGCCCCCTGGCGCGCATTGAGGAACTCTCCGTTGGAGTCCAGCAACTTAAGTGCGTTCCACTCCCTTGGATTGTGGCTGGCAGTAATAATGATACCCCCCGATGCTTTTAAAAACAGAACGGCCATCTCCGTAGTGGGGGTACTGGCCAGTCCTATGTCCACAACATCCATCCCGCAGGCACGCAACGTACCGCAAACCAGCTGTCTGACCATGTCTCCGGACAGGCGTGCATCGCGACCCACAACAATGGTATGTGGAGCAGGAATGCTTAGTTCACCTATGAGTCTTGCATGCGCCGAGGTGAAGCGGACAATGTCCAAAGGAGAAAGGGATACCCCCGGCAAACCGCCAATGGTACCCCTTATTCCCGAGATGGATTGTATCAGGCTCATGGTTTAGCTGGGCATTGCCAGGAAGCACGAGGCAAAGGCCAGGATGGCGTAGAGTTCCGGGAACACGGCCAATACCAATGTCTTACTGAATACGTTATGCCCGTTGCTCATTTCAACAACCCCGTTGGCAGCGATCTGAGCTTGTTTGATGGCTGAAATTAGACCCACAACACCCATGGCCGTGCCAGCTGCCAAAACAGCCAATGCCTGGTTCATGGTGAGTACTCCGCTCAAACCATTAATGGCTCCAAGGTTCAGGAAGAAAGCAGCGAAACCGTAAAGACCCTGGGTCGAAGGAAGGGCGCTCAATATCATGGAAGATCCGAAAATGTTAGGATTCTTTTTCATGGCTGCTACGGTGGCATTTCCTGCCAATACTGTTCCTATAGCACTTCCGACTCCGGAGGGGATCAACATAAGTGCAACACCTATGTAAGCTAAAATTAATGGTAATGTGTTCATAATAAGTTAACTGATATTAAATATTGTATTAATTATTCTTTAATTTTCAACGGTTTGTATTCGCGTCCGCCTCCGGTGAAACTTGCATTTTTGTAAAATTCCACGAATGTCAGACGCATGGGATGCACAAAAGCCCCCAGTGCGCTCAGGCCCAGAACCAGGGCATGTCCAAAAAGAAGAAGTACCAAAGTCAGCAGCCATCCCACATAGGGTATCCCTGAAAGGCTCATTGCCAGGGTGTTGATGACCATTCCTAAAATACCACCCGAGGTGCCAAGACCAAAAAGACGTATATAGGAAAGCATATCCCCGAAGACACCGGTGATATCATACATGGCCCACAGGCCTTTTCCCAAACGCTTATATACGGGCCCTTCCGGTTTGGAGAACAACACGATCAGGGAAATGCTTACCACAAGCATGGTTGTTGAAACGGGTTTTGGCATGTTCAGATTCTCCACCATGGTAGAAGCGTAGGCAATGGTCGCCCATACAATGAGGATTGCCCAGCCAAATGGGGCCATCCCATGCTGCCACCCTTTTCTTTTGATGGAATCGATACCTGTCAGTACGCGGGCAAAAACGATTTGGAATAAACCAAAAAGAATGGCAAACCAGAACATTTGCATATCGTTGAACTGGAATAAAAAATCCTGGTTTTTTGTAACCGACGGGAAAAGATCCGTGACTTTCATTCCAAAGAATCCACCGGGCAGTGCAGCCATAATGACAGACCCGAGCCCCAGGAAAAAAACAAGGTTAAGATAACCCTTCATTTTTGGAAGGAAATACATCCCTGCAAATCCAAGAATCATGAGCAATAACCCGTATCCCATGTCTCCCAGGCAAAAACCAAAGAAAAGCATGTAGAACGGAGGAAAGTACGGTGTAAGGTCCAGCTCGTCATAAACAGGCAGCATGTACATATTCCCGATGGGTTCGAAAAGACTGGCAAACCAGGAGTTCTTTAACTTTACGGGCGGGTTGTCACTGCTTTCTGCCGGCGTGCTTAAATAATAAAGGCTTTCCTTTTCCAGGAATGTTTCCAGCTCTGCCGAGTTTTCTGTGGGAGCAAATCCCGTCAAGAGGTCAATATGGTCTTCCACCTGTTTTTCTGCCGAAACCCCGGCCAGGTAAAGATCCAGTTTTGA
>MTKX01021191.1_pt1 | contig 14782 bp, 11 predicted proteins | sample 1042771 | NCBI WGS metagenome assembly MTKX01 (sample SAMN06212183, study PRJNA360534) | anaerobic digester metagenome | biome: Wastewater treatment plant; material: sludge; isolation source: anaerobic digester fed with sludge from wastewater treatment plant | place: Denmark: WWTP Randers ... | reverse complement strand
CAGGCAGCCGATTCGAGGCCAGCATCAACAGTTTTGGTTAATAAAACAACAGTATCACTTGTCGGGGTCGAGCCGTCTCCCCTGCAAGCTTCCCCCGACAAGTCGGGGACTCCACCTCGCGCTACCCGGACTTCCTGGCCTTTCGGGGCGCGCCGCGTCTCTCCCCCCTTCCCTCGCAGGGAAGGGGGGTCGGGGGGGTTAGGTCCACCCCGGCGCCATCTCCCCCAGCTGCCCCAGCAGCCCGCTCAAATCCGCCTCTTCGATGACCAGGTGGGCGGCGGCGCGCAGCCGCTCGGAAGGGGCGTTGATGGCCACGCCCAGGCGCACCAGGGGAAACATGTCGGCGTCGGAGGTGCCGTCGCCCACGGCCAGGCAGTCCTCGGGGGGCACGCCCAGCTCGGCCTGGACCCGGGCCACGATCTCGCCCTTGCCGCCTTCCCGCACCACGGTGCGGGCCTGGCCGCTGACCAGCCCGTCGCGAAAGAGGACCTGGTTGGCATAGGCGCGGTCGATGCCCAGTTCCCGCTGCACCATCCCGGCGTGGACGTCCAGGCCGGTGCTCACCAGGACGAGGCGAACCCCTGCCTGCTTTAGCGCCGCCACCGTCTCGCGGGCGCCGGGCAGGTAGGGGTTCCGCTGCAACAGGTCTTCCATGGCTGCGCGGCTGGTGCCCTTCCACAGGCCCACGTCCAGGTGCAGCCACTCGTCAAAGTCGATCTCGCCCGCCAGCCCCCGGGCCATATAGGCCTGGCACGCCTCCCAGGTACCCAGGCAGCGGTGCAGGTAGACGTAAGGGTCCCGCTCCCGCTTGAGCGTGCCGTCCAGGTCGAAAAAGGCCAGGCGCAGCGGCATCAGGCAGTCGTGGGCCAGGCCCGCAGAAACTCGACCAGGAGGCGCACGCCAAAGCCGGTGCCGCCCTTGGCCAGGTGCGGCGGCCGCTTGGGCGTGCCGGGCCGCTCCTCAAAGGTCATGCCGGCGATGTCCAGGTGCGCCCAGGGATAGCCTTCGGCGAACTGCTTGAGGAACATGGCCGACGTGCCGACGCCGCCCTGGCGCCCGCCACTGTTGGCCAGATCGGCCGTCAGGCTCTCGATCCTGTCCAGGTAGTCGTCGTACAGTGGCATGGGCCACAGGCGCTCGCCGCTGGCCTCGGCGGCGGCCCGCAGGCGCTCCATCAAGCCGTCGTCGGTGCCGAACAGGCCGGCGGCCACCCCCTGCCCCAGGGCCACGACACAGGCGCCCGTCAGCGTCGCCAGGTCGACCACCGCCCTGGGCTCGAAGCGGCCGGCGTAGGCCAGGGCGTCGGCCAGGACCAGGCGCCCCTCGGCGTCGGTGCTGATGACCTCGATGGTCTTGCCGTTCATCGCCGCCAGCACGTCCCCCGGCTTGTAGGCCCGGGCGCCGGGCATGTTCTCCGTGGCCGGCACCAGGCCCACTACGTGCAGCGGCAGGTCGAGCTGCCCCACGGCCAGCATGGTGGCCAGCACCGCGGCCGCGCCGCCCATGTCGCCCCGCATGCGATCCATGTTCTCCACGGGCTTTAGCGAGATGCCGCCCGTGTCAAAGGTGATCCCCTTGCCGACCAGCACCACCGTGTCCAGGTCGGTCTGGTCCGGGTTGTACTCCAGCACGACGAAAACCGCCGGCTCGTCGCTGCCCTGGGCCACGCCCAGGAAGGCGCCCATCTTCAGCTCGGCGGCGTCTTCTTCGGTGAGCACCTGGCAGCGCATGTTGTCAAACTCGCTGGCGATCTCGATGGCCACCTCGGCCAGGTCCGTGGGCGTCGCATAGTTCGCCGGCCGGTTCACCAGGTCGCGCGCCAGGCAGGCCGCTTCCGCGACCACCTGGCCCACCTGCGCACCGGCCTCCACCGCCGCCACCTGGGCCGCATCGCGCTGCACCAGGGTAAAGGTCCCGGGGTCGGCCCGGTCGACCTCCTTGTTCTTGAGCTCCTGGTAGCGGTACAGGCCCAGGATCGTCCCCTCCACCGTGGCCTGGGCAGCGGCCTGCGGCTCCATCCCTCCGACGCCGGCGCCGTGGACGATGCTCGAGAACGAGGCGACGCCCGGGTCGCGGGCCTTTTTCGCCGCCGCGGCCGCCACCTCGCGGATGGTCTGCAGGCCAAAGCCGTCCTGCGGCCCCAGCCCCACCACCAGCACGCGAGGCGCGGGGATGGCCCCCCGCGAGTAAAAGACCGCGACCTCGCCCTTCTTGCCGCGCACGTCGCCCGAGGCGATGGCCTCGCCAATGGCGCCGCCCAGGGCCTGGTCCACGGCCCCCGTGGCGCCGCCCGGGTCGGTGACGCCTTCAAAGAGATTCACGACGATGAGGGCGTCTTCCTGTTCCTGGATGGAACCGGCAACAACCTGGATCTCCACTTCTCTTCTCCTTTCGCCGCGCCGGAGGCCGTGCGGGACAGGCGGTCAGCCTGTCCTGCCCTCGACCAGGGGCAACAGCTCGTCTCCCAGTATCGCCAGGGCCCGCTCCAGGCGGGCCTGATTTTCCGGACGGTTGAGCCACAGGCTGGCGCCCGATGGGTGGGGCAGGGGCAACACCAACCGCCCATCGACCGAGAACCTGGCTCCGACGGCCTCGTCCAGGCGCACCTTCCGGCCCAGCACGGTCTCGATGGCCAGCCCGCCGACGGCCAGGATGACCCGGGGCCGGACGAGGGCCAGCTCGCGCTCGAGAAAGGGCCGGCACAGCTTCTGTTCCGGGGCGCTGGGCTTGCGGTCGCCCTTGCCCCTGGGGTGCTTGCCCGGATAGCACTTGGTGACGGCCGTCATATAGTAGCGGCGGCGGAACTCGTCCTCGTCCAGGCCGGCCCGGGCGAGCCATTGGAAGAGGCGAGTGCCCGACGACGCGTTAAAGGGCCGCTTGACCTGCGCCTCGGTGATGCCGGGCGCCTGCCCAATGAGCATCAGCGGGGCGGGCGCCGGCCCGGAGAAAATGGCCCCGGGCACGATGTCGTAGCCGGCCACCAGGCAGGCGCGGCAGGCGCGCATCTCGGCCTGGAGGGCGGCCCATCGCCCATGGCTCATTCTTCCTCGTCGACGATGCGGATGGTGGTCACCAGCTCGCTGCAGACGCTGGCCGCCACCGAGCAGTAGCTCTTCTCGGCCAGGCGCACGGCGTCTTCCACGGCCTTTCGTTTCAGCCCCTTGCCACGCACGCACCATTCGATCTCGATCTTCTCGATGCACCAGGGCGGATCGGGCGCGTTGTGCTTGACGATGTTGGCCTCGACGCCGGAGAACTTCTGGCGCTTTTTCTCCAGGATGCTCACCACGTCGATCCCGGCGCAGGCGGCCAGCGAGGCGAGGAGCAAATCGGGGGGCTTGAAGCCCTGCCCGTCCTTGTCGGTGACCACCACGTGGCCCGCTTCGTCGGCGGACAGGAATTGCCCGCCGCCCGTCCACTTGACCTGTACACCTGGCATTGTACCTCCCCTATCACCGCCCCCGGCCGGGGCCGGGAGGCGATTCGCGTAGTATTCTGTAAGACGAACTCGTGCCTGGCCGTCTCCCTGCCGGAGGCCCCATGCGCCCCTACTACGGAGTGAAAAGGGCCATGCCGACGCCGAGGGCCTCCAGGGCTTCCTGGGCATAGTAGCGCACCAGGTAGCTGGGATCCTGAAGGACGCCAAACAGGGGGCCGATGGCTTCCTTTGACTTGATGCGGCCCAGGGCGCGAACGGCCAGAAGCCGCGCGTGGGGCTCGGGCGACGCCAGGCTGGCGGCCAGCGTCTCGACCGCCCCCTCGCCGATGAGGCTGAGGGCGTCGGCGGCGATGCTGGCCACAAAGGCACTGGAATCGCTCAGGCGCGTCGCCAGGGCGGGCGCCGCCGAAGCATCGCGCATGCGACCCAGGGCAAGGGCGGCGCAGGCGCGCAGGTCGGGGTCATTGTCGTCCAATACCTCCTTCAGCGCTACCACCGCCTCCCGCCCTCCGATCTCGGCCAGGGCCCGGGTTGCCCACCAGCGGCAATCGCTGTCGCCTGTCCCCAGCATGGCGACCAGGGATGTGGCCCCCCGAGAACCAAAGCGGGCCAGCGCGTGCACCGCTGCTTCCCGGCTTTCGTCGTCGGCGCTGGCCAGGATCTCGAGCAGTTCATCCAATTCTTTTTCTTCCACGTCGATCCTCTCGGCTTGTAACTCGCTGCCAAACCACTCCCTCGTGGGCAAGGCCGGCACGTGGAACAGGTGTGCCGCGCACTTGCAGTCGGAAGCGCCCATCCCGGCAGCTACGACACGTGCGTCCTGGAGGGCGCGCAAGCGCTCAGCCCAGTCGCACTCCAGCCTGTCGCCAGACGTTCTTGCCCAGGCCCCGGTCCACGTGGCGGCTTCTCGCACGTAATCGACGTGCCACCGCAGCCTCTTGCCGTCGCCGGCCTTGCGCCAATGGCGCCTGATCCGGGCGTGCAGCCCACCGGGCCCTCGGGCACTGCCCACGTACAGGTACCAACCGGCGGGGAACAGGAACTCGCCCAGTCGCCCGACGCGGATGCGGCGCGCCGAACCCAGCCAGAAGGCAAGCACGTACGTCCCGCCTATTATACTTGGTTTCGGCGACATTGCAAGGAAAGAACGAGTTAAAAATCTCCGGCTTCGCCCGTGCCGGACTGGACCTGGAGTCGGGCGGCGAGGACCTGGGCCGCCGCGGCCAGATTGCGAAGCTCGCCCGAGATGCGTTCCGCCTCGGCGGCGCTCACTGCCAGGCCTGGCGCCTGGCCCACCTGGGCGGGCGCGCCCGGGTCGGCCGGGTGGCTCTCCTCGCGGAGGTGCTCCACGAGGCGGGCGTTGCTCAGCGCCACGCCGGCGAACCCGGCCAGCAAGCCCAGGAGGTAGCGATCGTTCTCGCTCAGCGATTGCTCGTCCTTGGCATCGACGGCCAGGACGCCTGTGACCGTTTCGGCGGCGCGGATGGGCACGGCCAGCCGCACCGCCTGGCCCCCCTGCCCGCCGTCCCGCTCGGCCAGGGCGACGCGCCCGGTCTGGGCCGCCTGGACGGCAAGGGCATCGTCGCCAGGCTGCCGCACCGACTGGCTCTTTGGATCGGAAGGGCCGCGCAGGGCCCGCAGCTCCAGCTTCTGGGGCTCGGAACCGACCAGGAAGAGCTTCCCGGAGCCGGCCTCGGTCAAATAGACGGCCGCCTCGACGGCGACGCGCACCACCTCGTCGGTGCTGTGAATGCCGGCCAGGGCGCGGCCGATGTTGCACAGGCTGTGGAGCTGGCGCACCCGCTCCTCCAGGTGGCGCGTGATCTGCGCGCCCTCTTTCAGATCCGTGGTCTCGCGCAGGAGGCGCCGCTCGATGAGCGCCCGCTCCACCGATTCGAGCATCTCCTTGACTTCGTAGGGCTTGATGATATAGTCCCGCGCGCCGAGGCGAAAGGCCTGGATGGCAGCCTGCTCGGAGCCATAAAAGGTCGTCAGGATGACGGGCACGACCATGCCGGCTTTGCGCAGGGCGGCCATCAACTCCAGGCCCGACAGGCGAGGCATCTTCAGGTCGGTAATGATCAGATCCGGCTTTTCTTCCAGGGCCTTGTCCAATGCCTGCTTGCCGTCGATGGCCGTGATGACGTCATAGCCCTCGGGCCGCAGGACGCTGTTGGCCAGGAATAACAGGTTCTCTCGGCGGTCATCGGCAACCAGGATTCTTTCACCGCTCATGATTCTCCCTGTCCCATCCGGCGCACAGCCGCCGGTGTCGGTGTGTCGTGGCTTTTCCGGCTTTGCAGGGCAGAGTATAGCAGAGTTTGCCGGTCTTGGCAATCGACCGCGGGGCTGATCCAGCGGTTGAGGTTTTGGATCCAGGAGGTGTGCGCCCGGCCCTCATACGCCGGGGACCGGCGACTGGTATGCCAGGCCAAGATGATGTATAATGGGGCGGCCGGCCAGCCGGTAAGAAGAGGAGGGTAGCCATGCAACTGCATTACGAACCAATTACCCTGGAACTGTCGACGCCCTTTCGCATCGCCCACGGCACGAGCTATGCCCGGCACAACGTGCTCGTCACCATCAACGACGGCCAGCACGTGGGACGCGGCGAGGCGGCGCCCGTGCGACAGCACCACGAAACACAAGAGGGCGTCCTGGATTACCTGGCGGGGATCACCCTGGGCGACGACCCCTTCCAGATGGAAGACATCCTGTCGTCCCTGCCGCCCGGCTCCCAGGCGGCGCGCACGGCCATCGACGTGGCCCTCCACGACCTGGTGGCGCAAAAGCTGGGGGTGCCCCTCTACCGGCTCCTGGGCCTGAACCCGGCGCGCGCCCCGCGGACGACCTTTACCATCGGCATCGGCAGCCCCGAGGAGGTGGCGGACAAGGCCCGCGAGGCGAGCGAGCGGTTCGCCATCCTCAAGCTCAAGCTAGACGCCGACGAGGAGCTGTGCCTGGCCATGGCCCGGGCGCTGCGGGCCGTCTCCAACGTCCGCCTGGTGGTCGACGCCAACTGCGCCTGGACCGTGGAGCAGGCCCTGCGCCTCATCCCCGCCCTGGCCGAGCTGGGCGTGGAGTGGGTCGAGCAGCCCCTGGCCGAGGACGACCTGGAGGGCCAGTGCTACCTCTACGAGCGCTCGCCCCTGCCCATCTTTGCCGACGAGCCCATCCGCACCGCCCGCGACATCCCGCGCCTGGCCGGCTGCGTGCAGGGCGTAAACATCAAGGTCATGAAGGCCGGCGGTCTGCGCGAGTCACTGCGCATGATCGCCACGGCCCGCGCCCACGGATTGCAGGTCATGTTGGGCTGCATGGTCGAGACGTCCCTGGGCATCACCGCCTCGGCCCACCTGGCCCCCCTGGTCGACTGGGCCGACCTGGACGGCAATCTGACCGTCACCAACGACCCGTTCCTCGGCGTGGAAGTGGCGCCCGGCGGGCGGCTGGTCCTGCCCGACGGCCCGGGGTTGGGGGTCAGCCAACGCCCGGGGTGAACGGCGTGCTCGTCGTCGACGGCGCCTACGGCGAAGGGGGCGGCCAGGTGTTGCGCACCAGCCTCTCCCTGTCGGCCATCACCGGCCGCCCGCTGCGCCTGGTCAACATCCGCGCCGCCCGGCGAAAGCCGGGGCTGATGCCACAGCACCTCACCGCCGTGCGGGCCATCGCCCGGGTGTGCAACGCCGAGGTCGAGGGCGACAAACTGAACTCGGAGGAGCTGACCTTCGCGCCCGGCACGCCGCCCCGGGCGGGCAGCTATACCTTTGACGTCGCCCAGGTCGCCAGGGGCGGCAGCGCCGGCTCGGTGGGCCTCATCGCCCAGGCCGTGCTCCTGCCGCTGGCCCTCGCCCCCGGCGCGTCAGAGCTGACGCTGCGGGGCGGGACCCACGTCTCCTGGAGCCCCGTCTACGATTATCTCAAGCGCGTCTACCTGCCGACCCTGCGGTGGATGGGCGTGGAAGCCAAGGTGCAGATCGTCAAGTGGGGCTGGTACCCCGTGGGCGGGGGAGAGGTCAAGCTCACAGTCCAGGGCCTGCCGGCCGAGGCCCGGCCCAAGGGCCTGGGCCTGATGCAACGGGGGTCCCTGTTGCGCATGCGGGGGGTGTCGGCCAGCAGCAGCCTGCCCAAACACGTGCGCCAGCGCCAGGAGGGCACGGCCCTCCAGGTGCTGCGCTCCAACGGCGTCAACCCACGCATCGACGTCCTCGACGCCCCCTCCAAGGGAACCGGCAGCGTGGTCTTTTTGTGGGCCGAGTTCGAGCACGTCCTGGCGGGCTTTACCGCCCTGGGCGAAAAGGGCAAGCCGGCGGAGCGGGTGGCCGACGAGGCATCGCAGGCGCTGCTGGCCTATCTGCGCGGCGACGGCGCCGTGGACCGCCACCTGGCGGACCAGGTAATCCTGCCCATGGCCCTGGCGGACGGGCCGTCCTCGTTTACGACCGAGGCGGTGACGCAGCACCTGTTGACCAACGCCTGGGTGGTCAACCAGTTCTTTCCGGGCCGCGTGCAGGTGGGTGGCGTGGAAGGAACGCCGGGCGCCCTGTGTACGGTGGTCGGTGGGGAAGCGTGATCCTGCCCGGCTCGCNNGCGAGCCGGGCCAATTGGCGGGGCTCAGGCGGGCAGGGCCTCGGCCTCGTAGGCAGGCGCCAGGCGCGCCTGGTCGCCACTGCCCAGCTGCCAGTAGGGCAGCCACGCCAGGGCAAAGAGGTCGAGCCGCACGTCCGCGCGCCGGGGACGCACCTCGACCTCCTGGACGTCGTCGATGAGATCGTTCCACTTGTTGGTCACGGCTTCGACCTCGTCGGCGGCCTTGGCCTCCAGCTCCTCGATCTGCTTTTCGAGCGCCGCGATGGTCTCCTCCGACTCTTCGACGTCCGCCTTGGCCTTGGTGGTCATGCGCCGCTTGCGGCTGGCGCTGGACAGGCGCGAGGACGACTTGCGCCCGGTAAAGAGGCCCAGGATCGATTCGGCGCCCGAAAGGAGCTCTTCCTGCTTGCGAGCGTCGTACTCGGCCTTGTCGGCCTCCATCTCCTGTTCCTCGCGCCGCAGCTTGTCCTCCAGCCGTTTCAACTCGCGCTCGTACTTGGTCTTGAGCGCCGCCTCCTCCTTGGCGACGGCGCCTTCCGCCGCTTGGCGGCAGCGCCGCTGGAAGGCCTTGTCGTTCTCGCCGATCTCCGAATAGAGCTTCAGGTGCGGGTTGTAGAGCAGCATCCTCGACGAGTTGTAGTAGAGATAGTCCTCGAACTCTTTTTTCAGGGCCGTGTAACGCTTGGCGTCGCCCAACTCGCGGGGTAGCTGGGAGAAGGTGCCCTCGGACCGGGGCTCGCGCTCCAGGTCCGTGGTATCCATCTGCACCCGGGCGCCGGACCAATCAAAGGTGGGGTGCGCGCCGCCCACGGGCAGCAGGTAGGCCACCGGCTCGTCGTGGCTNNGGCTCGTCGTGGCTCTGCCGGCTGGCCGAGTGGGCAAAGCGCACCGTGCCCGTGCCCAGCAGGCCAGGCTCGTAACGCAGCGCTGCCTTGGGCTCGCTGCCGGCAGGCGCCTGCCAGCCCTGATCGGCCAGGGCGGCCCGCAAGGAGCGCCTGGCAGGCAGGAAGACCTGCTTGACCGACGACGGCATCTGGGGAGGCACCGTCGCCGGGCGGTGGCTTGCCGGAGCCACCGGGGCTGCTGCCGCGGCCTGGGGCGAGGCTGCCTGCCGGGGCGAGGCCGCGGAGACGGCCGCGGGCGCCGCATCGGCCACGAGCGTCCGCACCTGGTCGCGGGTCAAGGGCCCCCGCAGGTAGCTCATGGCCCAGCGCGTGGTAAAGACACCTGGCTCGCCGGCGTGAACGTTGTGCAGCAGGAACACCCGCGAACCGAGGGCCGAGATCATACGGTCAAAATCGCTCCGGCTGGCGCCGCCGCGGAGCTGGACGCCCTCCAGCCCGTCCAGGAGGCGCTGCTTGTCGCGATCGGCCTGCATGCGGCCGATGAGCCACGTGCCGGCGTTGGTGAGGGCCTTGTAGTCCAGGTCCACCGGGTTCTGGGTGGCAAGGATCAGCCCCAGGCCAAAGGCGCGAGCCTGCTTCAGCAGCGTCAGGAGCGGCTTCTTGGTGGGCGGGTTGGCCGTCGGCGGCAAGAAGCCAAACATCTCGTCCATGTACAGCAGCGCCCGCAGGCTGGTGGTGCCCGTCTGGGCGCGCATCCAGCTCACCACCTGCTCCAGGAGCAGGGTGAGAAAGAACTGCCGCTCGGCGTCGGACAGGTGGGCGATATAGATGACGCTCACCTGCGGCCTGTCGCCCGGCCCGTAAAGCAGTTCCTGCACGTCCAGGGGCTGGCCCTGCATCCAGCCGGCAAAGGTGGGCGAGGCCACCAGGCCGTTGAGGAGCATGGCCAGCTGCATGCGCTCCTTCTCCGGGAAAAAGACGTCCAGGGGAAAGACGCCGAGCTGGGTGAAGGGCGGCTTTTGCACGCGCATGATCAACTGCGCCAGGTCCAGGTCCTGGCCGGCGCGCCAGGCGTTCTGAAAGATGTTGGACAGCAGGATGTGCTCCTTGCTGCGGACAGGGTCAGCCTCGATACCGATCAGGGCGAGGAGGGCCGAGACTACGCTCTCGATCTTGTCCCGGAGCTGTTCGCCCTCGGTCTCCCACGACAGGGTAGGGGCCTTTAGCGTGTCCAGGATGCTGATCTGCCTGCCGGCGTTGCTGCCCGGGGTAAAGATGGCAAAGTCGGCCGACTCGCGCAGGCGACGGATGCGGTCCGGGCCCTGGCCCGTGGCGGCCAGCCCTTCGCGCCACTGGCTCGCCACCTTGGCGGCAAAGGTGTCCTCGTCCATGTCCTTGCGGCGGGCATCGTCGGGGTTCACCCAGGGGCGAAAGTCCTCGGGGCGCAGGTCGGGAAAGGTGAGCAACAGGTTGGTCATGTCGCCCTTGGGATCGATCACCAGGGACGGGATGCCGTCCAGGGCTGCCTCTTCCAACAGGATCACGCCGAGGCCGGTCTTGCCGCTGCCGGTCATGCCGACGCACACGGCGTGGGTCGTCAGGTCACGGGCATCATAGTGGACGGCCTTGTCCAGGGCTTGCCCTTTGGCCAGGTCGTACTCCTGGCCCAGGTAGAATGAAGCCAATCGCTCTTCCAGGTTGTCCATCGGGTGTCTCCTCCTCGATCTCCCGCCGGCGAGGCGGCCAGCTTCGAAGGCTTGCAAAGCGCATCCCAATCACCAGCGTTCGAGCTCACTGCCTGGTTGGTGCCCTTATTGTACCCTATGGACGCTGGATTTGCAAAGGGAGAGCAGCGGGGGACGGGAAAAGAAAAAGGGGTGACACCGGGCGGCGTCACCCCTATCCGTCGGTTCAGGATAACACTACTACCGGCCGCAGGGCCCCCCCTACCCTCACGACCACGCCATCCTGGCCGATCAGACCAAAGATATGGAGCCAGGTTGCTCCAACTCCTGATTGCTGGTCTCCATGATACATCATTTTGGCCGCTTTGTCAAGGCCAAAAGCCAGGCCAACACAGATTTTAAACAACATTTCAGAGCAAGAAAGACGTGAATTCAGCAGATCCATTGCCAACGCCGGCGGCACCGGCGGCGAGATGCTGCAAATTTCCTAGACAGCCAGAAGTCGCCGGATCAGGCTCTCTTCCGTGTGGGTCTCTTGCTCGCCCGTCGCCAGGTCTTTCAGGACCACCTGGCCGGCCTTGAGCTCGTCGGGCCCCAGGATGACCACGAAGGGAATGCCCTTGCGGTCGGCGTAGCGGATCTGCTTCCCCAGGCGGTCGGGATCCAACACCTGTTCGGCCCTGATGCCTGCCTCCCGGATGCGGCTCGCCAGCCCGATGGTCGCCAGGTAGAGCTCCTCGTCGAACAGGGTGACGAGCACCTGGCTGGGCGAGGCGGGCAAATGCGGGCTCTTGCCGGCGCGTTCCAGCAACAGCTCGACGATCACGTCGCCCATGGCAAATCCGGTGCCTGTCAGCCGCTCGCCGCCGACGTCGGCCACCAGGTTGTCGTAGCGGCCACCGCCCAGGATGGCGCGAAAGAACTTGACCCGGTCGCGGGCCTCGAACACCGGGCCGGTGTAATAGTCCAGCCCGCGCACGATCCCGGCGTCATAGATCAGGTAGCCGGCCACGCCCAGGGCCTCGGCCGTGGACACGACCTGGCACAGCTCTTCCGACTCGCGCCACAGATCACGATCGTCCAGGACGCCGACGAGGGCGTCGAACTGCTCGCCCGTCAGGCCCATGTCCAGGGCCCACTCCTGCCACTTGTCGGCGGGCAGCTTGTCGCGGCGGTCGACGAGACGAAAGACCTCGCCCTCCTTGCCCTCGCCCAGGCCGATCTCGGCCAGCTTTTGCTCCATCAGCCGCCGGCTGTTGTAGTGAATGGCCACGTCGTCGGGGGTCAGGCCCAGGCTCCGCAGGAAGAGGGCGGCGATGGACACGATCTCGCCGTCGGCGGTGGCCGACTCGACGCCCAGCAGGTCGATGTTCCATTGGAAGAACTCGCGGCTGCGGCCCCGCTGCGGCCGCTCGTAGCGCCAGAAGGGTCCGAAGGAGAACCAGCGCACGGGCAGGGTCAGCCTGCCCTGCCGCTGGGCCACCATCCGCGCCAGCGATGGGGTCAGCTCGGGCCGCAAGGCCAGCTCGTCGCCGCCCCGGTCGGTGAGCACAAAGGCCTGCTCCTTGACCAGCTCCTCGCCGCTCTTGGCCGCGTACAGCTCCAGCCGCTCGAGGATGGGAGCCTCGTACTCCTGGTAGCCAAACTGCTCCGAGACGGCCCGCACCCGATCGTGGAGCCAGTTGCGAAAGGCCATGGCCTCGGGGTAAAAGTCTCGCGTGCCTTTTACGGCCTGGATCGTCGTTGTCGTCGCCATACTGTTGCTATCCTCCAGGTGTCTCGAACCCAGCCATGATACCCGAGTCTGCCCATTTTCGCAAGTCCTGAGCCCTGGCTTCGTTGCCCCGCCACGTCACGAGATGAACGCCCCAAATCGGTCCTGGAACTCGGCCCACAACTCGTCGTCGTCCCCTTGCTGGATCTCGCGGCCGGCGGCCAGGATGGCGCTGAGGACCGGGCCGGCCAGGGGCGGCATTTCGGCGCGGAACCAGTGCCACGTGGTCTCCAGGAGCGCCAGGTCGGGGCGCGGCGCAAGGAGCGCCTGTCGCAGGGCGTTCACCCGGGCCAGGGCCTCGGGCCGCCGCGGCGCCGTCGCCAGGCTGCGCACCCGCTGCTGGAGGGTCGCCAGGCGCTCGGCCTGCACGTTTCGCTCCACGGCGCCCCCGCCGGCGGCCGGGCCGCCGAGCTGCTCCGCAAAGCGGTCGAACTGGGCCGGGTTGGCCCGCTTCACGGCGGCCAGCAGCTCGTCCCACAGGGCGCGGGTCCGGCAGTAGTCCACCAGCCTGTCCACCATGTCCACCAGGCCCTGCCCGGGGCCAAAGTAGGCCACCACGGGCCGGAAAGGTGCCTCGTCCTGGCAAAAACGGACCAGATCCTGGGGCGTGAAGGCGGCCAGCAACAGCCGCCGGACCGCGCCCACGTCGTAGGGTGCGTCCGTCCACTCTCCGGCCACCTGCCCGGCACGGGTCGCCTGCGGGCCGCCCACGCTCAGGTTCGGGCCGATGTTGATGGTGCCCCGGACCGACCGGATGTTGGTCTCGTACTGGGCCCGGCCGTCTCCGGATTCCTCCGGACCCTCGCCTGCCCGTTCTTCCGCGTTTTCGCCGGCCATGATGCTCCCTCCCTCAGCGCTCGATGCGGGCCTCGATCCAGAGGGCCCTGTCGTCTGCATAGTTCTCGCCTGCTCTCACCGCCAGGCGCATTGTGCCCCGCTGCCCGGCCAGCGCGTCGAGGGCGATGCTCCAGTCGCGCACCTGCCCATCGTAGGCGTCGGACAGCGAGCCCAACAGCCTCTCCCCGAACTCGGAACCGGCAGGCCAGAACCAGACCTCAAAGGTCACGTCCCCTCGCGCGGCCCCCTCCGGCAGGCCCACGCGGGCCACGAACCGGTCCCCCGCCTGAAAGACGATCTCCTGGTCGCCCAGGAGGCGGTAGTCGCCCCGGATCTCGCCCCCGCCCGCCCAGGTGGGGTGCGTCTCGAGCACGCGCCCTTCGGCCTGGCCGCCGCCTTCGAGGGGGGCGCCATCGAGCCACAGGGCATAGCCCTCGTCGTCGTTGGCGCCCCCCGGGAACCGCAGGTCGTAGACGCGCNNCAGGTCGTAGACGCGGGGCGGGATCTGCTCGATCTGGTCGCCTGGCGAGTATCCCCGCCAGATAGCCCCGGGCGCCCCGGCGACAAAATCGTACAGAACCCGGCTGCACGGCTTGACCGTGTACACCATCTGCGTCGTGCGCGCCGTGCGGCCTTCCACATCCTCGGCCTCGATGAGAAAGACGAGGCCCGGCTCCCCGTAGGCCACCGCCTGGTAGCCGTAGGTCTCGTCGTCGATGGCCTCCATCTCGGCCGTGCTCTCTTGCTCGTCGGGCGGCCGGGTGGTGATGGTCACTGCCCGCAGCCCGGCCTCGCTGCCGACCTCGGCGACGATCCACACGGGGTCGCCGGGGCAGACCGGCTCTTCCGCCACCGGCCGGACCTGCACGGCCTCGATGACGGGCGGCTCCGCTTCAGGCTCTTCCACGACGACAAAGGCACAGGCGGCGGTGGCCCGGCCGCCGTCCAGCTCGGCCTCCAGCCGCCAATCGCCTGCGCGGTCGGGCACGGTCAGGAAGCCCCTGGTCACTCCGCCGGCCGGGATCTCGACCCCAAGCAGGCGCTCGCGCCGGCCGTCCGGGTTCCGAAGGTAGACGTCCAGGATGCCTGCCGCGTTGGACTGGGCGCGCACCTCCACCTGCGTGCCGGGCTCATAGGCGCGGTCGCAGCCCTCCATCAGCCAGACCTCGATCCTGGGCGGCACCGGCGTGGTCGGCTCGGGCTGCGGGGCCGCGGTGGTCACGATGGGCGGGACGGGCGTGGTGGGCACCGGTGGGACGGGTGTGGTGGGCACCGGTGGGACGGGCGTGGTGGGCTCTGGCGGGACGGGCGTCGTGGCGACGGCCCGGCCGGGCGTGGTGGGAATGGGTGGGAGGTCCGTGGCGCGCTGCGCATCGTCGTCAACGGTCGGGATCGCGGCCACGGGCGTAGTGGCCACCACCGTCGACGGCCCCACGGCCCCGCTGTTCAGCAGCCAGAATAGCGCGACCAGGATGGTCAGCAGGGTGGCAGCGATGCCGCCCATAATGATGGGCAACGCGGCGGCGCCGCCCCCGTCTGGCGCCGGCTCGGGCTCTCCGCGCTCCGGGGGCGGGGGCGGGCCGACGAGGAGCTGCAGGTTCCAGCGGGCAAT
>MTKX01000320.1_pt3 | contig 14806 bp, 9 predicted proteins | sample 1042771 | NCBI WGS metagenome assembly MTKX01 (sample SAMN06212183, study PRJNA360534) | anaerobic digester metagenome | biome: Wastewater treatment plant; material: sludge; isolation source: anaerobic digester fed with sludge from wastewater treatment plant | place: Denmark: WWTP Randers ... | reverse complement strand
CCTGAAGAGCGACACAATGCAGTGGGACTTCTGGAGCCTCAACCCCGAAAGTCTGCACCAGTTAATGACCCTCTTCAGTGACAGGGGCACTCCTGACGGCTACAGGTTCATGAACGGCTATGGCAGCCATACATTCTCAATGTATAATAAAAAGAATGAAAGGGTCTGGGTCAAATTCCACTTCAAGACACAGCAGGGCAACAAAACCCTCACCCGCCAGCAGGCAGAGGAGATTAAGGGCAAAGATCCCGACTACTCGCAGAGGGACCTTGTAAATGCAATCGCCGGCAAAGACTATCCGAAATGGACTCTGAAGATCCAGGTGATGACTGACGCACAGGCGAAGAAGTTCAAGTGGAACCCGTTTGACGTGACCAAGGTATGGCCGCACAAGGAGTTTCCGCTGATCGAGGCAGGCGTCATGGAACTGAATGAGATACCTGAAAACTACTTCGCCGATGTGGAACAGGCAGCCTTCGCCCCTGCGCATACAGTCGACGGAATAGGCCTCTCGCCTGACAAGATGCTCCAGGGACGTATCTTCGCATACCCCGATGCCCACCGCTACAGGCTCGGAGCCAACTACCAGCAGATCCCGGTCAACAGACCGATAGCGCCCGTAAGCCATCATCAGCGCGACGGGCACATGACGGTTGACGGCAACCAGGGATCCGGCCCCAACTACTTCCCCAACAGCTTTGACAACATCGAGGCTGACAAGAATTACAGGGAAGCTGCCATGGCTCTTGATTCTGATGTGGCCGACTACTTCGACCGCAATAAAAATGACAACGACCACTACTCTCAGGCAGGCGCACTCTTCAGGAAGGTGATGACCGACCAGGAGAGAGCCAACACCGTTGGGAACCTGGTCTGCGCCCTCAAGGGGGTTTCCGGTCCGAAGAAGAAGGAAATACTAATGCGGCAGCTTGAGCACTTTCATAAGGCCGACAAGGAACTGGCACAGCTGGTGGCCAAAGGTCTCGGCATCAAGTTTCCCCGGGCTAAATGACACAATGAAAATACATTAACTTTTAAACGTTTAAATTTCAAAGAATTATGGCAGAAATCGGAAGATCAATCGTAAGGATGGACGTTGAGGAGCTTCTTACTCTACTCAACAAAGCCCTGGCTGACGAGTGGCTGGCCTACTACCAGTACTGGATCGGCTCAAAGGTTGTCAAGGGACCAATGAAAGATGCGGTAATAGCTGAGCTTGAGCTTCACGCAACGGAGGAGCTTACACACGCACAGCTGCTAGTTGGCAGGATCATTCAGCTTGGCGGCACACCGGTGCTTTCACCCAACGAGTGGACTAAAATCACAAATTGCGGCTATGACGCCCCGGAAGACCCCTTCGTATCAGTGGTACTCGACCAGAACATCAAGGGAGAACAGTGCGCTATCAGGGTTTATAACAAGCTCCTTGCTCTTACCAGGGAGGCAGACCCGATAACCTACAACATCATCCTTCAGATCCTCACCGATGAGGTTGAACATGAAGAGGACCTCGTTGCACTGAAGGAGGACTTTGATCTGATGATTGAGAGAAGAAAATAAAAATTATCAATAACAATTAATTAACTAAACATCAATTTATTATGGAAGAAAAAATTTATTCAATGCCGCGTATTGGCGACAAGGCTCCTGAATTCAAGGCAGTAACCACACAGGGTGAGATCAATTTCCCTTCTGACTATTCCGGCAGCTGGGTGATCCTCTTCAGCCATCCGGCTGACTTTACACCGGTGTGTACCTCGGAGTTCATGACCTTTGCCTCCATGGCAGCAAAGTTCGAAAAGGCAAACACGAAGCTGGTGGGTCTGTCTGTTGACGGTCTTTACAGCCATATTGCATGGCTCCGCACAATCAAGGAGAAGATTGAGTACAAGGGTATGAAGGATGTGGAGGTGAAATTCCCGCTTATCGAGGATATTACAATGTCAGTTGCCCAGAAATACGGGATGATGATGCCGGGCGAGAGCAGCACCAAGGCTGTCCGCGCCGTTTTCTTCATTGATCCCAAGGGTGTTATCCGCACCATTCTTTACTATCCCCTGAGCCTCGGCCGCAATTTCGAGGAGATATACAGGGTGGTCCTGGGCCTGCAGACTGCAGACGCGTTCTCAGTGGCTCTGCCCGCCGACTGGCAGCCGGGTGATGATGTCATCGTTCCCACAGCCGGTTCATGCGGCGTTGCCAAAGAGCGCATGGAGAGCAAGGAGGAGATGAAGTGCTACGACTGGTTCTTCTGCACCAAGAAACTTGACAAACAAAAGATCCTGGACACCATATTGAAGAAATAATTATGTTTTGACCACGTGGCGGCAGGTCTAAAACCTGCCGTTACGTTCTGGTTTACAGGGATTTCTGTACGGGAGATGGTTACCACGATTTGATATGCACGTTGCGCACCGCACGGCCCGAGGGTTCGTTCTGGTTGCGGAATGCCTCGTCCCATGCCAGCGCCTCTGCCGTGCTGCATGCCACCGAGGGCACAGATGGCACTGTCAGGGCAGCCGTTTCAGACGGGAAATGCTCAGTGAAAATCGACCGGTAGAAATACTCCTCCCTGGTCATTGGCGTGTTCAGGGGGAACCGGTAACGGGCTGTTGACATCATCTCATCGGTGACCTTTTCGGAGGTCAGCTGTTTCAGGGTATCAATCCAGTTGTACCCTACCCCGTCAGAGAACTGCTCCTTCTGACGCCACACAATATCATCCGGCAGGTAATCCTCAAAAGCCTTTCTCAGAATCCATTTTTCCATCCTGCCGTTACCTGCCATCTTGTCGGCCGGATTAAGCCTCATAGCCACGTCAAGAAACTCCTTGTCGAGGAATGGCACTCTCCCCTCCACTCCCCAGGCAGCAAGCGACTTGTTTGCACGAAGGCAGTCATAGAGATGGAGCCTGGAGAGCTTGCGCACTGTCTCCTCATGGAACTCGCGCGGGCCCGGCGCCCGGTGAAAATAAAGGTACCCGCCGAAGACCTCATCGGCCCCTTCCCCGGAGAGAACCATCTTTACTCCCATGGATTTTATCACCCTGGCCATGAGGTACATGGGAGTTGAGGCCCTGACGGTTGTTACGTCATATGTCTCAAGGTAATATATGACGTCGCGGACCGCATCCAGGCCCTCCTGGACCGTTATATGTATCTCATGGTGAACCGTACCGATATGGTCAGCCACTTTTCGTGCCGCTGCCAGGTCCGGCGATCCCTCCAGACCGATGGCGAAGGAGTGTAATTGCGGCCACCATGCATCAGCCTGGTCATCTGTTTCAATGCGCCGGGCGGCATACTTCTTCGCGATAGCGGATATAACTGAACTGTCAAGCCCGCCCGACAGCAGCACACCATACGGTACATCCGACATCAGCTGGCGGTGAACAGCTTTTTCAAGCGCCTCGCGAAGGGCGACGATGTCAGTGCTGTTCTCTTCCACTTTATCATAGGAGGTCCAGTCACGATTATACCATTTTTTCATGACGCCATCCCTGCTGTACAGGTAATGGCCCGGCGGGAAAGTCTCTATCTTCTTGCAGACGCCCTCCAGCGCCTTTAACTCAGAAGCGAAATACAGGTTGCCGTACATGTCCCATCCCATATAGAACGGGATGATGCCAATATGGTCACGGGCTGCCAGGTAACAGTCATTCTCCTCGTCATATAGCACAAATGCGAAGATTCCGTTAAGTTCATCCAGGAAATCACAGCCCCTGTCAGCGTAGAGTGCGAGAATCACCTCGCAGTCTGACTTCGTTGTAAAATCATAACTGTCCCTGTATCGCTCCCGGATCTCCCGGTGATTATAGATTTCACCGTTTACTCCGAGTATAAGCTTGCGGTTCCGGCTGTACAGGGGCTGGCGGCCCGACTGCACATCAACTATTGAAAGTCGCTCATGGGCAATTATTGCCTTTTCTCCACAATAGATACCTGACCAGTCCGGGCCGCGATGCCTCAGTTTACCGGACATCCCCAGAACCTGCTGCCGAAGCTCCCCCGCCCTGATTTTCAGGTCAAAAACACCAACAACACCACACATAATTTAATGAAATATGAGTTAAAGGGAGCAAATGTAATTGTTTTTTGTTGTTTGCGGGGCGTTTTAGTAATGTTTTTTAACCTGTTTGCGCTTTTTTGTATTATTTATATACTTATCCGGGAAACGTTGAGATCAATATCGCAGGTCGCAATTCCCAACTCGCAATTCGCAACCCCAAATCCCAAATCGCAAATCGCAATTCGCAATTCCTCATTGTTTTATTCCCGAATAAAAATCATTCCCCTTATCATCCGTCAGGATGAAAGCAGGCATATTTTTGACTACTATCTTCCGGACAGCCTCCATGCCAAGCTCCTCGAAGTCAACCACCTCAACAGATACTATGTTTTCAGCAGCCAGAATTGCGGCCGGACCTCCGACAGAACCAAGGTAAAAGCCGCCGTACTTTTTGCAAGCATCGGTCACCTGTTTCGACCGGTTCCCCTTGGCAAGCATGATCATTGATCCGCCGAGACTCTGGAAGAGTTCAACATACGGATCCATCCGGCCGGCCGTCGTGGGTCCGAATGAGCCTGAGGCCATCCCCTCCGGCGTCTTTGCCGGCCCGGCATAGTATACCGGGTGGTTTTGGAAGTAGTCGGGCATCGGCTTGCCCTCATCGATCATCTGTTTGATACGCGCATGAGCCATGTCGCGTGCAACAATCAGGGTACCGGTGAGACTAAGGCGCGTCTTTACCGGGTATTTGCTCAGCTCGGCAAGTATCTCCTTCATTGGGCGCTCAAGGTTAATCACCACCGGTTTATCAAGCTCCGGAGCCTTCTCCGGAAGGAATTTCCCGGGTTCTGTCTCGAGCTGCTCAATGAAGATGCCTTCGGCAGTGATTTTCCCCTTGATATTGCGATCGGCGCTGCAACTGACTCCTATGCCAACCGGGCATGATGCGGCATGACGCGGCAGACGGATTACCCTGACATCATGCACAAAATACTTTCCGCCAAACTGTGCACCCACACCATACTCCTGACATATCTTCTCAACCCTCTCCTCCCATTCCAAATCACGGAATGCGCGGCCGGCAGAATTGCCCGAGGTTGGCAGGTCATCAAGGTAACCGGCAGAGGCCAGCTTCACGGTCTTGAGAGTCATCTCGGCCGAGGTGCCGCCGATGACAATGGCAAGATGATAAGGCGGACAGGCCGCGGTGCCCAGATCCTCAATCTTCTCCCGGATGAACCTGCTGAGCGAAGCTTCGTTCAGCAGCGACTTCGACTGCTGGTATAAAAAGGTCTTGTTGGCAGAACCACCGCCTTTGGCGATGAACAGGAAACGATACTCATCTCCCGGACACGAGGCGATGTCAATCTGTGCCGGGAGATTGCTTCCGGTATTCTTCTCGGCGAACATCGAAGAGGGAACTATCTGTGAATAGCGCAGATTCTTTTCATTGTAGGTCTCCCATATGCCACGGCTGAGATGGAGTGCATCATCTATTCCCGTATACACATCCTCTCCCTTCCAGGCCATCACAATGGCTGTACCTGTGTCCTGGCACCACGGAAGCTTACCTTCCGACGAGATGACCGAGTTCCGAAGCATCACCCACGCAACAAAGCGATCATTGTCCGTGGCCTCCGGATCACGAAGAATCATCGCGAGCTTTTCAAGGTGCATCGTACGGAGGTAAAAATTTACATCGACAAATGCCTGCCGTGCCAGTGTCCTGAGAGCTTCGGACTGAACCTGCAGTATCTTCCTGCCGCAGCATTCGGTCATCCTGACATGATCAACAGATATGCGGCGATACTTTGTCACATCCCTGCTGTGCTGGAATGGCTTTTCATAGTTGAAATCTCCCATGGCTGTTTTGTTTTTAAGGGCTTTACTCTATCAAAGATAGGAACGCAGGAGGCAAATAGCAAGAGCAAGTTGAGACGCTGACACAGGAGGCGGATCAATCCCGTATCCGCCAACTGGCGGTTCGGGAAGGCAACAGTGAAATATATTATTTATAACGCGTCTAAATAAGCAGACTCTGTAAAAATTATGCCTCAGGCCGAAAACGTTTGAAATAACTGAACCAACGCAAATGCCCGAAAAATCAGCGTTTAGAAGCACGATGAAGCTATTGCCGAACCGGATTTTCGACTAATTTTGAATAGGTTATCGGAACAGGGTAATAAACTAACAGCAAAACTATTATGAATGTGATCTACAGACGCAAGCCACGGTTGTCAGGCTGGCAGATTTGGAACATGAGCTTCGGATTCCTGGGTATCCAGTTTGGTTTCGCCCTTCAGAACGGCAACGTCAGTCGTATTTTTCAGACTCTGGGCGCGGAGATTGACAATATACCAATACTCTGGATAGCGGCTCCCGTAACGGGACTGCTGGTACAGCCAATTGTGGGTCACATGAGTGACCGTACCTGGAACCGTCTCGGGCGCCGTCGTCCTTATTTCCTTACCGGTGCCATTCTTGCCTCTCTCGCACTGGCCATCATCACCAACTCACCCACCTGGATTTTTGCCACTGTGATGCTGTGGATCATGGACGCCTCTATAAATATTTCCATGGAACCGTTCCGGGCATTCGTGGGTGACATGCTCTCATCGGAACAGCGAACATCAGGGTTCGCAATGCAGAGCTTCTTCATCGGCGTTGGCGCCGTAATAGGCAGCTTCCTGCCCTGGATACTGGCCAACTGGTTCAATGTACCTGAGGTTCCCGCCGAGGGCAAGCTGATACCATTCAACCTGAAACTTTCATTCTACATCGGTTCTGCAGTGTTGCTCCTTGCAGTACTCTGGACCATAATCCGTACAAAAGAATACTCACCTGCCGAACTCGAGGAGTTTGAAAAAGGCGAAAAGACAGCCAGGGGAGAGCCTCTCGCAGAGAAAACCGTGTCAGGGCAGACAGAAACAGTCAGGGACATCAATTTTTACCGTCCCGGCATCATATGGTTCTCCGTAGGCCTGGTGCTTACCATCATCCTCTCGCAGGTTAACCTCGAGAAGGAACTTTACGTTGTTACCGGAGGTATCTCCCTCTTCGGATTGCTCCAGATAATTGCAGGATTCCTGAAGGCCGGCGGCAAGGGCAGCAACGGGCTGAACAGCATCCTCACCGACCTCAAGCATATGCCCGCCACCATGGGGCAGCTTGCCGTGGTGCAGTTCTTTACATGGTTTGCCCTCTTCTCCCTGTGGATTTACACAACATCGGCTGTCACCTCAAAAATATACGGCACGAGTGACACCGCCTCCCTTGCCTATAACGAAGGCGCCAACTGGGTGGGAGTGCTCTTCGGGGTTTACAACGGATTTGCAGCACTGGTTGCCTTCCTGCTCCCGGTCCTGGCAAAATACACATCACGCAGGGTCACTCATGCCATCTGCCTCCTGGTGGGCGGGGTGAGCCTGATGTCAATCAGCCTGATCAATTCACCCGGCATGCTGATCCTCCCGATGCTTGGCATCGGACTGGCATGGGCAAGTATCCTGTCAATGCCTTACGCCATACTGACGGGATCACTGCCTCACAACAAGATGGGCATCTATATGGGCATCTTCAACTTCTTCATCGTTATCCCGCAGATACTTGCAGCCAGCATCCTCGGAAGCATGGTCAAGCACCTTTTCTCAGGCAACACGATGCTGGCCCTGGTGACCGGAGGGATCTCAATGATAATTGCGGCTCTTGCGGTTAATTTTGTCAAAGACGTTGACGACAGGAGGTGATGATGGATCTGAAAGGGTGCATTTTTGATCTCGACGGCGTTATCGTCGACACTGCCAAATATCACTTCATGGCCTGGAGACGCCTGGCAAAGGAGCTCGGTTTTATATTCACCCTCGAAGATAATGAGGCTCTCAAGGGAGTCAGCCGGATGGCTTCACTGGAGATCCTTCTCAGCAAGGGAAACATCCATGCCACCATACAGGAAAAGGAGGAGCTGGCGGCAAGGAAGAACGGCTGGTATGTTGAGTTCATCTCCGGCATGAAACCGGATGAGATCCTCCCGGGCAGCGTGAAGCTCCTCAAAACGCTCAGGAAAGAGGGCATCCTGACAGCCATCGGCTCGGCCAGCAAAAACGCCGGAACAATCCTTGACGGCATTAACCTTCGTGATATGTTTGATGTGATCATTGACGGAAACAAGATATCGAAGGCCAAGCCTGACCCCGAGGTATTCCTCAGGGGCGCACAGGAAATGAAGCTGTCGCCCTCGAAGTGCATTGTTTTCGAGGATGCGCAGGCAGGTATAGAGGCGGCAATCGCCGGCGGAATGAAGTGTGTGGGAGTAGGCAGCCCCGAGCTGCTTGGCAGGGCTGATCTCGTCATTCCCGGTCTTAATAAAATTAGTTTGAAACAATTGAGAAACTTATAATTCAAAATGACTGATTCACGTTTTCAGCCCGATGAGTGGAAAATCATCGAGACACGGTTTGATCCCGTGAGAGGCCGCGATTCGGAGAGCATATTTGCCCTGGGTAACGGAATGATGGGACAGAGGGCAAACTTTGAAGAAACATATACCGGCGACTCACTCCGGGGCAACTACGTGGCCGGTGTTTATTATCCTGACAAGACCGTTGTCGGATGGTGGAAAGTCGGTTACCCGGAATACTTTGCCAAGGTTCCCAACGCGCCTTCATGGACAAACATAATAGTACGCATTGATGATGAGGAGCTTGACCTTGTAAAGTGCAAAGTGAAGAGTTTCCGCAGGGAGCTTGACATGAAGGAAGGGGTGCTGACGCGAATGTTCACAGCGGTGATGCCCTCGGGCAGGGAGGCAGAGGTGACCGCCAGGCGTTTCCTCTCGATGGATGAGCCCGAACTGGCCGCAATCAGTTACAGCGTGCGGATCAAAAGGGGTGGCGGTAAGTTGGAACTTATTCCCTGGCTGAACGCCGATGTATATAATGAGGATGCCAATTACGACGAGAAGTTCTGGGAGAACGAATCGGCTTCACGTGATGGCAGACGCTCAGTTGTTGTTGCGCAGACGCGAAAAACAGCTTTCGTGGTTGCCACTGCGATGGAAAATATATTCACCATGAACGGTAAGCCGGTAAAGGGCGAACCGGTTATTACCACAACCGACAAAACCGCTCACTGTGCATTCACATCCGCCTGTGCTGACGGAGACACCTTCACGGTGACCACATATGCCGCGGTACTTTCCTCTTTCAACCATCCCGTGGACGGGATCGCGGCGAAGGCAATGGCTACGGCCGGCAAGGCCGCCGCAAAGGGCTTTGACGCATTACTTGAGGCCCACCGTAATGCATGGGCCCAGAAGTGGGAACATGGTGATATCGTCATCCGTGGTGATATAGCAGCACAGCAGGGAATACGGTTCAACATCTTCCAGCTGAACCAGACATATACCGGTGAGGATCCCAGGCTGAACATCGGGCCCAAGGGATTCACCGGCGAAAAGTACGGTGGAAGCACCTACTGGGACACAGAGGCTTTCGTCTTTCCCTTCTACCTGAGCACGTCAGACACACACGTGGCACGCAACCTGCTGCTTTACAGGTATAAACACCTGGGCAAAGCCATTGAGAACGCGAAGAAACTGGGATTCACGGGCGGGGCAGCCCTGTACCCGATGGTCACGATGAACGGCGAGGAGTGCCACAATGAATGGGAGATAACCTTCGAGGAGATACACCGCAACGGCGCCATCGCCTATGCTATCTTCAACTATGTGAGGCACACAGGCGACCAGGATTATCTTTCGGAATACGGCCTCGAGGTGCTGATAGCCCTTTCGCGCTTCTGGGCGCAGAGGAGCAACTGGTCACAGGAAAAAAACAGGTATGTCATCCTTGGCGTTACCGGTCCAAATGAGTATGAGAACAACGTCAGCAATAACTGGTATACAAACACGCTGGCACGCTGGACACTGAAATACACCTCTGACATCCTCGACTGGCTCCGGTCAGCCAGCAAGGTGAAGTATAACGCCGTTGTCACCCGCACACATCTTGATACACAGGCAGAACTGAATCACTGGAAGGAGATAATTGATAACATGTACCTGCCTGCGCACCATGATCTTGGAATCTTTTTGCAGCAGGACGGATTCATGGACAAGTTGCAGCAGACGGTCAAAGACCTTGACCCCGCTGAACGGCCTCTGAACCAGCACTGGTCATGGGACCGAATTCTCCGGTCGGTCTTCATCAAACAGGCCGATGTGCTCCAGGGGATCTATTTCTTCGAGGATGATTTCGACGAGGATACCATCAGGCGCAATTTCGACTTCTATGAGCCGCGCTGCGTGCATGAATCATCACTCTCGGCAAGCATCCACTCCGTGCTGGCAGCCAGGCTGCATGACACGGAGAGTGCCTATACCCTGTACCTCCGCACCGCCAGGCTCGACCTTGATGACTACAACCGTGAGGTGAAGGACGGACTCCACATAACCAGCATGTACGGGACATGGCTCGCCATAGTGGAGGGATTCGGCGGGATGCGGATACGCAATGAGCGTGTCTGTCTTAATCCGGTCATTCCAGCAGCGTGGGAATCATACTCATTTATAATCAGATACCGGAACAATCCATTCAGGGTTGAGGTCAACGGCACAAAGGTGATAGTGGTCAACCTCTCACAGGCTGAGATACCTCTTGCCGTTTACGGAGAGCAGGTCACGCTGAAAACCGGGGAAGAAAGGAGATTTGAAAAATGATGAAAAGAATATTTCAGGCGCTTGTTTTATTCATGATTCCGGTACTTCTGCCGGCGAAGGGACAGGTTATCGAACGCGTTGACCCGCCATCATGGTTCACGGGGATGAAGAATGATGCCCTTCAGCTGATGGTCTACGGCAGGGAGATCGGATCATACGACGTGAAAACTGATTATCCGGGAGTTGACGTCAGTACTCTGGTCCGGACTGAAAACCCGAACTACCTCTTTGTCAACCTGAATATCTCAGATGAGGCCGTTCCGGGAATCGTGACCCTGACATTCACCCACGGCAGGCAGAAGCTTACACACAGCTATCCCCTCCTGGCCAGGCCGGACGGACCGGCAAGAGGATTCAACTCCTCAGACGTGATCTACCTGCTGATGCCAGATCGTTTCGCCAACGGCGACACCTCCAATGACAACGTTGCGGGTATGACGGAACAGGCTGACCGCAGCAAGCCGGGAGGCAGGCACGGAGGCGACCTGAAGGGAATAGAGGATCACCTCGATTACCTCCATATGCTGGGGGTTACAGGAATATGGCTGAACCCGTTCCTTGAAAATAACCAGCAGCACTCCTCCTACCATGGCTATTCAACAACTGATTTCTACAAATCTGATCCGCGCTACGGATCCAATGACGAGTTCAAAAAACTGGTGACCGAAGCGCACAAAAGAGGAATGAAAGTGGTAATGGATATGATATTCAATCATACAGGATCTTTCCACTGGTGGATGAAGGACCTTCCGTCAAAGGACTGGATACATCAGTTCGATGAGTTCACCCGCACCAATTACAGGGCTTCCACCTACATGGACCCGTACGCCGCGGAGAGCGACAGGATGCTGATGGAAAAAGGATGGTTTGACGTGACCATGCCTGACCTCAACCAGAGCAATCCCCTTGTAGAGACCTATCTTATCCAGACCAGCCTGTGGTGGATTGCCTTCAGCGATCTCGACGGCATCAGAATGGATACCTACCCTTACCCCCAGCCTGACATGATGTCAAGATGGGCAAAGCGGGTTACCGATGAGTTCCCCGGTTTCTTCATTGTAGGCGAAGTGTGGTATGATGACCCGGCTCAGATCTCTTACTGGGCATATAACAAGAAAAACAGCGACGGGTACAGGTCAAATCTGCCATCGGTGACCGATTTCCCCGTCTGCTTTGCAACTCACAGGGCCTTCGAAGGCAAGACCAATCCCACCGACGGACTCTCGAAGATCTATAATGCCCTGTCGCAGGACTACCTCTACCCCGAACCGCTCAGGAACGTCATATTCCTTGACAACCATGACATGACGAGGTTCTACACCCAGACCGGCAAAAGCCTCGAAGCGTACAAGCTGGGGCTGAGCTTCATCATGACCACAAGGGGCATACCACAGCTCTATTACGGCACGGAGATAGTCATGGAAGGCGACAAGAGCCTTGGTGACGGGCGGCTGAGAGATGACTTCCCGGGCGGATGGCCCGGCGATGCCAGAAATGTATTCACAGGCACCGGCCTTACTGAACAGGAGAAGGAAGCACTTGATTTTACAACGCTTATCCTGAACTGGAGGAAGAATAAGGAGGTGATACATACCGGCAAACTGAAACACTATATCCCTTCAGACGGCGTCTATGTCTATTTCAGATATGACTGCAGCGAAAGCGTAATGGTGATAATCAACGCCAACAGCAAGGAGAACCGTGCCATCAGCGGTGAGAAATATGCCGGGTCACTGGAAGGATTCACCTCCGGAACTGATATCATCTCAGGTCGGAAGATCGACGATCTGAAATCGTTTACCATAGCCCCGCAGACAGCAATGATTATTGAACTAAAATAACCTTATCACAATGAAAGAGCACATTTTCAAGATTTTAATTCTGTTCATCGGTGCAGCAACACTGATGGTAGCCTGCCGGCCGAAACCGGCCGCGGTGATTGAGCCTCTGAAGACCACTGTCGTCCATGCCGACTGGACCCGTAACATGGTTCTCTATGAGATTAATACCCGGCAGTTCTCCGATGAGGGGACCTTTGCCGGAGTGCAGGAGAGACTTCCTCAGCTGAAGGAACTGGGAGTGAACGTTCTGTGGTTCATGCCCATCTATCCCATCGGCGAATTAAACAGGAAGGGAGAACTCGGCAGTTACTATTCCATCAGTGATTATAAAGGGATCAATCCCGAGTTCGGGACTATAGACGACTTTAAAGCGCTTGTTGACACTGCCCATGCCATGGGCTTCCACGTGATTCTCGACTGGGTAGGAAATCACTCGGCATGGGATAATCCTCTTGCCACCGAATTCCCGGAGTGGTATGAAAAGGATTCTTTAGGGAAATTTATCTCGCCGTTTGACTGGACCGATGTGATCCAGTTCGACTACACTGCAGAGCCGCTTTGGGATTACATGGTTGGTGCCATGAGGTACTGGGTCGAAGAGGTTGGCATTGACGGCTACCGTTGTGACTTCCCGGGACTGGTACCTGAGGAGTTCTGGTTCAGGGCCACTACCGAGCTCAACTCGGTCAGGCCGGTGCTGATGCTAGCAGAGGATGAGGAGCATTCATACCTGCTCGAGCGTGCCTTTGACATGAACTACGGCTGGGCGCATCATCACCTGATGAACGCCGTGGCAGGAGGCCAGCGCAGACCGTCTGCCCTCGACAGCATTATTCAGTATGAGCTGAAGCGTTATGCTCCCGAGTCATACAGGCTGCGCTTCATGACCAACCATGACGAAAACTCGTGGAACGGCACAATCGACGAGAAGATGGGTGAAGCACAGAAGGCATTCGCCTGCTATCTCTTTACCGTTCCCGGCGTACCTCTTCTCTACAACGGCCAGGAGGCTGACCTTGACAAGAGACTGGAGTTCTTCAAGCGCGACCCGATCGAGTGGAAGGAGACCGAACTTACTCCCTTCTACACGAAGCTGGTTCACCTGCGCACTTCACATCCGGCACTTCGTCATGGCATTGAAGGCGGATCATACGATGTGCTGAAGACAAGCCAGAAGAATGTGGTCGCATACAAGAGGGTAAAGGGTGAGAATGAGGTTCTGACTATCCTCAACATCAGCAGTAAGCCGGTGACTGTGGCGCTGAAGGACGGAGCCACCGCAGGAACCTACAGGGATCTTTTCACCGATGGCAGCGTGGAGATCGCCCAGGGCAGGAAGATGCAGCTGGAGCCGTGGGGATATATGGTACTGGTAAAGTAAACAGACAGGCTTCCCCCAGACAAAAAAACCCGGATCCAAAGTCCGGGTTTTTTATGTCTGATGTCTGAGAGTCTGGCGTCTGAAGGTAGATAGAATTTTCCTGACCTTCAGACCTTCAGACCTTCAGACCTTCAGACCTTCAGACCTTCAGACNNCCTAGTACCTTACCACCCTTTTTACGGCAGACACCCTTCCTGCTGTCACCTTCAGGTAATATACTCCCGCGTCAAGTGCAGAACCATCCAGGATAACATCATCTATGCCCGCGGGCGTGTTCATTATCTGAACCACAGCTCCGGTGGCGGAGATCACCTCAACCGTGTGCGGCTGATACTGGTCGTCACCGGCGAATTTAATCACTGCCCTCTCACGGAAGGGATTCGGGTAGACATCAAACATCAGGCCTTCACCGTCGTCGGCAAGCGGATCCTCCATACCAAGCAGGAACGACGGCCTGGTAACCTGTTTTGAAGTATAGATCCGGTATTCTCCCTGCACGAGGGAGATGGGTGTATTCTGGTTAGAAGCGTTCACCTCAACCTGGGTGCCGCGGAAGAACTCATACCAATTGCCGGTGCGGGTGAAATTAGGATCAATCGTCCGGGGGAAAAAGTCAAAGTTGCCCAGAACCACCACATCCATGTCAGAATGAACAATGTTCAGCCTCTTCGTCATCCCGCTCTGGTAGAGAGTGAAGTTGTCCGAGGAGAAGGCAGGATACTTCTTTCTAAGTTCTATCAGACCGGCGAAGTTGTCGAACAGATTCTTCCTGACGGCAACAGTATAATAATCCCATCTTACAGGCTTCTCCTCAAGTCTCTGGTAGCCATCACCGAGGATGACGTCATACCCCAGTTCCTG
>MTKX01000874.1_pt2 | contig 14866 bp, 8 predicted proteins | sample 1042771 | NCBI WGS metagenome assembly MTKX01 (sample SAMN06212183, study PRJNA360534) | anaerobic digester metagenome | biome: Wastewater treatment plant; material: sludge; isolation source: anaerobic digester fed with sludge from wastewater treatment plant | place: Denmark: WWTP Randers ... | reverse complement strand
CAATGGCACGGCTTGAGTGACCTTGAAGTTGAAAGGCAAATGGCTGATCGAATTTCATTTATGGCTTTTCTTGGTTTTCCAGATCCGTTCCCAGATTCCAGGACAATTTGGCTATTCAAGGAACGCATGGCTAAAACCAAGAAAGACGTGGCGGTCTGGGCAGAGCTTCAAAGACAACTGGATTCTATGGGTTTACAGGTTAAACGTGGGACGATCCAAGATGCCACATTCATTGAAGCTGATCAAGGACAGTTCAAGAAACCGCGAGGCAACGACGCTAAGATCCGCCGCAGTAGAGATGGAACAATAGCCAAGAAAGGTAATGAATTTCATTTCGGATACAAACTGCATCAAAAAACCGATATTGATTATTGCCTTATTCGAGAAATAGAAACTACCACCGCGTCGCTGCATGATAGTCAGGTTGATCTATCTGAGGCAGACGAGGTTGTGCTCAGATATAGAGGTTATTTCGGTGCGCAGGCGAAAGGTATTGATTTTACCATGAAACGCAGGACCGTAGAAAAGACTCTTGGAGATCTCGATAAAGAACGGAATCATCTGATCAGCATTTTGAGATCACCCGGCGATAGACCCCATGCAGTGATAAAGAGGGTATTTGGGGCAGGAAGAGTATTGGTAACAACAGTCCAACGAGTTAAGGTCAAAATGATGGTGACGTCATTTGCTTTTAACCTATACCAGCTATGCACATTGAAAAATGCTAAAGTCATTAGACTTAGCGGAAGCTATCAAAAAATGATCAAAAAAAAGCTAATTCATGCAAATTCGGCCTTATTCGAATAAAAAAGGACTCAATTATTCTATATTTCATCTGGAAGGAGGGTAAATAGGAATCCTCTACAATCAGGGGTTTGGATTATTGCTTTAAATATTATATAATTAAAAAAAGCCATCTCTTTCAAGATGGCCCACTGCTTACTTCCTTCACTGCACCACATCCTCCTCCGGGGATAGCTCCACGGTTATTCCCTGATCCGGCGAGGTCATATTCCTGTCCGGCACCTGCCAGCCGCCGTAGCGGGTGGTTTTAGGAGCCACGCCCGTGCTCCGCACCTCCACCTTGGCCGCCGCATCGGCCATATCATAGCCGCTTCCGTCCACCGCCGAGGCATCGGCATGCACGGCGTTGACATAGACCCCGTCCATGGTCGCCCGGACATGATACTCGATAGTCGCCAGGCCATCCTTCTCCAGGTCGGGAAGGATCCACTGCAGGAACTGGCCCTCATGCCGGTTCGGCTTGGGCGATGCATCCACATAGTCCAGGCCTGCCGGGAGCAGGTCGGTCAGAGTAGCCGCCAGGCTGCTGTTGCCCTTATTCTGGACCGCTATGGTGTAATGAATCAGAGCGGGATCGGCGGGGTCCTGATCTGCCCTCTTGTCAAGTACCAGATCCGGCGGACAGCAGGGAAGCTCGCCGCAATCGCGGGCGTGATAGGCCGCGCCTGCCTCGCACTCCTCGTCATTCATGGCGCAGACCATGACCCGGTTGACCGGGCTGCAGGGGGCAAACTCGGTCACATTCAGCTCCAGCTTGAGGTTGATCTGGCCGGATAAATGAGCAACAAATAATGTATTGATATATTTAAGTATAAATAAATATTTTCAAATCTAGCACTCAATCAAAAGATCTTTTCTATAGAAAAATTCCTGATCTTAAATCAGAAACAAATATTCCGTAAATTAAATATTCTTAGGCCTTGATTAATAATTGGGCAAAGAGAAGGGCTTCCCTCCCATAATTCCTTTGCCCATCCTTTCAAGTCTTTTCTATTTGCCTAGAAACATAATTAGCCATCAAATTGATAAGAGCGGCTAAGATAGCTCTCATAGCTTTTCAGGCCGATTATAGGGTGATGGACTGAATATACTGAATATATGATAAAAATTGTTTAGTGGGGGAGATGGAGGGATTCCCCCACTTCAATGGCTTTCAGTCTTCTTCATCCGTACATGGTTGGAAACTCGGCGGCAGAGTCCTCGTCGGGGGAGAGGGATACGGTGATTCCCTGATCCGGCGAGGTCATGTTCCAGTCAGGAACCTGCCAGCCTCCATACCTCGTGGTCTTAGGCGGAACTCCGGTGCTGCCTATGTAAAGCCTGGCAGCCGCATCCTCGGTGTCGTAGCCCGTTCCATCCACTGCTGTGGCATCCATATGCACCTCATTGACATAGGCGCCATTCATGGTGGCCCTGGCCTGGTACTGGATGGTGGTGACATCGCCGGGCTCCAAGGTGGGTATGATCCACTGCAAGAACTGGCCGTTCTGGATGTCGGGCTCATTGGTGGCGCTCATGTAGTTCAGGCCGATGGGCAGCATGTCCGTCAGAGTGGCGGCCACGGTGCTGTTGGCATTGTTCTGGACCACTATGGTGTAGTGGATCAGAGTTTGATCGGTGGCATCGATCTGGGCTATCTTGTCCAGAACCACCTCGGGCGGGCAGCAGGAAAGGTCGCCGGATTCCAGGACGAAATAGGCCGATCCTGAGACGCAGCCCTCATCGCCATTCATGCCGCAGACCATGACCCGGTTGACCAGGTTAGCCGGTGCGTATTCGGTCACATTGAGCGTCAGCTCGAGCTGGATGCTGTTTCCAACGCCCAGGTTCATCAGGCTCCAGTTGGCCTCGGTCGCCGAGAGGCTATCTGGACGGATGGAGGAGTAGATGTACTCCGTGCCCGGCGGGAAGATGTCCCGGATGTGGATGGGCGAGAGAGCTATGTTGCCGTCGTTGACTATGGTTATGGTGTACTCCGCCACATTGGCCATGGTCTTGTTGAACCACCGGGTGGTCATGTTGCCTTCCTTGGTCACGGTTATGTGGGGTCGGCCGTACTTGGAGACGCCGGTGATCTGGACCTTCCTGGTGATATCATACTCTCCCACATAGCGCTCCTCATTGTCGATCTCCCCGGTCCTGTTGGAGTAGGTTGCTTTGGCCCGGAAGTCGGCCATGCCGCTGAAGCTGGCGTTGGTCTTCATCTCATTGAGGCCAGCGGCCACAGTCTCCTTGTCCAGGTAATTGAGGGATGAGTACCTCTCGCTGATGTAGGTGGCAGGCGCGCTGGTGTTCGCCGGAGCCTCGCCGCCGCAGCCGCTGGATGGCAGCGCAGCCAGGATCACGCCACCGGCCAAAACGCCGCTCTTGGACCACATGCCCTCGCTCCACTTGATGTTCTGGCTGGTGGCGAAGGATGGGCTGTAGCTGTAGTTTGTCGGCCCGTACACCAGGTTGATGTCCTTGGCGATATAGTTGGAAGCGGTCTCAATCTGCTCCTCGCTATCATAGGAGCCGGTTCCGGACTCATAGGTCCTCTGGTTGTTGCTGACCCGCTTGTCCACGGCAGCATAGCCGTAGCCAGTCACGCTCTTCTCTGACCTCACATTGCTGCCGTACTCGTCCACCATCTCGTTTACCTGGAAGCTGCCGGTATAGTCCTCGGTGGCCTCGTAGGTTGGCTTGACCTTGGGATGGGAATCCGGCTCCTCCTTCTTCAGAACTCCAATGTGGCCGGTGCCGGTGAAGGTCACATCGGTCTTCATGGTGGAGCCGTTCTTGTCTAGGTCTACGACCCTCTCCTTATCGATCTTATTGGCGAAGGTGTACTCCTCGGTCATGGTAGCGCCGGTAGCGTAGTTGATGCCCTTGGACTTCTCCGTCCACTTGGAGCCGTAGGTTATGGAGCTGCCACCGGGCAGAGAGAATGTGGTCGGCTTATGTGAAGCAGAGAGGCTGGTGGCCGACTGAATGGACTTGTTTTCCATGCGCACGCGAGTTAATTCCTCGCTGGCATATGAGCCACTGCCGAACTCGCGCCGCTTCAGCTCTGTGCCGGGATCGACTACCCGGGATGAAGCGCAGCTGGATACGCTCTCCATAAGCCTCAGATTATCATCTGGATTAGCTTCCAGATTAGCATCTGGATTAGGATAAATATAAGCTTCGGCGTAGGCGCAGTTGGTTATCGATTTCGGTTCGTGATGGGTGTCGTAGTCGTTATGGATGTTAACGAAGCCTTCACCCTGGACCCCCTGCTCCATATCGTAGCTCATATTGACTATTGGGACACGCACTACCACTACCGCGTTGAAGCATCTATCATACGGGCCCAGATCCCAGGTGAGAGTGTACCCTGACAGGGATGCAGGCGGATCGACGGAAACCAGTTCAACATCTGCGGGAAGGACATCCCTAAGGATGACCTGATCAAACTTGCATTTGTCGTCGACGCAGAGCTCAATATTATAATAAATGTCCTGGCCTCGCTCTACGGTTTCATTCAATGCGGTCTTGGTCAGCTTTAGGCATTCACCACAACGGATATCCACCATTATGCTATCCGGCGGGGATTCAATGCGCAATTCCGGATCGCAGGGATTGGTCGCACTGGCTATAGCCGTGTTGACTACCTCCCCGCAGGTTTCTGCTACGTAGGATCCGGTGAATGTCCAGGTTTCGGTCGTATCCAGTTTGCCGTCGTTGTTCTCATCACCCACAGGCCCGGTGATATCCTGATCCGGGACTTTCTCGTCATCTATTTCCACGTCGGCCAGCGGAATGTCGCCGGTATTGGTCACAGTGAAGGTATAGGTAATGGTATCGCCGAGATAGGCCTCGGTCTTGTCTGCAGTCTTGTCCAAGGCTAGCGAAGCGGTATACTGTGACTCTACTGTAACGCTATCCAGAGATTCAATGCGTGCTTCCGGATTGCAGGGGTCGGCCGCACTGGCTTTAGCTTTGTTCACGATATCGCTGCAGATGTCTTTTAGCTGGACCACATAGGTTCCAGTGTATGTCCAGGTCTCGGTGGTGTCCAGTTTGCCGTCGTTGTTGGCATCACCGGCAGGCCCGGTTATACCCTGGACCTTGTCGTCTTGTATGGTCACGCCAGCCAGGGGAACATCACCGGTGTTGGTCACAGTGAAGGTATAGGTGATCGTATTGCCTAGATTGGCCTCGGTTTTGTCTGCGGTCTTGTCCAATTTCAGCGAAGCGATATGCAGCACCTTTACTGTAACGCTATCTGTCGGAGACTCAATGCGGCCTTCTTGATTTGCCTCGGGTGATTTGTCCGCCACCGTGCTCGGGCTCCGGAGGAAGGTGATTCCATAGCAGGGATCGGCCGCACTGGCTTTGGCAGTGTTGACGATATCCCCGCAGATGTCGGCCAGCTGGACCACATAGGTTCCGGTGTATGTCCAGGTCTCGGTTGTGTCCAGTTTGCCGTCGTTGTTGGCATCACCGGCAGGCACGGTTATACCCTGGACTTTGTCGTCTTCTATAGCCACTGATGCCAGCGGAACATTGCCGGTGTTGGTCACAGTGAAGGTATAGGTAATGGTCTCGCCGATATTGGCCTCAGTCTTGTCTGCGGTCTTATCCACTGCCAGCGAAGCAGTATACAGTACCTTTACTGCAACGCTGTCTGGCAGTGACGAAATCTGCACCTCCGGATTGCAGGGATCGGTGGCTTTGGCAGTGGCCGTGTTGACGATATCGCCACAGATGTCTGCCAGCTGGACCACATAGGTTCCGGTGAATGTCCAGGTCTCGGTCAGGTCTAGTTTGTCGTCATTGTTGGCATCACCGACAGGCCCGGTTATACCCAGGACCTTGTTGTCGTTTATGGCCACGCCGGCCAACGGAACATTGCCGGTGTTGGTCACAGTGAAGGTATAGGTAATGGTCTCGCCGATATTGGCCTCGGTCTTGTCTGCTGCCTTGTCCAATGCCAGCGAAGCGGTATGCAATGCCTTCACCGTAACGCTGTCTTGCAGGGACTCGATCTTCCTTTCCGGATTGCAGGGATCGGTTGCACTGGCTTTAGCGGTGTTGACGATATCGCCACAGATGTCTGCCAGCTGGACCACATAGGTCCCCGTGTATGTCCAGGTCTCAGTCGTATCCAGTTTGCCGTCGTTGTTGGCATCACCGACAGGCCCGGTTATACCCTGGACTTTGTCGTCTTCTATAGCCACTGATGCCAGCGGAACATTGCCGGTGTTGGTCACAGTGAAGGTATAGGTAATGGTCTCGCCGATATTGGCCTCAGTCTTGTCTGCGGTCTTATCCACTGCCAGCGAAGCAGTATACAGTACCTTTACTGCAACGCTGTCTGGCAGTGACGAAATCTGCACCTCCGGATTGCAGGGATCGGTGGCTTTGGCAGTGGCCGTGTTGACGATATCGCCACAGATGTCTGCCAGCTGGACCACATAGGTTCCGGTGAATGTCCAGGTCTCGGTGGTGTCCAGTTTGCCGTCGTTGTTGGCATCACCGACAGGCCCGATTATACCCAGGACCTTGTTGTCGATTATGGCCACGCCGGCCAACGGAACATCGCCGGTGTTGGTCACAGTGAAGGTATAGGTAATGGTCTCGCCGATATTGGCCTCCGTCTTGTCCGCGGTCTTGTCCACGGCCAAAGAGGCGGTATGCAATGCCTTCACCGTAACGCTGTCTTGCAGGGACTCGATCTTCCTTTCCGGATTGCAGGGATCGGTTGCACTGGCTTTGGCGGTGTTAACGATATCGCCACAGATGTCGGCCAGCTGGACCACATAGGTTCCGGTGTATGTCCAGGCCTCGGTGGTGTCCAGTTTGCCGTCGTTGTTGGCATCACCGACAGGCCCGGTGATACCCTGGACCTTGTCGTCGATTATGGCCACGCCGGCCAGGGGAACATTGCCGGTATTGGTCACAGTGAAGGTATAGGTGATCGTCTCGCCGACATTGGCCTGGGTCTTGTCTGCCGTCTTATCCACTGCCAACGAAGCTGTATGTAGGGCCGCTACTGTAACGCTATCTACAGGGGACTCGATATTCGTTTCCGGATTGCAGGGGTCGATTGCAGTGGCTTTAGCGGAGTTGACGATATCGCCGCAGATGTCTGTTAGCTGGACCACATAGGTTCCGGTGTATGTCCAGGTCTCGGTAGGGTCAAGCTTGCCGTCGTTGTTGGCGAGATCGCCAGCGACAATCTCGGATACACCCTCGGGCCTGTAGTCGATTATGGCCACTCCGGCCAGGGGAACATTGCCGGTGTTGGTCACAGTGAAGGTATAGGTGATCGTCTCGCCGACATTGGCCTGGGTCTTGTCTGCCGTCTTGTCCAATGCTATCTTGGGATCGTGGGCGATTAGGCCGGCATCCCAGGTATTATCGATCTCCCCGGAGATGAGAGTAGTTAATATCGTCTCGCCGCTTGAAGTATCAGCGTCGCTGTCTGCAGCGTCGTCCGTTCCCTGATCCTTGGTAGTGAAGAAGTAGCAGGGTGGCAGGACGAACTTCACTTTGTAGTCTCCTGGAAGCAGATCGATGAATTGATAAAGCCCATTTGCATCTGTGGTTGTTGATTTCAAGAGATTTCCAGAGGAGTCATAGAGTTCCACAGTCGCGCTGCCGATTCCAAGCTCGCCAGAATCCTGTATGCCATTGTTGTTGCTGTCACTCCACACAAAGTTGCCCAATGAAGCACGCCGATATATTCCTGCGTCCCAGGTATAATCCGTCTCCCCTGGGTCAAGAGTGGTAGATGCTGTCCAGCCCGTGGTAGTATCGGCATCGCTATCTGCGGAATCGTCAGATCCCTGATCTGGAGTAGTAAAGAGGTAGTCAGAAGGCAGAGATGACGGGACAAACTCCACTATGTAATCTCCTGGGATGAGGCCTGTGAAGCTGTATTCTCCATTAGCATTTGTGGTAGTTGACAAGCCAGTCGGAGTTCCATCTGCCTTGAGGAGATTTACTGTAACTCCCGCTACCCCCGGCTCGCCAGCGTCTTGGATGCCATTGTAGTTGAGGTCATCCCACACCTTGTTTCCTAAGTTGGCTAAATCCTTGACTTCAATTTCAAGGCTCGCTTCATCAATACAAGAACCTATGAAGTTATCAGACACAAGAACTGTGATTGTAACCATCTGGCCGTCAGGTGGAGCAGTCCATTGAAAGGTGTCAAGGTCTGCTTCTGGGCCTAGGGTGGTTGGAGTGCCCACACTGGGCGTGACTGTCCATAGGTAAATATATCCTGGAATTTCTGGGGTGGCAGTAAATGAATAGGCTTGACCTGCATAATAATCATCGACTGCATTACTAGTTGAACAAATGCCTATTAGACAGAAAATCAAGGGCAAAATCCAATAATGAGATCTAATGCTATTGCCTCCGCAAACTTGAATCGATCTCTTGAGCAAGACACCGCTTTTTTGCAGTCTATCGAAATTTAGCTTCATAAGTAGTCCCTCCTAATCTATCTATCAAGGTTGCTGAGGCTCTAATACAACTATCAATATATTGGGTTTTTTAACGATAGTCACTACCATGCTATCTGATACTGTTGTACCAGTACATGTTCCGGTGGCTGTAAGCGTGAGAGTGACCTGGCCACTATCTTGACCACTAGGGAGATCTCCAGTGCCAATAGTATAAGTCGTGCTGAGCGCAGTGGCATCAGCGAAGGTGCCAGTTCCTGATGTTGTCCATTGATATGTAACCCCTGAAGGGGCACAAGAGCTTGAGCCCAGCAATGGAACTGTTCCAGGATACTCGCAGATGGATTGATCTTGGCCTGCATTTACACTTGTTTGTATAGCATGATAATAGCTGGGATCAGTATCCGAAACCGGAGTTGTTCCTCCCATTGCAGTTGCAGTAGCTGTATTAGTGTAATCACACTCGCATCCAGGAGACGGGCAAGAAATAGCTGTGCCTGTGGCGGTATATGTCCATAGCTCGGTCAAATCAAGTATGCCGTCTTTGTTAAGATCACCATCGTTGAAACCATCTGCAGGGTTTACATCAACTCCAACGGGCGTAACCCCAGAGACGCTATCAACAACATCCACGAGAGAGAGAGGAACATTGCCATCATTTGTGACCTTATACGTCCAAGTTACGGGGCAACCAGAAGAGATGATCGGACGATCCGGATCGCTAGCCGATTCGACGTCTATATTATTGGTATACTTTTCCACATGAATGGATGGTGTATTCCCGGTTATCCTGCCATAAAGACATGCGTAGTTGTCTTGACCCTCTTGTGTGATGAATTGATTTATGGCAGCGTTTGGATTACTGCAGTCGGCAAAACCGAGAATCTCCAGGGTATACACTTTGCCATCTATGGTGAACGTAGTCGAGGTTGCTGTATTAGCCCAACTTACCTTGTCGGGACAAGGAGAATTGCAGGGTGTGTAAGCACAACATGCAGGAAGGTCCCCACTTTCACCGCAACATATATATTGCGCGGGAGGTGGATTCCAATAACTGTAATCGGTACAAGTTATAGTGCATGTCCCACGGCATCTCCAATCATTATTATACCAATAGCAGCAATTTGTGCTAGGACAGCAACTTCCTGAACAGGCGCCAGAGTTAGATGTTTCATCCAAGTTCATAGTATAAGTAAAAGTTGGATTAGGACTCACTCCGGCTATATAAAGTGTGATGGTTAGATCAACCGATTGAAGCGGATAGTCCGCATAAACTGGGTTGTTATGATGCCTGAAAACACCCAGATTAATTATCGCGCCAGGGAGAATTTCTTGAGAATTGGCGCCATTAAAGCCAAATCCGCTCTGAGTAGTAAAGCTAGGACGGGGCGAAGGACATGTGCTCCCATCACTATTCTGCGTTCCATAACCAACTATATTTTCATTAGTTGTATCGCTAACGGAATTATCATAAGCGGCACAACTGGGCGTCCCGGGCCCTGCATTAGACCAGGTGCCATCAACATTGGTGAGGGTCACAGCTGAACAAGAGGGGGCAGCAGCCAGCAATAATACCAATACAAGAATAATTTCCACCACTATACGCGTATATGAATATTGAATCATCATTGGATTTCCTCACAGATAGGTGCAGCAAATCGCAGAATTAGTCGATTTATACGAATTCCTATGCAAATCCATTTTAAATTAGCATCTGTCCCTTTCCATGAATCCAATGCTAATTTTGTGCCAGCGAGCATATTAATATATCCCTCCTAATTTTAATTGTTAATCGCGATCTCAGCTATCATTTGTCTTCATTATTGGTAAATATAGTTTCCTATTGAGATTGGACCACTTAAGCCAGCAAATTCAATATTTGGCATAAAAACTGATTAAAAAAAAAGTCTCCAACGCACTACTACGCAGGAGACTTTTTTTTCTTCTTAATCAATTTTTGGCTTAAGGTACCTTTGATACTGTTACCTCCGGCTTATATACAACGCAGAAGTCGGTAACATCATTGCAGTCCAAAAGTACTATGCTGCCAGATGCTGCGCTGCTAGTGGCTTTATAAGCCACATTAAAGCATCTCTCCGGATAAGCTGCGGTAGGTTCTCCACCAGCGGCATCCAGTTCAGCTTTTGTTAAGGTCATTGATTTAGTATCTCTGGTTATGGTGGTAAAGGCGTCCGCACCAGTTGGCAGTGGACTGGTTGTCTCTGTGATTGTCCATAGGAATGTGGTACCAGTGGGATAGGTAGCTGAATCCTCGTAGGTAGCTCCAGTATATGTATTCCAACAGTCATCAGCATCGGTATAAGTCGGACATGGTCGGGGGCAGACTATGAATCTTATACAATCATTGTCGATACATTCACCTGGGGTATCCAAGAGATTTGTTTCCACATACACATTGAGATCAAATAGATTGGTAGCATCAACTGGATCTCCATCATCTGGGTCGCAATCCGAACCATCAGGAACTGCCGGCGCAATGAAAGTAATGGTTTGGGATGCTTCTTCAGTTCCATCCAGCTGAGAATCTATAGCAGGATCTGAAGTCCATAAAATGCCTTCAATCTTAGATATATCTACATCCGGAGTAAATGTTAAGGTAACGGTATCGCCTTCACTGACCGTGAAGGTTGGCGCTTCGGGTAATGGCGGGTCTCCTGCATTACAAGTAATATCCGCGGCCATTACACTCGGCATAGCAAATAATGCTATAGCCAACAAATATATTATTTTCATCTTTGTACCCTCCTTTTCTTTTCTAGTATCTGTCCTTTTCTAGTATCTAGACTTTTTGGCGAAATAAATATAACTAGTAACGATTCTTCAGTACTAAACATACCAATAGTGATTTAAAGGAGATAAATGAAATTAGAGCACAAATGAAAAGCTATATATTTAAATGAAAACTTATTAAAGGAGGAATACACATTGAGAAACAAGAATCTTGTCGGCATTTTAGCAGGCATCCTACTCGTTAGTTTAATAGGAGGGGCACAAACCTCAGAAAAACCGCATGTTGTTAATATTATGATTGATGCGGATATTTCAGCCTCGGCAAGCAAAGAACAGGGCATAGAAACTTCAGAATCGTTAAAAAATATTCACGAGATACTTCTTGCAAAAGATATTGGCGCAACAATATTCGTACCGCAAGATATAGTCAGAAGCTATGCAAAATTGCGTGTCACAGAAATAGGTCGGGATCCCAAAATCGAATTAGCCTTATCTGGTAATCACTCTGGTGAGAAATTAAGTGTCGAATCTCTTTCAGATCAGAGACAAATTCTGAAAACATCAAAGGAATATGTAGAATATTGCCGGGTCTGTGGAGAGAATGAAATTATTGCCCTAGGCTTCTTGCCTCAGTCCTTCGATCAGAACAAGGATACCTATAAGGTTCTGGACGAGCTAGGGATAAAATATGATGCCGGATTTCAGGCCGGTGTGATATATGCTCCGGGACACCAGGATGATGTTTGGCCTTACAAATTGGAGGGCTACGAATTATACGCCGTTCCAGTGAGCACTATTGAGCTCTCCGGCCAAAAGGTGCCACTCCAAGACATGCATTTCAATGAAAGCGGTCTCTCATCAGACGTTTGGTATGATGCCCTTAAAGACAAATTTGATGAATCCCAGGGCAAAAATGAGCCTATGGTCATCCTTCTAACAAAGTCCGTATCTGGCAGCGGTGATTATCTAGATGCTCTGAAACGGTTCATTGATTTCGCTACCTCAAAAGATGCCAACTTCGTAACGACCATGGACCTTGTCAATATCTCGCGAGGGGAAGCATATGTGCCATTTGCCAACGATACCGGTGAATGCACCACATGCGGTCAGAAGGAGAATAAATCAATGATCACGATAACTTCATCTGGAGGAACAATCAACAATACCGCTACCGAAGGATGTCCGACATGTGGGCAGAAAAACAAAACTGACACCGAAATCTAATTTATCAGTGAGTCCGAAAAGCGCCGCTTGAATGGCGGCGTTATTCATATTTTGGGCTCTTCGCTATTTCGCGTGGGTAACCTCAAGATATCGATTCTCAATTCCTTACTCACAGCCTCGCAATGATTCAAGCCTATGTGGCGATTGGCTTTGGTCTTATCCCAAATGGTGGTATCCTGGAAATTTGGTGATAACTCTGATCCGACCTCAGGATTCTAGGTCACCCACAGAAAACAGCAAGGAGCCGCATTTAAATTTAAACCTGCAAAGAGTTTCGAGCTCCATTTTGCTCCAAAGAAAGGAAGTTGGCTCAATATGAACTCTCGGCCCTTTCCAAGCAATGCCGGGTCGCAGAATACCAGATCTGAAGACCTTAAAGCATGAGGTTAGTGCATGGGAGAATGAAAGTGAAATTCAATTGGAGCAACTGTGAGATGGCAGTTCAAAAAGGACAAAGCCAGAGACAAACTCCAAAGGCATTATTAAAAATGCAAAGTTAATGTTATGATGCATTAGTAAGTTTGACTCCAATCAACTGGAATACTCTTAGATGACTCGATGGGAATAGATAGGTTTTTCGGCTGATCACATAGGTAATCTTCATTGAGATCATTACAGCCCTCACCGGGCTCGTCATAATCGCTGAAATGATTCGCCTCTATCTTTAGCCGTCTTTCAGATTTTATAAAGCTCTTCAGCCCTATAAGCGTCATGCTGGCACTCCAATTGTTCCCCCCCTGATCCCTGGAAGATATCTCATTATCCAGGAAGTCATTGGACGAAAAAACATTGACTGAAGATCCTGGTTCGACATAAATGCCATATTTATTTTTATATAATATATTTTCTGAGATGATACTATTGCTGGATTTCACTGCAATTCCAGCATTACCACAGCCGCAGCCACCAGAGCCGGTCAGGTTAAATCCCTTTAATACTGTTCTATTCGCTAAGAGCGTGATAACGCTTCCAGATCCTGAAGCATTTACTACCGGCAAGCCATTACCGGTATCAACGCCCATCAAGGTTACTGCCTTGGTGACTCGGATATTCTCCAGATAGTCACCGCTATGCACCTCTATGGTATCTCCCCAGCTAGCATGGTCTATGGCCTTCTGTATGGTTTGGTAATCTTCGTCAAAAGGACCTACAGTCATTTTGGCCGCCTGAACTGAACTCATGGCCAAAATAATAGCTATTAGCAACCAAACTCGCATATCTTGCCCTGGATTGGTTTAGCTATTAGAACTTTTCCGGCCTTTTTCTCCTATGGCCAAAATAATCGCTAACTCTTATGGAATATCTATCTGGAAAAAACGACTGAGCTGCAGGCGCATCAATCAAATGCATGCTGAAGGGGGAAAACTTCATTTTGTAATAATGCATGTGTAAACAAGGTGACGACATGTCCTTTAAATCCAAAATGAACATAGCAGTTTTGCTTTAGTCTTTTTGGCAGCCGCAAACACAGCTGCCGAAGTGACGAAAGGGTACTCTGTTGATCTTGCAGTAAATAATACGCTGGGGACCTACCTGGTGAATCAGACCGGTTTTACTCTTTACTACTCCATAAATGATGATCCTGGTAATGGCACTAGCAGTTGCTATGATAATTGTTCCGAGATATGGCCGCCCTTTTGCCCAGAAAACTTGACTGTTGCTCGAGGCCTAAAAGCTGCAGATTTCGCCATTATTAATAGAACCGATGGCCTTAAGCAGATTGCATACAAGGGATGGCCGCTTTACTTCTACTCCCAGGACACCAAGCCGAATGATGTCTACGGCCAGAGTGTGGACGAGGTTTGGTCTGTAGTCAATCCCACCTCATCTGCCTTCAGGCAACCGAGTCCATCCATTCTCAAGCTTGAGCCCGAAACTCTTTCCATCAGAGAGACAGAACGCAGCTACACGTCTTCGGGAATCCCCTATGAGGAGACTTATTAACCTGCCGAAGTCTCCTTTTTAGCCTTGGCGCATTTCATCGCAAGAAGAAACTGAGAATATATATAGCAGAATCATGAGGCGCTCACGGACCTTAGAAAGGAAGTGCCCCACGATTAGCTCTTTGACCTTCCACAGAGATATTAAAGCTTTATATTCAGTGCAGCTTATTGAGAGCTGTGTGAGCTGATAATTTGCCCCCTATTTCCTGCCGCTGCTGCTCTCTGCTGCAATACCTTCGGCCATATGCTCTGGAAAGCGATAGAGAGAAAAATGCATTGAGGCGAGAATGGAGATCCCTCTCACCAGGCCTATTTAAGTAGAAAAACTGTAAATTAAGCCATAATTCTTGCGTTGATCGATATCAATCTCTTTCTTCACCCGTATGTGTTTAGGTGCACCGGAGCAGGTCGATAGATGCTGTTTTTCCGTTCAGCAAGTATATTATATATAAAATCGCATTAAATAGAAATCGATATCAATGGCTTGTGCACAAAAAAGTGGCTCTATATGATTTCGCTGTGCTGGAAGTGCGTAAATGCGCTTCTAGATGCTGATTATGATGAGCTAAACACATACCTTCACCCTAAGACCAAGCCAGAATGTTTTCCAGAATCTGAATCATATATTTCAGGAATATGGCTTTGAATTGATTTCAACTCTCTTAGCAATTTTATGCCTGTAGAGGTTGTTTTATAAATATTGGAACTTTC
>MTKX01016491.1_pt1 | contig 14885 bp, 12 predicted proteins | sample 1042771 | NCBI WGS metagenome assembly MTKX01 (sample SAMN06212183, study PRJNA360534) | anaerobic digester metagenome | biome: Wastewater treatment plant; material: sludge; isolation source: anaerobic digester fed with sludge from wastewater treatment plant | place: Denmark: WWTP Randers ... | reverse complement strand
CATCTTACCAAGTGTTCAGGACCATGTCCCTTTTAATTGTGCGAAACTTATGTTACCTTATCTGATTTGGTTAACAAGGCTTGTTCATTTCGAATGATTGGCGTGATGGCGGATTGGAAGCACATCGAGGCCTTTGCATAATAATGATCGCAGTGCTTCCAATCCCGCCCTACAAAAAATGTTTNNCTACAAAAAATGTTTTCATTTTATAGCACGAAGATAAGCAGAGCTGTCCCCAACATTCCTGTGGTTTCTTCTATCTCCCTCTCACAAACCGCCTCAACCAGGCGAGGAGCAACTTCACTGCCATCACCAGGTAATAAAACCAGTTAAAGAGGAAGAAATGCTCCCCGGCAAAGTGCTTGCGATAGTACAGATAGTACGAGCGGTGCCACTGGTAGATTGAGTGGTACGGACGGGTCTTTGAGCCGCCTTCACCCGCGTAGTGGATGATGCTGCTCAGGGGCACGTACATCACCCTCCAGCCAGCCTGCCGCGCCCGCATGCAGTAGTCGCTATCCTCCTGGTAAGCAAAGAATTGTTCATCCAGTCCGCCTATTTGTTCGTAAACTTCCCTTCGAATGAACATGCAGGAGCCTGAAACTGCCTTCACTTCCGCGATCTCGTCCTGCGGAAGCCAGGATTGCAGGTAACCATTAAGCGCTTTGTTGCTGGGAAAGAGCTTGCCAAGCTTCAGAAAATAGCCAAACACTTCCACGGGGCGGGCATCTCCCCGGCGGGATTGCTGCTGAAAACTTCCATCAGAATTGAGCACTTTCGGGATTGTGATGCCAACCTTAGGGTTTTCCCGCAAATAGGAAATCTGTGGTCCAAAACAATCTTCGGTTAATAAGGTGTCAGGGTTGAGCAGCAGCATGTGATCCCCCTGAGCAAGGGCGATTGCTTGGTTGTTTCCCCGGGTAAATCCAAGGTTGGTTTGATTACGGATCAATAAAATTTCAGGATGGTGCCGCTCGATCCAATCCGCAGTTCCATCCGTGGATCCATTATCCACGACGATCAGCTCATAACTCAGCCCAACGGTAAACTTCTTTATGGAGTCCAATAACGGTTCCATGTAACTGAGCGCGTTCAATGGAACAAGACAGATTGAAAGGTCCATTATGCTGCTTCCCCTCCAGCTTGAGATTCTGCTAATTTAGCCTCAACTCGTTTTTGTTTTAGATGTGTGTCAATCGCATGCACCAGGTGGGCACCCAAAAAGAGGGTGTAACTACTTAGGTAAAGCCAAAACATCAAGGCGATAATGGATGCCAGTGAACCGTAAATGATCTCGTAATTGGTGAAACCGCCCGAGATCGCCCAACCAAGCAAACGGCTGGAGAGTTCCCAAAGCACGGCCGTTACTACTGCACCAATCAAACGTGCCTTGAAAAGGATGCTGGCACTTTGGGGAATCCAGCTGTAAAGTGCAAGAAACAAGAAAAATTTCAGGATAAGGGGCACAATTTTTAGCAATTCCACCCACGCCTTGGTAGACGTTATTGATCTGCCGAAAAGAGCGTTTTCTGCTGATGTAAAAATCTCAAGTACTGTGCTGAAGACCAGCGACGCGCTAAAAAGCAAGATCATCACGAAGATGATCAACAGAGCCATGCCACGGCTTTTGAAGAAACCCGGTCGGCTGCCTTTGGGGAAGGCGCGGTTTACGTTCACTATTACTTTGTCAAAGACATTCGAACCCGACCAGAGCAAGGAAATGACAGCAACAATCGTGACCGGACCACGCATATTGAGCACAGTGGTAATTTGCGTGTTGACCGTGTCAGCCGACACTGGGATCCACTTTGTGATGAGCTCCAGCAATTCAACTTTTACAATATCACCTTCCAAAAACATCGAGCCGATGGACACGACCGCCAACAGTAAAGGGAAGATGGAAAAGAGACCATAATATGCCAGGCTGGCGGAGGCCTCAGCAGCATGCACCAGGTTAAAGTTGTTGAAAGCATGGCGGATAATTCCCAATGCGCCACCAAGACGGTCATTGAGATTCAAGTAGAAATTCCGCAGGCGACCTTGGAATTCGCCGCGGCGCTTGCCCCAGGCCTTTATTTGGCTCTTTAGATTTCGAAACAAACCTGACATAACATGATTATAAACGCAAGCCTGTTTACCGCCAGACCTCACCGCCCCTGGGCAGTTCGGGCAGTTCAATCCAGCCGCTGCCAGCCTTTATGCTCCGGGAGCCAAACAGCGCCACAAATTCACACTCACCGGGCAAGCTGAGCATCGGCAGCTCGAGCCGTTTTGGTGGGTGGGGCTCTTCGGAGCGGTTGGCAGTGATCAGCACCCACTCCTCCCCAAAAACGCGGGCATAGACCACCAGGTCCTGGTCAAAGTGCAAAACTCTGAATTCCCCTCTCGCCAAAGCCTCACTTCCGCGCCGGAATGCGATCAACTTCTGGTAGAAACGTAGAGTATCCTGACCCCACTGACTTTCATCCCAGGGGAAACAGTTGCGCGAGTCAAAACCTTCTTCGTTAACCAGCCCAATCTCATCGCCATAATAAAGGCAAGGCACGCCTGGGAAAGTGAACTGCACGATTGCCGCCAGTTGGCTGAAGGCCTTATCTCCATTCAGCAAGGTCAGTAAACGGGGAGTGTCGTGGCTACCGAGCAAATTGAACTGCTGCAAAGCGATCTGCCAGGGAATGGAAGCCAGGTTCTCGCTCCACGCCTGCAACATCGTAGCGGTCTCCCAGGGTATATCCGTTTTCAAGACCGCGTCACAGCGCAAAGCATCCTGATCGTAGCCCGTCAGCCAGTGGAGGATCGGGTCTGCAAAACCGGTGTAATTCATGACCGCGTCCCAGCCATCGCCCTGGAGTTGCTCGGTAGCTTCAAAGAAGTTCTCTCCCACCAGGTAAGCCTCAGGTGTAACACTTTTAACTGAGGCACGAATTGACCGTAGCAATTCGAGGTTGATCTGATGCTCATCATGCCGGCCAAGCATGTTGCCCACGTCAACCCGCCAGCCATCCGCACAAAACGGCGGCTTGAGCCAATACGTGAAGATGGCATCCTCGCCCTCGATCATCTCGCGGCGCAAGGCTTCGCTTGCGTAATTGAGCTTGGGCATGTGACCAAAACCCATCCAGGAGGTGTAATCCTGCTTGTTTTCGGCAAAGTAAAAATGCCCGCGCTTGTCGCTCTCATTGTCGTGAAGCGCGGATTGGAACCATGGATGCATAAAACCGCAGTGATTCGGGACGATATCCAGCACGTAGCGCATGTCCCTGTTTGTGAGAGCCTGGCGCAGAGAAACCAGCGCTTGATCTCCTCCCAAAACTGGATCGACTTCGCGGAAGTTGCTGACGTCGTAACGGTGATTGGTGAAGGCGGTGAAGATTGGATTAAGGTAGAGCGCGTTGACGCCAAGCCGCTCGAGATAATCCAGGTGAGCTTCGATGCCTGCCAGATCGCCGCCATAAAAAGGCATCAGACGGCGGTCTTTGGGTGCGGATTCGCCCCAGGGAAAGGTTTTGCGGGTATATCGGTAACGAGGGTCCGTTTCTTCCAAGGGATCGTTGCCTGGGTCGCCATTGGCAAAGCGGTCCGGGAAGATCTGGTAGAACACTGACCGTTCGAGCCAGGAGATTGGTTGAAAACCTGCCAGGAGTTTGAAGTCGAACAGGCCAAGCGGTGTGTGAAGGCTTGCCCCAAGCGCGTTCAGCCACCAGACTCTGCCCCCGGTTTGAATGGCAAACCTATAACTGACGCGTGGCTCGTTGATTTTGAGAGTTGCATCCCAGGAGCGGTATCCATTCCGCTCAGATTGCCCCAACATGCTTGTGAACTGTTGTTCCCCATTGGGGATGGTGCGCAAAACAATCTGGTCTGGCTCAGCCTGGCTCGGGAGCAGCAGGCGCACGGTGATCGTCTCTCCCAGGACAGGATTGGGGTTCGAAAGATAATCGGCGGTAGGCATGTGCAGCACGTGCGCAAGCCAGGAGGGCTGGAGTAATTGATTAGTTTTCACGGCATAAATAATACCAAGATTTGCAATTAGTTGATGCATCAAGTTTCTATTCGAAGGTTACAATTGTGGCAGAGGTGAGTGATGGAAACGGAAAATATCAAGGCATACTACACCGCGCGTGGATTGCAGTGGGCTGATCAGAAGAGCGCGCTTTTGTTCTTCCTCTCTGAGGTTGGTGAGCTGGCTGAAGCATATGCCGAGGTGGAAGGGGCGGGCTTGACCAACGAGGAGATGGAGTTGTTTTCGCGTTTTGCCTCATTGGGGTTGGATGCCGATGAGATTGTTTCGCGCAAACCGGGTTGGGTCCGAAACAACGATCGCTTGCGCAAGCAGAACATCGCGCATGAAGCCGCGGACTGCAATATGATGCTATCGGTGTTCATGGAATCGTATGCCAATCTTTCGCCCGATGATGCCCTGCGCGAGAAGATGTCCATCAAACTGGGGTGTAAGGTCCAGGATTTGGACAATTTCCTCGGAATTAAGTAATTTCTCCCACAAAAACGAATGCTTACTTGACCTACGCATTCAAGAAGATATCGGACACCGTCGGCGAAGGACTGTGCTCGGGCAGGAGCCCGGCACAATCATCACAGGTAGGGCGAAATTGAGGGCACTGTCAATGAGATGCTGCATGAATCTATCGTGCCCTCAATTCGCCGTTGAGTGTTAGGTCATTGACATGATGTGACTATTGAAATTTTATTGATGGCGGGTTGGAAGCATAATAAGGTTCGCGCATGATGAGATATGCAGTGCTTCCAAGCTCGCCCTACCAGGACTACTGCAGATCGCCACGCTTCGCTCCCAACGTTGATCTCATCGGGAGCTTCAGCCCTTGCTTACCACACCCGATGAGACCCTTCCTATTTGGCTGACTAATGTCAACCGGGAAACAGCCTGGCATATTCACTCTCAGCGTCAGCAGCCTTCCATAGAAAGCTTGCACCTTGCTTTTGAGGAACCTGATTGGGGAGGATGCACAACGAAAACCGATGTTGTTGTTGTGATTGTCAGGATTGTTGTTGTTGCGGTTTGCCGTTCGCAAGTTGTTCCAATTGTTGTTCCAACTTCCGCCGCGCATCACCTTTACGGCTGTTCCCCACAGTTCCTATTTCAATAAAAACTGCTACAGAATTATACCGGTTGTTTTTGGCTTCGCCTTTTCCAACCCCCCAACAGTCTGCCAATTTCGTCGAGACTCCTAGAGGCAAACTCATACTGGCTCATGCTGATGCATTTCAGATCAAAACCCAAGCGTAAATAAAGACGGAGCGTGGTCAAAAGTAAATCCGCATCGACAATAAAACCAACCTCATTTGATCGTTTGAGTGCTCCTTCCAGAATCAGGTTGTAGAAATCCAGAGCTATCTGGCTTGTTTTCTCTGCCAGGAGGAACCTTTGAGATTTTGGATATTTCAGGGTTAACGGGATCAACCATAGTAAAAAATCATAAGTTTTCACAAAAATAGGGGATTGCGTTCTGGGTTTTTCTATCATGTAACCAACAACGGATGCTCTCTGAATATCTTGCTGCGTAAATGCCAGCTGTCTGCATGCGCAGCATGCGCTATCCAGCTTTTTACGGACGTGGTCACCTCATCTAACGACATCTGACCTTGAGAGTAAAGACTGCGTTGCATCTTAAAGCGCTTGAGAAAACGCGTGATACTTGTTCTGCGCAACTTTCGTTTTTCTGGGAAAAGCACGAATCCACAAAAATCTAATCCCGTCCGCGTGGGGATGACTACACTTTTGTTTTCATGCATAGACAATCGCAAATGTTCTCCCAGAAAACTTCTGATTGCTATCTTCCAAGCAATCAATTCTGCTTTACTTTCCGAAAAAAGAAGAAAATCATCCATATAGCGCAGATAAGCATGGCATTTCAGCTCTTGCGCAACAAAGGTGTCCAGTTCGTTCAAGTACACATTCGCCCAAAACTGGCTGGTCAGGTTGCCAATTGGGAGACCTCTCGGTCTCAGGGCAGCAAAAAGGTCATCCCCCGGGAAATACAATACGGGCTGTTCTTGAGGTTGGATATCTTTTCCTGTGTCAAGAATGGTTTGTGCTAGCCAAATCACTTCTGGGTCTCGTATCTTCTTTGTGATTAACCCCATTAGAATTTGATGATCAATTGAGGGAAAATATTTGACGATATCGCCGTGAAATACATAGGGATAACGACGCACCCATTGGTGAGCCTTGTCAACAGCGGCATGGGTTCCTTTCCCCACACGGCAGGCATAACTGTGTGAATGAAAACGCGCTTCCCAGATGGGTTCAATAACTCTGCACAGGGCATGGTGTACCACCCTGTCGCGGAAAGGCGCCGCGCTCACCAGACGTCTTTTGGGTTCGAAGATTATAAAATTGCGATAAGGTCCTGGCTTATACGTTAGGGAAAGTAATACCTCCTGCAGGCTTAAGAGGTGTAATTCAAAATTGAGCTCGAAATCCGCCACTGGCGCTTTTGTGCGTTTGCCTTTCCTGGCTTGGCGGTAAGCCAGGTACAGGTTTTCAAAAGTAGTAATTTGGGGAAATAGGTTTTTATATGTTTTCACTTTAAACGTACCTTGTGGGGGGATTGCCCCCCACACCCCCCATCAGAATTTCAGAACCCAGAATATCAGAATTTCAGTTGCCTGGGGAGGACGCACAACGAAAACCGAAGCTGTAGTTGCGACCGTCAGGACCGCCGTAGTAGCGGGTCGCCGTTCGCAAGACGTCCCAATCGCTGATCCAACTTCCGCCGCGCACCACCTTGTAAGTCCCAGTCGACGGACCCTGTGGGTTCGCATAAGGCGAGCCTGAATAATAGGTGTCTGAATACCAATCGTTAACCCACTCCCAAACATTGCCTGCCATGTCCACCGCCCCATATTGACTGGCACCAGTCGGGTAACTGCCAACCGCGCTGGTGTCTCCCACGCAATAACTGCCTGTAGCATCATTGTGTGAGTTCGCCAGGCTGCAGTTGGGATCACCATCCCCCCATGGGTAGGCTCTGACTGTTGTGCCACGGGCCGCTTTCTCCCACTCCGCTTCAGTAGGAAGCCTTCCACCCACCCAGGCACAATAGTCCTGGGCATTGTACCAGCTGACATAGATGACCGGATAGTCCGCATAACTGGGGTTGCCATAGTAGCTGTCTCTTGAGTACGATGAAATATCGGCTGGAGCGTCACACTTGCCAGCTTTGACACATTTCTCATATTGCGCATTACTGACCTCGTACTTGTCGATGTAGAATGCATCCAGGTAGACTTCATGAACGGGTCTTTCGTTCTCAGAGCCATCTTCACTGCCCATCGGGAACTCACCCGCGGGCACCAAGACCATCTCCATGCCATCGATTTGCCTTGTCTGGGTTTTCTCATTCTCAAACAACCCTTGGACAAGCTCCAGCGGTTCTTCAGTTTTCTCACTTGGGAGAGAGCTTGACCCTTTACGGCGATAGAGGTTAACACCATCTTCAAAAATCAACTTAAGGATGTCGCCGTCCAGTTCATACCCTACGATTTCGGATTGTCCCAGGGCTGTCAAACGAAGTCGGTTCTCATCCAAAACACCGAACTCAAAGGTGTTCACCATTAAGAACGGCGTTTCTGGAATGAGAAAGGTTCCATCCGAGACAAACTCGATATCGTATTCAAATGCGTCGTAACCATTTTCTGAGTCATAGTATTCCCATTGCCCCCACAGCTTCTCTGCCGGGTCCTTGGGTTCAGCGGAACAGGAGACTATCAAGCCAAAAGTCAGCAGAATTAGAATAACCTTTGTCAAACCTTTTGAAGTATTCTTAAATGTTTCGTGTTGCATGATAAGCCCCTTTCACCCAGGTATTTTCACCGCCTGATTGGTCAATTCATTATAATAGATAACTTGATGTCCAACCAAATAGGATGGGTCGAAAACACAACAAGAGAGAACTTTTCTTATTAGAATCCCTTTGAGTTGGACGCTTTTAGCTGCCTGATGGCTTCCGCCAAGGGGCTGCTGGCGCGCGGTGATGTGTTTTGCTCGGACAGGATTCCAGCACTATCGCGCGGTGACAAGCAGATCATCATACCCTGCTTCGTAAAGAGGCCTAAGTCTATTCCTTCAGCGGTTTAAAGCCCTCGCCCAAGGCTTCGTTGGCGTGCCCCACCACCATGAACGCGTCCGGGTCAGCATCGTGCACGATCGTCTTTAGCCGAATGACCTCCCCCGCTGTCACCACGCAAAAAACAACCGGACGATCCTTCATCGTGTAGCCGCCTTTGGCGTTAATGATCGTGGTGCCTCGACCAAGTTCATCGGTAATGGCAGCCACAACTTTTTCGGTCTCATCGGTGATGATCATCGCTTCACGAATGACGTTGGTACCCTGCGAGACCATGTCCGCGGCTACACCGCTGAGGTAGATCATGATCAAGCCGTAGAGAGATTTATCCCAGCCGAAGAAGAAACCTGCCAGCAAGACCGCGAACGAGTCGGTGAGCATGTACGCCAGGGAAATCGACATGCCCAGGCGTTGGTTTAAGAGACGCCCAAGGATGTCAGTCCCACCACTAGTGCCGCGCCCCAGGTAGACCAAACCCAGGCCAATACCCAGCAGGAGTCCGCCATAGAGTGAATTGAGCAAAATGTCATCCGTGATCGGAGCTTGCCCGGTCAGCTCAATCAGGATGTCCGCAAAAACCGTAAAAGATACGACCGATAGAATGGTGCGAATGGCGAAACGCGGCCCACCGAGGTAACGCCAGCCAATGATGAAAAGTGGGATGTTTCCTAGCAGGGTGATCAAACCAACCGGCGTTTGCCAAACGTAGTGAAGCAATTGGGCGATACCGCTGATTCCCCCACCGACCAGTTGCGCCGGTATGAGGAAGGTGCGCAGTGCCAATGCCTGCACCAAACTTCCCAAAATGATCAGGAGGTAGTCACTGATTGACCGCCAGCTGAAATCCAACTGTTTGAAAAAATTCTTGATTTTCACATTCACTCCGATGCTATTCAACGCGCAGTGATTATAAACCACCCGCAGTAGTTGGGGTGAGGGTGTCCACGGTGGGTTACGCTATTGAAAGAACTTGTCTACCTGGCATTGCAGCAAAATGAGCTACTTTGCCACCCTGGGGAGCCAGAGTTGATGCGTGAAACGGTAATCATATATCAAGGTGTAGATGGTTTGCCAGGCGCTCCAAAGCCCATGCTTATCCTGGGTGCGGATGCGCAGGTAATAGGGTACGCCAGTGGGGATGGCCGGCGGGTTTAGTTGCGTAGCTGAGGTGCGCGTTCCGCTGGTGGCGTTCTTAATTGTGCCCCAGTAAACCTCATAGGTGTCGGTGGGGTTTAGCCCCACGCCAAGGTCATATGCTCCTGCCCAGGTAAACCATGGGTTATTGCAGTAGGCCTGCGGCACCCCATTCCACGCCTGGCAACCAGGATTTGTAACGTGTGGGTTCACCGGAGGTTCGCTGTCCACATAGAAACTGGAGGTTTTCATCGATTCCCAGTTGTTGACTCGGTCCACACTCATGTAATTAATCGTTTTTTGCCCACTGCCGCTGACGGAAAAAGGCGCTGTGTAAATCTGCCAGGATCCTGCGTTGATGCGATAGTACGTGCGTTTGACCCCCACAGAGTTATCCGTGGCAGTTAAGGTCACCGTCACAGGGGTTTTGTACCAAGGGGTGATCCCAATCGTACCAGACGCGCTGAAACTGGTGACAGGAGCGGTCAGATCAGCGCCATAAGGGGCTGCCACAATCCCATCCAGAACGTTACTATCAATATTGATCGTCACTCCACCCCAGGTTTCGTTATGCCCGCCGGAATACTGATAGACGCGCTGATGATGAGACCAGTACATGTCATCCAGCCAATCGACATCCCAGACGGTCACATCCGGACGATAGCCCGGATCGTGATACCACTCCGCAATCCAAGCTGTGTATGGCGGGGGTTGAAGGTTATAGATCTCATTTTGATCCAGGTTATAGGAACTGGCATACAATCCTGAAATGATGCCGAGCTGCTGCAAACGGGTGGTCCACCCTTGCACGTATGCCCTGGCAGCGGCGGAACAGTTGGCCGAATAGGTGAAGTACTCCAGGTCGTCGTAAACGACGCTTCCCGTTCCATCTGGATTGGTGAGCCCAAGCTGAAGTAACCTAGCCCTAGCCTGGTTGGCATTATCGACGCCTTCAGCATAAGCTTCATCGGGATCCCATGAAAAGCGATGATTAAAGTTCGTACACGGTGCCTGGGGACCAACCCAGGTCGGGATGAAGCGCCAGCCCTGGTTGAACATCTGCTGCAAGTAAGCGGCGGTCAGAGCGTTATTGTCGCAGTAGCGCGAAATTCCGCCAATGTACAGGTTCACGGCCTTGTAGAGGCTGCTGTTGAACCAGGCTTGCAGCTTGGAAAGCGTCGGGATCTCGCAGGCGTCAAAGCCCTGCCCCTGGTAGACCTGGACCCACTGGACAGTGTTGAGTCTTTCGTCAACCTCCGGCATGTTTTGGAACACCCCTTCCTGGATGGTGTTGGTCGCTGTGGTTGAGACAACAGAAGGGAGGTCAACCGTTTGCCAATGCGCACCAGCATCCTGAGATGAGAGCAGGATGAACTCGTTCGTGCAGATTCCGCTGCTGAGAGGCAAATCCCAATTGTTTAGCAGTTCGCCTTTTTCGCAATTGCTGCCGCTTAACCCGAGCCACAGGCTTTTGCCTTTAAAGCTGCTGAGCTTAGAAAAATTCAAATCCGCTCCGAAGGTATCCAGCAAGGATTGCATATTGATGGTGCCTGTCGTTTGCACCCGGGCTGTTCCTTCAACCCAGTTCTGCGCGCCGCTTTGTGCTGCCAGGAAAACCAACTCAGACTCGGATGCCCTGTGTTTGACCCACACAGGCAGGAGCAGCTCGCCAGCCTGCCATTCTGTTGGCAATCCTACGCGTTCCACCTCACCCAAGTCAGATTGGGCTGCCAACGGTTGTATGTTCTGCCAGCTCAAGCCTCCGTCCTGCGTTTGATAAAGCCGGGTTGGGTCCGTGGGGTCGAGCATGAAGCCCAGTTCTTCATCCAAAAAAACAAACTCTTCGGCCGCGGGTAGTTCAGACACTGCCCAGGATTGCCCGCCGTCATTGGTTCGCAGCAAAATGCCCACGCTAAAATTTCTGGAAGTTGCCTGTTTGATCAGGATCCAGCCGCTGTCGCTATTTTGCCATTGAATAAACGCATCCCCAAAGGGTGCATTTTCAAAGTCTTGCGCGTGGTTCGGAAGAATGACAGGTATCGCCTGCCACGACAAGCCCGAATCACCTGTTTTCAGCAGCTTTAACTGCCATTGCACCCCACTTGAACTTACTGCAAGGGTCACCGCTTGGCTTGAATCCACGAAATAGCCATCCACCAATGTTTCGGACTGATCCAGAGGCGGGGTAATATCCCGCCAATCAGTACCCATATTTTCCGTGTGAAACAAGCGATCACCGAAACGAAGCCAGCCCGTCTCTGTGCTGGTTAAGGCAAACTTAATTTCTGAGGAATCAAGCGTTGGTGCCGGAAAAGGTCGAGTGCCCGCCCCCACCACAGGCTGTGCTGCCAGCGTGAACAGCATTAAAGCCAGAGCCAGAAAACTGGCCCGGATGATTACATTTTTGGGGTTCATCCTAATCTCCTTAAGGTCAACCTTCGATCTATACCTTAAACATGTTGCAAATACCGTTCCAAGGCACTTGACACTGAACATTTGTTCTGTTATTATTCTATTGAAAAGGAACAAGAAAGGCAGGCAATGATGGCAAGAAAACGTAACGGACTCAGTCCAAGACATAAGAAGATATTGGCCTTCCTGGAAACCTTCCTGTCCGATCACGGCTATCCCCCCTCCATCCGCGAGATCGGCGACCACACTCAGATTAGTTCGACCTCGGTGGTCAATTACTACCTCAATCAACTTGAAGAGATGAATTACATCGAGCGTGAAAGTAACGTGTCGCGTGGCATCAACCTGCTCAAAACCGGCAATGGCAGCTTGCTACAGAATGTAAAGACCGCGGTAACAAGCCTCGCTGAAACGCTCATTACCGTCCCACTGGTTGGCAACATCGTTGCAGGCGAGCCAATGCCCGTGCCAGCTTCTGACTTTAGCTATTATGATCCCGATTCCGGGATTGACGTCGCGCGAAGTCTGCTGCCCGCAGGCGACCGCTTGGAGGATCTTTATGCGTTGCGCGTGCATGGGGATTCGATGATCGACGCAATGGTCAACGACGGCGACATTGTGGTGATGAAGAAAACAAACCAGGCTCGCAACGGTGAAATGGTGGCAATCTGGCTCAACGACCGCGACGAAACCACGCTCAAATACTTCTATCTCGAAAATGGGCATGTGCGTCTGCAGCCTGCCAATCCCACCATGAAACCAATCATCATCGATGATCCCAGTATTGTTGAGGTACAGGGCAAAGTTGTCCTGGTCATCCGCCAATTAGACCAGTAGAAATTTACTAAAAAGGGGACAAGCTGAGCCACGCTTCCAGGCTCAGCTTTTTTATTTCCCCCACCTTTACAAAGGATATTCAGGCACCAGCTTGGATTTACAATCAAGGCATGAACTTCATCAACACGCAAGACAACACTCCCATTGCGTACGAAATAACCGGCAGCGGACCGCTCCTCATCATTGTCACAGGCGCGCTCAACACTCACAACTTTGGCGTCCCGGGCGAGATGGTTCCATTCCTCCAGGAAGCTTTTACCGTCCTCACCTACGACCGGCGCGGGCGAGGTCAAAGCGGCGACACCCCTCCTTATTCGATAGAAAAAGAGATCCAGGACCTGGCAGCCCTGATCGACAGCTATGGCGGCAAAGCCCACCTCTACGGTCATTCAGCCGGTGCGGCATTGGCGCTTTTCACCGCGGCGCAATTCCCCGAAAAGGTGCTCAAAGTGGCTGCTTATGAACCTCCATTGAGCGGCGGTTGGCTGGAGAGGGCCATGACCAACCTCTTGATCCGCCAAATTGGCAAACAGGTCGCCAGGGGTAAAAACCTGGCGGTGGTAAAGCGCTTCATGGGGTTCGTGGGGATGGACGAGCAGCTGATCAAAGATACGCTCGCTTCAGAGCACGGACAGACCATTATTGGCATGGCAGGCACCATCGCCTATGAGGCTGAAATTCAAAAGGCATCCAAAGCCTTCCTGCAAAACCAGGCGGGGAATCTGCCAATGCCCGTTTTAATGCTAGCGGGTACCAAAAGCTTCAAGACTGCGCCCGACATCATGGAGTCCTTTACCCGTGCCATCCCTGGGGCCGAGTCAAGGCTGTTGGAAGGGCAGACGCACACAGTGGAAGCGGAAGTTATTTCGCCGGTCCTGCAGGAATTCTTCCTGCGGTCGTGAAACACAACCGCATCTCCATTAATAAGACAAGAAAAGAACCAGGCTTTTGATTGCCTGGTTCTTGCCTACCGTGGGTCTAATCTTGAATGGTTAAGGACATCATCATGGCGTCCAGGGCAGCCAGGGTGGGGGTTAGGCTCGCGCCATTGTCCTCTCGGATCATGTCGGTCATACTGGTGAGGTAAGCTTCGTAATCAATGGCAATTGTTTCCAACTCAGTCTGTGTCAACTGATCGTCGGAAAGTAAACTGCTGTTGATCGGTAAGACCGCGGAAATGTAGTACTGTCCATCCGCGCTGAGGCCCTGGTAAGTGTAGAAAATATCGTAGTCATCCACACCCACAAGCGCTTGCGAGTAGAGCGTCAGGTAACGGATGCCGCTGTTATGCTCTGAATCGAGCCGCTGCTCCAGGACATGAAAGACCTGGCCAGCATTGAATGGCGGCAGGAAGGGCAGGCTTCCTTCTGCCTGAAGATCGAACTCCGGGTCGGTCAGCAAACCTTGAAGAGTCGCTGCCATGGTCGAGCCGAAAGCGCCCCATTGCAAAAGTTGATAAAAAGCATAAACGTAGATAACCGGGGTGTGGAAGTGGTCTGGAATGGCGTATCCCGAGAAGCTGACCATGCGCCGGGCAGGCAGCGCGAATTCCGACCAGCCTTGGTTTGGATCATCGGGGAGGACGGATGTGACTTCCGCGCTCTGCGCCACCTCGACGGGCAGTTTTAAGACCAACCCGAGTGATTCAACAACAATGAACTCCCCGGTATAAGGGGGATTCTCGGTCGCTACGGGGGGAACTTCGGTCTCTACAGGGGGAACTTCGGTCGCTTCGGGAATAACTTCAATCTCGGTGGGCATAGGTGAGGGCGTTGTTGCCACCATCGTGTTTAGGGCTTCGATCGTAGCAGCCTGCTCGGTGAGCTGCGACTCAAGGGTTGCATTCTGCCCCAGGTCCTCCGTCTCCGCAGCTGGCATGGTTGGGTTTGGACTGACCGCCTGGCAGGCAGCCAGGATAAGGCTGATAAATGTCAGGCAAGACAAGACAGCGAATTTTTTCATGATGGACCTCTTTTTGGTACTGCAAATATTGGATATAAGTATTCTATGATTTTTGACGTTAGGACACAAGTTATTGTTCCCATTTCCATTGTTTGTTCTAATCTCTTTTGATACTTCAGTGAAGTTAAACAAAAAAGCCCCCTCGAAAGGGGGCGATTGTTTGCTGAAAGACTAAAGAACGACGACTTCAGCGCCGGCTTCTTTGAGTTTGGCAGCGGCGTCATTGGCGACGTCTTTACCAACAGCTTCGAGAACCTTGGCATCGGCAGTCTCAGCCATAGTCTTGGCTTCAACCAGACCCAGGGATGTGAGCAGACGAAAATAGATATCCTCATGTTGAAAAGAATTAGCTGGAATATTTATTCTTTCTGGGTACTGAGCCAGCAGATGGTATCCACTCCAGTCACCGAGCTGGACAGCGATATTGTCCAG
>MTKX01000717.1_pt1 | contig 14894 bp, 15 predicted proteins | sample 1042771 | NCBI WGS metagenome assembly MTKX01 (sample SAMN06212183, study PRJNA360534) | anaerobic digester metagenome | biome: Wastewater treatment plant; material: sludge; isolation source: anaerobic digester fed with sludge from wastewater treatment plant | place: Denmark: WWTP Randers ... | reverse complement strand
GTCCTGACCAACGAGGCAGCTATGCCTATCATAGTGACATTTATAGAAGAAGAAATATTAATATTCGAAGGGATTCCTATAATTCCCATATTCAAACTCAATTCCTTTATAAACGAAAAAGAAAGCGGCCTTGATTCTCTTAAAGCAGGGGCGGAAGACGCTCTCAATTCTGAAATCTCCCAATCACATTAACCAGTCTTCCGGCTAGGCCTATCTTTCCGCGCTCTGTTTGGCAAATGACGAAACCTCAATCTTCCTATCCCGCAAATGATCACAGCCTGGCTGAGTGAAGATAGCTTTTCATTCTGGGGCAGCTTCATGAATATTTCCGGCGCCTGGGTGCAGAGGCAGGACCCCAGCCTCCCGGGAGGTCCTCTCGTAAGTGCNNTAAGTGCAGGGCCAGGCAGCCCATCATCTCCGGTGATTCCTCGTGGAGCATGGGGGAGCGTGCCTCACGATCAAGAAGCTATGGCGACCGAGCGTCAAGCATTTCCGCTTTAAAATTCATAGATTGATCACCTTGCGAGCATATTCGTCAACTTGAGCCGATAACAGCTAACCTTTACCCTACCAAAGAGCACATCTTCCTGGCAATAATTAGGATGGTTTAAATAATGGCATTGGAAAGCAGCAAAGTGAAGAAGGTCCTAAGATATCGGTGGGCTGTTTTCGGTATCCTGGCCCTGGCTTACTTCTTTGTCTACTTCCATAGGGTGTCCTCGGCGGTCGTCTCTACCGACATGCAGATCACCTTCGGAGTGAGCACGGCCGCATCCATAGGACTGTTGAGCTCGGCGTATTTCTATGCCTACACGGTCATGCAGCTACCGTCCGGTTTGCTGACCGACAGCTGGGGACCACGCAGAACCGTCAGCATCTTNNCACCGGCATCGCCTCCAGCTTCGAGCAGGTCATAGCCGGCCGGCTGTTGATCGGCGCTGGGGTAGCTATGGTTTACATCCCCACCATGAAAATCCTTGCCAACTGGTATCGCAAAAATGAGTTCGCCTCGCTTTCCGGCATCCTGTTAGCAGTGGGCAACATCGGCGCACTAAGTGCGGCGGGCCCGCTGGCCTTTATGTCCGAGGCTTTGGGCTGGCAGCAGGTCTTTCTCATACTGGGGGTGGTCTCCCTGGCCCTGGCCGGTGCGGCCTTTGCTATCACCAGGGACCGTCCCTCTGACCTCAACCTGCCAAGCATCCAGGAGATCGAAGCCGATGAGAATGGCGAGCCTGTCCCCGAAGCCAGGGCGATGGAGAAGATTCCCATGGCCCAGGCGCTCAAGATGACCTTCGGAGCGGGCAGGAAGTTCTGGCCCCTTGCAATCTGGTTCTTCTTCATGTACGGCAGTATTATGGTCTATCAGGGACTTTGGGCGGGACCATTCTATCATGACATCCTGGGATGGGACAAGGCCACATACGGCCTAGTGCTCACCTTCATCGGAATAGGCATGATCCTCGGTTGCCCTACCGCCGGATACATCTCCGATAAGATCCTGAAGTCTCGCAAGAAGGTGCTCATCATAGGCACGGTGGTTTATACGATCACCTGGGCGGTAATATGGATCACTGCCGGGCAGATCACTGTCACACAGGCCTATATGGCGATCAATTTCGTGTTCGGATTTTTCGGCGGATTCTTTGTGGTGAGCTTCGCCCAGATCAAGGAGCTTTTTCCCATTACCATTGTGGGGACCAGCACCGCTGCCCTCAACATATTTCCCTTCGCCGGAGGTGCCATCCTGCAGCAACTCTCCGGTCTGATGCTGACCTCCCGGTCCCTGGAGTCTTACCAGGACTTATGGCTGTTCATGCTCATATGCATGGTCATGGCCACCGCGGCAGCATTTCTGTCCAGGGAAAAGGAGCCGGACAAAGGCCAGGATCCTGTATAGGAATGAAGAGGGATTCAGGAGGTTCGATCTGTCCTGCTAATCCGTCTTAGGACAACGTTTTCACGGAAATTTCGAGCGCCCCTAATTGGCGGAATGCCTTTCGGTATGCGCATGCTTTAGCTTCTCTTATGCCTGCCCTCCCGTTTCCCCCTGATCCAGGGGGCAAGAAAATCATTATTACCAGGCAGGCCCTATATTCGCCTGTGAAAAATCGTGAGGTCGCCGACATCCTCTATCAGATGGCAGAGCTACTGGAGCTGCAGGCCGAGAACCGCTTCAAGATCATTGCCTACAGCAAAGCGGCCCGGGCCATAGAGGGCCTGCCGGAGGACGTCGCCACAGTGGGGCGGGAGGGCAGGCTCCAGGCCATACCGGGCGTGGGAAAGGCCATTGCCGACAAGGTGGAAGAGTACCTCAAGACCGGCAGGATCGCCGCCCACCAGGAGCTCTTAGCCAAGACTCCTCCCGGTCTGGCGGAGCTGCTCCAGATCTCCGGCCTCGGCCCCAAGACGGTCTTCTTGCTCCATGACAAGCTGAATGTCACCAACCTGGAGGAGCTGGAGAGGGCAGCTCGCGAGCATCGCATCCGCCGCCTGCCCCGCATGGGTCCCACCAAGGAAGGCAACATCATCAAAGCCATAGAGCGATACAAAAAGCGCAGCTCCAGAATACTCTACAGCTCTGCCGAGCCGGTGGTGATGGAGATCCTCTCCCATCTGGGCAAGATGGAGGGCCTGGAGCATGTCACCGTAGCCGGGAGCTTCCGGCGGGGGCGGGAGACTGTGGGCGACATCGACATTCTGGCCACAGCCAGCCGCCCGGAGGAGATCGTGGCTGCCTTCTCCCGAATGCCCATGGTCCAGGAGGTCTTGGCCAGCGGCCCCACCAAGGCCAGCGTCATAGTCCAGGACACCATCCAGGTGGACCTGCGCATCGTCGAGCACCGCTCCTTCGGCACCGTCCTGCAGTACTTCACCGGCTCCAAGGAGCATAACGTCAAGCTGCGCCAGATCGCCCTCAGCCGCGGCTATTCTTTGAGCGAGTATTCCCTGCACCGCCTCTCCGACGGACGGGACCTATTCTTCGATCGGGAGGAGGATGTTTACTCCGCTCTGGGCCTATCCTGGATCCCACCGGAGATGAGGGAGGACCAGGGTGAGATCGAGGCCGCTCTTCAAGGCAGGCTGCCAGAGCTTCTGGAGCTCGAGGACATCCGGGGGGACCTGCATGTGCACAGCGACTGGTCCGACGGCCGGGCCTCCGTTTTGGAGATGGCGCAGGCCGCCCGGGCCCTGGGATATGAGTACATCGCCATCTGCGACCACTCTCCGGCCGTGGGCATAGCCGGTGGCCTCTCTCCAGAACGGCTAAAGGAGAAGATCCAGGCCATAGAGGCGGCCAATGAGCAGCTACAGGGGATAACTGTTCTATCCGGAACGGAGGTGGACATCAAATCCGACGGCCGACTGGACTATTCCGATAGCCTCCTCTCTTGCTGCGATGTGGTGGTGGCCTCCATTCACATGGGCGGGCAGCAGAGCGAAAGAGAGATCAGCGGAAGGCTGATCCAGGCTATGGAAAATGAGAACGTGGATATCATTGCCCATCCCACCGGCAGGATCATCGGCCAGAGGGAATCCTATGAGCTGGACCTCTCTGCCGTGCTGGAGGCCGCCGCCAGAACCGGCACCGCCCTGGAGATAAACTCCTATCCCTCTCGGCTGGACCTGGGAGATGTCAATGCCCGGGCGGCCAGGGAGGTGGGGGCCAGGCTGGCCATAAACTCCGATGCCCACGAAATTAGCCAGCTGGCAGTCATGAAATACGGCATCAACGTGGCCCGCAGGGCCTGGCTGGAGAGAAAGGATGTGCTCAATGCCCTCTCTTTAAAGGAGCTTCTGGCATCATTGAAGCGCTGACGGCATTGCTGCGGCACCTGCGTGCCATGAAAGGCTTATTAATCAAGGGAAGAGGTAGCTGAATCCATGAGAATCAACAACCAGGCCAAGGTAGGGCTGACTGCGGTAGTCTGCCTCCTCAGCCAGGGATATATATTCACATATCTGCTGAAGGTGGAGCCCCATCCTTTGATATCCATCATCCCTCTGCTGCCTTATATTGCCTACATCTATGCCCGGGGAGCCAAGATCTGGCATTATAATAAGCCGATATATTGGATAGCGGCGATCCTGGCCATCACCATCCTGGATATAATTCCCTTTGTCCTTGATCGAACATGATGGCCTAAGCCCGGAGCCCGTCCTCGGGAAATCTATTTATTCTGGTTTGGAGTAGGGACTGCCCCGTGCATCATCCAGAGATAAACCCGGAGACGGTCATCACCATCGTAGGATTTGCGGGGGCAATTATGCTCCTCCTAAATGTAGTGATAATCAAATGATTTTGGAAGATAAAAAACTATAAAGCAGCTGCTATCCGCTCTCTGGATCTAATGGCTTCTTTTTAAGGTTACTTTCAACCAAAGAGCATAGGGATTCTGGGCAAGGCCATGGGCACCACAAGCATTAAATACAGTGCACCGAAGAGATTTCGCGATCTGAGGAATTATAATATGCGTTGGCAAGGCAAATTCGGAAGAAAGCCCACGGGAGGCAAGCTTATTCCCGCCCGGGGCAAGAGAAAGCACGAGGTAGGCAGAGAGCAGAGCGACACCACCATTTCCGCAGTCAGGGTGAAGAAGGTGGAGACCAGGGGAGGCAACCAGAAGATGAGGATGCTTCGTGGTGATATGGCCACGGTTTCCGATCCCGTCACCGGCCAGTCCAAGGTGGTCAAGATTGAGAGGGTCAGCGAGAATAAGGCCAATCTGCACTACATGAGAAGGAACATACTTACCAAGGGCGCTATCGTCAAGACGGAGATTGGTGAAGCCCGCATAACCAACCGGCCAGGACAGGATGGCGTCATCAATGCCATGCTGCTCCCCGCAGCCTGAAAATCCCTTCTCTTTTCATGTTCATCGTCTTCCGGTGCAGTTGCGGCCGTCACCTCTATGCCCGGAAGGAGGCCAAGAGCAGGACCTGCCCCTGCGGCAAGAGAAATCTTCTCTCCAGAGTCAGGGTTCTCTCCCAGGCCGAAGACGCGGCTGTCGCCGGAGAGATGGTGCGAAGGCTGCAGATGGGCTCAAGGGGGATGACCGGATTCAAGCCGGCCCATCCTTAAAGCCGTTGGCTGTCTTTTTAGAAGGGAATATGGCAAAGGAGGCGGTGCTCTCGGCCAGAGCCTCTCCCGCCTCGGAGCTGATCCGCACTCTCATAAAGGCCACGCTCCTGCCTCTCTTGACCACCTCGCCTGCCGCCCTGATTCTGCCGCTTTTCACTCCTCGCAGAAATGAGGTGCACTCGGATATGGTGGCAATGGCAGTCTCCTTATCCAGGACGGTGAAGAGTGCCAGGGCCATGGCCTCATCGCCTAGAGCAGTATAAAGGCCTCCCTGCAGCCATCCCGCTCCATTGTGCATATCGGGACGCACAGTCATAAAAAGTTCGGCCATGCCTTTTCCATAATCGCCGATATCAATTCCCATCAATTGGAAGAAGGGATTGGCATCCCTTCCTACTCTGCCGATCTCCTCAATATAGCTCATCTTCAATCATATCCCTGGAATTGGCTGAACCGTGGGAACGATGAGGTCTTGATTTCTCCTGCCGGAAAGATCAAGCCTCTTCCATAAAAACATGCTGCTGAAATTCAGGAACTGGATTAGCAGAAGAGCAATCAAAGATGACTCTTAAGATCTTTTATTGCAGAAAAAAGCATGAGTGGACAGTCCTGTGAATAGAACAGTCCACTATTATTGATTCTGTTCTCCTTATCTCTTCTTTAGGTCTTCCATAGCTTTTTTAAGTTGGGCTTGGGCAGCTTCCATGCCGGCATTCATCTTTTCTTTGCCCGTAGCAATCGTCTTTCCTGTAGTCTCTACGGTCTCCGGCTGGCTGATGCTGGCTGGGGCAGTCTCGTTGTCCTGTGCCTCTTCCAGAGCAGCAGCGACCTCCGCTTCCACCTCGCTGGCAGCGCTGGCTGTTTCATTGCTGGTGATTTCATTGCTGCTGATCTCGGGGCTGGCGGCGCCTGGGCAGTTGCTGGCTGGGGCTATGCCCTCATTTATGGAAATCATCAGATTCTCCAGGAACACTCCCCAGGTGGCATCGCTAAGGTTCATGTCTGCTGTAACTAAAAACAGCGTCTCATTGCGCTGATTGGCTATGAATTTGAGATTGCCAATCTGTCCTACCAGAATCGGAGCTGTTATCGAATCATTATATGCCGCCTGGCTAAATATGGGATCATAGGCTTCCAGATACGGCTTCAGATCGGCAGGGGTCAACTCTTCTTGGGGTGCCTGGCAGGGGTAGATGAGATGCAGTTCCACCCTACTTCCATCCAAAAGCATTGATGCCGCTACCTCACTGCCGCTGGAATAATTAGCTTCGTTTATCCCTTCCGCCTCAACCACCACCTCGGGAGGAAGACAAAAGGCCATGCTGGCATAGCTTCCCGACTCCGTTGCCAAATCTGCTCCGGTGCAGGTATAGTTGTTTGTGGCATTGTCCTGGGCCGAGGCAAAGCCGCCCATTAGTCCAATCACCATGCCGCAAAATAATAGCATCTTCCCCAGGGGAAGCGATCTACTTCGCAGTACTCTATGTATCATCCAATCCACCTCATTGCTTGTTCTTTATCTCCCTTCAAGAATATTCTAATATTCCGTGGAGTTTATAACTCTCAAACTATTTAATCGTTTTCCAGATGGGTATAGTGGTCCGCCGGTCCGATATGATAATATACATGAATTCAATGACTGCTAATGGCAGCCATTGCTGCATGGATTTTAATCTAGGATGATGTGGAGGACGAGAGTGTGAGCCGAACAACAAGGGCATTATGCATGGCCGCATCTCTGCTGGTTTTGCTGGCAGGCTCTGCGGCATCGGTAGTAATCAATGAGATAGAGCTCAATCCCCCGGAGGGGGCGGTTGACTGGATTGAGATCTACAATCCGGATAACGAGAGCGTGGACATCAGCTCCTGGACAGCTGAGATCACCGATGGCAGCTGGACGGGCAGTTTCGAGGCAGTTGCTGCCGGGACCATTCTTCTACCAGGAGGATTTTATGTATTCAACGGACAGGACAACTGGGATCATGATGATGGAGGATATGCCACCCTCTATAGTGCATCGGGCGAGGTCGTGGACAAGACTGCCAATAGAAATGACGGATTGGACAACGACTTTACCTTCGGCAGGCATCCCGATGGATATGACACAAACACGGATGGCGACTGGGGACTGGGATCGGCAACCAAGGGCGTGTCGAATATCCGCTAGCCCGTTCTTTAGCGGCTAGAACTGAATAAGACATCCCATCTAATGGAAAGGAGGAGCATAAAGATGAGATTTGAATCTGAAACCGCCTTCAGAGCCTTCCTGGCTTTTAGCTGCCTTCTCGCTCTTTGCAGCCTGGGAGGATGCGATGTGGTGGTGAATGAGTTTGAGCTAAGCCCGCCGGACAATACAACCGTCTGGGTGGAGCTTTACAATACTGCAGATGAGGCCGTAAATGTCGACGGCTGGATGATCAAAATAGCCGACGACGCCTGGGAGGGGCCCATTTACCTGGAGGGAAGCATTGAGCCCAGGGGATTTCAGGCTCTGGACGGCCAGGAGAGCTGGATGACCACCGGCAATGGCACTGTCTATCTCTATGATGCCTCTGGAGCCGAGGTGGACAAGACGCCCCTGCACGGCGACAACGAGCATAACGACTTCACCTATGGCCGACAGCCGGACGGAAAGGATACTGATACCAGAGCCGATTTCGGATATACCATGGCCAGCAAAGGCCGGTCCAATGGCTCTGGTGCATAAAGCTCAGTAGGATCCGATAGATCCTCAACCCTTACACCCCCCGGCTGAATGGCGTCGGGGGCAAAATGTTTTTTTTTCAGGCCAGAGACAGGGTATAAGCTCTATCCCTCTGGAAGCTTCTGGCGTGCTCGCTCTTGTTGATGATATCCCGGCCTTTTCTCTGGAAGACGGTTATGGTCTGGGTCTTGCCTGCGCCAAGGTTGAAGCTGGCTACGCCGTCCAGTGAGCCGTCGCTCTCATCGCTGCTGAAGAAGACGCCATTGACCTGAACATCAAAGCCCCTCATCCGCTCCGATTTCACGGTTATCTGCGCCTCGCCGAGCCTGACATTTTCTACATCCAGAGAGGCGGATGCAGCATCTGGCGAGCGTGGCAGGACATCCAGGATCACAGAGCTGCTGGGGCTGTCTCCCTGGGTGAGGATTAAAAATTGCCTTCCGCTCTCCTCAGGCACCAGCCTCAGTCGATGGTAATAGCTAGAGAGGGATTTTATGCTCCAGTGGCTGATGCTGCTGTTGGCATAGGATATCAGATAGAGATCGACGCTGCCGTCCTTTGGAGCGTGGGCTATGAGCTCCACGCTCTCGCCGGCAGTCATCTCCTGATACTGCATCCAGATCCCCTCCACTTGGATCCATAGCTGGGGGGAGGAATTGCCCAGGCTGGGGCAGCAGGAGCCTTGGGCCAAGTCAGAATAGTTGTACCTCACTCCTCCCACAATCACATTCCCCGGCTCGCTGCCGTTGAGAGTGAAGGTTATGGGATCGGAGAGCGTAGTCTTAGCCTCTGCCGGAGGCTCTTTTGCCTGATCCATCCAGGCCTCCTCGGTCCAGATGGCGCTTCCCTGGGGCGCAGCCTGGACTGATAAGGCCAGCAACATGATCAATGCCCCCGCCAGCAGGGGTGGGGCGAAGGATCTGCATCTTTGGCCCATGGCCAGGATCACGCCCTTCACATCGTCTCCAGAGCAGCTATGCCCAGTGTATCAAGCGTCACCCGCAGGGCATTCTTGGCTGCCCTGGCCAGGGCCATTCGGGCCTGGCGCAGATCCGGCTCGGCATCCAGGACCGGGCTGTAGCGGTAGAAGAGGTTGAAGCTCTCCGCCAGCTCCCGGGCATAGGTGGCCAGCTGATGGGGCTTGAGCTCCCGGGCGGCCCTGTCGATGACCAGATCGAACTGGGCGATCTTCTTGAGCAGAGCGATCTCATAATCGCCTTTCAGAAGATCGCAGCGGATATCAGATCCGTCCGCTGCCTGAGCCTCTCCCTCTCCCCGGCGCAGGATGCTGGCGGCGCGGGCATGGGAATACTGGATAAAGGGCGCCGAAAGCTTCTCGAAATCCAGAGCCTGCTTCCAGTCGAATGTGGTGGCCTTGTCCGCCGAGACCTTGACCACATCGTAGCGCACTGCCCCTGCTGCCACCTGGGCGGCCACCTCTCGAAGGAAGGCCTCGCTCTCCTCCGGCCTTCTCAGCTTGACCTCCTCATAGGCCTGCTTTTCCACCTCATCCAATAGCTCGTCTGCGGAGATGAACTTGCCCTTCCTGGTGCTCATGGAGCCGGTGGGAAGGGAGACGAATTCGAATATGACCACCTCCGGCTCCCGGACCCCTAGGAGGCGCAGCGCTGTTCTCAGCTGCCCCGAGACCAGCTTGTGGTCCGCTCCCAGGATATCCACGGAGCGATCCGAGTTTTCCGCCTTCCAGCGGTGGTAGGCCAGGTCCCGGGTGATGTAAAGGGATGTGCCATTGGCCCTTTTCAAGACCATCTTCTTCTCAAAGCCGTAGGAGGTAAGGTCAAGCTGGAATGCCCCATTTTCCCATTCGGTGAGGCCGGTCTTTTCCAGAAGGCCCACTATCTCCTCCACATCCCCCCGGCGCACGAACTCCGATTCCCAGTGGTAGGAGTCGTGGCCGATGTTCATTCTTTGCAGCGTATGCTCAATGCCGCCTATGGCGTACTTGACTGCGCTCTGGATCTTGGCCATTATCTCCGGGTCCCCCGCCTCGTAACGGGCGATGACTGAGTCTGCCTCATCCCTGATGCCGGGCTGGCTCTCCATGAGCTTGTTGGCGGCGATATAGACCTTGGCCACGGCGTGGTCTGCCTTGCTGCCGTCCAGCTGGAAGTGGTCGCAGCCCACCACCACCATGGCCTCCTGGCGGCCCATATCGTTGATGTAATATTGAGCATCGACGTCGCATCCGGCCCGGCGGAGTATGCGCACCAATGTGTCGCCAATGACCGAGTTACGAATGTGGCCCACATGAAGCGGCCCATCGGGATTGGCTGAGGTATGCTCCACTATCACCTTCTCTTTCATCCTTCCGTTCCAGGCGTTCTCCTCCAGGGCCTCCTTCAGCACTTTATCCAGGAACCTGTGGTTCATGAAGAAGTTGAGGTAGGGGCCCAGAACCTCCACCCGATCTATGTAGCAGCGCTCCTCCGGCAGAGCCTTATGAATCTCTGCGGCTATGGCCGCCGGACTCTTCTTGAGGACAGGGGCCAGGCGGAAGGCGACGGATGAGGCCAGGTCGGCATGGGGGCTTATGTCCAGTCCCAGGGGATTTCCTCCCTCTTCCAGATGGCAGCCGCAGCGCTCCAGGGCGGACTTCAGCAGCGCCTCTACCTCGCTCATAAAATCAAGAAACATGGTTGACTCCAAATTGTAGCAGTATCTTCGATGCATCAATTGGACTGAGCAATATAAGGATTGCGCGGACATCTGCAATACCCCACACCTCTGGGCCCGAGTCCATGCTTATTTGGAATCTCAGGCATGAANNTATGGCCTAAAAGATCAAGGCTACCAGTATCGCCAGGACCACCAGGAGTTGTAAGGCCACCAGTTCCCCCAGTATCCGCTCCAGCCGTACCATACCGGCTGATGGTAATAATGGCTGAAATAGGATCCCGGCTGATTATGGGATCCCTGATGGTGACTTCCTCCCCAATGGGGCGCGGCCATGCCCACGGATGCAGTTACCAGCATAAGGGCTGCCAATAACAGCATCACTTTAAATGCGGTTCCCTTTTTCATAACTTATTAGCACCTCCGATCTTATTGCTTGACAATAACCAAGAGGCATTGGCCATATTTAAGGCCAATTTTAATGTAGATGTCGTATGAATCCAATCTAAATTTGATTGAATCATAGGCATATACGGAACCTGCATTAATGATCGGTCATTTCCTATTTTCTCTGGCCCAGCTGCCGAATTTTTCCTTCCTAGTAACCTGGATGCCATCATTTTTCACACCAGGGGCCTGGGCTGCTTTTCCTGGGGCAGAACAGGCAGAGCCATTGTGTTGATCAAGAGCGGCTGCTCCACATCCTTGGCCCTTTCCACCAGCAGCTCCTTGCCCCAGTCGGTCAGGCCGAAGAGCGGCACTGCCGTTCCTACCTGCACCAGGGGCTTTGCCTGGTCGCGAATGTGTTTTGAAGCGCATGCCGTAACGATATCGGCCAAAGACAGAATCCTCGCTGCATCATCTCTGTTGATGGCTGTGAGATGAACCCCAATTATCATTATCCGGACTTTTGCCGTCTTTTCCAGCTCTCTCAGCTTTTCCGCAGAGGCGGCATCTGCTACTGTAACGGCGAATTTCTTGTAGCCGGCGGCTATGGCATAGGCCGCTCCCTCGATCTGGTCTATCCTTCCGTCCTGAGGAGAGAGCACATGCCCATTCATGGCCCGGATGCCCTCTATGACCTCTGGTATGGGATCGGTCTTTTCAAGCCCGGATATGTATCCACCCATTCCCTGCACCAGATCGGCATTGGCGGTTATCACTGTTCCTGCCCCGTCGCAGACTGTGACTGCGCCATCGATGATTCCCGCCTTGATTCCGGTCATCATGGACTCAGAGGCTCCGAATCCCACAAAGACACCCATCTGCAGCTTGCGCCGAGGCGAGAACATGCCGTGATTCTTTATCCGGAACTCCATATTTGCCGCAGCCGATTCGGCAGTGATCTTTTTTATGCCCCTGATCTTGTCGAAGAGGGGACACCAATCAATCAAGGGCTCGCTGGCATCCAGCACCTTTTCGTCTTTTACCCTGACCCGGGATCGGCCCAACAGCTCCATTTCGTGCATTAATCCTCCCCGGAAGCCCATGCCTCCACCAGATGGTTGTTCGTTCAAGGATGGATATCTAATTAGTGGAACGCCCTTTAAAGGTGAGCTTGGGCTAAAACCGATATCAATAATGCGGGGTACGGGATTCGAACCCGCGAACTCCTGCGAGACGGGATCTTAAGTCCCGCGCCTTTGGCCAGCTTGGCAAACCCCGCTGCTCAGAAATCTTCGATTTCCTCGCAGCATATCGTTTAGCGACCGTTTTCACTACCGCTTCTACTATAGTTTCATCCGATGCAACTATAAGAACTTTCCCGACGCCAAAAAAAGAATCCTGTCACCTGAACGGCCATAATCTTAAAACAGTAAAGCTCTATACTGAAAGGTTCAAGGGTCAAACTATGTGCTATATGTGATTGTGGGATAGATGCAGGGAACGCGCGAGATATTCTCAAGGGAATATAGATGCTCTGACTGCGGAAACCAATTCAAGGCGTTCGGAATTATCCGAGTTTGTCCATCATGCAACTCTAAGAAATCAAAGCCGATAAATTAGCGGCGCTTGCATCAATACCCTATGGCAATTTATCTCCAGGAAAGCTTCTGCAAGGATGAATCTCATAGGCAAGTACCCCAGCTCTCACCGCGGGATCTTCTGCCATCAGCGATTCTACTTCATCAACGCCAACATTAAAGATTCCAACGCCACCTATATCGCTTCCATCGGAAATCGGACAAACAATAGATAGCACACCACTTTTCCGAAGGGCGAAATTCCTTCTGGCATGTTCCCAAATGACCTCATCAACTCCCGGCGAATTCCTGTTTGGACCTGCCTTAACAATAACGATGGCATAGTCCTTTGTCTGAGAAATCATCAGCCGCATAAATTCATCGGTAATAGTCTCCATATCGTGACCTCTAGGATGCCCATTGCCTTAAAGGATACGAGAGGAACTTGACTGGCCGAATCTCTAATGAGCATCATGGCAGAGCGCGTCAAAAAACGCACAGAATCCCCTATATTAATTTAAAGGGGAAAGTGTACGATTTTTTTAATCTCGATCATTCCAATCATGACTTGGATACAAAAGCAACCTCTTCCCATGCCTTTTCCAGCAACTTCCGATAATACCCAGCATCAAAGCCTGAAGCATCTCTCTCGGTATCCACTTCCTACTTGACAGCATCCTTAGCTTTTGTTCTGCTCCTAAGCTATAACAGAAATGGAATTCTCGACCGAAACTTTGCATACTTTTCTAATAATACAGCTTGGCAAAATGATCAGTCCTTTAAAATCGAAACTTATATATTGAATATCAGATCAGAAATACTTAAAATAAATGAGGTTAAGATATGAAATACATACGAACATCCTGGGCAGCTCCACTATCATTGTTCTTAGTACTCTCTGTTGCCATATCCGGCATGTGTGGGGCTGTATCTGATTCATATACCAAGAATCTTGGTACAAATAGCACAGATCTGATGCGTTCAGATCTGAACTACTCAGATCAGCCTGAGATGAAGACGATCGGCATCATAGGCGGGGTGAGCTGGGTATCATCGATCGAATACTACCGGCTACTTAACGAGATGGTTGGACAAAAGCTTGGAGGCCTTCATTCGGCCAAGCTACTGATGTACTCCATTGAGTTCGGAGAATTCTCCGAACAGGAACGCCTTGCTGAAAAAGGCGACTGGAATACCCTGAATAAAACCATAATTGATGCCGCCCAGAGGCTGAAAAGAGGCGGAGCTGATTTTATTATCATTGCCTCAAATACCGTCAATTCGCGAGCGGATTATATCCAGGAGACGGTCGGACTTCCAGTTCTTCACATTGCCGATGCAACCGGTGAGAAAGTAAACGAGAGCGGAATCAAGACAGTGGCACTGCTGGGCACCAAATATACTATGGAGCAGGATTTTTACCGGGAGCACCTCGAAAAATTCGGGCTAAATGTGTTAATTCCTAATGAAACCGAACGCGATATAATCAACACAGTAATTTTCGATGAGCTTTGCGCCGGAAAGTTCTACAACAGCTCTAAAGAGAAATACATTCAAATTATCAACCGCCTTGTGAATGAAGAAGGTGCCGAGGGCGTCATTCTAGGGTGCACAGAGATTCCTTTACTGATCAAGCAGGAGGATGTCAGCGTGCCTGTCTTTGATACCACGGCTATCCATTGTGAAGCAGCAGTGAACTATGCTCTGAACAGTACTTAAACTGACAGGCTGCGGTTGCAAAAGTCGCTGGAGAAATAGGTGCTGGGCAAAGGAATGAAGGATGCAAAGAATGCAGATATATCCTTTTCATTTCTACCCGGCACTTTGCACGCTATGCACTATTGATCTCGCCGAACATCAGCATTGCAGCGTTGGGATTCATAGCGTGTTAAGCGCTGGAAGTAGCTTTCCGCCGATCAAACCAATTTTTATCCAAGAAGCAGCTATTCTTCTAGCAGAGGATCGAATCTGGCTGAGATAATCAACCGAGAAGAGGTACTTGCTGTTTTGCCCCACAGCGAATCCGAAGCTATGTCCCTAAAAATGATTGCTAAGGCACTTGGCATGGATATCTCCACCTATGCAGACAGGGTCAGAGTATCTCGCAATCTAGCGAGAGTCCTCCGAATTCTGATCAAATAGGGCTGGGTTGCCTGCTCAAGACGACAGAGAATGGATGGTAACAAATTCTGGCACAATGTATATTGGAGGGTTGAAGCTGGAAATCTCGAATGTGATATGTGATGCAGCTTGACTACTGGCCAAGCCCAAAGCTCCATACACACGATTTTCAATATGCTTTTGCCAAGCCAGAGACCAGAAGAAATAAATATAATAAATGTTAATTAATATGTTTCAGGGATATGCTAATCATGCTGGGGGCAGCGGGTTCTTTTTCAATCCTCCTTCCTGAGCCTCTAGCTTCTTCTGCTTATCGTTGCTCGCCAGCCGGGAGGGGGCAAATTATGGAGGTACGGCCTGTAGGCTGGCCAGGCCGCTAATCTCCATATCT
>MTKX01000444.1_pt2 | contig 14899 bp, 16 predicted proteins | sample 1042771 | NCBI WGS metagenome assembly MTKX01 (sample SAMN06212183, study PRJNA360534) | anaerobic digester metagenome | biome: Wastewater treatment plant; material: sludge; isolation source: anaerobic digester fed with sludge from wastewater treatment plant | place: Denmark: WWTP Randers ... | reverse complement strand
CTGTCTGGCAGGGGGAGATAAGGCAGGTCGTCAAGCACTGCTGGAACATTAGCAAACAAAATTCGGCTTGATCCGCGAACCACATCGGTAACCATCAGCATAGCAAAATCCAAATTTTTCGTTTTCCGTAAATTGTCAAGCGCGTTGTTTAGAGGATCCAACTGCTTGGTCACCTCGTTCAGATCGCTTACTTCAACCTGAGCGATAGCAAAATCAAAGTTACCGGCGTTATAGATTTTTAGATCGCCCGAGACGATCTCTTCAGAGGATCGGTTTCCCAGCCCAGCGCTGGAGGACAGTATCTTCTCTCCATAAGAACGAATGCTTTCTTTTTCTAATGGGGAACCGGCGGTAAACGCCCAGCGGGCAAGGCGTTGTGCGGCTTCATGATCTCTTGTGGTCGTAGTAGGAGAAGTGAGAATCAATGTATCTGAAAGCAAACCCGCCAGCATGATGCCAGCAATGGCTGGAAGCGGACTCAACCCTGATTCTTCAATCCGTTCTGAAATAAGGGTGCTTGTACTGCCAACAATGTCAACCGTCATCTTAATCGGATAATGGGTTGAAGGATTGCCCAAACGGTGATGATCGAGAATTTCTAAAAGTTCAGCCTCTTCAAGCGAAGCGACACTCTGAGATGGCTCGTTGTGATCGACTAAAACGATTTTGAGCCTGGGAGGGTTTAATAGGTCTTTTTGACGGCAAATACCCACATAACGCCCGTTTTCATCCACAACCCATACTTCATCACCCTCTTCACGTAAAATCCGGTTGAGGACATCTCGAATCTTGGCGTTTACAGCATATTTGGATACATTTGTATCAGCAGCCTCACGGCATGGTAGCTCTAAAATTTTATTGATGGCAATATCCTGGTTCTTCAGGCTGCTTCCGACGAGCTTGCCAAGGTAATTAAAAAGGCTCCTGCCTGTGATCAATCCATAAGGCGTTCCGTCATCATTCAGTACCGGAGCTACACCGCCAGTGCGGTTTGCCAGCGCCCACGCAGTCCTCAGTGGTTCATCGGGGGTACTGGAGTCTAGTCTCCTTACCACTGAAGAAAAACGTGGTGAAGCATCATTGATTAAAACAGGTGTTTCAAGAGCCAGGTGTTTCAACACCCAGGCGGTCTGTGAATTAATGGCTCCAGCCCGGCCGGCAATCGCTTCAATTCCGTCCTTCTCTCGTATCAACCAGGCGTAGCCTACTGCTGCCGCGATCGAATCCGTATCTGGGTTGACATGACCAATTACGTAAACGGGAGAACTCGCCATTAATCGCTCCAAGTAAATCTCACCTTAATCATTCTGTTCATAGAAAGTCGCGCTTTTCATTGTGCGAAAGTGTCGATCAACAGGTGAACATTACCACCGACTGGGTAAAGGATCGGGCAGGTGCAACCATTGTGAACATATTCTGCCACCTTCGCCCGTGCTTCAGAGGGCGTACCAGAGGCGGTTATGCGAAGAATGAGTTCTTCCGGAACGAGATGCTTTGCCTTTTTAATCTGTTCGTGCGTGGCGGGCCAGCCAAGAATAGATTGGATTTCTGCGACAATCTCATTTGAAACGCCAGAAGCCTTGGCTATGTGGGGTTGCTGTGCGAGGTATTGGGTTAACAATTCTCTGGAGAAATCGATTGCCTGGTCGTGGTCATTATCCACTGAACAGACAATTAATTGCGGGCGGTCAATGTCGTCAATGGTTTTTCCTGCCTTTTTGGCGCCGGCCTGTAACAGGTCAAGCGCCTTCAGGTTATATTCAGGGGGGACACAATAGTTCAGCACGACTCCCTCAGCGATCTCTCCAGTCATTTCCATCATATTGTCACCGGTCGCTCCAATATATATTGGCACCTCGCGAGGTTCTTTTCGACCATGCACAACATCCAGCTCGATTCCATGAACCTGGATGAATTCTCCCTCAAAAGAGACCGTTTCCATATTGAGCAATTTCTTCAACACGGTTATAGTCTCGCGCATGGCAGTTAATGGTTTTTTCCTTGAAATCCCAACGTTTTGGGCGAGCGGATCCCACCACGCACCAATTCCGCAAATGATTCGCCCAGGAGCGAGGTCGTCTAAGGTTAAAAAGGTAGATGCCAATAAGCCGATATTTCTGGTCCAATTGTTGATCACTCCAGAACCGACCTTGAGTTTCTGTGTTACAGCCGCATATGCGGCCATCGGAACGATGGCGTCGCGAACCAATCTGCTTTCTGCCTGCCAGACAGCTTCAAAACCGCGCGACTCAGCGTATTGCACATATTCAAGCCCGTCCCTGAGGTCGTGGGCATCCTGCAAATATAAAGCCATCCGTTTTTTCATCGTAACCTCCATTAGTGATCGATTTGTTGCTTTTGTTGATCCTGAATACTTTTCATCAGTTCCAGGTCCTCAGGGGTGTCCAAATCCAANNAAATGTTTGTTAAACGACCCGCTTCCATAACTGAAACTGATCAGTCCTTCAGGGTTGATATACAGCAAATTCGTGCCATCTTTTCTTCTGTCCGGGCAGATGAGAATCTCGGGAGGATTCCCAGACAACCGAAGCACTCGTTCCAGTTCCTCGGTAGTAAGCAATGGCAAGTCAGCCGGAAGAATGAGTATTTCATTAACGCGATAGGTTTTTGCAACAAGTGCGGCTCTGCTCAAGGCAGTATTCAGCTCAGGGCTACCATTTTCTAATACTGTTCTCGCATCGTATTCACGGGCCAGGGTCAAGGCGGCAGGGTCTCGACTTACCACCAGAATTTGATCGATTCGATTCACCGATGACAATATTTTTAAAGTACTCACAAGCAAGTTGTGATTAAGTAAGGTGCGTTCCGTTTCACTTAAAACAGTAGAAAGTCGGCTTTTTCCCCTGCGCAGAGGTTTTACTGGTACGATCGCCCATAAAGTCATGCCGCAGATTCCTTATGTAATTGAATACTGAAGTTGATTACTTCACCAGCCAGTCTTTCTTGCGCTTGGGTATCAGGCATTAAGATATCCGTTACATATGGAATTATACCGCAGTGAGAAATTTGCTCAGTTTCTTGCCGGTCTTGTGTATCAATGACAATCCCCTTGATCAGCGGTTGATAGTGCCTGGCGATACTTGTCACGCTGACATCGATCCCTAGTTCAGACATGATTTTTGCTGCTGGACCTTTGACCGTTTTCCCGCTAATCAAAGGACTCACCGCAACCACCGTTTTATTTTGAAGAATCTCTCGCACACCCGGCACAGACAGGATCGGGTCGATACTCACATAAGGGTTTGAAGGACAAATGATCACTAATTGAGATGATTCCATGAATTCATGTGCTTTTTTGGGCAGTTTGCTTTCTTCTGACCCTTTAAACAAGATTTGTTTCACCTCAGGTTGAAAATGGCGTTTAACAAAATACTCCTGAAAAGGGAGACTCTCACCTTCATTTGTTACCACCCAGGTTCGGACTGGTTCATTGCTCATGGGGAAAATCAGGTGTGTATTTCCAAGAGCTTTTGATGTTTCTTCGATGATGTCACTGAGCGGGATACCTGCATTGAGTTGCATTGTGCGTTTGATCTGGTTGGCGATGTCTGAATCCCCAATGTGGAACCAACTCTCTGTTCCTAATTTTTCGAGGTTCTTGATCACGTTAAAGGTGTCGTCTTTTATGCCATACCCAGTGTCAGGATTATTGATTCCCGCGAGGTTATACATCACAGTATCAATATCCGGGCAAATGTAGAAACCAAGAAATTCAAAATCATCACCAGTATTAACGATAACGGCCATGTCGTCAGGAGATAGCCACTTAGATAGCCCGTTGGCTAACTTGGCACCACCCACTCCACCAGCCAAAACAGAAAATTTCATATGTTATTTAACGGTTGAATCTTGCAGCTATTTAAAAAGATCTTCTTCATCAGGGCGTATCAATTCATTGAGATGAAATTCACGTAATGGATAGGGAAAACCCCGAGCGATTACGCACGGAATGGCTTCATCGGCCTGCCCCATCAGCAAAGAAGCGGCTGCAGCCAGCTCATCTGCAGCAGCCACCTGTGTGGCTTTTAATGTATAACCAAAAAGGTCTTGCTTCCCTCTCAGGTCAACCAGTCCAGGCAGACCGGCAGCGCCAATGGTGGTTCCCACGGTGCCGTTCCTCCAGGCTCGGCCGTGTGAATCGATAATGAGCACCCCTACCTGTTTGCCAGCTGCTTTTTCAATTTCGACTTGAATTTGGCGTGCTGATTTATCTGGGTCTTTTGGCAGGAGCAAAACATAATTACTATCAGGATCATTCTCGACCGTGTTTGAATGATCAATTCCGGCGTTGGCGCATACGAAACCCAATCGATGTTTAACGATGATCACGCCCTTACGAACGCGTAGAACCTCTTTCGACTCATCCAGAATAAGCTGCACGAGTTGGGGGCTTTTTTCCGCGAGTTGAGAAATATTAATCGCTTCTGAGCTTGGGTGAATACAACGAAGATCAACAAGTCTCCTTTCAGATTTTGAAATTATTTTTTGAGTAATAACTACTATGTCATTATTTTTAATTGAGAATAATTGTCTACGCGCAGATTTTAAAATTAAAAGAGAAATGTTTGATCCCTCTTTTATGCGCGGGATATGCCTAAGCCCAACGAGTTTAAGAGTCTTTGGTTTATCGGATGACACCGGTTATTTTAATCCCCGCTTCCCTACTTCCATAGTTTTTATTTATATAGATTAGTACGGAAGTCAATCCTTCAATTACAATAGAGTTAGCCAACGGACCCGCATCCCAACCAGTCATGCCCCCTTCGCGTACCAGCTCAAGAACCGCTTCTCTGGCCTGCTTTGATGTTCCGCAAACCAGCACATCACAATCAATGTCGTNNTTCGGCGGTACTAATGGCACAGTGACATCAATCAAAATCTTTCCTTTGATAATTTCCTTTAAATTGCATAACATGTCAGCATGCGCTTCGTAGGGCACAGTCATCACTACATAGTCACACCAATCAGCTGCTTGTGAGTTTTCAAGCCCCACAACCTTGTCTTTCCCATCTCCGGTCACCAGAGCGTTGATTTCATCTGCCGCTATTTGCGCTTTTTCTACTGAACGAGAGCCAATCACAACTGAATGCCCATGCTTGGCCCAGCGATATGCCAACCCTTTCCCTTCTTTTCCCGTGCCACCAATGATCGCGATTTTTTTCATATCCTTCTTCCTTGCTTAGAATTGCTTCTTATATCGCTCCCAAACCGCAGCGGATGACCTTTGAGCACCCTCACAAACTTCATGCTCATTTATCTCGGTCAATTTTCGATCTCTCATTAATACTTTTCCATTCACCATGGTCATCGTCACCATTGAATCGCGGAAGCCGAAAATGATATGCCAGGGTAAATTATCAGCATGCATAGAGGTAATGGGTATGTAGTCAACGAGAATCAAATCTGCCAGGGCGCCTTCTTGAATAACACCGATTTTTCCATTGAAAAATTTTGTTGCCATTCGCGCGTTGTTATGAGCAGCGATGTCAACCACCTGGTCAGCGCCCATTCTCCGTGGGTCTTGGTTCCACATCTTGTGGGCCAGATAACAGGTTCTCCACTCATCCCACATTGAAAACGAGAAACCATCATTTCCCATGCAAATCGGGATTCCGCGCTGCACCATTTTTTCCACGTTGGCCATCCCTACCGCATTGTTCATGTTGGATCTGGGTTGATGTGTCAACCAGGTGCCTGTCTGGTGGATGGTGTCAATTTCATCGTCACTTAGGTGCACGCCATGGACAAAAATGGAATTATCGCCGGTAATTTTAAATTGATTCAATCTTGCAACGACGTTTACGTCATAGCGTTTTTCACTTTCTTTCTGATCGATCTTGTCTTCTGCAACATGGATATGAAAACCATGCCCTTCAGGAATCACTTCCGCGCATTTTTCCAAGGTCTTATCCGAAAGTGTCACTCCTGCGTGCAAGCCAAAAGAAGCAGTAACCATCCGGTCTTCATTTTTTCCGCCTAATTTTTGGATCATCCGAAGGTTTTCTCTGATGCCTGCGTCAGCTTTTTCAGTTCCGCCCCTATCCGTTACTTCGTAACACAGACTCGCTCTTAGCCCCGACTTTCTCACCGCGTTTTCAATTACATCTAACGATCCATCGATGAAATTCGGTGAAGCGTGATGATCAAAAACGGTGGTTGTCCCGTGTTTAATCGCGTCAATCAGGCAAACCATGGCGGAATAATATACGTCCTCTTCATGGAGCGATTGATCTAAAGGCCACCATAACTTTTNNGTGTGAGCGCAAATCAAGCCTGGCATAAGGATCTGCCCATTTGCGTTAATTTTTTCATCAGATGGGTATTGCTCGAGTAGTCTTTCCTCTTTTTCAATTTTTTCAATAAAATTTTTATTAATGCGTACAGCATACCCATCCATTATTGAGTTAGGCCTCGTCCATGGGATTATGCGACAGTTATAAATGATCATTTTTCCTCTCTTTGGCAGATTTATTTTAGCATAAAGGGTTTTTTCAGGATTACCTCTCTTTAGGTGTTACAATTGATAAAAATTTATTGGAGGCGTTTAAGCAATGAGGATGAATTCGCTTCAATTTTTTGAATCACATTACGGTCAATTTTTAGATGAACTGATTAATTTTCTATCCATCCCCTCCATTTCTACTGACCCTGACCATGCNNCGTCATCCAATTGTATACGGTGAACACCTCAAAGCTGGCGCATCTCAGCCCACTTTGCTGATTTATGGTCATTATGATGTCCAACCAGATGATCCGGTTGAGTTGTGGGATACCCCGCCTTTTTCACCAACAGTACGAGATGATATGCTCTTTGCTCGGGGCGCGTCTGATATGAAGGGGCAAATTTACGCTTGTGTAGCTGCCATCGAATCCATCCTCCAATCAGATACCCTACCTGTGAACATTAAATTCATCCTCGAAGGAGAAGAGGAAATTGGTTCTCCTAACCTGGTCGATTTTCTTATTTCACACGCTGATTTACTTAAAGCAGATTGCGCCTTAAATACGGACGCAGGAATGCTCAATAAGAACATTCCTGCTATCAGCTATGGACTAAGAGGGTTGGCATATTTTGAACTGCGTATTTTTGGCCCGAATCGCGACCTACACTCTGGTAGCTATGGTGGTATCGTGCATAACCCCGCCCAGGTTCTCGCTGATTTAATCAGCAAAATGCATGACGCGCAAGGTCGCGTTACGCTTGATGGTTTTTATAATGACGTTTTACCTCTATCTTCGGATGAACGCGAAAAGTTGGCCCGTTACGGCTTGTCAGACGCTGAATACTGTGCAGATTTAGGTTTGCCTTCTCTATGGGGCGAAAAAGATTTTTCCCCGGTAGAACGCTTAGGAGCCCGCCCCACCCTTGAAATCAACGGTTTGCTTTCCGGATTTACCGGCCAGGGGTCAAAAACGATCATCCCCGCTCACGCAATGGCGAAGATTTCCACCAGGCTGGTTCCCAACCAAGATCCTGAAAAGATATACGGAATGCTTGTCGACTTTTTAAAGAAAAATGCTCCCTCCACGATTCGTTGGGAACTTGAACAAATGAGTGTAGGCTCGCCCAGTTTGTCTGATACCAACCTTCCGGCGACAAGAGCCTTAATGGACGCGTATAAAACCGTTTGGGGAGTGGAACCGGCTTTAAAACGTGAAGGCGGTAGTGTTCCAGTCGTTGCTGATATGCAGAAGCATCTTGGTATTGATTCTGTCCTTACGGGTTTTGGCCTGCCTGATGACCGTATTCATTCACCCAATGAAAAGCTTGATTTATCAACCTGGCGAAAAGGGATACAGTCGCTGATTCATTTCTTTTACAATGTAAAAAAGGATTAATTTGAACCACTTAACGGATAAAGAACTTAAGCTCCCTTCCTATGGAGGGCAGGCGCTTATTGAAGGTGTACTCATGCGCGGTTCTCGCTATCTGGCAGCCGCCTATCGTACGCCAGAGGGTGACATAGTTGTGGAAACGCAAAAACTTGCTGGGATTTATACATCCAAGCTGGTAAAAATTCCATTTTTACGGGGACTGGTAATTCTTTGGGATGCAATGGGCTTGGGTACTAAGTATTTAATGCGATCGGCGAATATTCAGACCGGAGATAATGAAAAAATCGAAGGTCCTGCTTTAACCCTCTCTCTTGTTTTCTCTTTATCTTTGGCCATAGCCATATTTTTTCTGGCACCTGCGGGTATTACCTCCTTGTTAGAAAAATGGTGGCCAATGACGCCGTTTGTGAGTAATCTCCTGGAGGGTTTGGTCAGACTTACTTTAATTATTGGCTATATTTGGGCTATTGGTCAGATGAAAGACATTCGGCGGGTTTTTTCCTATCATGGCGCGGAACACAAAACCATCAACGCGTTTGAGTCTTCCTCAGCACTTGAAGTACCGCTTATTCAAAAGTACTCTCTTTATCACCCACGCTGCGGTACTGGGTTTGTTCTAATTTTAGTTCTCTTTTCAATCCTGCTTTTTATTATGCTTGGGCCAATTCACAGCCTTTTATTAAAGCTCCTTAGCCGCATCTTGCTTTTACCTGTTTTAGTGATGTTTGCCTATGAATACATGCGGTTTTCTGCCAATCATCAAAATCACCCTGTTTTTCGTTATCTTTCCGTGCTCAATATGTCTATGCAGCGATTAACCACGGTGGGACCTGACGATCGTGTTGTTGAAGTCGCTTTAAAAGCGTTTACAACGATGTACGCACTGGAAAATGAAAAAGATTGAGCATAAATGGTTGTACTTTGGCCTTGGTATTCTGCTAGGCATTTTCCTTTCAGGAATCCTTTTCTTGACCGTTTTTGATCATAATAGAGATGTGTTTTTTACACTCCCTCAGCCTTGGTTAATTGATCAATCCGAACCCCTAACCTCTGTAGCTCTCTTTGACAATGAGGGTAAAATAAACCCAAACACAGCGACAAAAGAGGAGTTAATGGATTTGCCGGGTATTGGTCCCGTAAAAGCAATGGCAATTATTGAATTTCGCGAAAAATATGGACCCTTTACAGAAGTTGCTGAAATGTTATATGTGCCTGGTATCGGCAAAAATCAATTAGATCAGATTGTTCCTTATATCGAAATCCAGTTGGAAGAGGGAATGCATGAACCTTAAAGAAACACTTGAAAATGATTTACATGAAGCCATGCGCCGTAAAGATGAACTAACGCGAGACACACTGAGAATTGCCCTCTCCTCCATTAAGCTCGCGGAAGTAGAATCTCGTAAAGCGCTGGATGACGCTGGCGTTCTCTCAATTCTTCAAAAAGAAGTCAAAATACGAAAAGAAACGGTTGGTGAGCTGCAAAATACCGGAAGGTCCGACCTTGTTGAAAAAGCAAAGCAAGAATACGAGATCCTTTCTAAATACCTCCCTGTCCAATTGTCAGATGAAGAAATAGAGCAGTTTGCCCATGAAGTAATTGCCCAACTCTCTGCCAGCAACCTATCTGACATGGGCAAGGTGATGGGCATCCTTGTGCCCAAACTAAGTGACAAGGCTGCACCTGAGCGTATCAGTAAAATCGTTAAGAATTTGCTTTTAAATCAGTGATGTCTAACGCTATTTCTCAAACAATTCGCAGTAGAAAAGGTCGCCTGTTTTTCCCGATTGTCTTATTTGTTATATGCATTTTCTTGACCTTCGCTGCTTTGCTGCTCCCAATCGCATCTCGCCCTAATTCGCTTCCTATGGAAATCGGCAGTGTCGCACCTGCTGATATTGTGGCTCCCCGTGATGTTTCTTATCAAAGCGCGTATCTAACCTCCAAAGCAATTGAAGATGCGGAAAACGCTGTTGCGCCCAGGTACCTCGCTTCTGACCCGGCAATTAACAGAGCCCAGCTCGATAAATTACATAATATCTTTCATTTTATTACTTCAGTCCGATCAGATGCATTTTCTTCCGACGCTCAGCGAATAAATGATTTGCTTTCCATTGCAATGTTAAAAATGGCAGAGGATCAAGCCGTAACTGTTTTAAATCTGACCGATGAACAATGGAAAATGGTGCAGGATGATTCGCGAAGTGTGCTTGAACAAATTATGCGTAAAAATATACGCGATTATCAACTGCAAGAAAACATAAATAATGTCCCTGGGTTAATCAATTATGCGTTGAATTCTGATGAAAATGAACTCGTTCGAATTTTTGTCTCATCGTTAATAGTGCCCAACTCTCTTTATTCAGAAGCAGAAACAGAAAATGCCAGGAAGCAGGCAGCTGACCAGGTTGAACCTGTCATTAAAAGCTATGCTGAGAATCAGGTGATCGTCCTTAGAGGACAAATCATAACTCCAGAGCAATGGGAGGCGTTGGAGTTTTTCAATTTAATTCGGGCGAAACGCTTGACTGAGGATATCATTTCCACTGTGTCTATTGTTTTAGCTCTTTCTGGTTTTCTACTCTTGTACTTTTCTCGTAGAAAGAATTCAGCCCTTTCAGATATCCGTTCTTTAACCGTAGTGGCTATTTGTTTTTTTGTTTTCCTTTTTGCTGCCAAAGTGATCATCCCCAATCGGGCTATCTTACCCTTTTTCTTTCCCCTCCCCGCCTTTGCGTTGATTTTGGTGACGCTGTTCAATTTAGAATTAAGCATTGTTTTACCTATCATCCTGAGCATCCTGGTCACTTTTAGCGTTTCTAACTCAATTGAGTTATCTCTCTTTTATATTATTACCAGTCTTACAGGCGCAGTTGTCCTTGGAAAAGGGAAAAAATTTGTCAATTTTTTGTACGCTGCAGTTGCAATCATTCTTTCGGGTATCCTGGTAATCACAGCCTACAGATTAACCCGCCCACAAACCGATCTTTTCGGCTTATTGACTCTCTATGGAGTTATATTCCTGAATGGGTTTGCTTCTGCAAGCCTGGCTTTATTACTGCAATTTTTTCTGGCTCAAATCCTTCAGCTTGCCACACCTCTTTATCTCATTGAGCTTTCCCGTTCAGACCACCCTTTACTCAGAAAAATTTTGCAATCAGCTCCTGGAACATATCAACATTCTTTACAGGTTTCAAATTTGGCGGAACAGGCAGCCAACGCCATCGGAGCTGACGCCCTTTTAACTAGAGTAGGCGCTTATTATCATGATGCTGGAAAATCAGCCAACCCTACCTTTTTTATTGAAAATCAAGTCCCGGGGAATTTAAACCCTCATGATGATATGGACCCAGTGATCGCTGCTCAGACAATAATCGCGCATGTTTCAGATGGAATCACTTTAGCCGAGAAGCACCATTTACCGCCCAGGCTGCAAGACTTTATTCGTGAACATCATGGCACATTGCTTACGCGTTATCAGTATAACCGCGCTGTTGAACAACAGGGCAATGACCCCAGCCAGGTTGATGCTGAATTGTTTCGTTATCCTGGACCCAAGCCGCAATCGAAAGAAACCGGTATATTAATGCTTGCAGATATCAGTGAAGCCCGCGCTCGTTCAAAACCCCCAAAAAATGAGAGTGAATTAACTGCCTTGCTGAATAGTGTCGTGGACAATTTATTGATCGACGGCAGCTTAGAAGATACTAATTTAACGCTGCATGACTTAAAAATGATCAAAGAATCTTTTCATACAACGCTTATGAATACATACCACCCGCGCATTCAATACCCGGAACTCAAACCAATGCACCCGCAAAATTGATGAAAGACATGGAAAAGAATAAAATTCACATCAATTGTCAAATAAAAAATTTTGATAAAACCCTGGTTGAGATGATGAAAATCGCGGTAAAAACTACCTTGGCGCGCTTCAATGAAAAAGAACATTATTCTTTATCCATATTGATCTGTGATGACGATAAGATAAAAACACTCAATGCAACTTATCGAGGTATCAGTAGCCCTACTGACGTCCTCTCTTTTCCAACTTACGAGCGTTTGCCCGGAACCGATGAATTGTATTTGGGCGATATTGCTATTTCATTCCCCACAACCATTAGACAAGCGCGCGAAAACCAACACCCTGTAAGCCAAGAGCTTTCTCTGTTGTGTATTCACGGTGTTTTACATCTCCTTGGTTATGATCATGAAACCCAAGAAGAAGAGTCCAAGATGTGGGCGCTGCAGAACGAAATCCTTACCTCCCTGGGGATGAGCACCCACGTTTCCGGGGGTTTGCGTGCATAAAAATAAGGCTTTCGTTCAATCAATTAGCAACGCCACTTCAGGTTTACGCACATTATTGAAAGAAGAGAGAAACGCCAGGTTCCACCTTCTGGCAACGGTTTGCGTGATTCTGGTTTCCATAGTGTTCCAAATTAACCGCCTGGAATGGCTATTCATCCTTTCGGCTATCTTCCTGGTCTGGATTGCTGAAGCCTTTAACACCTCATTAGAAAAGTTGTTTGACCTGGTAGAACCTTGTAAGAATAAATATGTAATGGCTGGGAAAGATCTCTCTGCTGGAGGGGTTTTACTATCAGCGCTGCTGAGCGTAATTATTGGCGCAATAATTCTCGGTCCCCCAATTGTAAAGACAATTGTTTCGTTACTTCAAAATCACAAATAATCTCTCAAACTATGTTCCACAGCGTAAGCAGCAGCTTCTGCTCGGTTGCTTACGCCTAATTTTGAAAGGATACTGCTGACGTAATTCCTGACGGTGCCTTCGCCGAGAAACAAAGACTTGGCAATTTCTCGGTTTGTCCGGCCTTCTGATACCAACAGTAACACGTGCTTTTCCTGCTGAGAAAGGTTCGCAAAAGCTGAGGCTTCTTCTTCTCGTACGGCTCGTTTCACTTCTTGAAAAACGCGTTGTGTCACAGCAGGGTCCAGAAGCCCTTCGCCACGCCCAACTGCCTCAATTGCTTTTATCAGGTCTTCCGCAGCAATTTGTTTTAAAACATAACCGGAGGCTCCCGAGCGAATAGCGGAAAAAAGCATTTCATCTTCAGCATAAGAAGTGAGCATGATGACTTTTGTATCAGGAAAATTCTCAGTAATTTCCTCGCAGGCTTCAATGCCTGATGCGCCAGGCAGCCGGATATCCATCAAGACGACATCTGGGCTGTATCTCTCCACTTTTTCAAGCGCTTCTTTTGCACTGGCGGCTTCTGCAATGACCTCAAAATGAGGATGTTGATCAAGTAATGCTTTAAGCCCCAACCGCACTACTTCATGATCATCAACAATTAAAATCCTTTGTTTTGTCATCAGAAACCTCACCTCTTCAAAAATATCCTTAAAAAGAATTTAACTCTAATGTGACTGGGCAATGATCCGATCCTTGAATTTCCTGGTGAATGATAACATCCTTAATCTTAGACATTAAGCTATCAGATACTAGGAAATAATCCAGACGCCAACCGATATTCCTCTCTCTCGCTTTAAATCGATACGTCCACCATGTGTATTCAATTTTATCTGGATAGAGTTCGCGATATGCATCTTTGAAACCGTTGTTCAGGTAATTTGTTATCCATATTCGCTCTTCTGGTAAAAAACCAGAAGTTTTACTGTTTTCTTTCGGGTTTGCCAGGTCGATTTCGTTGTGAGCAGTATTAAAATCACCGGTAATAATTATTTCTTTTCCCTTATTGTGGTAATCAGTGCATAGCTGTAAAAGCATTTCGTAGAATCTTAACTTGAAATCTACCCGCTCCGCACCTCTTTGCCCGTTGGGAAAATAGACATTAAAAAGCACCAGGTTTTCCATTTCAATTTTTATGGTGCGTCCTTCCACATCAAATTCCTCGTGGCCGAGGAGTTTTGATGCACCTTCATAGGAAATGCCTTCCTTTATGTAAGTTGCTACGCCACTATAGCCTGGTTTGTCGGCAGCATTCCATATGAAGACATAGCCGGGTAATTGGACATCCTCATCGGTAATTTGCTCGAGTTTTGCCTTTGTTTCTTGAATACAAAGGATATCTGGAGAGACCATCTGCACACTTCTTTTGAAATCTTTTTTTAGGACTGCTCTGAAACCATTGACATTCCAGGTTGTGATTCTCATTGTACTAATTCCTTATGGTAAACTTCACCAAGTATAATTTAAGTATGATACAACAGCCATTGAAATCCGTCAAAATTTATCTTGAATCGAATCCGGCTTTTCGGATAACCGCTGGTCTTTGTCAGACATTTAGTACCAGGCTGCTGGGTTTTATGTTTAAAAACACTCTTGATGCGGACTATGGCCTTTTCTTTCCGGGGACAACTTCTTCAATAGTCAATTCTGCAATCCATATGTTTTTTGTGAATTTCAATCTTGCGGTTTTTTGGTTAGATGAAAACTACTCCGTAGTGGATAAAGTTTTAGCGCAGCGCTGGCATCCGTTTTATGCTCCCAGTAAACCCGCCCGCCATATACTCGAATTACATGAAAGTAGGCTCGCTGATATCTCAATTGGCGATCGGTTAATAATCTCCAATGAAAAATAGACTAATCCCTATTTTCCTTGTTATAACACTCCTCGTGAATTTTCACTCGGTCTTTGCCCAACACGAGACCGAATACCCTGTGTATATTATCCGCGAAGGGGATTCGCTAGGTTCCATTGCTACCCTCTTCGATACTACAATCACCGAAATATTGAAGATTAATAATATAAACAATCCTGATTTAATCAGCCCCGGACAAATTATCAACATCCCTGGTTATTCTGGTATTTCAGGGATCTTTGAAATCGTTACCCCCCAGCTCGGAGAAAGTCTTTTTTCGCTTTCAATTAAGTACGGCGTGAACGTTGACCAAATAATTCAATTGAATCATTTACTTTCACCAACAAGTGTTTATCCAGGTTCTACATTGATTGTTGCCGTACGTCCAAACAACTCCTTGTTGCTCCCTGTCTCCATTACCAGACAAAATGAGACCGGAATTGAAAGCGCTGCGCGTTCATTCAAGAACCTTTC
>MTKX01008902.1_pt1 | contig 14948 bp, 15 predicted proteins | sample 1042771 | NCBI WGS metagenome assembly MTKX01 (sample SAMN06212183, study PRJNA360534) | anaerobic digester metagenome | biome: Wastewater treatment plant; material: sludge; isolation source: anaerobic digester fed with sludge from wastewater treatment plant | place: Denmark: WWTP Randers ... | reverse complement strand
GGTTCAACTGCGGAACCTGACCTACAAAAAGATTACTCAATGCGTTGTTGTCGGGTTGAAGTGCGCAACCCGACCAACACGAAAAACAAACCAGGTCTGCATCCGCAGACCTGGTTTTGAACTAAAGAAAAACTAATCAACCGTGATGGTCGTATAGACTGGGGTCACGTTCCCATCCAGATCTGCCACCAGGAAGCCGACCAGGTAGTTGCCGCTAGGCAGCCATTCCTGTTTCCATTGGAAGGGTTTGCTGCCAAAGGTCAGTGTGTCTCCCTCGCTGGTCGAAATCTTGCTGACCGCTCCGTTAGCATCCAGATCCAGCCACTTGTAAGTGATCGTGAAGGTATCGCCCTGGTTCGGAGTGATCTCCGAAGCTGCTCCGGCTGTGGTCGTGCCGACAAAACCCATTACCTGGAATAGGTATTCATCCTTGAACAGGAGTTGGGCAGTGCGGGTTTCGCCAGTTTCACTAAAGGTGTAGGTTCCATCCACTGCGTAAACTGCCTGCTCTGCCGAAGCCCCATAGGAGACCGGGTTGAGCAGCGCGATGCCCGCTGTTGTTCCGTCGGTGATGGTGTAGACTAATGGCTCAAAATCAAAGTTGAGTTTGAAGGTTTCTCCATCGGACCAGATGGGGTAATAGACACCCGATTCAGTGCCTGTGGTTGGACTTTCAACATAATCGGTGTCTGCCACGAAAATACTGCGTGAGGCAGAATCTACCAAACCTGTAAAGAGGTAGATATAGCCGATGTTTTCACCCGTGATGGTGGTGCTCAGCGAGACCACACCATTAGGGGAGACCCGGTTGGCAGAGGCAGTGATCGGAGAGACGGAGATGGAGCCCAAGCCTGGTATCTGGCTTGCACGGCTTATGTTCACCGCTTCCAGGGCATTTGCTGTGAACTTCCGCCCGGCATAATGATAGCCCAGGAAGTCATCCCAAAGCGATGCCCGGCTGAAGCTGTTGGCAATCACTGAGTAGGACGCCATGCCCGTGGAGTTATTACTGTACAGTTGAGAATTGGGGAAGTAAACGGCGATACCGGTTGAACCGGGTTTGGAAGGACCATGCTTCTCCGCCACAACAACGCGCGAAAGCGCACTAAGAATGTTGTTCGCCTGATTGCGCGTGGCACTGTCGCCGGCATACTTATAGGTCAGAGCCGCAAAGTGCCCCAGGTCGATGAACGAGGGCGGCACGTTGCTGCCAAAAATGGAGGTGTAGGATTGGGCGTAGCTGCGTGCCTGCGCTACCGCCCGTTGATCCAGGCTCTGCATGTGGAAAGAGAATTGATTAACAGCATCCAGGAGCAGTGGCAGGTCATCAAGATTCACGGCTGTCAATGTGATGTTTTGCCCAAGTTGGGTGGCTAACTGTGCAGCGCTCATGCGGTTGACAAAAAATCCGCCGCCGCTGGCATTTTGTGCCAGGAATTCGGCGCGCGCCTGGTCATCGACTATCCGCTGATCCTGGCTGATATAGGACTCAACAATATTTTTCGCCACTTCCTCAGTGGTAACATCGGGATCGTAGACCATCAGGCTCAGGAAGGCGGTGTATGCCCAACCAAGCCCAGGTTCAGTCTCCTCCGAAGCCACGGCATAGCGCGCGTAAGGCGCCAGGGCAGTGTAGACTTCCATCTGGCTCATCAGGCAGGCATCCAAACCAATCAGGTCGAACTTATCGATCCCGGTGGTTTGAATGGTGGCAGCCAGTGCGTCTTCCAACTCGTTGAGATAAATAATGTCGTCCTTCATCGCTGAGGTTAGGGGCGCGTTGCTGCTTCTATCGCGTTGAGCAGGATTTGGATCGCTCCAGCCGCCCGGCCATCCCATGCCGTGGTCGGACATGATCAGGATGTGCTTATCCGCTGGGAAGTTCTGGATAGACCAGGTGAGGAAATCTGCGAGCGTATTGGCGTCGCCCATATTCTTCTCGCCCAGATCCATTATTAATTCTGAACCGACATTGTTCAGGTCATCATCCTGGGTCACGAGGTAACGGCGGGTCGAGTCCCAGTTGCCATCCCCGGAGTAGCCCCCGCGAAAGCGGTCCACCTGGCTGACAATCATGACCTGATCAGTAGAGCCAATCATTTCCATTTCATTCAGGTCCATCATGATGTCGCGCTCAAGTGCCTGGTCATCAGCGTCCTGGTACATCATCACCAGCCACTTTTGCCCGGAATTTTCGCCGGCGTTGATAGGTGTCGGCCAGGGAGTGCTGGTTGCGCGCGGTTGCGTTGGCTGCACTGGCTGGGTTGGTTCAGTGTAAACCGGTACATTCTGAGCAGGTTCCTCTTCAACACCGGTCATCCCCGGCAGTGATAATCCTCCACCCCCGCAACTTCTAAAGAGGAAAAAGAGCACGATCACCAGGATAATGATCCCAATGAGACCTCCACCGCAACTTTTGCGGCTGCCGCCAGAGCCTGTCAGGCCGCCAAGGCCGCCTGTGCTTCCGGAACCGCCCGAACTGCCCGAGCTCCCAAGCCCACTGAGCAGACCACCAAGCCCGCCCAGACCGCCGCTTCCGCTGGATGAGGAACCGCTCGGGAAGCCACCCGTGGTTTGACCGGACCCACCTGAATAGGTTGGGCGCGTGGGTTTCGCGCTGGGCTTTGCTGAGCCTGCTGGCCTTCGAATGGGCTGTTGTGCTTGCGTGGTCGGACGATTACTGCTCTTCCGCCGGCGACCTGCGTTTACTTCAGGGATTTGATCAGACATGAATACCTTCCAATCTTTGTTTAATAGTTGATGAGCTATAGCGAGTATTTTAATCCATTAATGAATTGCGGGATATGCTTGAAAAACGTGCCAAAGCCTCAGGGTCCAATGGGCGTCGTCCCCGAATCTGTTGGGTGGGAGTGGTCATGATTTTCTTCGTTTTCCCTCTCGTGGGCGTGAAAGTGTGTGTGGTCGTACTCGATCAGGGCAGGAACACCATCATCAACACTGCTTCTGTCATTTACTTTGCAATGCTTATGGAGATGGGTATGCTGGATGCTGATCGTGTCGGTGATCAAAAACCAGGTCGCGGCAGCCATTAAGATCAACCCAACCCAAAAGGTTGGCATAGGCAGCACCCGGAAGATCAAGAAGGAAAAGATCACCCCCAAAAATGGAGCAATGGCGTAGTAGGCACTGGTTTTTGCGGCGCCAAGTTGATTTTGGGCTTTAACGTAGAAATTGATGCTTAAGCCGTAAGCCACAAAACCCAGCAGCATCGTCAACAAGATGAAACCAACTTGGGGGAAAGCTTCTCTTGTCAATAAAGCCAGGGTCAAAGAACCGAAGCCTGAACCGATGCCCTTGATGATGACAATATCTGAACTGGTTCGGTTGGACAGCTTGCGCGTAAAGTTGTTTTCAAGCCCCCAGGCAGTGCTTGCTGCCAGGATCAACAGCGAGCCGCTCGAAAATCGAAGGGCCGAAAAACCTTCCAGGGAAAGGAGCACACTTGCCAGCGTCACCAAGACGATACCAATCCAGAGCCTGCGGGAAATCGCTTCCTTGAATAACAGTAGGGCGATCAAAGAGGTGGCAACAATCTCAAAATTGTTCAGTAGGGATGCGTTTGCCGCAAGGGTGCTGCGCAGACCGAACATCAATAGCACGGGCGCGAGAATGTCCAGCAGAACCATCCCCAGGATGTAGGGTTTCTCGTCTTTCGCGATGGGAGCGATAACCCTTTCTCTTTTCGCAGTGCCAAAATACCACAGCCCAAGCATCCCAAGCCCTGCTCCGAGATACAGAAACGCTGCCATAAATAATGGCTCCACGGACCCTAAAAGCAGGCGTGAGAAAGGCATGTTCAGGGCATAAAGAGCAGCAGCAATAAACGCGAAGGCGGTTGCCTGGCGCAAGCTGTTGGTATTCTTTCGGCTAAGCATGCTCATAAGGTTTCATTATAATCAAAAGCCGGCTTAGACTAAGCCGGCTTTTGTTTGTTCAAAAGAGCGTTATTTGCGGCTCTTGAACCAGCGATAGATCAACAAGACGAGCACTGCACCGCCGGTTGAGACCAGCAGAGTAGTCAAGTTAAATCCTGACACCAGGCTCTGACCCAGAACAAGACTAGTAATCCAGCCCGCCAGGACGCTGCCAGCGATACCGATGAGGATGTCAATGTACCATTTATTGTTTGTCTTCATGAGCCACGAGGCGGCCATACCTGCCAGTAAACCAACTAAAATTGATGTGAATAAACCCATTTTTACTCCGTTTCTTTATCTAATTATATGCTTAGTAATAACTATGCTTGCGGGAACTGAGCTTCGATCAGTCGGCGCAATGCATTCGTGGCGTTTTTGACCCGCAGCATATCGCGTGGGTTTCCGCTGGTGATGAAGCGTCCAAGGATACCGCCGCCGGTCATTGTGTCCAGGTGGTATTCCACTTTCGCCTCGTCCGCAGCCATTCCAAAGAAACCACCGCTGGAGCGCAGGCTAAAGGAATGGCTGTCTTTATCGCTATCCATCTCAGTCAGGATCACTAATTCTTTTTCCGGCACCAGTTTTGTCACGGTGGCGGTGCCTATCTTGCCATCCTTTTCCCAATTGATGACTGCCCCTTCGTGTAAAGGCACAACATTCGAAACATTATCCATATAAGGGAACCACTTCGGCCACTGGTTGGCATCGGTCAGCACTGCCCAGGCATTCGCTGCTGGGGTATCGATTTCGACTTCGCGTTCAAATTTTGACATATTTTTCTCCTTTTTTTAACTAATTCATTAATTTCATTCTATCATCCATCAAAAGAGATGGTTATTGAGCTGCTATACAAATGCTTCTTCTATTATGGCTCCTGGGTGGGCAGGTCAAGAAAACTTGAGACATCGATCATCGTGTCGGTGCCGCTGCTCATCACCTGGGGCAAGATCCCGTTCCATTCGGTCAGGAACAGGTATTGGAGGTACTCTGGTGTCAGAGCGCCGGTCTGGTTGAGCGCTTTTTGGGCGTCTGCCTGACCCTTCGCCTGGGCAATCACCGTCTGGGCGTCGATCTCGGCCTGCGCCAGCTTCTGCTTGGAAGTCTCCACCTGCTGCTGCGCTACCTGCTTGGCTTCAATCGCTTGCTGGTACTCCTCAGAAAAGTCAACATTGACAATGTTGAAGTTTTCGACCACGATAAAGTAGGGCTCCAATTGCGTAGTCAGCTTTTCTTCAGCCAAAAGCCGGACTTCGTCGCGCTTGGTGATCAACTCTTCAGCAGTGAACAGAGCGGTTACAGCCTTAAAGGTGTTTTGGATAGCCGGCGCAACGATGATATTGGTGTAATCCGCGCCGACTTTCTCATAAACTTCCTTGGCGCGGGTGCCATCCAGGTGGTAGTTGACTGCAATAATTGCGGTAACTACCTGCAGGTTTTCGGAAACGGCTGTCGCCTGAGCTTCATCCTTTTGCGTCCGAACGTTCATCAACACCACGCGTTCCACAAAGGGGAGTTTGATGTTGATGCCGGGGTAAGCAACCCGATCAACCGCGCTAAAGCGCAGAACCACACCGATGTTACCGGCCGGAACCTCATAGAATAGCGAAGTCGCCAGGATGATTACCGCCAGAGCAATTAAAATGATAGGTACTACCCGCTTGTTTAACTTGAAACTCTTAACGGGATTTGCATTTGCTGTAGAAAATTTTCCATCAAACATAGTTTCACCTCTCTCAGGATAATTATGGCAGATTTTTGTTAGAGTTGCGATAGATTATCTAAGGTCTGCGGGAATTTATCGTGGAGACCAGGAATAATATAGAAACTCACCAATTCCTACCCTTTACTTGATACAATTTCGGGCATGCAAAAAACTATTGATCCATCCGATATCATCAAGGAAGATTCCTCATCCCAACCCGACCTTCCCCCAGAGGAATCCAACCATGATAACAACCGGCATGTCGCTGCGATTGCCGCTGCACACAGCCTGCATGATATGTATGCTGGTTTTCTGCCACCTCTACTGCCAATTTTGATTGAAAAATTAGGTCTTAGCAACCTGGGTGGGGGTTCCCTGACCTTGTTTTACAGCTTGCCCTCCCTTTTCCAACCGCTTATTGGCTCCCTGGCAGACCGGCACAATCTGAAGATACTGGTCATCCTGGCACCATTCATCACCGGCACCATGATGAGTTTACTGGGGTTGGCAACCACACCGGTGGTGATGATGGCAATGTTGGTGTTAGCTGGCTTGAGTTCGGCTTCACTACACGCGATTGGTCCAGCATTAAACAGTAAATATGCTGGACAAAAAATTGGAAAAAGTATGAGTTTTTGGGTCAATGCCGGCACTTTGGGTTACGCGCTGGGTTCAATCTTGCTAGTCACAGTCTACGATTTTCTTGGTTTGTCAAAATTGCCCATTCTCGCGATTGGCGGCGCAATTGCCTCACTATCAATCTGGGCTGGTTTAAAAAATGCCAATACCTGTGCTGGCTCGTTAACAAAACAAAAAAACTCTCCCAGGCATTGGGGCAGGGTACTGAAAGTCATGCTGCCTATAGCTTTCATCGTTGCCACCAGGGCAATGATGACAGTTATGCTCTCCACCTATTTCCCGGCATTTCTGCGTGAAAGAGGCGCCAGCACCTGGGTGTCCGGGGCTGGAATGACCCTGCTTCTGGTTGCCGGGGCATTCGGGTCGTATGTTGTTGGAAGTCTAAGCGACAGATTTAGCCGGCTCCGTATTTTGGGATTTGTCACGACCGCCCATTTTTCAGCGATGCTCATTTTCCTGCGTACCAACAACTGGCTGCAGATACCATTTATCCTGGTGATTGGTTTTCTTGAAATTGCGGCTTTGCCAGTTTTGATGGCGATGGTTCAAGATGGCTTTGTGGAAGACAGAGCCTTCATCAATGGTCTCTTCTTATCTATCAACTTCGTTGGTACATCCCTGGCGATTCCACTCGTGGGTCGGCTGGCTGATTTGTATAGTTTTCAGTCCGCCTTCCAACTTGCAGCCTGGATTTTGCCCTTTGGTTTGTTGGGTTTGGGCTGGATTTATCGCACCAAAAAATTTAGCCAGCTGGTTTAGAGCCTTCCGGTGGGATTCGGCAAACACGCATATGATCGTGCCGGCGTCCCCGGTGCAAAGCCTCCCTGTGGAACCGTGCATGCGGACTGACCGCAGGTCTCCATTCCCATTAAACAAAGTGAGGTCGCGGAAAAATCCACGCGACCTCACCTTTCTTTAACTATTAACTTTCAGTCCCCCTTATTGCCCTCCATCGACAGCACAGCGGAATCCCAGGTCTGGACCGTTGTAGAAACTCAGGTCATATGCCCGGCTTGTGAGGCGTGCGGCCAGCCAGTTGGCAGACCAGCCACCACCGCGGACCGTCCGCAGTTGGTTAGCTTCTTCAGCCAGAGGATTCTCGGTTGGGCTGACGCCATAGTAATCTTCAACATAACTATCTGCCACCCATTCCCAGACGTTCCCCGTCATATCCATAACGCCGAACTCACTTGCCCCCAGCGGGTAGCTTCCAACAGCCACGGTATCTCCCACGCAAGCAGACATACTCGGGTCGTAATAGATATTTCCCTGAGAACAGTCGGGGTCATCATCTCCCCATGCATAAGTCTTTGGGGTCGCACCACGCGCTGCCAACTCCCATTCTGCTTCAGTTGGAAGACGTTTTCCAGCCCAGGTGCAATAGGCCATTGCGTCGTCCCATTTGACATTGATCATCGGAAAATTGGCATACTCCGGGTTCTCATAGTAATCCACTCGTGCCTGTGATGCCGTCGAAATCGGGGGCACACAGCCGTCAGCTGCCACACATTCGGCATACTGGACGTTGGTTACCTCATAGATATCAATCGCGAAAGCGGAAAGACTCACCGTGTGCTGCGGGAGCTCATCGCTTGGGCAGGGATAGCCATTATTGTGCTCCGGGTCACAACCCATCAAGTACTCGGTTGCTGGGATCAGGACCATGCCTTCTGGCAATTCGAACACAACTGGCTCTTCAACTGGCTCTGCAGGGATTTCGGAACCTGGCTCTGGAATATCAGTTGGGATGATCTCGGTCTCTTCCTCAACGACCGGCTGTGCTGGTTGGATTGGTGTCTCCATGATACAACCAGAAAGAAGTAACATCAGCAATAATACTGATAATATTCTGCGCGACATTATGAACCTCCTTGACTAAAGAAGACGAGAAAAGACGAACATCTCTCATTTATATTATAGTAAATATACAACCAAATACCAAATATGAATTGCCAATTTGAGTGGAATTTCGGATGATTCCCAGAATTATCTTGAATTATCAAGGTGTCGCGAGCTCTAATCTGCTCTAACCTCTATCCTTAAACATAAACTCCTCACGAAGAGGAGTTGTGTGGGCGCTAGAGGGCTTTATTACCCCCTTCAGGGGGCTAACCTCCGAACCTGTGCGTAGCCTCCCCGAAAGGGGACAGAATGTGAACCTTCATAAAAAAAACTCCTCACGAAGAGGAGTTAAGTGGGCGCTAGAGGGCTCGAACCTCCGAACCTCACGGATGTGAACCGTGCGCTCTAACCAACTGAGCTAAGCGCCCAAAGTGCCGTGATTATAGCAAACCTATTCGGTTTTGTCCACAACCACTTTTCAACTGACCGGCATTTCAGAGGGCGCGGATCACGCTCTCCACGTCGAGGTTCTCGCCCAACAATTCCGGAAAGTCCCGCTTGCCTTCAATCGCTGCCTTCACTTTATTTGCCATGCTGGCGTCGCCAAGCAAGATCGAGCCGATCATCTTCCCTTCGCGGAAAAGGAAGCTTTTATATCCGCCATCCCCACTCTCCGCCACCAGCCTGTCGCCCTCCATGCCTGGCGCAAACTGACCAACACTGAACACATCCACACCCAGGACCTTGAGCCTGGTTGAAGGCGGGTCGCCTAAAAAGCTGGTTTCTTTGCCTACCGCGTTCTGCCCGGCAATAGTTCCCTGGTTCTTGGCCGGTATCCACAAGCCGTAGCTTCTGCCCTGGAACTCNNGTCGCCCAGTTCCACGCTTTCGACCCTGCCATCGCCATGTATCGCTTTGGTCATGGCTGGCACGATCACTTTGATCCCCAGGCTCTCAATTTTCTCCTTGAGGATTGCGCTGGCTTGCGCGTCCAATTGGCGGGGGAGCAGCCAATCCAACCCCTCCAGTACTGTCACTTGTGCGCCTTGCCGTGCCACAGCCCCAGCCACTTCCAAACCCAGCAGTCCACCGCCAATGCATACCACCCTGGCCTGCTTTCTGGCAACATCCATGATCAGGTCAGCATCTTCGAGGGTTCGCAGAGTCTGCACACCTTTCAGTTCCCTGCCAGGGAACGGCGGCATGTTCGGGTGAGCACCCGAAGCCAGGATGAGCTTGTCGTAAGGCAGTTTTTGGCCATCTGCCAGAGAGATCTGCTTTGACTCAGTTTCGATCGCCTCAACGTGCGTGTTGAGCAAGATGGTGATGTGGTTCTGGAGATACCACTGCTGGTCGTGCAAGATGAGTTTTTCGCGCTCCACCTCTCCTGCCAGGTAGCGGGTCAGGCTCATGCGAAAGTAAGGTAAAGTGTGCTCTTCAGATATTAAGGTGATATCGCTGTCTGGCTGGAGCGCATGAACTGCCTCCGCGGCGCTAACACCCGCAATCCCTCCGCCGATGATGATGTAACGATTGATGGTTTCTGGCTGTGACATGTTCTCTCCTGCTCAAAATTTCTGATGATGATTCTACTGACCCTGGATTGACTTTTCTATGCCTTGTAAGGTGTTCTGCTTTGGATTGTTCGAAAGCGACATAATGCAAACGGAGCCGGCAAAGGCTCCGTTACTCATTAGGATTATTCGATCAGAATGCCGTGCATGTAATCGAAAAGGTTTCTGATAACTCATAAACTGGCAGAATTGATCCCTTATCAGATGGGATACTGGTGCCATCATCGAATTCGGGGTAGTACTCCTGGAATTCATCAGGAATCATGTGCTCATAGTTGTGATTCATTGGCACAATAAACGCAAAAAGCATTCCAACAGCTACAATAATCGCAATCATTACCACCAGGCAGCCGCAGCCACAGCTGCAGCAGGCACATCCACTTCCACTTCCACCGTCCATGATCGACCTCCTTGATTGATCTGATCTAATTGTAAGACAAATTCACAAAGGTAGCGCAACTCTGCTTTCTTCCTGGCATAATAGCCTATTGCCAGTTTCAAATCTCAACGGCTCATCCAATCCCCAGACTCAGTATCAAAATCCAGAGAATGATCGAGAAATAGACTGCCCACTCGGAAATCGCCAATTTCCAAACGCCGGGGCGATGTAACTCCTGGGTTGAAAGGGTCTGGTCGACCTTATCGCGCACAGTCCACATCAACCATAAAAAGTAGCCAAAGGCAGCAGCAGGGATCAACCCAACCAAACCAAAAAACCTGGAAAATAATGCTTCATTCTGAGGAGGAAACAGAAGCGCCAGGGAGAACGCCAACACCATTAGCAGCCCACCGCGAAAGAAGGTGATAGCTGCCGTCGCGTGTGGCTTGATGTTGTCCATCGGGAAGAGACCCACCATGATCAATCCGAGTCCCGTCACAACCCCAAAAAGCATACCCAGTTTAGCCCATATGCCAGGCAGACCCAGCCCAAGCGAAACAGTGCAAATTAACACTGCCAAACCACAGCAGAAAATGCATAAATTGAAGATCCACGCCCAGCGAGAAACACCGCGTTCGCCAAGCTCAGAAATGTAGTGATTCAGAATGGAATATCTTTCGCCCTCCCTACCGCGATACACCACCATTGGCAGTATGACTCCCAAAAGCCCAAAAAATACGCCAAGTAACCCAGCAACTCTGAACACCGTAAGATCTCTAAGCCACTCCAGCATACTCACCTCGCTTTGCTACTATACTATATCGGATTTCGAAGAGAATGGGGTAGATAATGTATTGTTTGCGTTGAGTGTTTTTCCAAAAAAGCTTACACTATCCTGATCATCTTGTTCAGGAGCCAGATTATGTTGAAAATCGGAGCAATCGTTTGGGGTGTCAGGGATATTTCCAGGGCAGTGTCTTTCTGGAGTGAGGCGCTGGATTATGTGCTTAAGTATCCACCGGAGGAGGATTTTGCGATCTTGGTCCCAAGGAGTGGAGATGGACTGCAGCTTTCATTTAACCGTGTGACCACCGCAAAACCTCGCAAGCATCATATGGACCTCCATAGCAACGACCCTGAGGCTGAGGTAGCGCGCCTGATCGCCCTGGGTGCGACAAAACCCGAATGGCGTTACGAAGAAGACGCGGATTACGTCGTCCTGCACGATCCTGACGACAACGCTTTTTGCGTGATTGATACGCGCCCACGGTGAGAGATTTTTGCCGTCCAATTGCGAAAGTGTTTCGGGCAAAGCAGTCGGAGTGCCTTATAATTGATTGAATCGCATTAGAGGAGAGCTTTATGAAACCTATCTCGCTGACCGGTATTAAACCCACCGGCAATCCGCACATCGGCAACTATTTTGGCATGTACAAACCTGCCATCGCCCTGACTGAAAAGTACCTCGGGCTGTATTTCGTTGCTGATCTCCACGCCCTCACGACCACCCCCGATCGGAAAGACCTGCAACACCTGATCTACCAGGTCGCCGCCGGCTGGTTGGCCTTGGGGCTGGACCCGGATAACAGCGTTTTCTTCCGCCAATCAGACATCCCCGAGATCCCTGAATGCGCCTGGATGCTTTCGTGCCTCACCAGTAAGGGCTTGATGAACCGTGCCCACGCCTACAAGGCGGCTGTGGATAAAAACCTGGAAGCGGAACGCGACCCGGACGATGGCATCAACATGGGCCTCTTCAATTATCCTGTCTTGATGGCAGCGGATATCCTGCTTTATGGGTCGGATGTGGTGCCTGTTGGACCTGACCAGAAACAGCACATCGAAATCACGCGCGATATCGCCGAAAATTTCAACCGTACTTACGGCAAAACCCTCAAACTACCAGACGGGCTCTATACCAAAGACCTGGTGGACGTGCCGGGCATTGATGGGCGCAAAATGAGCAAAAGCTACGGCAATACGATCCCGATCTTTGCCGACGATAAGACTATGCGCAAACAAATAATGCGGATTGTGACAGACAGCCGCACACCCGAGGAACCCAAGGACCCCGAGGGCGACAATCTCTTCCAGATTTTCCAGCTCTTTGCCACGCCCGAACGAACTGAAGAAGTGCGCTCACAATACCTGGCTGGCGGTCTGGGCTACGGCACCTTGAAACAGGAACTTTCTGACACCGTCCTGGCATATTTTGGCGACGCCCGCCAAAAATTCAGCAATTACATGCAGGATACTGCCACCCTGGACGCCATCCTGGCTCGCGGAGCAATAAAAGCACGCGACATTGCCATACCAGTGCTGAAGCGCATGCGCAAAGCTGTAGGGATCGACCGTTAATGAGCACCCCTTCTTCAGTCAGCTCCGTATCGATTAGTACCACTGAACGGAGCAAACTCAGCAACCAGGCAGTCTCGTTGGCATTGATCGCCAACGTATTACTTGCAGTGCTGAAGACCAGCATTGGTATCGTGGGTCATTCCCCTGCGCTGCTGGCGGATGGTATCAACAGTACTTCGGATGTGGTTTATAACATCGTAGTCTCGGTATTTGTGCGCGCCGCCCATAAGCCGGCTGATGACGAGCATCCGTATGGGCACACGCAATTCGAAAGCGTTGGGGCGTTGGTGGTTGGCGCTTTTGTCATCACAACCGCAATCACCATTTTTTGGGACTCAATCAATTCCCTCTTTGATTTTATGAAAGGGATCGGTGATTTTGCCGGCAGTGCCCGATATACCCTCTATGTAGCACTTTTTACTGTGTTACTCAAAGGATTTCTGAGTTTTTACACCCACAAGATTGGTAAAAAGACCAACAATCCCTCTGTTATCGCCCTGGCGCAGGATCATCGCAACGACATCTTCGCGGCTTCGGCGGTGGTCATCGGCATTACGATGAGTCAATTTGGCTATCACTGGGTGGATCCCCTGGCTGGAGCCGTTGTGGCAATATTGATCCTCAAAACCGGACTGGGCATTCTTCGCGATTCAACAGATGACCTGATGGACACTGTGCCTGGACAAGCGTTGAACGAACAGATCCAGCTACTGGCAATCCAGGTTCCCGGGGTAGAGGCGATCGATTCGGCCAAGGCACACCGCTTCGGACAATACCTTGTCATCAACCTTGCCATATTTGTGGACGGAACCATCAGCGTCGATCAGGGTGATGCGATTGCGGATCAAGTGGAAAAAGTACTCGTGGACGGCATCGACTTTGTGCGTGCTGTACACGTACATTTTCACCCAAAAGACGGAGCACATGTTTGACAGACTGGCCACTGCCCTGCAGGGTCTGATATTATTGAGCCAGACAAAACCAAATAAGGAGCAATCAGATGCACAATTTCGAGTTCTTTAACCCTACCCGAGTCATATTTGGCAAGGGAACGATTGCGAAGCTGAGCAAACGCGTTCCTCGAAAAGCCAAGGTAATGCTGCTCTATGGCGGCGGGTCCATCAAAGAGAATGGCGTTTACGACCAGGTCATGGACGCACTCAAAAAGCACGATGTCATTGAATTTGGCGGTATCGAAGCCAACCCGGATTATGCCACACTGATGAAAGCCATCAAAAAGATACGAAAAAAGAAAATCGATTTTTTGCTGGCGGTCGGTGGCGGCTCGGTGATCGACGGCACCAAGTTCATTTCGATTGCCGCCCTAAATGAAGACATCGAACCCTGGGATATCCTGACCAGCAACCTGGCAAAAGATTTAAAGAAGGTTGTTCCTTTTGGCACCGTTCTGACCCTGCCCGCTACTGCCAGTGAGTTTAACCGCAACTCGGTCATCTCACGCCGTGAAACCGAGGAAAAGCTGTCATTTGCCAGCGACAGGGTCTACCCCAAGTTTTCGATCCTGGACCCCGAAACCACCTATTCCCTGCCCCAGAATCAAATTCGCAATGGGTTGGTGGATGCCTATGTGCACGTGATGGAGCAGTACATGACCTACCCTGTCGGGGCAGTGGTGCAGGACCGCCAGGCGGAGGCATTACTGATGGCGATTGTGGAAATGGCTCCAGCTGTGCTAAAAATGGATCCTCCCGATTATGACGCTCGCGCAAACTACATGTGGGTGTGCTCAAACGCCCTCAACCACCTGATCGGTGCTGGTGTGCCGCAAGACTGGGCGACCCATAGCATCGGCCACGAACTGACTGCGCTCTACGGACTGGCTCACGCCGAGTCGCTGGCGGTTGTTTTGCCCTGGCTGCTTTGGTATAAACGCGATCAAAAGCGTGACAAGCTTCTGCAGTACGGCTACCGCGTAGTGGATCAGAAAATGCAGAAATACTCCGAGCGCATCGACCGTACAATTGAGGCAACTGCAGCATTTTTCCACAGCGTTGGCATGCCCACCACCCTCAGCTCCTACGGAGTCGACCCGGATGAAGCCGCCGCCAAGGTGCAGGCTCGCTGGGAAGCACGGGGCTGGAGCCTGGGCGAGCATGACGATATCACCGGTGCCGCCGTCGCGGCGATCCTGCGGCTGAGCAGGTAGGAATTGTTGCAAAGCAAAAGGAGGCACTTGCCTCCTTTTTTGTTTTTCTCTCACAAACCGCTTCAACCAGTCGCAGGTCGGGTTGTGGGGTTCAACCTGACATTGGAAACTACACAGGCGTAGGTCAGGTCATCGTGCTCGCAGAGTATGCGCAGTCCAACCTGACATCGGAAACTGTACAGGCGTAGGGCGAAATTGAGGGCACTGTGAAAGATAAGATGGACAAACATATCGTGCCTCAATTCGCCGATGATCGTGATTTGGGGTACTGTCAAGTATTTTTCGCACATTTAGGAATCACTTGGTAGTAGTTCCTCCAGATGTTGCATGTTCAAGTACGTTTTCTGTCC
>MTKX01008202.1_pt1 | contig 15041 bp, 16 predicted proteins | sample 1042771 | NCBI WGS metagenome assembly MTKX01 (sample SAMN06212183, study PRJNA360534) | anaerobic digester metagenome | biome: Wastewater treatment plant; material: sludge; isolation source: anaerobic digester fed with sludge from wastewater treatment plant | place: Denmark: WWTP Randers ... | reverse complement strand
AGGCGGTGCCTTCGTGGCGGGTGTGGCAGCCTCAGGAGCGGCCGCTTTGGCCCCAGGCGGATCCGCCCCGATCGCTTCCCGTGCCAACCCCGGCGCAAGGAACCCTGCCCATAACAAGGCTGCACCCATGGCCAGGGAGCCGATCTTTCCGCAGATAATGCATTGTTTTTTTCTCATCGCTGCTTGTCGACAAACATGTAGGTTTTGATCACGCAGTCCGTCTTGATGATCCGGCCGCTTCCCTTGACTTCCTTGCCCTCTCCCATCGTGATGTTCTCGATGTTGATGATGCGTGGGAGCGTCACCACTTTGGAAAAAAAGGCCAGGGTGTTGTGGAACTGCCCGTTGAGCGAGACCGTGATGGGGACCTCCTCGTAGAACTTTTCTGGTTCCGGCGCCTTCGCGGGCGCTTTCGCAGGCGGCGCGCTTCCCGCCGCGGCTTTTTGTTCCGCGCGCTGATCAGATGGCTTGAGGTTGTCTTTAACAGTCGGGGCCTTGGCTTCGGCCGGCGATTCGGGGGGTTTGGGCTGGAAGAGAAGAAAATCCATGCCTGTTGCCTTTCCCAGGGAGGCGACCTGCTGGAAGAGCGGCTGGATTTCGCGCTTGTCCGGCAGCTTCGTCAGCGCAGCTTGATAAGCCTCCTTCAGGTCTGCCACCTCCTTCAGGAATCGGGTCTTCTGCTGGGCGATCCGCTCCTTCTCCCCGACCTCCTGCTGCAGTCCCGCCAGCTTCGTCTGGAGCGCCTCCCGCTCCTTGATTGCGTTCTGAAGGAAGAAGAAATAGTAGAAATACCCGACCACTCCGAAGGCGACCAGTACCAGCAGCGCCGTCATCTTGGGGGACAGATTCTTCAGGTCTAGCGAGACGGCCATGGCTCAGGACCTCTTTTTCACGCAGGAAAGGGTGAACTGCTGCAGCTTCAATCCGGAAATGTCCACCTGTTTGGAGGAAACCAGTTCCACCGACTGAATGTGCTTCGACGTTTCCAGGCTCTTCATGAAGAGGGCCACCGCGATGTTGTCCCGCCCGATGCCCTCGATGTTCAGGTTCCCGCCGGTCTCCGAAATTTTGTTGAGCCAAAGGTCCTTGGGGGGCGTGATCTGGTTGATCTCATCCAGAATCCGCACGGGATAGAGGCGGTCTTCATCCAGACGTTTGATGACACCCAGTTTTTTCTCCAGGGTGTTCTTCTCGACTTTGATCGTGTCGATTTCGCCGATGACTTTTTTCAACTCGGCCAGGCGGGCCTCCCTGGCTTTCACATCTTTTTGCAGGCCGCTGATGCTCTGGCTGAAAAAGATGTGGACGGCGGCGATGAGGAGGAGAAAGATCAATGAACTCAAAAGGACGAGCACGGCCTGGCGGGCCATGGTCGCCTTTTTTTCCTTTTCCTTGTAAGGGAGAAGATTGATCTTGATCATTTATCACCTATTCGGCGCAGGGCCAGGCCGACAGCGACGGCTGCCGCGGGACCGATGGTCCGCATGTCCTCCGGTGTGTACTTTTTCCGGTTGTAATCGATTTTCCGGAAGGGATCGATCACCTCCGTGCCGGTGCCGAGTTTCTCGGCCAGCGCCCCGGCAAGGCCGGGCAGGTTGGCCGAACCGCCGGACAAAAGGGCTTGCCTGATATTTTCACCTCCGGAGATGGACCGGAAGTAGTCGATGGATCGCACAATCTCCGCGCAGATCGGATCGGCGTAGGCGATCAGGTCCTCCCGGAAGGTTTTCCGGGTCAGTTCGTCTCCCTCGGGACCCTCGATCTTCATTCTTTCCGCCGCCTCGAAAGGCACGCCGTGTTTTGCCTGTATCGCCTCCGTCAGGGAATTGCCGGCCAGCGCAAAATCCCTCGTGAAAAGCGAAGCGCTGCCTTTGACCACGTTGATGTTCGTGGTGCTTGCCCCGATGTTGATCATGGCGACGACATTGTCTTCGTCCACATCGTAATTTGCCTCGTACATGGTTTCCAGGGCAAATGTGTCCACATCCATAATGTACGGTGACAGGCCGGCGCTCTCGATGGCGTCGGTGAACCCCTCGACCACCTCTTTTTTTGCGGCGACGAGAATGACTTCCATCTGATTGGGATTGAATTCATTGGGCCCCAGGACCTGGAAATCGAAGTTGACGTCGTCCATGTTGTCAAAGGGCAGGTATTTGCTCGCCTCGTCTCGAATCAGATCGCGCAGTTCCGCATCTTCCATGGAGGGCAGGGTGACTTTTTTGACAATGGCTGAGTTTCCCGACAGGGAGGTGACGATGCCCTTGCGGTTCAGGCCTGAATTCTTGAAAAGGATCTTGATTTTGTCCGAAAGCGCTTCCGGTCTGATCAGAATGCCGTCTTCGATGACGCCTTTTTCCAGAGGGACTTGGGAAAAGTGGCTGAGAAGGTATCCATCCCGGTTTTCCTGGATTTCGGCCAGCTTCAGAGAACTGGATCCGATATCCAGACCGACCAGCGATTTTTTTCGCGAAAAGAGGTCATTTAGAGGGAGAGAAGCCAATGCACCGCCGAACTTCGCCGGCGCCTTGAGGCTTGAAAACATTTCCTTCATTGAGGGCATAGCATCACCGTATTCATAAGGTGAACGTCTAGCGCGGGCACGGGTTATTGGGAAAACCGATAGACCAGATCTCCCTTCCGGACCATGCCCAGCTCGTTTCGCGCGACCATTTCGATATAGGGCAATTCGCTTCTCAGAAGCAATATCGTTTTCTTGAGCTCTCTGTTTTCCCGAGTGATTTCCCGGTTGTTTTTTTTCAGGGCGGCCAGTTTCTCCCTCATCATGAAGTTGTCGACAATCCCGCGGTTGCCGAAGGCGATGAGGAATCCCATGACAAGCACGAATATGGCCAAATAGCGACCTACCTTCATCTCAGGATGGCACCCGGATCAGGGGATGTAAAAAAGCAGACGGGAAAACGGCATTACGGATTGCTGCCGTTCCCAAAGTGAATGCCATATTCCCCTCCAACCCCTCCTATGTGAACATAGTATACTTCAGGCCGCCTGTTTTGACAACACAAAAATAAAAATATTTTTAAGCCTGCACGGAGGGGAGAAGCATCTGCGCCTCGCCGAGCAGAAAATCTCCACGCTCGATCCACTCCTTCAGGATATTGGCGATCTCCCTGGCCTTGTAGTAGCTGGAAAGCGGTGCAGTGGCCACCTTCTTTCCGTTCAGGACAATCGTTCCGCTGCGCAGCTCCCTGTATGTAACCTGCCCCAGGCTTTTCGGCGATCCCTTCGGGTAGTCCATGCTGTAATCGTAGATTTGGGTGACGATCTCCTCATCCTTTACCGACGTGTAGCGCGCCATCTCCTCATGGATGACCGGTATGGGGATGCCGATTCCCACATAGAGCGAGACCCCGTAACCCAGCATGCTCGCGCCGACGAGCCATTCCGGGCTCATCTCCTTCAGGTTGCCGATGGTCGCGATGGTTCCCGCGCCCTCCCGGGGCGTTCCGCCTCTGCTTCTCGGAACGTTCGGGTTGTGCTGGGTTCCGGGCCAGGCGACAAAGCCCTGGGTTCCTCCCAGAAAGATCCGGGTTCCCAGACCGATGGTTTTGTAGAAAGGATCGTTGAAGAGCGGACTCAACTGTCCCGAAGTGGAATAGTTTGCATTGGCCATGCGGGGGCGGAGCATCCCCATGTAGGTGTAGATGGTCTTGTCGGACATGTTCACGGCGCAGCTGTAGTTCTGATAGGCGTTCCGGGGATTGAAGAGGATCGCATCGCGCAGGTCGTGGATGGTGATGTTTTTTTCATGCCTGCGCGCCGGGTAGCAGTCCGTGCCGTATCCCTCCATGCGCAGCCGGATCACGTTGCCGGCGACAAGGTCCTGAATGACATGGCCTCCGCCATAGTTGAATTCACCGGGATACACACTGTTCAGGGGATCCCCCTCCACCACCTCCGTTGCCCCGATGTAGCAGTCCACGGCGGCGATCCCGCCGTAGGCCTGCACGTCGTTCAGCCAGACGCGGGAGGCCCGGATCCGCGGGGCCGTGTGCTGCACGTTCAGAAATGCGCCCGATGAGCACATCGGCGCAAAGGTTCCCGTTGTCACCACATCGACGTGGCGCGCCGCATCGACATCCCCGCGCCGTTCCACGATGTCGATCATNNTTTCATTGATCTCGCGGATCGTCTTATTGACTTTGTGCTTTTTCATGGGACTCGATCCTCTCCACTCCGCTCCGTAAGATCGCGCGCTCCGCGCGTATGGCCGAATCCGCCCGCTCCGCGGCCGGTCTCATCGAGCTGTCCGGACTCGGCCCAGGTCGCGCGGCACACCCGCTGGATCACCATCTGGGCAATCCGGTCTCCCCGCCTGACCCGATAGGGGTTTTCGCCATGGTTGATCATCAGAATTCCGATTTCGCCCCGGTAATCCGCGTCGATCGTTCCGGGCGCATTGACGAGCGTCACACCGCTTTGAATGGCGATCCCGCTGCGGGGGCGGATCTGCGCCTCGTAGCCTTCCGGCAGGGCGATCGCAAGTCCCGTGGGGATCATTCGCCGTTGTCCTGAAGGGATCTCCACTTCGCCGTCAACCGCGGCATAGACATCCATTCCCGCTGCGCGCTCCGTCATGTACTGCGGGAGGGGCAAGTCGCCATGCGCCGGAAGCCTGCGCACGGGGATGCTGATTTCCTCGATCATGAAATCGGTCGTCCTCGGAATCCCGTCACGCCGGCGATGGGTTCAACCGTTCAGGACCGACAGGGCCAGTTCTTGTTCCGATATCCGCCCGATCGCAGCGAGTCCGATGACGCTCGGGTTGAAGATCTCGCCGGCAAGCGCCCGGATCTCCTCCGCGGAAACCCCGTCGATCCCGGCCATCACCTCTTCCGCCGGGATGTCCTTGCTGAAAATAATTTCGTTCTTGGCCAGCCGCGTCATCCGGTTATCGGTGCTTTCCATGCTCAACAGGAAATTCCCTTTGATGAGTTCCTGGGCGGACTGCAGCTCCCGGTCCGACAGGGGATCGCGGGTGAGCCGCATCAGCTCGTCCAGGATCACGCCCACAACCTCACGGACGTTGGCTTCGCTTGTTCCGGCATAGATTCCCAGCATGCCGACGTCCGTGTAGGGGGTGAGGTAGGAATGAACGGCATAGGCCAGCCCCCGCCTTTCCCGGATTTCCTGAAAGAGCCTTGAACTCATGCTGCCGCCCAGAACGGCGTTCATGACAAAACTCGCATAACGCCGGGGGCTCAGGGACGATGGGGCGGGGCATCCNNAACGATGTGCACCTGCTCCAGGTCCTTGTCCAGGACCGTGATTCCTCCCGACGCACTCGGGCTGCTGAGCCCGTTCCGGACGGCTTCCTTCGGGACGGAGCCGAGGGACCGGCTGACCCTATCGACCAGGTGTTCGTGTTTCAGCCGTCCCGCTGCGGTCAGCACGAGATTCTGTCCCCGGTACCGGGCGTTCAGAAAGGACAGGATCGCGTTCCTGTCGAACTGCTCAACCCGCTCCCGGGTTCCCAGGACATGATAGCCGAGCGGGTGGTCTTTCCAGAATTTCTCCTCGAAGAAATCGTGTATGTAGTCGTCCGGGGAATCATCCAGCATGTGGATTTCCTGGAGCACGACCGATTTTTCCTTGCTGATTTCATCCGGGTCGAAAACGGAGTTCCGGAAGATGTCCGCCAGGAGATCGATGGCCATGTCCAGATGGTAATCGGGGATCTTGATGTAGAAGGAGGTCAGCTCCTTGCCGGTAAAGGCATTCATCACCCCGCCCACGGAATCGATGGCCGCGGCGATGTCGAAGGCCGACCGGCTCCGGGTGCCCTTGAACAGCATGTGCTCGATGAAATGCGCCATGCCGTTGGTCTCCCGGTCTTCATGGCGGGACCCGCATTGCACCCAGATTCCGATGGAAACGGACCGGACGTGGTCGATTTCTTCAGAAACGATTCGAATCCCGTTATCGAGGACCGTTTTTCGGTACCGTGGCACCCAGCGCTTCCTTCCTGCTCAGACGGATTTTTCCCTGCTTGTCGATCTCCAGGACCTTCACCGTCACTTCGTCCCCTTCCTGGAGGATGTCGGTCACCTTGTTGACCCGCTCCTTGGCGAGTTGGGAAATGTGCACCAGCCCTTCCGTACCGGGCAGGATCTCCACGAAGGCGCCGAAATCGACCACTTTCTTTACTGTGCCGACGTAGATTTTGCCGATTTCGGCGTCCTCCGTCAGCCACTTGACCATGGCCACGGCCCGTGCGGCCGCATCGGCGTCACTGGAGGCGATCGTCACAGTGCCGTCGTCCTCCACGTCAATGGTGACGCCGGTTTCGCTCACGATCTGCCGAATGTTCTTGCCGCCCGATCCGATGACGTCCCGCACCTTTTCCGGTCTGACTTTCACCGTCGTGATTCGCGGGGCGTAAATGGAAATGTCCGCCCTCGGCGCGCCCAGGGTCTCTTCGAGCTTTCCAAGGATGAACAGTCTGCCCTCCTTGGCCTGTGCGAGGGCCTTTCTCAGAATGCCTTCCGTCAGGCCGTCGATCTTGATGTCCATCTGCATGGCCGTGACGCCCTGGCGGGTGCCGCAGACCTTGAAATCCATGTCCCCGGCGTGGTCTTCATCGCCTAGAATATCCGAGAGGACCACGACATCGCCGCCCTCCTTCAGCAGACCCATGGCGATGCCGGCCACCGCGGCTTTCACCGGGACGCCGGCATCCATGAGCGCGAGGCTTCCGCCGCACACCGAGGCCATGGAGGAAGACCCGTTGGAAGAAAGGATCTCGGAGACGATGCGGATGGTATAGGGGAAGACTTCCTCGGAGGGCAGGACGGGTGACAGCGCCTTGCGGGCCAGGTTCCCGTGGCCGATCTCCCGGCGGCCCGGGCTGCGCAGCGGCCTGGCTTCGCCCACACAGTAGGGCGGGGNNGAGAAAGGAGCGCCGCTCTTCGCCGCTGACAAAATCCATCCGCTGTTCATCCGATGAGGTTCCCAGCGTCACGCTGGCCAGGGCCTGTGTTTCGCCCCGGTTGAAGAGCGCCGACCCGTGCACGCGGGGCAGGATGCCTGCTTCCGAGCTGATCGGGCGGATCTCCGTGGCTGAGCGGCCGTCGATTCTCTTCCGCTCCCCGAGGATCATGTTCCGGACGACGCGCCGCTCGAGGTTTTCCAGAACGGCGGCAACGGTTCCCTTCAGGGAGGGATCCTCCGCGGTCTGCGCGGCCATGACATCCTCGCGGATCCGATCCAGACGGCTGTAACGCTCCTGCTTGCGGGGAAGGCGGTAGGCTTCCTCAAGAGCCGGCAAGGCCGTGTCCGTGATCCTGGCCGCCAGTCCCTCGTCCAAGGCGGCGGGAGCAAATGCCCTTTTACCCCGTCCGATGGCCTCGCGCATGCGGTCCTGCAGGTCGATCACCGGCCGGAGATTTTCCAGCCCGAAAAGAATCGCGTCGACCAGTGCGTCTTCATCCACCTCGTTGGCCTCTCCTTCCAGCATCACGAGGTTGACGTCGTATCCGCCTGCGGGTGAAGGCACTTTTCTCCCCACCAGGAACAGGTTGAAGTCGCTCTGCTTCATCGCGTCCTGGGAGGGATTGCAGACCAGTTTGCCTTCCAGGCGCCCGACGCGAACGCCGGCGATCGGTCCCTTGAAGGGGATATCGGAGATCTCCAGGGCTGCGGATGCTGCCAGCATGGCCGCCACGCCGCCGTCGTTTTCATTGTCCACGGACAGCAGCGTCGCAATAAGCTGCGTTTCAAAAGAGTAGCCCTTGGGAAAGAGGGGACGGATCGAGCGGTCGATGATCCGGGAAGTCAGCACCTCCCGTTCATTGAGGCGTCCCTCCCTCTTGAAAAAGCCCCCCGGGAACTTGCCGGCCGCATAGGTCATTTCCTGGTAATCCACCGTCAGGGGCATGAAATCGATTCCTTCCCTGCCGCTTTTCAGAGAAACCGCCGTCACCAGGGCAACGGTGTCCCCGTAAGTGGCGAGGATCGCCCCGTCTGCCTGGGCGGCGACNNGGGATCGAATCGTTTTACCCTTTGCCTTCAGCCATTAGCCGTTAGCCGTTCGTCCGGGTTATTTTCTGAGTCCGAGACGTTGAATCACGTTTCGGTAACGCTCGATATCCTTCTTTTTCAGATAATCGAGAAGCCGCCGCCTCTGCCCGACGAGTTTCAGGAGCCCCCTGCGGGAGTGGTGATCCTTCTTGTGCTCTTTGAAGTGGTCCGTAAGATAGGATATTCGAGCGCTGAGCAGCGCGATCTGGACCTCCGGCGATCCCGTGTCTCCGGCGTGCAACTGGAAATTGCTGATAATCCCTTTTCTTTTTTCGACATCCAACACTGCGATTTTTCCTCCCTTCGATAAATCATCCTTGATTGTGAATGCTCCCTCCGCGCCCCGGCGGTTCGAGAATCAGTTCCGGCCGCTGAATACCCTCAGGATTTCAAACAGCTGCTGCCTTCCGTCCAGCGATTTCAGGGAAGCGAAAGGGTGGAGCGCCCGGACGATGGCCACCAGGCCACTGCCTTCGATAAGAATCTTTACCATATCTCCCCTGGCAAGGAAAGGAATATCGTATGGTTTCATCATCTCCACCGTCGGCTGATTGCCGGCCTGGATTTTTTTTGCCAGCGGGCCCTCGACCCGGATGGAGGGAATCTCCGGCAGCGTGTCGGCCAAGCGGATCATGCGCTCCTTCAACAGGTTTTGTTTCCGCTCCGGGTCTGTCCCGTCCAGTGCCAGCGCCGATTCTTCGCCGAAAGAGCCGCTTCTGGTCCTGCGCAACGCGGACAGGCAGGCGCCGGGCCCCAGCCGGTCGCCGATGTCGGCGCAGAGGGACCGAATATAGGTTCCCTTGGAACAGGAGACGGTGAATGTCACGTAGGGAAGCGCCATCTCTTGAATGGCCAATGCGAAGATTTCGACCTTCCGGCGCCGCGCCGCAACGGCGATCCCTTTTCTGGCCCAATGGTACATGGGTTTCCCGTGAAATTTGACCGCGGAGTATTGGGGGGGTGCCTGCTCGATGGCGCCGACAAATTCCCCGAGGACCCTTTCGACCTCTTCCGGCGTTACCCGCGGATCGCACCGCTCGACGATTCGGCCGTCCAGGTCCAGCGTGTCCGTTTTGATTCCCAGAACCAGCGTCGCCCGGTAGTCCTTGCTGTGGCTCTCCAGGAAGGGAACCATCTTGGTCGCCTCGTTGATTCAGATGGGCAGGACCCCCGTGGCGAGCGGATCCAGGGTCCCGGTATGGCCGACCCGTTTGATGCCCAGCAGCGCCCGGACCTCCGCGACGATGTCGTGAGACGTTTTGCCGGACGGTTTGTCGATGATGACGAGTCCGTTCATGGATCAGCGTACGGCCTCAATCTCCGCGAGGACGAGTCTTCGGACGGACGATATGTCCCCNNCAGCATTGAGATGTCCGCCTCCCCCGAAGGCCCTGGCGATGCGCTCCACGTTAAAGCTTCCCTTGGAACGCATGCTGACCTTGAAGCGTCCATCCGGCAGCTCACTGAACAGGATGGAAACCTCCACGCCCTGAACCGTTCGCGGCATGTCCACGAATCCGTCCGTGTGTTCCGGCAGGGCGCCTGTCTTTTCGAGACTTTCCCGGGATACGACCATCGACCCGACCCGGCCGTCGCAGTCGAAGGACAGGGTCTCGAGAACTCTGGACAGAAGCCGGATTTTGACGACGGGGTTGTTTTCGTAAACGTTCTCGGAGATCCACTGGGGGCTTGCTCCGCTTTCCAGAAGCCGTCCTGCCGCCGCAAAACTTTCGGGAGTGGTGTTGCCGTAGCGGAATCCGCCCGTGTCGGTGAGAATGGCGGCGTAAAGATTGGTGGCGATCCCCTGGGTGAGCGGGATGTCCGCGGCCGCCATGACCCGGAAAATCAGCTCCCCGGTGGAGCTGGCCCGGGGATCGATCAGCGAAACCTCGCAGAAGCCGCCGTTCGAAACATGGTGGTCGATGTTGACCATCGTTTTGATCTGCCGGATCCTTCCGGCCTCCATGCCCACCCGTTCCAGCTCGCTGCAGTCCAGAACGAAGGCGGCGTCAAAATTCCCGGTATCGGGCAGCCGGTTCAGGATCGCTCCGGAACCCGGGAGAAACCGATAGTGGCCGGGGGTGCGGTCCTGGTTGTAGACGACGGCCTTTTTCCCCAGGTTGGCCAGCATCTCGCAAAGGGCCAGTTCGGAGCCCAGCGCATCTCCGTCCAGCCGCTCGTGGGAGGTGATGAGGAAACTCCCGTTGGCGCGGATGATGTCATGAATCCTCTCGATCATGGTCCTCCGTTTCCTCCCGGATCTGCGACAACAGCCGGTCGATGCGGCTTCCATAGGCGAAAGACGAATCCACCTTGAAGATGAGATCCGGGACGAAGCGCAGTTGCAGCCGTTTTCCCAGTTCACGCTTCAGAAACCCCGTCGCCTTTTCCAGGCCTTTTCGGATTTCGGGGTCGACGGCGTCTTTCCCCATTTCCACAAAGTAGACCTTTGCGAGGCGGAGGTCGTCGGTGACCTTTGCACCGGTAATCGTGATCGTTCCGATCCGCGGGTCCCTAATCTGCCTCACCAGAATGTCTGAAAGTTCCGCCTTGATGAGATCGGCGACCCGGTCAGCCCTTTTGAAAGTCGTCATATTTATCCGTTTCCGTCCCGTCGACGCCCGTCGCATCGGAAAGGACGGCGATTTCGAATTTGGAGGAGACCACCTCGGCCGGTTTCAGCCGGTCGATAAAGTTCAGAATGTGATCGATTTTGGCGTTGATGAATCGCCGGTCGTTGCCGACGACGGCGAACCCGATTTTCGCCCGCCGCCAGTGATCGTTGTCTCCGACCTCGGCGATCGAGACATTGAACTCATTCTGCGTCTTTTTGATGAGCCTTTTCAGGACAGCCCTTTTTTCCTTGAGGGAACCGCTCTCGGGAATCCACAACACAATCACGCCTGATCCGACGACCATCCCCCGGCCTCCTGTCCGGTTCCGAAAAGTGGCGGGCTACAGTTTCCGCTCGACCTTTTCCTGGACGTAGGCCTCCAGGATGTCCCCGACATGGATGTCGTTGAAATTTTCGATCCCGATTCCGCATTCCATGCCCGCGGACACCTCCCGCGCGTCGTCCTTGATCCTTTTCAGCGAGGCGATTTTCCCGTCATAGGCTACCACCCCGTCCCGGACGACCTTGAGGTTCGCGTTCCTCGCGATCTTGCCGTCCAACACATAGCTGCCGGCGATCGTCCCGACCTTCGAAATCTTGAACAGGTTACGAACTTCCGCCCGGCCCTGCACCACTTCGCGATATACGGGCTCCAACAGTCCTTCCATGGCCGCTTTGACGTCGGCGATGACGTTGTAGATGATGTCATACAGCTTGACGTCGACCCCCTCCTGCTCGGCGATTTCGGCGACCCGGCTGTCCGGCCTCACGTTGAAGCCGATGATGACGGCGTTGGATGCCGACGCGAGCATCACATCCGTTTCTGTGATGGCCCCGGTCGAGCTATGGATGATCTTCAGCTTGATGTCGGTCGTGCTCAGTTTGTTGAGTGACTCCGCCAGGGCTTCAATGGAACCCTGAACATCTCCCTTGATGATGATGTTCAGGTCTTTGGCTCCTTCCTTGATTTTCTCGTAAAGCTGTTCCAGGGTGATCTTCGAAGAGGCGGAAAGTTCGCGTTCCCGCTCCTTCCGAATCCAGAAATCCGCGATGTTGCGGGCCTTCCGTTCGTCGTCCACGCAGACGAATTCAGCGCTCACCTGGGGGACCTTGGAGAATCCAATGACCTCCACCGGCATGGAAGGTCCGGCTTCCTTGACCCGGTTCCCCTGATCGTTGATCATGGCCCGGACCCTTCCGGATTCCGTTTTGCAGACGAACGCATCGCCTTCCCGCAGGGTTCCTTCCTGGATGAGGACGGTTGCCACCGGACCGCGTCCCCGGTCCAGTTTTGCCTCGATGACGACGCCGCGGGCAGGGCGTTCCGGATCGGCCTGCAGTTCCATGATGTCCGCCTGCAGGAGGATCATCTCCATGAGTTCTTCGATGCCCAGCTTCTTTTTGGCCGACACTTCCGCAAAAATGGTGTCCCCGCCCCAGGCTTCCGGAACGAGATGGTACTCGGTCAGGGCCTGCTTGATTTTTTCAGGGNNGGCTTCCACGGTCTGTCCCATGACGCCGTCGTCCGCCGCAACCACGAGGACGACGATGTCTGTGACCTGAGCCCCCCGGGCTCTCATGGCCGTAAATGCTTCGTGCCCCGGCGTGTCGAGGAAGACAATGTCCCGATCCTTGATGTGCACGTGATAGGCGCCGATGGCCTGGGTGATTCCCCCGGCCTCTCCGTCGATGACATTGGTTTGCCGAATGGCATCGAGAAGGGATGTCTTGCCGTGATCCACGTGTCCCATGATCGTCACCACCGGCGCTCGGGGCTTCAGGTTTTCGGGGGACGCTTCGGTCTTCAGGACCGGCTCCTCATATTCGGTCGTGGACGATTCAACCTGGTATCCGAATTCCCCGGCCATGAGCGAAGCCGTGTCGAAATCGATGGCTTGATTGATCGTGGCCATCAAACCCAACCCGATCAGTTTCGTGATCAGCTCGCCGGCCTTGACCCCCATTTTCTTCGCCAGCTCGCCGACGGCGATCGCCTCACCCACCCGGATCCGTCTTTTGATGGCTTTCGGCACCGTGATTTCGGTCTTTTTCATTTTGACGGCCGCTGTCTTCTTGTCCTCTTTCCACTTGGCGGTCCTGTCTTCCCGTTCCAGCGTCTCGAAGCGGCCCCGTTTGTCGAAGACCTTTTTAACCAGGGTCTTTTTGCGAACCGCCGTTTTATCGCCGATGACGACCTCGACCGGCGCCTTGACGCCCTTTTTCTTGGGTTTGTCGATTTCCTTGCGGGGGGGCGGTCCCACTTTGGGCGCCAGGAGGTCCTTGACGATTCTCAGTTCAGGCCTTTTCGGGACATCCTTCCTTTCCTCGGCCGGGCCTCTTCGTGTCTCCGGAGGAGCGGGCGGCTTTCCGGTTGCCGGTTTCGGGGGCTCTTTTTTAATCTCCGGCCTGGCGGGGGAAGGCTCGCCCGGGACAGGGGGCGCCGTTCGCGCAACGGGACCCTTCTCCGCAGGCTTGACCGAATCAGCCGGGGGCATGTCAACCGGTTTCGGCGGGATCTCGGGTTTTTTGGCGGTTACTTCCGCCTGCGGGGGTGGCGCACCAACCGGAACGGTTTCCATCACCGACTTTTCGGATTTTGCAACAGTTTTGGGGGCCTCTTCTTTCTCTTCCGGCTTCTCCTCACGAACCGGTTCAGCAGCCGCTTTTTCTTCCGCGGGTTCCGGCTCTTCCTCGACTGCCGCGGGACGCACGGCCCTTCTCCGGATCACGGTCGACTTGATTCGTTTTTCAACCAGTTCATGAGGTTCGCCGGACAGCATGTCTCTTTGCACCCGCCCCACATCCGCGTCCTCCAGCGTACTGGAATGGGATTTGACGGTAATGCCCAGTTTTTCCAGACGAGCGATCAGTTCCTTGTTTTCGATGCCCAGTTCCCTGGCTAACTCATAAACTCTCTTTTTAGACATGCTCAACCCCCCACCGGATCCGCGAGTTGTTCCCGGTTGTCTCTCTGTTGACCCCTCAAGATGATTCACGGCTTGCGGTTCGCTGCAACATTCTCCTGACTGATGATTCTGCCTGCCTCTTCGATCCAGGCCGCCGCCCTCTGCCCGTCGATCCCCGGAATTGATGACAGGGACTCCGAGTCCGCCGTCGCAATGGCGGCGATGCTCTTCAGTCCCTGACTGAACAGCAGTTCGGCCGTTTCCTCGTCAATGCCCGGGATTTTCAGCAGCGCCCGGTAGCCCTCCTCCTCCTGGGATGCCGCGATGGATTCGCTCTTCACATCGATCTTCCAGCCGCTCAGTTTCACGGCCAGCCGCACATTCTGGCCGTTCTTCCCGATGGCCAGCGAGAGCTGGTCGTCGGGGACGATGACTTCCATGGCGCGGTTCTCCTCGTCCATCAGGACACGGTTCACTTTGGCCGGGGAAAGGGCGGAACTGACGTATTTTGCCTGATCCTCCGAGTAAGGGACGATGTCGATCTTTTCGCCCCTCAGCTCCTGGACGACGCTTTGCACGCGCGCCCCGCGCATGCCGACGCAGGCCCCGACCGGATCGATGTCCTTATCCTTCGTCTTCACGGCGATCTTGGCCCTCTTGCCGGGCTCCCGAGCAACACTGACGATTTCAATCAAACCTTCTGAAATTTCAGGAACTTCCACTTCAAAAATCGCCTTGAGGAAGCTGGGATGGGTCCGGGACAGGATAATCTGGGGCCCCTTGCTGATTTTTTTCACATCGAAGATGTACCCCCGAATCCGCTCCCCCCGCTTGTATGTTTCCCGGAAGATCTGCTCGGACACGGGGATCACGCCCTCGGCGCGTCCCAGGTTTACAATGATGCTGCCCCCGTCGAAACGCTGCACAAACCCGTTCAAAATCTCGCCGACGCGGTCTTTGTACTCTTCGTAAATGTTGTCGCGCTCCGCGTCCTTGACCCGCTGGATGATGATCTGCTTGGCCGTCTGTACGGCGATCCGGCCGAATGTGCTGGTGTCGATCTTGATGCCGAGGCTGTCGCCCGGCTCGGCTTCCGGGTCGAGCGTCTGCTTCGCTTCGTCCAGGGATATCTGCATGTCGGGGTCGATGACTTTTTCTTCCACCGTCTTGAACTGGAAAACCTCGATTTCCCCAACCTCTTCGTTGTAGTGGGCCTCAATGTCGACACGCATTCCCAGCTTTTTGCGGGCGGCATTCAGCATGGCCGCCTCCAGGGCCTCGACGATGATGCTTTTGTCGATGCCTCTGTCCTTGCCCATCTGTTCGATCAGGCGCTTGAGTTCCGGAAACATTCAACCATCCTCCCGTCCTGTAATCGCAAAATCCTTTAACGATCCTTGAATTCGTACTCGAGGCGCGCTTTGGCGACCATTGCCTTCGGGACCCGGTAGGTCTTTCCAGACACCTCAACGGCCAGGATT
>MTKX01008542.1_pt1 | contig 15073 bp, 10 predicted proteins | sample 1042771 | NCBI WGS metagenome assembly MTKX01 (sample SAMN06212183, study PRJNA360534) | anaerobic digester metagenome | biome: Wastewater treatment plant; material: sludge; isolation source: anaerobic digester fed with sludge from wastewater treatment plant | place: Denmark: WWTP Randers ... | reverse complement strand
TCCACGTCTAAACTATCCTCACCTTGGGGACTGGATAGTCTGGCGTGTCCACCGTAAATTCAGTGATGTGTAACCGAGGGAAAGGAAGGGATTGATGAGACAGGAAGCGGTTATGATGCGCTGGGTGATTCTCGCGCAGCTATGCCTTTGTATGTTGTCATATGCACTGATTTTCCAATCGATCCCGCCCATTATGAGCTTGGTGATTTCCCAATTCAAACTTTCCCATTACCAGGCTGGTCTTCTCATGAGTCTTTTCGCCCTCCCCGGCATTTTGGTTTCGTTGCCTGCAGGCATGGTTGCCGATCGTTATGGCGTCAAACCGGTCGGTATCTTTTCATTNNGTAATCACCATTCCCCAGGCTATCGCCCAATGGTTCTCGGACCGTCATATGGGTATTGCCATGGGGATCTACAATACCGCAATGCCAATCGGCACTATCATCTCCTTAAACGGCCTCTCCCATATGGCAGGAGTTTGGGGCTGGAGAGTTGCTGTCTGGGCCACAGTCTTCTTTACCGCCATTATCTTTGTCATATTTGCGGTTTTTTATCGACAACCAGATCATAAAGATAGATTGGAAAACCAGGGAAAGAAGGATCAGAACCGTGAAGGAATTGGCACTTCCATATTTTTTGTTGGTTTTTCATGGGCCTTGTTCAATGCATCCATTATCTCTCTTTTCACCTTTGCCCCTGATTTTCTTGTCAGCAGGGGAATGACGCTCGATCATGCTGGTTTTTCCACCAGCCTGGTAATGATCGCTTCCATGTGCCTGAGCCCTATCGTAGGCCTTATTATTGATAAAATTGGTCAGAAAGAGTTGTTTATCGCAGCGGGCGGGCTGGGAATGGCTGTTTTCATTGCCCTGATTCCTGGTATTGGAGGAGCTTTCAGCCTTTTTCTGCTCTGTGTCGGTGTTGCAAGCGCTCTCATTCCTGTATCTGTTTTCTCTCTTGCAGCCGATGTGGTAAGCTTCCAGCGCCTCGGTTTAGGCTACGGAATTCTGTCCATGCTCAACAATGTAGGAATGTTTGTTGGCCCGCAGGCTGCGGGTCTGGGCCGAGATTTGACCGGGTCTTATCAGATAAGCTTCCTTGTAATGGCGTTCTTCGCGTTTTTCTGCACAATAACGATTCTGAGTCTTTGGCTAAAGAGGCGTGGCGCATCCAGTGGGAATCGCTGATTGCCGGTAAGCAGCACCTTTACGGAAGAATATATTGGTTTTGAAGAGATCGTCAACGGTATACATTGTATTCTTCTGCTGACTGCTTGTAGAGGGCTTTATCGAAAATATTTTGAAAATCATGCTTTCAGGAGATAAGATGATCGTTGAGTATTACTTTGGCAAAACTCGGGCATTTTTGGGCGTGAGATTTGTATGCAGCTATCGCACGGGCCAGAGGGAGATGAGTGCCACAATCCCCTGTTTACTGGTCATCTGGTTGGACTATCTTAAATGTCTGTTCACATAATTCCAGTCAATAGGCTCAGCCCTGAAGCCCTGCGCGGCGTTATTCAGGAATTTGTTTCAAGGGAGGGCACTGATTATGGTGAAAGAGAAGTATCTCAAGAAGCAAAATTCGAACAGGTCAGGCATAAGCTTGAGCATGGACTGGCAGTTTTGATTTTTGATGACGAGACCCAAACAACCAATATTCTTTCAGCAGATGACCCTATCTTGAGAAGGATAAATGGATTTGCTGAGTGACCACTGTTCAATAGGTACGGCAAGTACATGGGTTTGTCAATTATTGGCAGGTAAGGAAACCGTGCAAAATACCAGTCCAGATTATAACTTCCTGAAATTGAACATATAACCTGTGGGTAACATACGCAAACAAAGAACCAAAAGTAAGCATACTTGTTTTCAATTTGTAATTGCGAAGATGTGAAAAAGGGGTGTTGCCCAAAACCGATCACTGAGACAAAAAACCGTGACCCACATTAGCTCTCCTCCCATAAATAAGGTTTGATAAAGCTTACTTTACATCAATTGCAGAGTATAGTATCAATTAAGAATATTTCTGGGAGAGTTTAAAAGACAAACATTTAAGATAAGATAGAGAGAAAAATCAAAGATGACAAAGGACCTTATCATACAGTGAATGGTGATCGTTCAAAAAAACAAGAGGTGAAGAAATGGTAGGGCCAGAACAAATCGTTCCGGAAGAAATAAGAGACAGAAAAAAGGCACTCGATTTTGTCAATATCGTAAAAGCCTTAAGGGTATTGGTGTCAAAAGAGGGATTTCCCTATGACAGAATTAACAAGCTCCTTGGGATGGTTCAAAGACACGGAGATTGTTCTTGTGAAAACTGTCAGGAAGTAAGAAAAAAGGAGACTCTGAGATTTAATCGATCTTTATCAAAAATTGCGCGGTTTAGACGAGAGTATTATGATGCAGGACGGGATGGTGAGTTTGAGGAAATCATTAAAATTGCCAGAAAAGGAGCAGAACTTCTCTTTCTCCTCCAGCGTGCCGGTCTGGATGATGTTGAGTTGATAAGAGCAACAATAAAGATATACCGAAAAAAAATAATATTTGTTTGAATTATTGTGGTGAACTTTTTTTGTAGTAATAGTGGAGTAAAGCAAAACCGGGATAGTGTGAGTTTGCAGGTGCGTGCTACCATATTTGCCATTAATAATACAAAATTGTCAGAGACAGGTTATAAGTGTGTGTTGAATCATGATGCCAAAAATAATGAGATACGGTTGTTCCATATTTGTGCGCCCCTGATGATTACGAAGTTGTTATCACCATAATAGGGTAAGGGGAATAAAAAAGCGTGTGAAAGTGTCGAAAGCAGAATAATTTATTGAATTTATGGAATTCACATGGCGGAGAGGCAGGGATTTGAACCCTGGGTCCCGTTTATAGCGGAACACTCGCTTAGCAGGCGAGCACCTTCGGCCGACTCGGTCACCTCTCCATGGCAGAAGTATACTGATTAAACTGCGAAAAATCAATCCAAACTGCTTCAATAATAGAACATGTTGAAAGCCTTACTTTATTTAAAGTTTATTATCATTGAAAAAATTTTGCTTGACACATTTGTCACGAGTCGCTATTATCGAATTAAGATTTTCAGACCGGGCGATACACATGTAAACTGAATAATGTCTTTTACTACATAATAGAAGAGATGCGTAAAGACCTTATGAATAAGACAATTGGTAATATGAGAAATATTGTTACAGGCGCCATAATTATTTGTCTTGTGAGCATTGTTGGTCTGGTGAGGTGCGACGACAAGAAGATGTCTCCCATCGCTGCAANNAGGGAATGCACAGTTTTTTGTAACATATAGATATACTGACCCAATGACGGGTATGGAGGCCTTCCGTCTTCTTATCCCAAAAGGCTGGCAGGCCCAAGGGCAGATTGCATGGTCTGCAAATCCTGCATTGCCTGCTCAGGCCCGTTTTCGTTTCTGGAATCCGAATGGAAGCGGTGAGTTTAATCTGTTTCCCACCCAGGCGTATTTCTGGACCAATAATCGCTTGTTTCTCAGTACCAACCCACCAGGGTCATTACGATTTAACACCCTGGTAATGAGACCCGTTGACTTGCAGACAGCATTTACAAAGATAGTCATTCCTTATGCCAGAAAAGGTGCGAGTGGATTGAAAATGATAAAGGCGAGCGATGTTCCTGAATTAGCAAATATAGCTAAAGGGCAACCTGTACAAGGGGTCCGCAGTTTTGCAAACGGTGGTAAGATGAGGATAGAATATCAGGAAAACGGCAGGCCGATGGAAGAAGAAATCTATGCTGCTGTCAGCCAGTTTGTTACTGACCTGCCAGGTTCAGCGCTTGGTCCCGGGTATTTTATCAACTACTGGTATATTGATTATGTGTTTTCTTTTAAAGCCCGGAAAAACGAACTTGATTCCCAGTCCAAAGTTTTTCAGACCATGGTTTATTCTTTGAGGGTTAATCCACGGTGGTTTGCCAAAGTAGCCAACGTAAAAGAGATGATGGTTCAAAAAATCATCAAAGGCATTAAGGATGTTGGTCGCATCGGAGAAATGGTTGCACGGGCTGGCAGTGAAATGAGGGAAGGACAGATGAAGGATTGGGAACGTCGGCAGCAGGCAAACGACAGAATTGTTCAGAATTTTACTGATCACATTAGGGGTGTCGAGCGGTTTAATGACCCTTATGCTGGCAAAGAAGTAGAGTTGCCCACCGGCTATGGGAGAGCCTTCTCAAACAACCTGGGCGAGTATATCGTTACTGACAGCCCGAGCTATAATCCGAATATCGGTTCCAACGTGACCTGGCAGGAACTAAAACCGGTGAAATAGGCAAAGATAAAATCTATTTTATATTGATACTATGATTTTCGTGTGACATTTATGCTCTATTATGAAAACAAAACTATTTCTCATTACAATACTTGTTTCTATCGCAGCATGCACAGTTATGTCTCTTGGTTTGACGGCATCATTGACAGCTCCCAGTTCGAGTATGAAGGCTCAGGAAGGCATAGGTTTCATACTTGACATCCCAGCCAACTGGAGCATGGACACATTTCCATCCGGCATGAGTTACTTCGCAGCGGCGGATGGTAAACGTGTGACTAGGGATGCTGATGGCACGAATGTGTATGCCCTTCTTGGCTTAGCAGCCGGTTATCGGAAAACGAATTTCCTAAACGCCAGGGGGGATGCTGCAGACCAGACAATCCGCTTCTATCAAAGCGATAATCCTGGGTTACGTGTCATCCTACGAGAGGCGGCAAAACTTGGTGGTTTTCCAGCTGAATCTGTTATTAATTGAAAGTTCAACAGGCCGCGGAGGTGAGATGGAAAGGAGCCTGATGCTGATTGCCGCAAGAGAAGGACAAATGTTCATGGCAGCGTTCACAAGCCCTGCCAACGATTACAAACGCTTGCAGAGAGTATTTGTCCAAATAGCAGACTCGATCCGTCTCACAGCCTGGCAAAAGGGAAAGACAACACCGGGTAGACCAGGGACGTCAACATCGAAGAAACGTTAATACTTGATCCGTATCCACATGATTTTTACCGAACAAGGAATGTAACGGAATCGAGGATGTGGCCGTTTTCATCAGTAATGGCGAGTTCGTGGACGCCCAGTTTTGGTGTCCATAGGTAGACAGAGTCATTGTTCCCGATTTTCTCTTTGTTCAATGTCCACGTGAAGCGACGAGATTGTGGTTCGAATCTGAAGGGAACACGCTGAAGGCCATCTGGTATTTCAGGGTCAATGGCAATCAGCGTTTCCTGGGTAGGGTAGGTGATTCGTGGCTTCGCGTGAACTCTGTTGACCAATACCATGCCGGCAGGTTCGGTACCTGCTATAAACCATTCTGTTCGTGGCGGTTCAATAGAATCCTCAAAAGTGAGTTGGGCCGATTGTACTCCCCCTGGGGGTTGAGGTGGTTTTGAGGTAAAACCGCGATGAAGATAATTCATGATGCCCAACCAAACAGGTGCGGCTCCTGTGATGCCTGTGACGTTCCTCATAGGCTCTCCTGAGAAGTTACCAATCCAGACACCGACTGTGTACGTGTCAGAATAACCAACACACCAGTTGTCGCGCATATCCTTGCTGGTCCCTGTTTTAACGGCTGTCCAGAAACGTGTTGACAGGTGGTTTTCAAGGCCGAAGGTGGTGCTTCGAGCCTGTCTGTCTGAAAGGATGTGGGAGATAAGAAAAGCTGCTTTTTTGTCAAGAATATTTTGTGCGTGATGCCGGTTCCCATCAAATACCAGCCTCATATTGCTGAATCTTCCATTATTGGCGAGGGTCCGATAAGCATTGACAAGTTCATAGAGGGTTATGTCTGCTGAGCCCAGGGCTATTGAGTATCCGTAGAATTCGGGTGCCTGAGAAATGCCCTTAAAACCAAGTTCCTGCAAGCGTTCCACAAAATCTGTAACGCCGACGAGGCCAAGGACTCTCACGGCTGGGATATTCATTGATGAAGAAAGAGCTGTGCGAACACTTACAGGCCCTCTGAAGATGTTGTCGTAATTGTGGGGCACGTAAAGACCTGTAGGGGTGACTATTTCAAGGGGAGAATCTTCAAGAATTGAAGACGGTGTAAGTAGTTTTTTCTCGAGGGCAAGTTCATACAGAAAGGGCTTCAAAGTTGACCCTGCCTGGCGGTACGCTGTAATACCGTCTACATACAGGGTTGTAGGGGATGTTCCGCTATTGCCGACATATGCAAGTATGTCCCCTGTTTTATTTTCTACCACCAATGCTGTTCCATCAGAAACATTTTGATTTTCAAGAAAACGCACAGCCTCGTTCAAGGAAGCGTGCACGTATCGTTGCAGGTTGCCGTCCAGGGTGCATTTGCTCTCCTTTTTCCCGTTCGTCAGGAGTAATCTGGCTACATGGGGTGCAATAGAGGCATCCCTACGTATATGGTAGGGCCGACCAAGGGTTTTATACGCCATGTCCCGGATACTGTTGCGGGAAACGGGCGAGGCAAAGCGGCATGCACGCTTTGCAACTTCCTCTACTGAAGCATTGGGGGATGTGATGAGTGAGGCCAGAATAAGTGATTCTGCCTCTTCCAAACCACTCGGTTCTTTGTTGAAAAGGCCTCGCGAGGCAGCACAGATTCCCGAGAGTTCACCGCGGTAGGTGATGAGGTTCAGATACGCTTCAAGGATTTGATCCTTGGCCCAGTGCTTGTCTAAAGACACAGCAGCCTTTAACTAGTTCCATTTTTGCAAAATCCCTCTTCTGCTTCCATTGCGGGGCCTGAGCTTCCTGTCAAGGATGGAGGTGAGCTGCATGGTGATTGTGCTGGCCCCTCGCAAGTTCTTATGGGTCAGGTTGCTGAATGTAGCTGAAACAAGGGCAAGCCAGTCTATTCCGCCGTGACTGTAAAACCTTTTGTCCTCAACACGTAAAGTGGCCCGAACCATGGAGGGAGATACCTGATCGAGATCTGTCCAGTCGAGTCGCCTCCCATGGACATCTACCCGCAGGGTGTGGATCACTTCTCCATTACGGTCCAGAAGTGCAGCGTCTGATACCGCGTACTTTTGTTTTATCTCTTCAAAGCTTGGNNATGTAAATGTCGATGAGAACCCACAGCAGGGCCGGTGCAATAATAAGGACGAGGGCAGCCAGGACAATCCTCATCTTAATAGTAGATTTTCTTCTTATACTTCTGTTATTGTGGGTGAACCACCATTTTTGCATTTGGAAACTCTCCAAACATTTCAGGCTGATAGAGCGCCTCTACCCTCGTCTGGGGGAGATTGAACGCGCCTTCATTGTTGAGTCGCATTGTGTATTCTATGGTAAACTTTCCTCTGGCAATATACTCGAAATAGGCTCTCATGGATTCGAACGATCGTTCACGGAAAACCTCCTGTACCAGTCCTTTCCCTGTTTCTTGTTTTGTCAATATGGATGAATCTCTTCCGAGACCACCTCCCAGTATGGTTGAACCCGCTGGGATCGGATCGTTCACCACGACCCATGTCATGTCGCTTTGTGAATCAATCTCCAGGTTCACCCGTACCACGTCTCCCCTTGTCCACTTCCCGGCTGCTTTCTGTTCAATGGGGGTAATAGTTTTTTTTATCTTAAAACCTGAGGCAAGAGATTCTTTCAATGGAATCGCAGCTATAGACTGAATGGTGACCCATGGTTTTCCGGTTCCCTCATGTTTAATGAAGATTTCTTCATTCTTTTGGGGCCAGGAAAAGAATGACTCATTGCCATTCGGGGTCTTGACCCAATCTGTTGCAACGGTTTTGTTAACAAATGTCGACCAGGTTATACCCCCTACAGGGAGAGATTCAAATTTCTTTGAGAACTTGTCCATAGCAATAATACCCCAGGCATTGGCTACTGTTGTATTCCAGCGACCATGCCTGAGACGGCCCACAACACCGCGAGCAATACCTGGACTATCTACATTCCAACTATCAAACTGAAGGGCAGTAAGCAGGGTCTTGATAGCATTGGTATCGGTAGATACCATAAGCCACCAGCAATAGTCTGATCGTTCTGTTGAGAAATTCATCGCCGTTCCCTGGAGGATGAGACGGGACCGGAGTATGGATTGCGCCTTTTTCATTTTACCCAACCTATCAGGAATATCGGTTACCCTGGAGAGAATGCCGATCCAGTCAATGACTGCGGAAGTGGGCCATAGATCCGGTTCGATAGTCACCGACTCAAGCAGGTTTGCCTGGGCCTCATCGTACCGTGAAAGTGCTTCCAAAGCTGATAGTTTCCGTATAGAAAGATCAGCAGTAGGAAGGTTTGACCATCTAACCACACGCCCCTGTACAAAACCCTTAAGCCCTTCCAACATTTTTTCTTTCGGTATTTTTGGTATCTGGTAGCCGGCCTCATGGGCAATAGAGAGGATGTAAGCAGTGAGTGTATCAGTCCCCGAAATGAAACGGACAGGGAAGTATTTTATCAACCCGTCCTGATCAAGGTAAGAGGGGAGGTCGTTCATAAGGCTGCCCCAAATTTTCTTATCACGCAGCGCGATTGCCCTGGATACCTTCTGTTCAAAACATGTATAGGGGTAGTCTTTCATGTATTCTGTCACACTGCCTAACCCCTCAGCAAGCTTAGGTTTTATTGATACCCTGATGCCGCCCCTCGAAGGGACAGCATCAGGTGGAAACTGGACAGCAATCCTGTACTGTTCTTTCAGTTGTGCCAATGTTGCCTGGAATGTTCTGAGGGGTACTGTAGGGGCGACCTTCTGGGTGATTTTCACAGTATCGGTTACATTCTCTATTTTATCCATAGCCCTGGCTTCATAGAGAAGTTTCTCTGTACCTGCAGGAACTGTTACATCCCAACCAATCTCCCTCGATTCACCTGCAGGCAATTTCATATCAAGCGGTTTGAGATCTTTTCTCTCTTTCCGGTCTGTAGTGGAAAGTAATGCCCTTATGTCCATAAGACGGTCCGATGTGTTTCTTATGGTAAATCGGGCAAAGAAGCGATCCCCTTCCCGAGCTAAGGGTGGGATGCCTGAAATGACCATCAGGTCTTGGGTAGTATTAACCGTGGCAGAGCCTGTTCCAAAAAAGGATGCACCTGCTGATGCTATGGCAACGATCCTGAAGGATGTTAGGGAGTCGTTGAGAGGGATCTTTACTGTTGCTTCGCCGTTATCGTTGAGAGGAACTGACGATTTCCACAAAAGGAGTGTATCAAAAAGTTCGCGTGTTGTCTGCTTGCCGCCTCCGCCGCCATAGGAGAGGGATTTACGGCCAAAATGACGTTTCCCAACCACCATCATCTGGGCAGTGGAGGTGTTGATCTCGTATGGTCTTCGTGCCATCATAGCTTCGAGTAACTTCCAGCTCTCATTACCCTTGAGTTCAAGGAGGCCTTCGTCAACTGCGGCAATTGTCACTTCGCCTGCCTCTGGTGGAGATTTCCCAAAAGCAGTGGTGACCTTGATTTTTACATCAACAACCTGTCTGACCGGGTATGTTTTCTTATCAGTAGTAATATTCACTTTGAGTTCGTGTTTCTGCCAGCCTACGCGAAGCTCTGTGATACCCATCTTGTATGCAGGCTTACCAGGATCGAACATTGCCGATGGTTTTGCATCTGCCACTCTGCCCCTGACTATAAATGCCGATATGAATATGTTTGGTGCGTAGGAATTTTTTACAGGAACCTCTATCACGGGGTTGTTTCGGGTTAATCGTTGGATACTGGTGTCAATGACACCCTCCCGCTCAATGGTAATGAGAGCTGTGGCTTCCCTAAAAGGCATTTTTACCTGAAAGCGTGCCTTTTCTCCTGGTTCATATTGTTTTTTCTCAGGGACGAGATCAATGCGGTCATCATCGCCCATCTCGAACCATCTGTCTTCCCTGCCGTAGATGGAAGTCTCTGTGTAGGCAGTAGAGATATTGCCAGCACTGTCGCGGACTTCAGCCTGGAGGATAATTTCTCCTTCCACAGGCGGTTTGTCCTCACAGGTGAGGATGCCCTGTGCATCTGTCTTTCCCTGACAATGGAAACCAGCTTCAACAAGCTCCGTTGTGCTTTTATAAGAGTAGAATCCACCAGCCACACGGCGCCGGTGGGTGTAAATGTTTTTCTTAAGAAGGGAAACAACTGTTTCGGCGCCCGGCACGGGTTTTCCTTTTAGATCAACGGCTATGACTTTGTAAACAAGAGGGTCTTCAATGCGGCCTGACTTAACAATAGTAATCCCGGCGTGTATCCGGGAAGGGTAGAGACCAATACGGGATGAGACGGTTTGCGTCTCCCCGTTAGGGTCCTTGAATTCCAGTTCGGAAAGAATGTCCCGTGGTGTATCAATTTCAGGAAGATCCGACAGATTTAACCGGGCAGAACCTGTAGCATCGAGTGTAAGGTCATGTGTCTTCAATTTTATCTCCTGACCATCACTGCGACCGTTTCTCCCCGGGGAAACAAAAGAATCTTCTTGAGGGCCATCTTCTTCATGGGCGGGCAAAGGTTTTGTCAGACTTTTTTTTTGCGTATCCGTTTGAGAACATATATTCGCTGTAGTCCTCGAAGTTTATGAAGCGTGGCCGGATCTCTGATCTGAGCTTTACCGGTGCGAACGAAGNNGGCCGTATCTCTGATCTGAGCTTTACCGGTGCGAACGAAGCACCTCCCCCAGAGAGATAGGTGAGTGAAATATCCACGTCAACATCTTTCGCATTAATCACAGGTTCTTTTGGACCCTTGACAGAAGCTCGCATCAGAGGAATACGGAACTCCTGCACCTCAAAGGAGCCTGTATTCCATACTACCTTTCGGCGTACACTTTTATCCCCTTTTTGGAGCAAGAATGTCCGGTAAGTTCCCAGTTTTGCGTTCTCTGGGATTTTCCATGTTGTTTCTGCTGTTCCCCTTGCTGTCCACTGCAACGGAAATGAGTATTCCTGATCAGTACCCACATGCTGGATGATCAGCATGTCAGGGAGCTCTTTTCCTGTGGGAAAGGTGATGCCATGTGTCATGTCCTGCTCCCGGATAAAATGCTTCATACTTACTGTTTCGCCGGACCGAAAAAGCTGTCGATCAAAAACCGTATGGGTAATTGTGTTTCCTTTATCACCATTATCGTATCTTGTAGGCAGATTGAATCTCCAGGGATCTATACCTCCGGTCCAGCTTGAATGGGTAAAGGTCAAATCGTTGCCTTTACTCGCAAACACGAATATGCTTGAAGTGATACCACTCAAAAGCTGGGAATCTTCAAAATTGGTCCAGTTATCCTGGTTATCTCTTCTTTCCACGGGGCATTTGGTGAGTTTGTCCTTTGACGGCAAGGCCCTACCAATCTTTGCAATGCCATCTCTATCTGTTTTCCCTCGCCAGATGACATTTCCAGAACAATCCCTCAGTGTCACATGAGCAGCGTCAACTGGTTGGGCCTTATCAAGGGAAGTTACCCATACTAAAGATGATTCCCTTCCCCATTTGAAATGGGCAACCATGTTAGAAACCAATACTGACGTGGGTATATGGATTGGTTGGGGTTTCCCGAGAAGCCGTTCACCAAGGAGCTTGCTCTCAAGCTCAACAACATAAAAACCTTTATCCTTAAGAGGAATGCCGATCACCTCAAACTCTTTTGAGGGTCCAGGTTTTGGAACAGTGAATGTAGTCTCCTGCCCTGTGCCCTTAAGTACAGACTCCCTCCTGTCTGTGAAGCGAAGACGTTTCAGCCATTCAATTATAACCTCTTCGTTGTCTGCCCCAAGGTCTCTGACTTTCCCCTTTACCTCCTGTGTCAAGTTCAGATATTTCCCATGACCTGTTTTAGACTGATCTGTTGCTCCCTTTTCCGGGAGACCGGTCTGATATGCCCATGCCTGAATTGTCTCTTCAATATTCCTTACTGTCACAGGCAGGGATGTTTCATCTGTATGTTCAATAATACCGAAATGCCCTGAAAATTTTGCTAATGGAGGATAGCTGTGGGTCATCACCTTGAGAGGAAATTTCTTTTCGTTCGTAAGTCGTCTCCCTGTGTCGTCCTTGAGCCCCCTGGGGATGTCTATTGTAAAAGGCGTATTTTCAGGGAATGGGCCTTCAAAGGAAATGGATTGGACTGTAAGATCCTTTCTTTTTTCATCTGTTTCAGGCTTTTTTGCCGAAGAAACAAGGTATGCAATTGCATGAGAATACTCTATTTTTGATGGTTTCCACTGCTGTCCCTTCTCGTTTTTGAGAGTAATGTCCCTGACAAAGTTCCACGGAACAGGAGAGGAAAATTCGAGGTTCATGGGGGAGAGGGGCATACAGTTTGCTTTTGGATCTTCTTTCATGCAGCGGAAGGTCACAGAAAACGGAGTGCGGGTCTTGTAGGAAATCTTTTGATCTTTTGTCGTGGCAATGCCGGTCTTTGATTTAACACCTTTGCCCCAAATTATGTCGATTCGTGCGTGTGGAGGGAACTGTTGTCTGCAATCAAACACTGTAACAGGTGCTTGATCCTTGTCATGACCAATGGATTTAAGAAAGTCATTTTTTTCAGAACCGGTCAAAAGTCGAATGCCAACCCTTTCTTTGATCCCTTCGATGGAACAGTAGACGTTTTGTGTAAGCGATGTATCGTCAGGATCACCATCGAGGAAGAAGACAAACCGTTGCTGTTCATCAATGTATTCGTCACCCTCGTACGGCTGAGCTGTAATGACGGATGGGCCCCCTGTGTTGAATCGAAAGCTTGTCTGGCCGACAATAGACTTGCCTGCAAGTGACTTGAGCCCTTTTTTCAACCTGAAAACACAGGAAACACCAGAAGGGAGATCTCTATCGAAATCATAGGACCAGTTCTTGCCGTCTATCCATCGCCCTATGCCCTTTTCAGAACAGCTGATATCAAAGGGGCCTGTAAGTTGGGGATCACCAAAGGCCACCATTTGATCGGAAAATCGAACCTTTACCTGGTCTACTTTTTTGGCGGTTCCTTCCGGAGAAAAAAACTCTATGGTTGCAGCATCAGCAATAACAGTCCAACAGGCGATAGAGAACAAAGCAAAGAGAAGAGACCAAAATAACTGACGTTTAACCATTCACATACCCCCGGCATTATGCGTTTATTTTTCTTTCCCTGCGTATATCTGTATATTCTACCCGAACTATCAGGGCAGTCAATCAATTTTAGGATAAAACAGACTTGTTACACGAGAAAGCATTGTATGATATAAAAAAGGGGGTAATATAACACTCATATCCGAGGTCTAATGATGTGCAACAAATCCCAACAGTCAACCCTAAACCCTCAGCTTGCTTTACTCCAGTTCCGTCACAAATTGATCAAGGCATTGAGAGACTTTTTCTACGAAAGGAATTATCTGGAGGTTGAAACCCCGAATTTAATGACGACCGTTGCCCCTGATCCGAACATTGAGGCCCTGAAAGTCTTTATTGATGACAGGGGACCATTCTTCCTTCACACCTCACCGGAAATGGGGATGAAGAAAATACTTCTGCACGGGCACAAGAGAATATTTCAGATATGCAAGGTTTATAGAGTTGAAGAGCAGGCAGATATTCATAATACGGAATTCACCATGCTCGAGTGGTATAGGGAGGGAACATACCTTGATGCAATGGAAGAAGTGGAGGAACTCATATCCTGTGTTGCCGGCATGCTTACCATAGACAACAGGGAAGTTTTCGCGCGGCCCTGGAAGATATATGAACTGTCTGAACTTTTCATGGCAATGATACGTATCAATCCCTTTGGGCTCACACGGGATGAATTGTTTGCATCCATGGAATCACTTGGTTTTCCAGGCATTGATGAAAGAGATGCATGGAATGACCTTTTTTTTAAGCTCTTCATCCAAGAAGTTGAGCCCAAAATACCTCAGGATGTTCCTTATTTTATCATGAACTGGCCACTGTCCGTGTCAACGATGGCAAAAAGAAAGGATGAAAACAGGGTAGAGCGGTTTGAACTTTACATAAAGGGCCTGGAAATAGCAAATGGTTATTCCGAGCTCCTTGATGTGTCTGAGCAGAGGAAGCGGTTTGAGCAGGATAATCTGGAAAGAAAAGCATCAGGAAAACAGACTTTTGTAATTGATGGGGGGTTCATAGATGCCTTGAAAGGCATCAAAGGACCTTGTACCGGTGTCTCAATCGGGGTTGACCGGCTCATTATGGTTCTTCTGGGAAAAGAGCGTATTGAGGATGTGCTGATCAACAGGATAAGGTTATAGGAGATAGGAGATATGCGATAGACGACAGGCGGTGGACGATAGGGATAGGAAAAGCAGCTCATGGCAGGCTTTGTTTCTATTTCTGTTTTTCCTGCCTGTCCTGTCGCCTCTTTCCTGTTTCTCAAAAAAAATAATCAGGCATGTCTGTCAATCGATTCCCTGTTTACATCAGGCTTTTTCTGCAGGCTGTGAACCTTCCACAGGATCTGCTGAGGCATATCACTGGGGGTAGCACACCCATGTCACGCATGACATCCACAAAGGCATATCCTGTGCCCTTTGGTGTAACATTAATATTCCTCATGGTCTGTGAGCGAAGAAGGGCGACCTGCTGGTGCGCAAAGTTGGCGGTGTTACCCATTGGGTCTATCTTATCAAATTCCACAGTGCATAGGAAGTCCATGGCAGCAATGCCTTTGTTTGAAAGTTGGACAGGAAACGCAGGAGCTATAGATTAGAGTTTTCCGGAGAAGTGATTGGGTTATCTGGGGTTCTTACCAAAAAGGCACCTATCGTGTGCGGACTGCCAATATACTCAAAATACTCTGGCCTGAATATTTCTTAAGAAGGTGTACCGGACTTGTACCGTGCTATCAGGTCTCTGATTCTTGGTATAGCCTGTTTTGCAGCTTTTATTCCTTCATCCATGAGAAATTTTTTCTGGGTGAAGTCAAACATGCCAACACCTTTTGTGTTTGGCTCAATCACTATGTCAGCATGCTGTAATTTGTTTTTACTCGCTTCATGCATCATGATTGCTGCTGATTGCCCGACTATATCAATGAGCGAGTTTATATTAGCTTCTCTTATGTCTCTACTGATATTCACGGCAATTACAATATCTGCACCCTTGCTCTTTGCCACATC
>MTKX01003048.1_pt1 | contig 15183 bp, 13 predicted proteins | sample 1042771 | NCBI WGS metagenome assembly MTKX01 (sample SAMN06212183, study PRJNA360534) | anaerobic digester metagenome | biome: Wastewater treatment plant; material: sludge; isolation source: anaerobic digester fed with sludge from wastewater treatment plant | place: Denmark: WWTP Randers ... | reverse complement strand
GTTCTTCTCCTTGGTTGGTTTGGTTTTGTCAACTTCATCTTACCAAGTGTTCAGGACCATGTCCCTTTTAATTGTGCGAAACTTATGTTACCTTATCCAAATTGTTATTATGGACAGATCGTAAACTTTACACATTTAAAGTTTCGATTTCTCGCCTGAATAAGTTCATAGAAAATCTTTTCCCCGGCAAAGCAACAATTACAAATTATCTCCAACGTTTTCAACTGCTCTTTTGGGTAATATGGAATCAATCAATGGAGTAACTTATGGATACCCAACTGAGCATCCTTATCATCGAAGAAGACCTGCCCCTGAAACAAACACTTGTCCAAATATTCCGGCACGAAGGCTATCAGGTCAACAGCACTGCCATTGATTACAGAGTACTGGATCTTCTGAGAGATGGTTTATTTGATCTGGTTGTGTTGGATATCAAAAACACCCACGATCAAGGGCTGTCGCTGTTCTTTCGAATTAAAAGAGACTATCCCCGGCTGCCTGTCATCCTGCTTTCCGCAGGACCTGACTGTGGGGTTATCCCATATATGGATGAAGAGGATTCGTGGGTAAAAATACCAAAGCCTTTTGAGCCAATTTTTCTATTAAAGACCGCTATTGAGATAATCGGTGCAGCTGTAGCGCAATAGCCATCACCAGAGTGGGTGAAGAAGTAAATCCTTCCTGTTAGCTAACCAACCAAACGATAGCCAAAATCCCGTACAGTGATAAGATGCTGTGGGTCGGATGAATCTTGTTCCAATGCCTTTCGAATCTTGTGGATATGCCAGCGGGTGATGTCACTGGCTTCTTTTCTTGAACAATCAAAACCCTGAGATTCTTTTACCAGGGCTTCGAAGGACACTGCTTCTGGCGAATGACGCATCAATGTAACCAGGTATCCAAACGAAGATGGTGGAATGGGGACAACTTCTCCTTCGATTTCGATGTGCTGCGTGTGTAAATCTGCCTTAATGACCCCACAAGTGAGGAATCGGGCTGCATCTGGGTCTGCTGCCTGGGGTTGGGAGATATCAGTTCGGTTTGTGAAGCCATCAGGAGAATGCAACTCGGCTAACAAGTTTTGTACTTGCGAAATGATCTCTCGCTGTCTTTGCGGCTCCTGGTTCTCTTCAAAAATCTGACTGACACGTTCAACGATTGTCCTGGGGTCGATTGGTTTCAAAAGGAAATCACGAGCACCCCCGCGCACTGCCTGGATAGCCGCATCAAGGGTGGCATGCGCGGTCAGGATGATTACAGGCAGATCGGGGTCAATTTGGCGGATCTTAGGCAGCAAATCAACTCCCATCACATCTGGCAGCTTAATATCCAGGAAGATCAGCGAAAATGAATCCCCCCCCAATTTTTCCAGGCCTTCTTGTCCGGTACCTGCCAAAACAGGGTAATATCCTGATCTTTTCAGGATTGCACCGAGTGTTTGCCGCAAAGCGGGTTCGTCATCAATGATTAATATCTTTTGCACTTTTCCACCTTCCACAACAATCTATTGTGAGGTCGCGGGCAACCAGACACCGAACTCAGCCCCACTTTCATAGTTACGGGCTGTGAGCCGTCCTTTATGCCTTTGTATGATCTCATAACTGATAGCCAATCCCAATCCACCACCTTTTGGCTTGGTGGTCTGAAACGGCTCAAACAGTCGATTCAAGTAATCAGTCGAAATACCAGGGCCAGTATCTCTGACCAGCACTCCGATTTCCTTGCTTTCAGGTGATCCCTGGGTAAAAATCAGCTCCAGTCGTCCACCTTGTGGCTGCATGGCTTCAATGGCATTGATACAGAGATTGATAAAAACTTGCTTTATCTGGTCCTTATTACCGCTTGTGTCCCAATTACCACTGGCTGCTGGGTCCACGACCCACTCCACGTTCCCTTTTTCAAGTTCACTGCGAATCAAGCCGTGAACATCGTTCACGACACTCTCTAAATTAACAGCCGTACCTGCAGGTATTGATGGAGGGCGGTAGATCTCCCTCAGTTCGGCGACCAGGTTGGATATGCGTTTTGTTTCAGCTGAGGCAATTTCGAGATACTCCCAGTTTTGATCGCTGGGATCAGTATCAACCTGGAGCAGGTAAAGGCTGTTCTTGATTGTCTGGAGCGGGTTGTTGATCTCATGCGTGATCGAAGCCAGCATACGCCCCAAGGCTGCTAATTTTTCAGCCTGAACCAGTTGGTCATGCATGAGCAAATCTTCGGCGATCAATTCTTCCAAGTCCTGGTTTAGCTTCTTCAGTTCCGCTTCTTTTCGTTTGAATTCGGTTTGGTCTCGCAAGCTGGCAAAAAATTCAGTAAATTCTCCCTCTTCATTCCTGAACACAATGGCATTAAACGTCACCGGGGTAATCTGACCTAAGCGGTTTATTAGTTCCAACTCGAAGTCGCGGATGCTGCCTTCTTTGAATACAATATCAAATCCCTTTGCGGCTTTCTCTTTGTCGGTGAATAAATCCAGAAATCCTGTGCCAATCAACTCATTGCGTTTGAGGTTGGTGACAGCGATTGCGGTCTCATTTACGTCTGAGATCTCACCGGATCGCTTCACCGTCATTAATGCGTCCATGTTGATTTCAATCAGCCCACGATTGTATCGATTCATCCGCACGAGGTTCTTTTGTGCCTGTTTGATCTTTGTGATGTCAATACCCACTTCAAGGATCATGGTTGTGTCATCCAACTCATAAAGGAAGTCGTGGACATCATAAATCTGGCCATTCGGACCTTCCCACTCCCAATGATGAGATTCCTGGTTTTCAAATGGTTTGAAAGACTCACAGTTATCGCAGGGCATATCGCGATTGAACAAACATTTATAGCATTTCATTCCAACTGGATCGCCAAACTGCTCGCGGAAATAGCGGTTTGCTCGGACTATCTCCCTTTCTGGGGATAAGAGCACGAGGTAGGCAGGAAGTAAATCAACCAGGGTTTCAAATTGCTGGCGTTCTCTAGCGGCCGAGGATCGCTCGAAGGCTAATCTTTCCTCAATATTTTGTTGAGCGATTCTGTTGGCCAGATTAAGTTGCTCAGTACGGGCTGTGACGAGTTCTTCCAGCTGGGTATTCATCAGCTGCAAGGTTTGTTTAGCCTCAATCTGGTCAGTTATCTCTACTGTATAGATTCGCAAGTGTTGGATTTCCGGCAGGTAGAGCAGGTTTTGCCTGAACCAGGCGTTTGCTATCTGAATATCACGCGTCTTCCTCTGAGTACAGCCATTTACAAGGTCAGAAAGAAAGGGTGTAATGTCTTTCAACAGGGAATTTGAACAGTCAACCTTCCCGCATGCGACACAAAATTGCCTGGCAGGTTGGTTTTGATAGATTACCTGTCCAATCGCGTCGATTTCAATGACCGGTTGGGGATTGTTCTCCGGGAAAGATGCCAGCCATTCCTGGTGAACGGAAGCACGCTTGTCTTCGGTGATGTCGGAAAAAATGACGCCAAATTTGTGGTCTGCATACTTGTAGGCAAATACCTGGTAATACCGGTCCAGGGCAGAATGGGCTTCGAATTTCTCCGGCACTCCACTGCGAACCACCTCGCTGAATCGTTCCAGCCAAATAGGGTTGTCTTGTGGCAAACACTCATTGTGCGTTCTGCCAACAACTTGCTGTTTTGTGAGTCCTGTCAACTTTTCAAAAGCTGGATTGACATCCAGGAATCTGTAGTCAATAGCATTCCCGTTTCCATCGTAGACCAATTCGTGCAGCCCAAAACCTTCCGACATGCTGGAAAATAAACCGCGGTAGTTTTCCGCATATTCCGAGTCCGTCAATGCGTGAATGGTCTTGGTTGGTGTGGACTTGCCTGCCATTTGGTTTGCCTTCGACGTGCGTCTTAAGATTATGATAATTACTTGCGAAACAAACGACAATCCAATTTTGATCCTGAGACACAGAACGGATCAGAAAATCACGGGTTCATTTGATAATTTGTGACCAACTGTGCCCGTCGGAATTGGTCACGACACAGGGTTAAATCTCACTTCGTGGCTCATTTTTGCCACCTTGCTGATGGTTTCGTGGATGGAACAATACTTGGCAGCCAGATCAACAGAGCGCTGGAACTGTTTTTCGTCTACTTTTCCAGTGACTGTAATTTCCATGTTCACCCATTCAAGCGTCGTCGGCACTTCTGTGCGCTTTTCACCGGTGACGATGACCTCGACTATCGGGATTTCAACTTTTCTTTTTTCCAGAATTTCGATCAGGGTATAGTAAAAACAAGAGCTCAGAGCTCCCAGCAGCAAATCGTAGGGATAAAACTCCCCGGGTTTGGAGCCAATCCCAACGATGGCTCGCTCGTTTTCAAGTGTGTATTTGTCTGGAGAATAGTTAGTCTTTATTGTCAGCATAATGTTGATTCCAAAATAGTGAATTACTTAAGGAGCATTATAGCACCCTGACAAGTTCCAAATCCTTGTTGTATATTCATAAGCGAGCCAGCAACCTCCAATGATAAAATGGAGTTCTGGAGGAAAGATGCAAGCAGTTATTTCACTATTACCGGAACCATTCAACACCCGGGTTGAGCAGATTTGGGACTCTCTTGAAGACTACTTTGGATTGAATTATGTCCGCATCACCCCCATTCCGCATTTCACCTGGCAGTTGGGCGAGGGTTATCAGGAAGAAGATGTCATCTCCTGTCTGCATGAGCTCACCCAGCGTCTGGAACCCTTCGAAATCTGCACCCAAGGCTTGAATCACTTTAGCGGCAACTCACCCATCCTTTTTATTGAAGTCAGCAAGACCACAAGACTGCAGGAGATGCACGCTGCGATTTGGCGGCAATTATTACCCCTCACTCTTGACGCTTCTCCGCTTTACTCCCCCGAATGCTGGCATCCGCACATTACCCTGGCTATGGAAGACCTCAGCTGGGAAATGTTGGATGAAGTAACTGCCCAACTCCAGCAACAAAATCTGAACTGGCGCTTTACCCTCGATAACCTGGCGATTGCGTGTCAGCACGCTGATGGCAAAGCACAGGTTGAGCACATCTTCCGTTTTGGCAAAGGGCTAACCGAATCCTTCGACTGCGGATTCAAGGCTGATTGATTCTTATTTTCCGCAAGACTAAAACAGCGACTCGTGCGGGTGTTTTTCATCCAGTTTAGCCAGCGCGTAAGAGGCTGCAGCTCCAACAGCGAAGAGCAAAGCACACACCGCGATGATGCCAATCCCGCTTACACCAGAGGGAATAATGGCGGCGGTCGAGCCGATCACAATCCCAATGATGATGTGATACATCAGGGCATGGTGTTTGCGGAAGAGCCAGCTCACCAGCCGCGCGAAGAGGAAGATCACCAGCACGACCCCCAGGATGAGTGGCAGGATCACGCCCAGGTCGAGGCTCTTGATGCCGTTCGCCATCGGCTGGTAAAGACCGAGGTAAAGCAAAAAGTTCGAAGGGCTCATCCCAGGCACAACCAACCCCAGCCCAATCAAGCCGCCGCTAAGCAACCATCCCCAAAAACTCGGTTCCATCGTGACCGAGCGGATGGTTTTCATCCAGGTCATAAAGAAATAAATTCCTACGGCAAACACGGCAAGCAGCAGCCAATGCCAGTTCTTGCGACCTTGCTCACCGGCGGTTTTGAGCAGCGAGGGGATGGTGCCTACGATGAAGCCGATGAAGAGCCAGGTGAATTGGGCTGCGAAATGGTCGAAGGCGTAGTCAATAACCGCTGAGAAAGCAATCACACCGATAAGCCCGCCAATTCCGATCGGCAGGAAGAAGCGCAGGTTGGGAAGGAATTTCTTGCGGATGTCCGCCAGCCAGCGCACGAGCGGTTCATAGATGCCAAACACCACCATCAGCACCCCTCCGGAGAGCCCCGGGGTAATGGCGCCGATACCGGCGAGGATGCCTTTTACGAGGCGGATGATCCAGGCGAAGATTGCGTTGCCCTGTGTTTGGGGCGTTGGTGTTTTTTCAGTTGATGTCATCAGATAACAGCTTTCCGTTTAAGAGTCGGCTTCCATTCTACAACAAATGTTTGGATTGCGTGGAAACAGAAATGTCGGTTCATACCTGGAACGTCGACGTATTTATGAAGCCCGGGTGTTTGAGAGGGCGTCCAGGTTCTTTGGTTAGCCGAATAAGCAGAAGACATTATTGTTTCAAGATAATGATGGTTTGCGAATAGTCTTGGGAGGTTTCCAACTGTTTGCCCCGATGCGCTCAACATTCGGGAGCAGGGTCGTTGGCCGTTGATCTGACTAGATTGTCACGTAGGGTTGACGCCTGCGTCAACCAAGAAGTTGTGGAACAGGCAGGCCTGTTCCCTACAATGGTCTCATGGCAAATAAGGGCTGTGTCTGCCCTAGTGACTGTAACCTAACTCCGTGGAAAATGTGCTATAACATAGTTAAGTTACTGGCAGGACCGACTTTACTGGGACAGTCCAGTAACCAGAACCCACCGACTAATACGGTGGGTTCGCTTTTACCCGAGCTTTATCAGCCAGCTTTCCAGGTCGTCCAGCCAATGCAGGCTTGCTTCATCCCGAAATAAGCGGTATGAGTGGACAATCCAATCTTCCAGCTCAGACTTTTGCACAGGAGCAGTCTGATTGCTAAGGCTGGTGTACCAATGCCGTACGACTTCTCGCTGGGCATTTAGCAGGGTAAGAGCACGTTCGAGCGAATACATACGAGCGACAATCAGTTTCGCAAGGAATTCCTGGCGGATGTCACGTGCCCTGGTGACCGGTGAGTCGATCCAGGCATTGAGCGCCTCTCTGCCGGCAGGAGTGAGCCTGAAGTAATGCCGGGATGGATTGGCTTCGGGGTGATCCGGGGCGTCCTCAAGCAGGCCAGCTTCCTTCAGTTTTTCCAATTTGGCGTAGAGCAAACCTTGTTTGATGCTCCATATTTTGATAATGCCAGGCATGGAAGTAATCCGCTGATGAATCTCATAGCCGTGCATCGGCTTTTGGTCGAGCAGCGCCAGGATGACGTGATCAGTAGCGATGGGGGAAGAAGGACGGGGCATTTTTCATCTCCTTGTGAAGGATGGCGATCAGAGCAGGGTGGTAACATCTTCCTTATTTGGCACCAGGCAGAGGAACTCAAAAGGCTCATCCGTGAGGTTGATGTAATAATGGGGCAGATCGGCAGGAATAAAGACGATATCGCCGGCGGAAACTTCAAAGATCTCCTCGCCCAGGCGCACCCGGGCTCTTCCGCGCAGCACGTATTGTTCGTGTTCGACCTTGTTGGTGTGCAGCGGCATGCTCCCACCTGGCTCCATGCTGAACTTGCGCATGGCGAAATTAGGCGCTTCCTGTGCTGAGATCAGGACCGCTTTGGTCACCCCGGTGGCATTTGGGACGGGTTCAGTGGGGATATCATGGATATGTTTGACGCTCATACTCTCTCCTTGAACGGGTTAATTTTACCAGTCAGCAGCGCATGAACCAAGGGGAGTGTATGCGAATGGGCTTGCCACTCTGCCAAGGATGGAAACGTTGATGCGCGTAGGGAACGGTCTTGCACCGTTCCGATTGTTTGTGTTGAATGATTGTCTTTTGGAACCGACTTGCGCCGTTTGGTTGTGTTCGCGGAAGGGGTCGAGTAACGAACGGCGGAAGAAGAATCTTTTGTACGGAGGGGCCTTGGTCCCTCCGCGAATTCCGCATAGATCGAGATTCTGGCTGGAGCAAGCCCCAGCCCTACGACTGGGGGTTAAACCTGACGTCACATGTGTTGGCAAGTAAAGCACTCAACAGAATGATGTTTCCGATGTCAGGTTGACATGCGCAACCTGACCTACGAAAAGCTCCTCTTATGTTTATTTGGTTAAACCAACCAAATGCACCTTTACAAATTATTCAATTCGACTTAAAATCCATTCTAACTGGTAAGACCTCTAACCACTCACCAGGGGAGGCGCTCTTGTCAACCCAACCTGTTTGGATAACTCCCCAAAAGCCGACCGATCTGGCTGAAAAGCAGCTGCTTGCCGCAATTTTGGACGGCAGTTTTCCGATTGGGAGCGCAATACCTCCCGAGCGCGAGCTCTCGCAAGCCCTTGGCATCACCAGGCCTACTCTGCGCGAAGCGCTGCAGAGGTTGGCGCGCGATGGCTGGATCCAAATCCGCCAGGGGAAATCCACCATCGTCAGCGACTTCTGGAAAGAGGGCAACCTTGTCATGCTCAATACCCTTTCGCAGCAGCCTGGAGTTCTTACCCAAGACTTCGTACCATATCTCCTCGAAGTCCGCGCTGCACTGGCGCCAGCTTATACCCGCCTGGCATTTTCGCTTGCCAGCGAAGCACTCGTCAGCTTGCTTGAACCCTACCTTGACCTGCCCGACACACCGGAAGCTTATGCCCAGGCAGACCAGGAACTGCATCACCAGCTCACACTGTTGTCAGGGAACCCGATTTTCACCCTGATCTACAACGGCTTCCGCAAGCTTTCTTACCAGGCTGGTCTGCAGTACTTTGCTAATTCTGAAGCCCGCGGATATTCCAGGGAGTACTACCTGGGGCTGCTTGAGGACGCCCGGCAAAAAGACGCGGATGGCGCAGCCAGGCGAACTGAAAAGGTTATGAGGGAAAGCATTGCTTTTTGGCATGTTAACAAATCACCACAAAGGGAGGTGTAATGGATCAACCTCAATCCAGGGCACAAATTTGGTCAAGGCTCAAAGAAAACTGGGATCTCATCATCATTGGCGGTGGCATCACTGGCGCAGGCATCTTCAAACGGGCAGTCAGCGGAGGTCTGAAAACCCTCCTGCTGGAAGCAGCAGATTTCTCCAGCGGGACGTCCTCAAAGTCCTCAAAGTTGGTCCACGGCGGCTTCAGGTACCTGCGAAGCGGGCAATACGATGTTACCTTCGAGTCTGTCAGGCAGCGTGAAGTGCTGCTCAGGCAGGCCAGGCATCTGGTGACACCACTTGGATTCGTACTGCCACACAACGCTGATGCCAGGCAAAAGCGCATGTTCCGCGCGGGTGTGATCATCTATGACCTGATGGCGCCAAAGTGGAAGCACCGGCATCTAAACCACAGGAAATTGGGTGAGATTATTCCCATGCTCAGGCAGCAGGGAATGGCAGGCGCTTTTCTCTACCAGGATGCCCGCCTGGATGACAGCCGCATGGTTTTGAGGCTAATCCAGGAAGCCCAGGCGGCAGGTGGGGTGGCTTTGAATTATGCGAAGGTGGTAAAACTCCTGCGAACCAACGACGGGCATGTTTGCGGGGTAGCCATGGAAGATAACTCCAGGGCGCAGTTGGGCACGCTCGAGCTGAAAGCGAAGGTTGTTATCAACGCTACCGGACCGTGGACAGACAAACTTCGCGAGGAACTTGGTCGGCAGGGGAGGGTGCGTCCCCTGCGGGGATCCCACCTGGTTTTCAGTTTCAGCGACCTGCCCATTCCACACGCTGTGACTCTAACGCACCCAAAAGACAAGCGGGCGATGTTCGCCATCCCATGGGAGGGGCGCACCATTTTTGGCACGACCGATCTGGATCATCCTTTTCCCCTCAGCCAGGAGCCCTACTGCACGAACAAAGAAATCTCTTACATGCTCGAGGCTGTCAACGCCATCTTCCCGGATGCCCGGATAAGCGAGGATTCAATCATTTCTTCCTTTGCAGGATTGAGGCCTATCGTTCGAGGTGACGCAAATAACCCTTCTGCCGAGTCCCGTGCGCACCTGGTGCTGGAAGAGGATGGGCTGGTGACAATTACCGGTGGAAAACTAACCATCTTTGAAACAATGGCTGAAGATACCCTGAGAGCTGCCATGCCACAAATTGGAAGAGAATTGAAACGGATAGATCACTGGTTTGATCCCATTCCAGCGAATCTGCCTGACAGCAAACTTTCCGTAGACAATTTCCATTACCTTGGCGGGCGGTATGGCCAGGCTTTGCCTGACCTTGTGGGCATGTCGGAGCCGGGAAATCTCACACCAATTGAAGATCTCAACATCCATTGGGCTGAATTACCCTTTAATGCTCGGTTTGGCATGGTCGAACACCTGGACGACCTGTTGTTACGCCGTACCCGTTTAGGTATATTACTGCCTGAAGGGGGCATGAGGCTAATCGATCAGGTTAAAGCGTTGACCCAGGGCGAGTTGGGCTGGACAGAAGATGAATGGCAGAGTGAAATCTCGCGCTACCAGCAAATTTATCGTGAGGCTTACAGTCCGATCCCGGAAAGCAGCATCAAACAGGAGAAATAATGGCAAAAAGAGACAAATTTGTTCCCGCCTGGTACGAAGACCCAGCTCCTGCTGGAAGCTGGCGTTCTATCTTCAAATGGGGTGACCCCGCTGCATACAAGCATCCTAACAGTGGATTGACCAAGCTGATCATGGATCGCTTTGGCTTGACCCAGGAAACGCTCTCCAAACCCGGTGACTTTGGTCTGGAACAGGTTCCGGATTGCGTTCCAGTTACGTTGGCAGCCGAGCATCTCACCTTCCTGGTGCAAACTTGTGGTGAAGAGAACCTGAGAACCGACACCTACACCCGAGTCAAACGCTCTTACGGACAGGGCATGATCGACGCCTTGCGTTTGAGGCGGAAAATCGTCGAAAACATCGCCGACGTGGTAGTTGCACCGCATTCCCAAGCTGAGATCGAAGCCATCGTTGCCTATGCCAATGAGCATCTGATCCCCATATACGTCTTTGGCGGCGGCTCAACGGTCACACGCGGTTACGAAGCCACCAAAGGCGGCATCTGTATCGATATGTCCGTGCACATGAACCGGCTGGTGGAACTCAACGAAATTGACCAGTCTGTCACGGTGGAAGCTGGCATGTGGGGACCCAAATTGGAGGATCTGCTGCAGAATGCGGTTGAGAAACTGGGAGCAAAGCGAAATTACACCGTTGGGCACTTCCCGCAGTCGTTTGAGTATTCCAGCGTGGGCGGCTGGGTGGTCACACGCGGGGCAGGGCAAAACTCCACCTATTATGGCAAGATCGAGGATATGGTGCTTGACCAGGAGTATGTGACGCCGCGCGGCATCTTTAAGACCTGCCCACATCCCCGCGCTGCTACTGGACCGGATTTTGACCAGGTGATGATGGGCGGGGAGGGCAGTTTTGGCATCCTCACCAAGGTCACCCTGCGAGTCTGGCACTGGCAGCCGGAGAACCGCAAGCGCTTCAGCTACATGTTCCACAATTGGCAAGACGCCCAGGCTGCCAGCCGGGAAGTGATGCAGGGTGAATTTGGTTACCCTTCGGTTTTCCGCATCTCGGACCCCGAAGAAACCGATATCATGATGAAGCAATACCACATCGAAGGTAGCATCGCCGACACACTTCTGCAAAAGCTGGGCTATCAGCCGATGCAAAAATGCCTCATGCTTGGTTTTACCGATGGCGAGAAAGACTTTTGCCGCAATATGGACCGCAAGATGCGCCGGATTTTCAGAAAATACGGGGCATTCGAGCTCAGCTTTGCCGGCGTAACCAAAACCTGGGAAAAAGGGCGTTTCACGGATCCTTATTTGCGCGAGGACCTGCAGGATTATGGCGTTCTAATTGACACGCTTGAGTGCGGTGTCACCTGGTCGCAGATGCCCAAGGTACACGAAGACGTTAGAACCTTCGTAAAGTCCAGACCGAATACCATCTGCATGACCCACATATCACACTCTTACCCCCAGGGTGCTAACCTGTATTTCATTTTTATTGCCAAAATCGACACAATTAGTGAGTATCTTGACCTGCAATATGGCATACTTGAGGCGATCGCGAAATCCGGCGCTTCCATCAGCCATCATCATGGCGTTGGCAAGGCGACAGCACCCTGGCTGGAAGACCAGATTGGCACGGAACAGATGGACGTGATTCGCTTGTTAAAGAAACACTTTGACCCGAACAACATCATGAACCCTGGTGGTACACTGGGGCTGGATATGAGCCCGGCGCAGAGAGAAAAACGCTGGGGACTAGATTTGGAGGCGTAATGGCAAAAGAACACCTGCTGGCTATTGATGTGGGAACGCAATCAACCCGTGCGTTGATCTTTGATCTGCAGGGAAATTTGCTCTTCAAAGCCAGGATTCCTTTACCGCCTTATAGTTCACCAAAGCCTGGTTGGGCAGAGCTTGAGCCTCAAGTATTCTGGGACAGCTTGTGCCAGGCTTGCCAGCAACTTTGGGCTACGCCAGGCGTTGACAAGGAACAAATCGCTGGTGTGGCGATCACAACCCAGCGAAACGTGCTGATCAACCTTGACGAGGGTGGTAATCCACTCAGGCCCGCCATTCACTGGTCAGACCAACGTCGTACCGCCGGTTTGCCAAATGTAAGTGGGATCTGGGGCGTGCTTTTTACCCTTTCGGGAATGATGGACACCATCCGCTATCTGCAGTCCGAAGCCAAAACCAATTGGATTCGCAAGTATCAACCAGAAATCTGGAACAAAACAGCCAAGATAGTGCTGCTCTCAGGTTATCTCACCCACCGCATGACAGGTAATTTTCTTGACTCGACTGGCTGCCAGGTGGCGCATTTGCCCTTTGACTACAAAAAACATGCTTGGGCTGGCAAATTCGACTGGAAGTGGAAGGCAGTTCCGGTTGAGCCTGAATTTTTGGTGGACCTGGTTCCTCCCGCTGGTCTGTTGGGTGAAGTCACCAGCCAGGCCTCAGCAGAAACAGGTATTCCTACCGGCTTGCCGCTGATCTCGGCGGCGGCGGATAAAGCCTGCGAGGTGCTCGGAACGGGTACCCTGGCATCTAACATCTGCTGTCTTTCCTATGGGACAGCCGCAACCATCAACACCATCCACCAGCGCTACATCGAGGTAGTCCCTCTGATACCGCCTTATCCTGCGGCAGTACCTGGCTCGTATTCCCTGGAAATTCAGCTTTTCAGGGGCTATTGGATGGTCTCCTGGTTCCTGCGGGAATTCGGTCACAATGAGCAGCGCCTGGCAAAAGATCGGGGAATAGTCCCGGAAGAGTTGTTCGACGGTCTGGTCAATTCTGTGCCTGCCGGGTCCATGGGGCTGATGCTGCAGCCTTATTGGGCGCCTGGTTTGAAATCACCCGGACCGGATGCCAAAGGCGCAACAATTGGCTTCGGTGGTGTGCATACGCGTGCGCACATCTACCGCGCGATATTGGAGGGACTGGCTTACNNCGCGATTCTGGAAGGGCTGGCTTACGCCCTGCGGGAAGGCGCCGAGCGTACCAGCAAGCGCAGCGGCGTGCCGATCACCGAAGTGCGCGTAGCCGGCGGAGGTTCGCAGAGTGATGCTGCCGCGCAATTGACTGCTGATATTTTTGGCATGCCGGTCAGCCGCCCGCACGTCTATGAAGCAAGCGGGCTGGGAGCTGCGATGGACCTGGCTGTAGGTCTGAAGCTGCAGCCTTCGTTTGAAAGCGCGGTGGCAAAAATGACCCGCATCAGCCGTACATTCGAGCCGAATGGAGAAAACCATGAGCTCTATGATGAGCTCTACAACCGGGTGTATCTAAAAATGTACGACCGGCTTGCCCCCCTTTACAAAGAGATTCAGGACATCACGGGTTACCCTGCCAAGGACTAAAGCATTATGGGGGTGTGATATGTGCAGGATTTCCCGGGACTTGTTGAAAACTGGTTTGCTCGAGTAAGATTGTGATGTATGAATACCATTGCACAGACCACGTTAGCAGGGAGTAATTTTCTCAATTCACCCAATATAGTCTTGGGTGATATTCAGTTTTCTGTCCGCAAGTCCAAGGTCAAAAAACATGACACGAAAACAGTAAAGCGATCAAAAGGCAAACAGAAACAACTCCTGAAGAGTCCTGATTTTAAGAGCGAACTTTGGGATTACTGCCTGGTCATTTTTGGCAGCTTACTCTATGCGGCAACGATTAACTTGTTGGTTATTCCCGCAGGACTGTATATCGGCAACCTGACTGGTATCGCGAAAATTATCCTTGAACTGCTTCAAAAGGTGATCCCGGGCTTGGGGTCACTGACCGGTTTGATCCTGTTGGGGATCAATCTGCCACTTTTATTCATTTCATACAAAGTGGTCAATCGGAAATTTATGTTGAAGACGATCGTCTCCATCGCGGTGATCACGTTGGCGCTATCACTCATCCCAATCCGCAAGTTGATCCCGGAATTAGATGATCTGCTGACGGTTTGCTTGTTGGGTGGCGCGCTGGCAGGCTTTGGCGCTGGATTGTGCCTGAGAGCCGGCGGGTCGTCCGGCGGGGCTGATATTCTTGGGGTTTACATCAGCATGAAACACAATAACTTCAGTGTTGGCAGAGTGGGGCTGATCATCAGTTTGATCGTCTATGGCTATGCTCTCTTCGCCAATCCGCCGCTCATCATGGTTTACTCGGTGATTTTCACCCTGGTCTATGCCTTTATGATGGACCGCACCCATTACCAGAATGTGAAGATCAACGTGATGGTTATCACGCGCAGTCGGGAAATTCTGCCTTTTATTACGCAGGAAATCCGACGTGGGGCGACTTATTGGGATGGCAAAGGTGCCTACACCGATACAGATTTTGTGGTGATCAACACAGTCGTGTCAAAGTATGAGTTGATCCGCCTTAGGCGCGGCGTGCTGGATTTGGATCCAAAGGCCTTTTTTATCGAGAATAACGCGGTCAACGTGACCGGTTACTTCCCCTCACATTTCTTCTAGCAGGTTATTAGTAAAACAGTTAGGGTGGGTGGCGTCACAGAGCAGATGCAGGAGCATGACTCGTTATAGCATACCCACCGCAGCACCGTTTTTGGTGGGTTTGCTATCTCAATGTTAGGACAGGGCGAGATCCTCTGACGCCAACCCACCCTACAAAGAAATCGTGTTTGTTTGCGAATCTATTGAGCAAAATCCCAACTTACTTCCATACTGACAACAACGGAAATTCCCGTCATCGCGAACGTAGCGTGGCGATCTGCTTTTCCATCAATTAACAGAATTAGAATATTTGCGTAGGGCGAAATTGGAAGCACCACACAACTTATAACGAGGATACCTTGGTGTGCTTCCAATCCGCCATCGACCGCACAAGCCTAATTTGCTCTACTCCGACTACGAAAAAATTATCACGCAAAGCACGATGACCCACCGCAGAATTGAAATCTAATTTACTTGATCAGCGGCACAATCAACAGCGAAGCCATGCCGATCAGTTTCATGAAGATCAGGG
>MTKX01000259.1_pt1 | contig 15225 bp, 13 predicted proteins | sample 1042771 | NCBI WGS metagenome assembly MTKX01 (sample SAMN06212183, study PRJNA360534) | anaerobic digester metagenome | biome: Wastewater treatment plant; material: sludge; isolation source: anaerobic digester fed with sludge from wastewater treatment plant | place: Denmark: WWTP Randers ... | reverse complement strand
CCGCCACCGCCGCCACTGCGGCGAGGGCTGCGTTCCTCACGAGGGCGCGCTTCGTTTACGGTAATGGCGCGCCCTTCGATTTCCTTCCCGTTCAGATTTTCGATGGCGGCTTGCGCTGAGGCATTATCGGCCATTTCGACAAACCCGAACCCCTTGGACCGTCCGGAATCCCGGTCGGAGATCACGTTCGCGCTGTTGACTTCCCCGTAGGCGGAAAAGAGATCGCGCAAATCCTCACTGGTGGTGCCGTACGGAAGGTTTCCTACATAGACGTTCATACTTGGTCATCCTTTTTGCCATGAAACTCAACATGATCGAAGCCTAGTCCATGGCAAAAGACCACTTCGATGAACATCTCACGAGAGACGTAGAACACAAAGAAAACATGGTGGAGGCGGCGGGAATCGAACCCGCGTCCGATAGCGTTTCCGCAGGAGTATCTACGTGCGTAGTCTTTCTTTTAGGATTCGCCCTTCCGGAACGCGTCAGACTCGCTTTCCGGCATCGCTAGACGACTGCGTACTCGCGCCGGTACGCCGTCAACTCCCGGTTTGAGGCCCGCTGTTGTCGTTCCTGACCGCTAGCAGGCGGTCGCGGCAGAAACGTGCTGCACTAAATTAGGCAGCAAGAGCGAAGTTTTGGTTCGCAGTTAAATTGTCCCGGTTTTTTACGAGGCCACCGGGGACCTCGACACGCTGCTCCTACTTCATCCACCACCGTCGAAACCATGTCGCCCCCGCAAACAACTAACAAAGCTTGCGAAAGAACACGCTATATTATGCCATTATTTGTCTTAAATTTCAACCTTTTTATTTAAGAAGTCACAAAGCGCCTTAAAACAGAAATCTGCGGGTGCCGCCCGGGGGAGGAAGCAACCCTCGGATTCCGGGAGAACCTCTGTGTTCCTGAACTGTAGTGTTTATGGTCGTTCGGTTAGAAGGATGCTCTTTTTTGTAGAATTGCGATACTGGTTTTTCATGAACCCATGGGAATCCACGTACTTTTTAAGGAGCCCTATTTTCGCAGCCATCCGGTGTCACATTCCAAGTGTGATACTTCACAAAAAATTAACGATAAATATTCAGGTTAAATTCAATGCAACCGTGGAGTCCTAGTCAAACAGCAAAGTACCGTAACCTGGATGTCCTGACGGAAGAGGTGGTGCCCATGCGCTGCTTTCTTTTTCCACGTTATTGCGATGACGCAGAAAATTTATTCTCCAGGGTTTGCCCAGTTCTGGAGTGCCGCCCAGAATGGAAAATGGCAAGTGAACTGAAGCAGACCAACCGAGTTCATCGGTCCCGGCCTCGGCGCTCCAGTTGGCGTCCCAACCTGAATCCCAGCATTCGAGACCGTCAACCACTGCCATGGCATCATGCCTGGCGCCCAGGGGATTCACCACAAAGCGCCGTGCGGGTCTGCCCGGGACTTGTATTCGAATTTCCACCGATTCCTCTTCCCAGAGCGGCATATCCGCGCCTGTCATGGATGTACCAATGGCGTGGGGCAGTGGGTCTCGGGCCTTGATAGAGAGTTGAAGCCCCTGCAAACTCCTTGACAGCAGTATTTCCGTGGGTGCTGATGCCGGTTGTCCCGATTCATTAAATAACATGCCGGCATACTGCATCTTCTCTATACTTGAGGGACAATACGTGCGTGCGGGCTCTCGTAACATGAACGTTCGCACGTCACGCAAAACAGGTTTGGCATCGGACGCTTCTACCTGTACGCGTAAAAAACGCGCGGTAAGGGCGTTGGTCAAGAATAGGGGGCCGCGATGCGCATCCCCGGATATGGCCGGTTTCGCGGCAACTTCTTTGTAGGTCTGTCCATCTTCACTTGCGAATACGGATACGGCCCGGGCGTTTACTGCTTCGAAATCAATACGGTAAATGGGACCGCAATTTATAAGGTAATCCAGCGAGGCTTGAACGTTGTCTTCTGCGTCATCATAGTCGACTTGAGCGGCCATTTCACAGGGTTCAGTTTCAGGTTGAAGCCTATAAGGACGATAGTAAGCGAGAGGCTGTCCGAATAAAATGGAGGCGGGCACGAAAAGCGATTGATTTTTTATGGTGGTTATAATTTGATTGCCCCGTTCGGCATCAAACGATTCGTCACATTCTTCATATTCTTCAACCAAAGTGACCAGGTCGTGCAAGGATGATCGCGTCTTCCCTGAGGCATATGCATACTCGAGATCCAGATACCGGGTTATGATATCCAGCAACAACGGCACCAACGGGTCTGCATCTTTTTTTTCACCGAATTTATAAACGTGGGAATCACGATGTGCCTTGAATTTCTTCCGGATATCCTCGGGCACGGTTCCGGAAAGGGTTTGCCCTTCGACATGCTGCAAAATGCATGTTTTTATCTCTTCAAAGGAAGGTTCCCGAAAGGACACTTCAAAGAAATCGTTGTACCACTCCGGCCAGGGTAACACCCGGGACGAATCCGACCAGGCTTTTTCAAGGATGATGCTCGTTTTAGGGGAATCCGGGTCGGGGTCCATGATGAAGATTCCCGTTTTGCTATCTTCAAAGGCGTTAAGCGTTGTTATTGCCTGGTAACCTGAGGCGGCATTCGCATTTACGGCGAGCATAGGCGGAAAACCACTTTCATGCATTCGCCGCAATGAACGGTCTATGAACATTCCGGCGGCAGGTTTTTGATTGGTGTTTCTGAGTATGCATAGTGAAGATTCAGGAATTATGTCCAGTGTGGCCTGCAGAGGGGAGGGAGTCTCGTGTTCTTCCGATTCCGCGGACAAGAAGGCGTCAGCCCAAAAAATAAGACGTATTTCCGGCTGGATTTCCGCACACAGGCGGTGTACCAACCCCAGGGCAGCTTCCAGTGTTTGCGCGCTGGTCATATTTTTTTCCCGACACCTCAGATCCTGATTTATCCTGCCGATATCGCCAAAGCCGCAATGGATGAACTCAGGGTTCAAAGTCTGGATGAGACGCTCCAGCGCCTCTCGAAACAACCTCTCCGCTTCCGGGGCATGGGGACACAAAGCGTTGGAAGACGGGGGGGCATAACTATACGTAATGTCCACGGTGTCCTCCCCGGAAATAGTACCCCCATTCTTCCGGCGCAGCGCCCAGCAAGGAGTGTTGGTGTCGACAAAAGGCCATGTGAGTCCGGCTTCGGAAACTTCGTAATCCTCTCCTGCTCGAAGAAGAATATTTCCCAAGGTCACGCGCAGGGGATTTTCGGGGGTCACGATGATGTTTCCCCGCGCCGTGCATTTCCATTCCGTATTGGAAAGTTGCAGGCGGTCCACCCTTGAGCGGCCTTCAACCGCGGCAGGCGCTTTGGCGAGAAACGGCCCGGGCACATGTAAAAACTCCAACACCGGCACGGGAACAATACCAGTGTCACGGGCTTGGCGGAACAGGGATTGCCATACGGCCGCCTTGTCATCATCCATCGTGTAAAAATCGTCGCTCTCAAAAACGAGCATGTTGCATTTCAGCGCGGCAAACTGCCGCAGTTGATTGTCTGTAACCGGTCCCCGTATATAGCCACCCCGCAGCGACAGGTCGGGATAATCCACGATATCCGTATAGGGAAGTGCCTGCTTCCCGCGGTATTCCACATGGTTTTCCCGGGCGTTCCGGACCAGCTGGGCAAGCGTACGGATGCCATGAATCATGCCAATGCGGTCTGAGCCCGCAATCAAAATACCCTTCTTCCATATACGCAGCGCATACGCCTCTTCCCCGAATGTATCGATATCCGGAAGGTATCGTTTTAACTTGCTATGTTTAAAATGGTCGTGCTCGCCGAGCACACCGACATAAAGGGCGCGATCTCCCGGTTTGAAACTGGATGCCGCAACCACAGCGGGTGCAAAACCGAGCGCGTCCAAAAGAGGCGCCAGCAAGACTTTCATTTCTGAGGAGGGGTCAGCAACCACCACGGTCAGGTCCGTATCCAGCGTAAAGCCGGCTTTCTCCAGAATTTCCGCCTTTTGGGGTTGGGGATGCAGTTCAAGGACTGCTGAAGAGAGAGCCAATACCGCCAGGATTACGGACATACCATGAAATTCCTTATTGGTTGCGATCGGGAAGATGGCGGGCCAGTTCGCGAAAGATATCTGCTTCCGGCCCAAGATCATGCAGGGCGTCCACGGCGCGGTCGGCGGTGGCCCGGGCCATGGCGAGGGCGCCATCCAGCCCCAGAAGCGCGGGGTAAGTCGCTTTTTTTGTGCGGGCATCCTTTCCCACGCTCTTCCCCAGGGTGGCGGCGTCACCGACGACATCGAGAACGTCGTCGGTTATCTGAAACAAGAGGCCCAATAGGCGTCCATAGTGGGTGAGGGCGTGAAGTACCTCGGGCGCGGCGTTTCCAAGAAGGGCGCCAATACGGAGCGAAGCGGTGATAAGGGCGCCGGTTTTCCCCGCATGAACGCGCTGTAGTTCATCCAGCGTAAGGGTCTTGCCTTCCCCTTCCATGTCACGATATTGACCTCCCACCATACCGTTGATGCCCGCAGCGTCCGCAAACTCCAGCACCACGTCCAGTCTGCCGCATCGTGCGGCTTCAAAGAAGGCCAGTGTCAATAAAGCGTCTCCGGCAAGGATGGCCGTGGCTTCCCCGAACTGTTTGTGGGACGACGGCCTGCCACGCCGTAAATCATCGTTATCCATGGCGGGGAGATCGTCGTGTATCAGGGAGTAGGTGTGTATCATTTCCATGGCACAGGCCGCCTGCAGAGCAGGCTCGTCGCTTCCGCAGGCCAGCTCACAGGCGCTCAACATCAATACCGGGCGCAGGCGCTTGCCGCCGGCTTCAAGACTGTACCGCATGGCCGTGACAAGTTCAGCCGGCGCCGAGGGGTTATTTTGCAGGCTGGTTGCCAAAGCCTCCTCAACCCGGCGTTTCTTTTCATTTAGAAAGTGCTTCAACGTCATCAGAAGAGCTCGTTGTCATTGTCATCCTCACCGTCTCCGTCTTCCGGGGGCGGTTTCGGAAAATCCCCGACGGAGCCCGGACCACTTTCTGGAGCGGTCGTTTCTGGAAGCGCCCGTTTGGAGGCTGTTTTGCGAGGAGACGCAGGGGGAGACTGGATCGCCCCTTCTTCCTGGCGTTCTTCGAAAGGTTGCGCTTCCATGTTTCCATCCATACCCCGAACCAGAATCTCAATTTTCCGTTCGGCGTCATGAAGGGTCTTTTCACATTTGCGAACCAGTGCCACACCGGACTCGAATTGTTGCAGCGCCTCGTTAAGCGGCAGTTTTCCCGCTTCCAGGGTGGTAACAATGGTTTCCAGCTTTTCCAAGTCGGTTTCGAAACTGGAATGGTCGGCATCCTTTTTCTTACTTGAGTTCATAACGGCAAATTCCACCTTCTTCATTGACCATAGTGACTTCTGCGCCAACCTCGCCAGTGGCCAACCAAAGGCGGATGGCGTCTCCCGGCGACACTTGTGTGGCGTTATACAAAAGGGCATTATTCGACTGTCTAAAAGCCAGGGCGTATCCCCGCCCCAATACCGCTAATGGGCTCAAAGCATTCAAACGCGCGGGATAGGCCTGGTATCGATTCTTCATTATGTCCGGAAAGGCAAGGGCGCATTGACGAAAACGGTTGCGAAGCGCATGCAGCTGATATTGCTGCTGTTCCAGGCGTTTTTGGGGAGATAGAATTCCCAGCAGGCGCTGTGCCCGTTCAACGCGCTGCCGGAGGCGGACCATCGCATCCCCGGTATGCCGTTCCATCCGGAGGCGCAACTCATCCAGCGTCTGCCGCTGTTCCCGGAATAACACTTCCGCCTGAGTGAAAACACGGGCATTCCGCGCATATGCGTGACGGATTCTTGACTGCCCGAAAATATGTCGTATGCCGCGTTCCAGGCGGTCCCGGTATTGATGAACGCGCTCCGCAAGGGCGTGTTGTTCCTTAACCACGATTTCAGCGGCAGCACTGGGCGTAGGTGCGCGCAGGTCCGCCACAAAATCGGAAAGCGCGTAATCGATCTCGTGGCCTACTGCCGAAATAACAGGGGTTTGCGAGGCAAATAGGGCGCGGGCTACTACTTCTTCATTGAAAGCCCACAAATCTTCCAGGGAACCGCCGCCACGGCCGACAATCATGACATCCACACCGTACTGGTCAAGAAAGGTAATACCGGCAGCAATTTCAAGTGCGGCGCCTTCTCCCTGTACCCGCGCTGGGTACAAAATGACGTGTACATTGGCAAAGCGGCGCTGTAATACGTGCAAAATATCACGGATCGCCGCACCGGTGGGTGAGGTTACAATACCTATCCGTTTTGGAAGAAGAGGCAGTTTTTTCTTGTGCGCCGGGTCGAACAGACCCTCCTCGGAAAGTTTCTTTTTAAGTTTCTCATAGGCCAGTTGAAGTGCGCCTAATCCTTTGGGCTGCATTTCTTCGGCGATGAGTTGATAGGCTCCCCGGCGCTCATAGACCGATACATTGCCGAGGACGAGAACTTCCAATCCGTTTTCTGGCCTGAATCTCAATCGGTCCAGACGTCCCTTGAACATTACCGTGCTTAACTGGCTGGTCTCATCCTTCAACGTAAAATAGGCATGGCCGGAGGCAGCGCAGGTCCAATTGGATATTTCTCCGGCCACCCACACGGAGCCTATTTCCGCTTCAAGCACACCTTTTATGCGGCGTGTCAGTTGGGTAATGGTATATACTTGTGGTAGGTCCCGTTCCATAGGCGCCATTGTATCCAATAAGGAGGGGCAATTACACGCGGCCATCCCGTTGACCTGAAATTGTGTCAAAACGCTATGAACTCTTTCGTACTGCGGCTTATACTGCGTGTCCAGGGTATCAACTGCAACCGGTTCCCACGCAGGCTATGGGCTGGTCGTATCCGGCTTTTCCTCGTTTTTTGGAAACAAGGTTGGAATACGGTTATAATTCCAGTGGTGTCTTTAGAAAACCGCGCGGGAGTCGCGCTGAAAAGCACTTCCTGAACAGGGGCCAACGGAAACGACAGGAGGCGCGCCACTTACTTGGAGCTGTGTATACATTCGGCATGAATAACTTTCTTAAACATATTTCGCTTTGGATTGTGTTACTGATTATCGTTGCGCTTGCGCTTTTCAATTTCTGAAAAGTACAAAATGACAAGCGCCCACTGGGCGAAGCTGAATTCGTCACCCAACTGAACGCGGACAATATTGAATCGGTGACCATGACGGAGGCGGGTGAAAACCTCATTGAAATCAAGGCGGTTTTTAAAGAAAAGGTGGAGAATAGTTCAAGTATCAAGTTCAAGACCAACCATTTTCGTGATGAATGGAAATCACAGCTTGAAGTGCAGGGCGTCTCCTACGAATGGAAAGTTGAAAATACCTTGTGGCAGGGAATGCTTTTTAATTTCCTGCCCTTGATCCTTATTTTCGGGGTCTTTTGGTTCTTCATGTTCCGTCAAATGCAAGGAGGCAACAACAAAGCCCTTTCTTTCGGTAAAAGCCGCGCCAGGATGGCGGGCCAGGGGGACAAGAAAGTAACCTTTAAGGATGTGGCGGGCGTGGAGGAGGCCAAGGAAGAACTCCAGGAAATCATAGAGTTTCTGAAGGAGCCGAAGAAGTTTTCGAGACTGGGGGGGAAGATTCCTCGCGGTGTGTTGTTGGTTGGGTCGCCGGGCTCTGGCAAGACGCTTCTCGCGAAGGCTGTCGCAGGCGAGGCTGACGTGCCCTTTTTCAGCGTTAGCGGTTCGGATTTTGTGGAAATGTTTGTCGGCGTGGGGGCAAGCCGCGTGCGTGACTTATTTCAGCAAGGCCACAAGAACGCCCCTTGTATCATATTCATTGACGAAATTGACGCCGTGGGCCGTCAACGTGGGGCCGGCCTCGGTGGCGGCCACGATGAACGGGAACAAACGCTGAATCAGCTGTTGGTCGAGATGGACGGATTTAACGCCAATGACGGCGTTATTCTGATGGCGGCCACGAACCGGCCGGATGTGCTTGACCATGCGTTGCTGCGGCCCGGCCGTTTTGATCGGCAGATTGTCGTGCCTAATCCGGACATCAAAGGGCGGCAGGATATTCTGGACATTCACATCCATAATCAGAAGATTCCGCTGGACGCTGAAATCGACGTCAGCGTTGTGGCCCGGGGCACACCGGGCTTTTCCGGTGCGGACTTGGCGAACCTCGTAAATGAAGCCGCATTGCTTGCCGCCCGCGATAATGCGGACAAGGTCACAATGCAGCACTTGGATGATGCCAAAGACCGTGTTATGATGGGTCCCGCCCGTCGCAGCATGGTCATGAGTGCGAAAGAAAAACTGATAACGGCCTATCATGAGGCTGGTCATACCTTGGTGTCACGGATGCTCCCCGATTGTGACCCCATCCATAAAGTGACCATAATTCCACGGGGTATGTTCGGAGGGGTGACTCTTTCGCTGCCCGAAGAAGACCAGCACACCATAACCCGGTCCCAGTGCCTTGCATGGATACGAAAAGGTATGGCGGGCAGGGCGGCCGAAGAAATTATTTACAAGGAGTTCACCAGTGGCGCGTCCAATGACCTCAAACAGTGCACGCACTTGGCGCATAAAATGGTGTGTGAATGGGGCATGAGCGATTTGGGGCCCATTACTTTCGGCGGGGAAGACGAAGTCTTTCTTGGACGCGATTTCGCCAAGATGCGTGAGTTCAGTGAAGAAACGGCATCAGCGGTTGACCGGGAAATCCATCGTCTCTGTGATGAAGGCTACCGGGACGCGCTGGATATTTTAAAAAGACACGAAAAGGTGTTGCGTAAACTGGCCGAGGGCTTGTATGAACAAGAGACCCTGTTGTCCAAAGAAGTAGACGCGATTATTATTGAGGCCGCGGGGGAAAATATTCTTCCCGTACGTGAGCGTGAAAAAGAAACAGAACCGGCGTCCAAACCACAGGAAGAACCAAAAGAAGCGGTACAGCCGTTAAGGCCGGAAGATGACGCGCAGGGCATTGCGCCTGGAGATGCCGTGCCGGATATGGCCTGAGTTTTTCTCAAGGCTGGTTACCCTTTCAGGTGGCGGACGCGAAAGCGACACGTATAAGGAATATGTGCCTGTGAAACACGCTTTCCCCACACAACTTCTGGACAAAACGCGCACCCGGGTCATGGGCATTTTCAACGCGACTCCCGACTCTTTCTTTGACGGCGGGCACTATCGTGAAGAGGCGGAGATGCGGACGCGTATGCGCCGGATAATGGAAGAGGGTGCGGATATCGTGGATATAGGCGCGGAATCTTCGCGTCCTGACGCTTCCCCGGTTTCCTTGGAGGAAGAACTCCGGCGTGCCATACCTGCATGGGAGGCAGCCCTTTCCACAGGGATGCCTGTTTCGGTGGATACCTGCAAAGCGGCTGTCGCGCGCCGTGCCCTGCAAATGGGAGCCGCTATGATAAACGATATCAGCGCGCTGCGCCATGACGCCGAAATGCGGGAGGTCGTCGCCGAGTTCGGATGCTTGTGTGTATTGATGCATATGCAGGGTACGCCAAAGACCATGCAGGTGTCTCCTGTCTACAAGGATGTCGTATCAGATGTCTATGATTTCCTCGCGCGCAGAATTGAGTTTGCCCTTCAAGGAGGGATTGCCGAAGACAGGATATGGATTGATCCCGGTTTCGGATTCGGCAAAACTGTGGAACATAATCTGGAATTGCTGCGCCGACTAGATATATTCCAAGGACTGGGTTGTCCCATAGTGATGGGAACATCCGATAAGTCCATGATAGGGGCTGTTCTCGGCGCGCCTCCGGACGACAGGCAGGAAGGAACGGCGGCAACGGTGGCAATAGGGATTACAAGAGGCGTACACTGTGTACGTGTTCATGATGTAAAAGTGATGGCGCGGGTCGTCCGTATGTGCGATGCCGTTCTGGACAAAGGAAGTGCCGTCGGAACGGAGTAAAACAGTTAAGTGATGCCTCCGGCGGATAGGAATATCCCTTTCAGGCGGTTGACGGGCGTTAAAGACGGGACTAAATAGTCTACAGAAAAGGAGAATCCAATGATTGCATTGGGTGTAAACATAGACCATGTCGCCACGCTGCGTCAGGCTCGCAGGGGCGTGTGCCCGGACATTATCGCGGCCGCAAAAATATGTGAAATGGCCGGGGCGCATCAAATTACCGTCCACCTTCGCAAGGACCGCAGGCATATCCAGGACAAGGATGTCCACGCCTTGAAAGAAACCTTGCTCGTGAATATGAACCTGGAAATGGCCGCAGAGGACGAAATTATCGGCATAGCACAATCCATACAGCCGTACACGGTATGTCTGGTCCCTGAGAAGCGGGAAGAAATTACGACCGAGGGAGGGTTGGATGTCGCCGGTCAGGTGGTCCGTTTGACAGAGGTCGTACAGACCATGCATGCGAAAGGTATCCGGGTCAGCATGTTTATTGATCCCGAACCCGGTCAGGTCGAGGCTTCCGTGAAGTCGGGCGCGGATGCGGTCGAACTGCATACCGGCGCATACGCCAATGCCATCGGGGCGAAGGCCGACCGGGAATTGTCCCGGTTGTGGGATTGCGCCGAGATGGTGGCGGACACATCCATGGAACTGCACGCGGGACATGGGCTGACGGTGCGCAACCTGCTTCCGGTGGCCAGGATGCCCTTTCTCCACGAGGTCAACATCGGGCACGACATCATGGCCCGGGCTTTGTTCATAGGGCTTGATGCTGCTGTAAAAGAGATACTGGGCGTGTTGCGGGATGTTGAAATGGCTTTTGACTGATGCTGGCGCTTCTCGGGCGTGTGTACTACAGTTGTGTTTCCGGTTAGCGTGTGGGCGGTGCCCGCAGTGGAGAATTGTACAGAATGAATACAAATAAGACAGCCCGTATTATTGATGGAAAAAAAATAGCCTCAGCCGTACTGGAGGAATTGCGCGGAGAAATTGCCCGGATGCGTGCCCGGAACCTTGTGCCGGGCCTGGCCGTTGTACTGGTGGGGAACGACCCCGCAAGTGAGGTCTATGTGCGTTCCAAGCGGAAAACCTGCGCGGACCTTGGTGTGAATTCCTTTGCGTATGACTTGCCCGCCAACTGCACGGAAAAACGCCTGTTGAAATTGATCGAAAGCCTGAATGTGGACGCGCGCGTACACGGCATTCTGGTGCAGATGCCCCTGCCGAAACATATCAGCGAGAAAAAAATACTGGAAGCCCTCTCCCCGGAAAAAGACGTGGACGGGTTTCATCCGGTCAACGTGGGGCGGCTGCTCAACGGAGAGGAATGCTTCGTGTCCTGCACGCCCGCCGGATGCCAGACCCTGCTGTCGCGTTCGGGCATTAAAACGGCGGGTAAACATGTCGTTATCGTAGGGCGCTCGAATATCGTGGGAAAGGCGCTGGCCGCGTTGCTGATGCAGAAATCGGAAGACGCCAACGCCACGGTGACCGTATGCCATTCGAAGACGCGCAACATGAGCAAATACACCCGGGACGCGGATATTCTCGTGGCCGCCATGGGCGTTCCGGAATTTATCAAGCCGGCAATGGTGCGTGAAGGCGCCGTTGTAATTGATGTGGGCGTCAACCGCATTCCGGACCCGACCCGGAAAAGCGGCAACCGGCTTGTTGGCGATGTCGCCTTCGCCGGGGTTTTCAAAAAGGTCCGTGCGATTACGCCGGTGCCCGGCGGTGTGGGCCCCATGACCATCGCCATGCTAATGAAAAATACGGTCAAGGCCGCCCGTCAAGTTCCGGCAAAGAAATAGGGGTATGGTCAAACGAATCGAAATAAGCTCGCTTCTGCCGCTTCAAATGGCGGTGTTTGTACTGTGCTCCTCATCGTTGGTGGTGGCTGGCGCCTATATCTACTATCACTATCAAATTGACGCCCTGAATACCCAGGAGGAAAGGCAGAACGGCCTGCTCTTCGCTATCGCGCAAAACGGTGTTTGCGCCCACATCCGGAACGGGATGTATCATCCCGACCACCTTGACGACTGGTTTACCGGGTTGTCTGTCGCGGCCGGGCTTGGGGGGATGCGCTTGTGCGCCGCCAATAATGTTTATATCGTGGCCACGGGTGTCTATCTGGAAAAGGACACCGAAAACACCTTGCAGGAGATACGGAAGGAAGTGCCGGCTTTTGAATCCCTGGCGCGTCCCGCCTGGCGGCGCGGCGGCCCGCGCGGCTTTGGCCGACTCAGTCCGCAGGGCGGTGTCGGGGCTGGTGGCGGGTGGCGGAACTTGCCTCCCGGGCCTTATACTTTCGTACTGGCTATGGACCCGACGCCCTGGATACAGCGTCGCGCGGGTGTGCGGAACCATACCCTGCTGGGTGTCCTGCTGGCCGTCCTCTGTGTTGTACTGATGACGCTGATACTGGTGTCGCGGGAGCACCGGAGGCGGTTGCAGCGGCACTTGTCGGATGCGGAGGCCGCCACGGCGCGACAATCGCTGCTGGCCCGGCTGGGGGCGGGATTGGCCCATGAAACCCGAAACCCGCTCGGGCTAATCCGGGGGATGGCCCAGGGAATTGCCGAGTCTTTACAAACCGCGCCCGAGACCAGGGACCGCGCTCTCCGGATCATCGATGAAACCGACCGTGTCGCCGGACAGATAGATAGCTTTTTAAGCCTGGCCAAGCCCGTGGAAACCCAAATGGTGCCGGTACCCCTGGCGCCGCTTTTTGAAAATATAGCGGCGCTGGTGCGCGATGAGTGCGGGACGGCGAAGATCAACTTTCGGGTGGGTCCCGCGGAGCTGACCGTGCTCGCGGATGTCGAACTATTGCGTAAGGCGCTGTTGAACCTTCTTCTCAATGCATTCAAAGCCTGCAAAGAGGGTGATGAGGTGATCCTGTCCGCTGAAAACACCGATGCGCGCCATGGACGGATTGTGGTGCGGGACACCGGTTGCGGCATTGCCCCGGAAGACCTGCCGCGCGTCACGGAACCCTATTACAGCCGCTTTAAAGAGGGAACAGGTCTCGGCTTGACGCTTACTTCCGAGATCGTCCAGAAATTCGGCGGCCATCTTCAATTGGAATCGAAGCCGGACGCCGGAACCACCGTCCATCTGGCGAACCTGACCTTGGCGGAGCGGGCATCATGAACGGGTCCCCTGTTATTCTTGTTGCCGATGATGAGGCGGCGCAGCGCCTGCTGTTGGAGGACGCCCTGACACACGCCGGGTTTTCGGTGAAGACTTGCAGCAATGGGAAAGACGCCGTTGAAGAGGCAACCCGTTGCGACCTGATGCTTTTGGATGTGCGCATGCCGGGGATGTCCGGGCTGGAGGCGCTGGAACAACTTCACCGTAGCCACCCTGAACTGCCGGTAATCCTCCTTACCGCGTATATCGATGTCCGGGATGCCGTGGAAGCCATGAAGATGGGAGCCCGGGATTATCTCGAGAAACCTGTGGATTTGGATGAACTCATCACCGTGGTGGAAGACACGCTGGGAGTGCATGCCGAAGCGCAGGAAGGCTGCATGCTGCCGCCGGAGATCATTGCGGAGAGTGCGCCCATGCGGACGGTGTTTCAGCAGGCGTACAAAGTGGCGCAAACGAGCGCCACGGTGCTCCTTCTCGGGGAAAGCGGCGTCGGGAAAGAAGTTGTCGCACAATTCATCCATAAAACCAGCGAAAGGGCTGGGCGCCCTCTGGTGATGGTAGACTGCAGCGCACTGCCGGAGAACCTGGTGGAAGCCGAACTGTTCGGCCATGAAAAAGGCGCGTTTACCGGAGCGGATGTTGCCCGGGAAGGACGCTTTCTACAGGCGGACACGGGAACGATTTTTCTGGATGAGATAGGAGAGATGCCCTTGGCCCTGCAACCCAAATTGCTGCGTGCCCTCGAAACGGGTACCTTCAGGGCCGTCGGCGGCAGCCGCGATGTGCGTGTGGATGTGCGGGTGCTTGCCGCGACCAACCGGGATATCGAAAAAGAAGTGGAAGCCGGAAGGTTTCGGGAAGATCTTTATTACAGGCTCAATGTGTTTCCGCTGGTTATTCCGCCGTTGCGGGAACACCCCGAGGATATCCCCGCCCTGGCCGCGCGCATGTTAAAATCTCAAAGAAAAACAACCGCTCCCGCAACGGAACGGCTGCTGATGGCCTATGACTGGCCCGGCAACATCCGGGAATTGCGGAATGTTCTCGAACGGGCGGCCATCTTGTCCGAAGGTTCCCGTATCTTGCCGGAGGCCTTGCCGCCCATGTTGCGAAAAGCGACGCCGACACCCCGCGCCCGGGGTTCGGTGCTGATTGGCGATATGGCCGCCATCGAACGGCAGGCGATTCAGGAGGCCCTGAAGAAAACCAGTGGCAATAAAACCAAGGCGGCCCAACTGCTTGGTATCAGCAGGCGCAGTCTCATCTATAAACTGCACGCTTACTCGGAAGAGGCCTCTGAAAATGAATAGCCCTTACAGAATCCATGGGTCGCCAGGCGGTACAGCGTTTCACACTCGGGTTTGTTTTACTACCGGAAAAAAGCCTGCACGCTGATGTAAGGGTATGGATGTACAAAACAATAAAGTATCTTTTATACGCGTACCATCCCGGGTGCGCCTGAAAGCAACAGAATAATCTGCGGTGTTGTTCCCCGGCGCACCCGGGAAGGCATGCCTGCGTATAGAAGTGCTTTTTGTAGCGGCCATGCCGCTCGAAAAGTTAGCAAGACGTATTGACACACCCAAACAGAGGAAGGAACCATTCATGTATCGTTACGTAATTACGCTGGCCATTCTGTTGTCCTGTACCCTGGCCGCTTCGGAAATGGACTTGAAAGTGATGTCCTTTAACGTTCGTTACGGCACGGCTATGGACGGGGACAACGCGTGGCCCCACCGGAAGGATATCCTCGTTAACACGATAAAGAAGTATGCCCCGGATATTATCGGCGTACAGGAGTGCCTGGTATTTCAAGCCGATTATATCGTTGAAAAACTGCCGGAATACCGCTGGTTCGGCGTGGACCGGGACGTTTCCGGGAAAGGCGAGATGACCGCCATCCTCTATCAACATGACCACTTTATCCCCATAGAGACGGGCCATTTCTGGTTGTCGGAAACGCCGGACGTGCCGGCATCTAAATCCTGGGATACCAGTCTGACACGTATGGCCAGCTGGGCGAGGTTCCATAATCCCGAGACCAATTCCTGGTTTTATTTTTACAATACCCATCTGGACCACCGCGGCGAGGAAGCCCGCGCCCAGGGCATGGCGGTAATTGCCGACCACATTACCGCACTGCCAGAGGCTT
>MTKX01024318.1_pt1 | contig 15229 bp, 18 predicted proteins | sample 1042771 | NCBI WGS metagenome assembly MTKX01 (sample SAMN06212183, study PRJNA360534) | anaerobic digester metagenome | biome: Wastewater treatment plant; material: sludge; isolation source: anaerobic digester fed with sludge from wastewater treatment plant | place: Denmark: WWTP Randers ... | reverse complement strand
AGGATGAAACTGGATCAGATCTCTGGCAGATCAGAGTGTTTCTCAATGCTTATCCCACCATGATCCCCAGGCCCGAGCCTCCGGCGGCAGAATGGATATCCCTGCCCGGCCAGGGATATCACGAGGTGATTGTGGATTCAAGAGACCACCGCAAAAATCCGAGGGATTTCGGCAAAAAACACCTGGAGATGCTCGTTTCGGCCTACACCGATCGTTACCGACGCTATTCCACCCATGAGGATGTGAAATATATCACCATCTTTAAAAACTGGGGCAAAGAATCGGGGGCCTCGCTATCCCACAGCCATTCTCAGCTCATCACCCTTCCCTTTCTACCCCCGCAGATGAAGAGAGAGGAGGAGGCCATATCCAGGTCATCCTTCTGCCCTTACTGCAATATCGTGGACCGAGAGAGTGCGTCATGCCGGCTCGTCGCCGAGAACAATCACTGGATCCTATTTGCCCCCTTCTACTCTCTTATGCCCTATGAGACCTGGATTCTACCTAAAAGGCATTTGGGAAACCTGGCGGATTTGAGGGACGAAGAACAAAAAAGCCTGGCCAGTATGCTGGCAGAGATCCTTCGGATCCTCTATTCCACCCTGGACGATCCCCCCTACAACCTGATGATCTTCCAGCTTCCAAAAGAGTATCACTTCAACATCAGGATCCAGCCCATAGTCTCCAGGATAGCAGGCTTTGAGAGGAGTTCAGGTATATATGTGAATCCCGTTCCCCCGGAATTGGCAGCAGCAGAATTGAGAAATTTTTGCCTGCCGCCGAAAGATTAATGAATTATCGGACTTAAGTGATTTAAGGATTTGATCAGCTTGAAATGCTTTTAAACAGGCAAACAATAAGAAACGACAGCAAAAAAATGGTCGTACTGATAATAATTTGGCATCCTTTCAGCAATACGCTCAGCAGAACGACCTGCGCACAATCTGCAACATGCTCGGCAGCATGCGCTGGATGCCTTTAGGGATGAATGGTGAATAGATGCGAATTGGAATGCTCTCCTGGGAGAGTCTGTATTCAATAAAAGTAGGTGGCGTTGCCCCTCATGTCTCAGAGCTATCGGAAGCGCTGGCCAGGCGGGGCCATGAGGTCCATATTTTTACCCGAAGAGGGGACTTTGAGTCCTATGACAAGATAAACGGGGTGCACTACCAGCGGGCTGATGTAGACGACCATGGCGATATCGTCGATCAGATGAACCGGATGTGCGATGCCCTCTATCATCGTTTCGGTGCGGTGCAGCAGCTCTTCGGCAACTTCGATGTAGTGCACGGCCATGACTGGCATCCCGTCCTAGCCCTGACCCGAATAAAGAGCGACTATCATCTGCCCTTCCTGCTGACCATGCATAGCACTGAATGGGGTAGGAACGGGAACACCTTTGGATACGGCATATCCGAGGAGATATCTCATCGAGAGTGGCAGGGATGCTATGAGGCGGCTAAGGTTATTGTGACCACCAGGAGGATGCAGGACGAGCTGATGCAGATCTACAGCCTGCCCAAGGACAAGATTCCCATCATTCCCAATGGCATTATCGTGGGCAAGATGCGGAGAGGCGTAGACGCCGGCCGGATCAAGGAGACTTACGGCATCCATCCCCTGGCCCCCGTGGTGCTCTTCTGCGGCAGGATGAGCGTCCAGAAGGGGCCGGACCTGCTGGTGGAGGCCATACCTCAGGTGCTGAGAAATAGACCAGATGTCTGTTTCGTCTTCATCGGCGAGGGGGGCATGAGATCGGAATGCGAGCAAAAGGCTCGCTATCTGGGCATCGCAGATTCCTGCCGGTTCCTGGGGTACACATCCAGTGCGGAGAAGCAGATGCTGATCAATGCCTGCGATATGATGTGCGTTCCCTCTCGCAACGAGCCCTTTGGAGTGGTCGTGCTGGAGGCATGGGACGCCTGCAAGCCGGTGGTGGCCACTGATGCGGTGAGCATAATCAACAACTTCCAGGATGGGCTGCTGGCTTATATCCAGCCCGAGTCCATAGCCTGGTGCATAAACCGGATTATCAGCAATCCGAAAGAGATGAAACACCTGGCCCGGGCCGGTTGGACCAGGATAGAGAGCGAGTTCTCCTGGGATCACATAGCTGAGAGTACGGAAAAGGTCTATGAGCAGGCTATTGAGCAAAACCGTTGAGCAAGGGTCGCCATGGGTCGTGGTTTGCTTGCCAATTTTGCTGAAAACCTTATCCCACCTCTTTTTCCTCATTCAGACCGAAAGGTTCATGAAGGGCGAGCACAAGGGGCTCTTGGCGCCTCGATAGCTTAGCCCGGTATAGCGCGTCCTTGGTAAGGACGAGGTCGCGGGTTCGAATCCCGTCCGAGGCTTAAAATCTCATTTTTTTAAAAACCTGTCCTAGGAACTCAGAAAGTTATTTGATGTTTGCGACCTAGAATATATAAAAGGTGAATATCATGGCAGATGAGGTTGAATTTGAGGTCAACGGTCCGGAGCAGATGGAATATCAAGGAATAGGAATTAGATTGGTATCGCTGGTGATAGACAGCATAATTTTTGGCCTTATATTTGGTGCTCTGGGAAATATTTTGGGAGCTGGAGGTATGCAGGGGGATATGTTTCCCTGGTATTGGGGGGTGCTTTACTTTGCGATATACATAGCATACTTCACCCTACTGGAGGGATCGAAAGGCCAGACCGTGGGCAAGATGATCACCAAAATAAAGGTGGTCAGAGAGGATGGCAGCCCCATAGACATGAGCCAGGCGTTCACAAGAAACATCCTGCGCATAATTGATGGCCTATTTGCCTACCTCATTGGCGCAATATTGATCTGGCGATCCGATAAACAGCAGAGATTGGGCGATAGCGTGGCCAGAACGGTGGTGGTGAAGGCTAGATAGATCATCAATGGATCGCTAGATCAGCAGATCATTTAATGCATCAGAGACCGGCTCCGGGCAGGGCTGGATCTGCCTGCCCGGGAGCACCTGAGATGGATCTGGTTTGGCCTTCAACTATGCCAGGGATCTGAGGAGACCTCCTCAGTCTCCTCCTCCTGCTGGATGCGGCGGCGAAGTAGTCTTTTAGCAAGCCAAGTGAAGGCCATCAGGCTGATGAACAATTTTAATAGACCTTTGATCATGATTTATATCACCTGATACTAGTATTGGCTTTTGAACCTATAAAAATACTGGTATTCGTTCAGTCGCTAATAAGCATAAATGAGATGATCCAGAGGCATATCTTGGATTTTGCGGAAATATCAGAGTAGCGGAATGCCCGAGCGCCATAATCTCAGCAACTGATGGATCATGGCGCATCAGTAATGGGCCTAGGAGAAGTCCAATACCTTTTCCGAGATTACTCCTGGAGAGTTTACGATGGGCTCAACCCCGCCAAGATCATTCAAATTCTCCCGATAGAGCTCATTTGAGGGATCGAGCTGGATCGCCCTCTGGAAGCAATCGAGTGCCTCCTCATTCCGTTCCAGTTTCCTCAAAACCACGCCCTTATCATTCCATGCCTCTGCGTTCTCGGGGTTGAATTCGACCGCCTTATCCAGGGAAGCGAGAGACTCATCGAATCTCTGGACTATCAGGAGGACATGGCCCTGACGGTACCAGGCTCGATCTAGATCCCCATCCAGATCAATCGCCTTTCTGTAGGCTTCCAGTGACTCATTGTACCGTTCCATCTTCTCCAGAACCATTCCTTTGTTGTACCAGGCGTTAGCATTAAGGGCATCGATCTGCAGAGCCGCCCCCAGAGAAGCCAGTGCCTCTTCATCCTGGTTCAGCCCACCTGAGAGGACGAGAGCGCGATCATTGTAGGCTTTTGCATTGGATTGGTCCAGAGAAATGATCCTGTCAAAGCTCTCCAGCGCCTCTTCGTATCTTTCCATCTTCAGCAGGAGATTGGCCCTGAAGCTCCAGGCCCAGGTGTCGCTCTGATTGATCTTCAGATATTGATCGATATCATCCAAGGCAAGTGGGTATGAGCCGTTATAATAATCGCTTTTCGTCTTGGCGATCCAGTGCTCAGCATCCTGGCCCATTGCAGCAGGGATGGCAAGCATCAAAATGGCAAGAAGAAAGGGAGCTATGAGCTTCATGCTTCCTAATGTATTCGAATAAGTGGATATAGGTTGCGGTCGATTTGGCTGTCATCGACCAGACCGATCAATTTGGAGTTTTATAGTCAGGATATAAAAATTGTTAGAGGGAAGGCCCGCCTTAGAGGGTGACCTTCTCCGCCTCATCCGGGGTATATCCCTCGTGGACTACCTTGCACAGCCTTCTTACAAGGAGAGTTGGATCCTCTGCCTGGAAGACGTTGCGGCCGAAGGCCACCCCTGCTCCGCCCACCTGAACCGCATCGTAGACCATCTGCAATAGATCCCGTTCAGTGTCCATCTTCGGTCCGCCGGCGATGACCACAGGCACGCTGCAGCCTCTTACCACCTCCTGGAAGGTGTCGGGCGAGCCAGTGTAATTCGTCTTGACTATGTCCGCTCCCAGCTCCGAGCCTATGCGTGCGGCCAGCTTCACATGTTCTACATTATGCTCAGACTTCACCTTTGGCCCACGTGGATACATCATGGCGATCAGGGGTATGCCCCATTGGTCGCAGCTTCGTGCCACCCTTCCCAGGTCATGGAGCATCTCCGCCTCATCGTCGGCGCCGACGTTAACGTGGATGCTCACGGCATCCGCTCCCACTCTTATGGCGTCCTCGACGTCCGTCACCAAAACCTTGTGATTTGGATCAGGACCTAGTGAGCTGGATGCAGAGAGATGAATGATCAATCCCACATCCCTTCCATATCCCCGGTGGCCATGCAATGGCAGGCCCATATGTCCCAGGACGGCGTTGGCCCCGCCTTCTGCCACTTTGTCTACCGTGGCCGGCATATCTATCAGTCCGGCAATGGGTCCTACAGATATTCCATGGTCCATGGGAATGATGATGGTCCTGTGCGTCTTGCGATCCAGGATGCGCTCCAGCCTGATCGCCTTTCCGATCTTGCTCATGAAGGTGGTGGATGTTTATTCTGAAATTAAAGATGGTGGTCGAATGAAGAAGAGGAGAATGAAATGACAGGAGGGGATGGAACGGGCCACTCATGGGCAACGAGACCAGCAGAGCGCTTAAATATCTTCGAGTATTTCCATAGATGGGGATTAATATGAAGTGGTCGGTTGTCTTATTCTGCGTTATAATATGGAACGCGCTCTTTGGAGCTGCAGTGGGTGACATCTACCCTCTGACGGTTGAGGGGGTGGGAACGGTGACCGTTCCTGCAGATATAGTCACTATCTCCGTCTCGGTTGAGAGCAGCAATGAAAATATTACTCAAGCCCAGTATGAGGTCGGAGAGGAGATGAACCGGGTGATATCCGCCTTGAAGAAAGCGGGGGTCAAGGACGAGGAGATCCTGCCCGGCCAGGGAAGCGGCATATCCAGCTTCCAGTCATCGAGCAAAGTCTGCAAGACGGTGAATAACACCACTGTATGCGAGAATGTCACAGAGAGCGCATCCACTCTGCAAAGGTCCACGGTCATCCGTCTCCAGGCCAAAGATGAGTCCAGGATCGATAAGGTGCTGAATGCCGCTCGATCGGCAGGGGCTAACGCCTATGTGGCGGGATACTACCTGAAGGACTCAAGCGACGCCCGGGCAGAAGCCCGCAAGAAAGCTCTGGCCGATGCCAGAAAGAATGCAGCTGCCATAGCCGCGGATGCTGGGGGAAGCCTGGGAAAGGCCATGGATATCTTCGCTTATCCCGATCTGGGAATAGACTATTCCTATGGCGGAGGCTCGGGCGAGGGCAGGATGATGGATGTCAACTCCAGGGTCATGGTGACCTATGAGTTTATCTTATAAGACACTTCAATGACATCGGTATAAAGGGGTTAGTCTATGAAAAAGATATGCAGTGTATTAATGGGGATGCTGCTATTGTCATTGGTCATACCTGCAATGGCGGCGGATAATGGAACAGATGTATCTAAGCTGAGAGTGGATGGCGAGGGCAAGGTGAAAGCTGCCCCGGATATGGCAACGATAGTTCTTGGGGTTGAGACCCGGAGCACAAGCGCAGCAGAAGCAGCTGAAGAGAATGCTATCCTGATGAACCAAACCATCAATGCCCTGCTCGATGCGGGCATCAATGAGAGCCAGATGCAGACCAGCAGGTTCAGCCTGACCACAATGCCTCAGGACGAGCCCCGGGGCGCTGATGCAACGCAAGAGCCTCCGACCTTCCTGGCCACGAACCAGGTAACAGTGAGGCTGGAGAATACTGCGGACGTGGGCTGGGTCTTGGATGCGGCGGTAAGCGCGGGCTCAAACAGCATCCAGGAAGTCAAGTTCGACCTCAAGGATCCAACCCCTCAGAATGATGAGGCCATGACTATTGCCATCAAGGATGCGCAAAGGAAGGCTCAGGTTGCCGCCAGCGCCGCCGGATTGGAGCTGGGAAAGATCCTGGAGATAACAGTAGGCTATGGATATGTCATGGAGGCTATCAGAAGCTATTCATATGCAATGGATGCTACCCCGATCCAGCCAGGAGAGATGGAAGTGTCCGCCAGCGTGAATCTGGTTTATGAGATCTCTTGAGATGTCCTCAAGAGGCCTCATGCCTCTATTTTCTCTCCACCAGATCCATATCGGCTAGATATACATCGGTTCAGGCGGCTTTGAGTCCTTTGCTGCTGATCCCTCGCCAAACAGCTCCTGGAATTTCCAGACCACGTAAAGCTCACACTTGAAGTTCTCTCTTATCGCTTCCATCAGCCTGTCCTTGGTCAGGCCGTCGTAGTAGATCTCCCGGGTGAAACGAATGCTCCGCATATCCTCTCCTGCAGGCTCGATCTCGAAGCTGGACTGGCGGAACAGGAGGTCGTAGCGTATCTGCCACATGAGCCTCTCTTTCTGCTGAGGCAAAAGATGCATGATGGCCTTTTGATGGACATCAGCCAGCATTATCCGGCTGAAGATCACAACCATATCCTCGTGGCCCCGGGGCTGAATGATGCTCAAATGCCTGCCTGACCGGGCAGGATATTCAGCAGCGATCTGATAGTATAGGCTCTCGCTGGGCACCTCTTCCTTGAATATGTCCTCCTGTACAAGCCAGGTCTTAATTCGATCCCGAACATCGGCTATTTCTGGGGCGACCATCACGAGCTATCAACTCCTATGATTCAAATATTTTAATAAAAACTAAAAAAAGAATGTGTCTGGGTCTTGCTCTACTCCAGCACGCTATGCAGCGGGAAATGATGAATGCCCAGCTTCCCCTCGTAATTGGCTGCGGTTATCTTCAGAATGCCAGGCACTTGACAGGCAGCATGGATTCCCGCCCGCATGGCGTTCTCTATGGCCTCCCGGTCAACGCCATTGATCACTATCTCAAAGACGCAAGAGACATCCTCCGCCAGAACGCAGACACCATCCTCCCGGAGCGATGTGCAGAAGGCGGAGTTGGTGGAGGCCTTGAGGAACTTGTACTTTGAGCCCACCTTCGATCCGCTGGAGACGACACCTCCCGGGAAGGGGGTGATAGCGCCCTTGACCTTGCGAATGGAGTCTATCGCCGCCTCGGCTGCCATCAGGCCGGACATCTGATTCTGGCCCAGTATCAGGAAATTGCCTCCAGCGATTCCTTCGACCGCTCCAAAGCTGTTCTCGATGATGAAGTCGCCGGACATGAGAGGTATCTTCCAGATGTTTCGTCCAAACATCTCCTCTGTCTTCTGGTAGCCATCCCCGAAGAAGCTCAGCTTCTTGCCGGTATCAAACTGTTTTTCCGCATCATGCATGCCGCTAAAAGCAGCAGCAGTGGGCGCAGTGAGCACGCACTGGCCCAGCCTCATGAGCAATGAGTTCTCCAGGTTCTTGAAGCCCATGTTGCATAAGAGGATGTTCACACCAGGCCGGCCGTCGACGGTCTCTCTTCCATCCACGAGGCATTCTATGCCCGCCTCAGCAGGACATCCAATCACTGAGGTTCCAAATCCCGTGGCTTCCCTCGCCGCTTCCAGTGCCCACCTCTCTGTCACTGCTGTGATCTGCACCCTTGCCATCTTAATGGGAAAAGCTTCAGCAAAGGTATCATCAATTTGCACACCATTGATCTCCATAAACAACACCTCAAAGTTCACTTCCGGTGCCTTTCAATCCGGATTATATGCCGCGAGAATAAATCCCCCATTAGGCTCAGCAGAGCAAGCCAGGGCAGCAGCCGCGCAGACCGGCCTCTCAAAGGAGAGATCATAGGCTTTGCGGGCTATCCCGGCCACATCCCAGGCCGACATCGAGACATCCTCGAAATTGGTCTTCTCATATGTCGCCACCATTAAGGCCTGGTCCTCATCCAACCTGAACTGCTGCACCCGGAGCTCGTCCTTCCTGGCGATCCCCAGCCATGCCCTGTTCCCGCGCACAGCCCCAGCGATGCGGGGTGTGTCCAGCTCATCCCTCTCGTGGCCGTAAGCGAGCAGGCTCAAGGCCATGGCATCTCCCGGACTCTGCCCGTCCTCTATCCTCTCTGTGATCATATCGGTATGAGTGCCATTGGTGACCACTGCCACATCATCTGCCACCCGAATGCAGTTGTAGGAGATGTAAGGGTTCCGCGCCAGGTCCGCAGGATCCAAAGGCATAACTGTTATCGATTTATCATGGACCTCTGCCCTCCGGTTGGGAAAAGAGCGGGAGGAGACTCTGTAGGCGACAAAGCTCCTTCCCTGGGCACGGCCTGCGACCACGATCCGGCCTACATACATCTTCAATCAACCAGATTATACCTGGCGATGTTTCCATCTGCCAGTGCTTTGATATGCTTCAACATATCTGCGCCATTGGGCTTCTTGAAGAGATGCTTGTAGCGGCCCTGCAGGCGGAGATACTCCTCGACAGGTTTGGGTCGGCGGATCTTCTTCACCCCCACCAGCTTTCCATCGACATACTCCGTGAGGGGCCACAGGCCAGTCTCCACTGCGAGACGAGCTAGCTCAATCATGGTTCCAGCATCGAATGTCCAGCCAGTGATGCAGGGAGCGTTGACCTGGATATAGGATGGTCCATTGGCCTTTAGAGCCTCCTTGACCTTCCTTCTCAGGTCCACCGGATAGGCCACTGAGGCGGTAGCCACATAGGGCACACCATGAGCCAGGGCGATGGCCGGCATATCCTTCTTGGGCCGGGGATTACCCATCGATTCTGATCCTGATGGGGTGGTGNNGGGTGGTGGTTGTGTGAACGCAGAAGGGCGTGGAGCCGCTGCGCTGCACTCCGGTGTTCATATAAGCCTCGTTGTCATAGCAGACATAAAGCACCTTATGGCCGCGCTCGAACATGCCGGAGTTCGAGCCCATACCGATATCGAATGTGCTCCCGTCTCCTCCTATCACCACAACATTGGTATCCCGGCCCCGGCGCTTGAGCATGACCTCCACGCCAGAGGCCACTGCAGCTGGGTTTTCGAACAGGGAGTGAATCCAGGGAACGCACCAGGCGCTCTCCGGGAAGGGGGTGGTGACAACCTCCAGGCAGCCGGTGGGCGAGACCACAATGGTATTCGGCCCGGCCGCATCCAAGACCAGCCTGATGGTGGTGGGCATGGCGCATCCCGCACAGGCCCGGTGGCCCGGTGCCAGCAAAGATCTTTCCATTTTTAGAAGCCTCCTAAAGAATCTCCTTTCTCAGATCCAGGAACTCGAACTCGCACTCGATTCCCTTCTCGGCGGCAAGGGCTTTCTCTACTATCTTTCTTATGTCCTTGAGAGTGATGTCCCGACCTCCCAGACCGGCGGCAAAGCCGATAATAGGCGTTCTGATCTGGGTGTTATAGAATGCTGCCTTGAGATCCGTCAGCAGACCAGCCTCGCTTCCTATGGCGACGTCCTTCTCCAACACCGCGATCACCTTGGCGCCGGACAGGGCCTTGCGCAGGGCTGCAACCGGGAAAGGCCGATAGCATCTGATCTTGATCAGGCCCACCTTGAGGCCCTCCGCCCTCAATTCATCGATGGCATCCTTGACGGTGCCGATGACTGAGCCCAAAGTGACTAAAACCACCTCTGCATCATCGGCGTAATAGCTGTCTATGAGCCCACCGTAATATCGGCCAAAGGCCTTCTCGAAGTCCCTGGCCACCTGCTCTATCTTTTCCAGCGCCTTTTGATGGGCCTCGAACTGCTGATAGCGGAACTCCGTATAGGTGGATGGATCGGCGAAGGCTCCAAAGGTAAGGGGATTGTTCGGGTCCAGGATGTTTGCCGGCTTGAAATCAGGCAGAAATTCCCTTGCCTTCTCTTTGTCCAGGAGCTCCACCGGCTCGTAGACATGGGTGAGGATGAACCCGTCCATGCAGACCATGATCGGAGTTCGGATCTCCGGATCTTCGGCGATCTTATAGGCCTGAAGGGTGGCATCCACTGCTTCCTGCACATTCTCCACATAGATCTGCAGCCATCCCACGTCGCGAGCGCCAATGGAATCCTGCTGGTCGTTCCAGATGTTCAGGGGAGCCCCAATGGCGCGGTTGGCCACGGTCATCACAATGGGAAGCCTCATGCCTGAGACGTTGTAGAGGACCTCGTACATCAGAGCCAATCCCTGGCTGGTGGTCGAGGAGTAGCCTCTGCCGCCGCATGCGGTGGAGCCGACCAGGAGGGAGAGCGCCGAGAACTCGGAGTCAACCGTCAGGAATGCGCTGTCCAGCTCGCCATCAGCCACCAACTGGGAGAGGTTTTCCACAATATGGGTCTGAGGGGTAATGGGATAGGCGGAGATCACATCCGGCCGGCAACACATGACCGCATGGGCCACTGCATAGGAGCCCTCAACCACTCTCATATTTGCAGTATTCTGGGGCATACTGCTATCGCTTCCTTTGCTCATCACTTATCCTCCAAGACCATGGTAATCGCCATGCGTGGGCATTCATTGGCACACACGCTGCAGCCTTTGCAGTAATCCAGGTCAGGGACAAACTGCCCATCTACCTGGTGGATGCAGCCCTCTGGACAGTAGATCGCACAGAGGCTGCATTTTATACATGCCTTATGATCGACAACGGGCACAAAAGTCCGCCAGGCACCGGTCTTCGTTATTCTGGTGCTGCACGGATCTACCAGTTTACCAGCCTTAATTTCCATCAAGAAACCCTCTCGTAGGCTGTTTTAATGGCCAGCAGGTTTTTCTTCCCCAATTCTCCCCGGAAACGCTCGGATATGGCTTTGTTCAGGCTCTCCAGCCCCACCTCTCCGCTGGCACCGCAGAATGCGCCCAGCATTGTGGTGTTCACAATGGGCCTTCCCAAAACCTCCATGGCGATCTTGGTGGCATCGATGGTGATGACCTCGGCCTTTGTGTCAAGCTTGAGCTGCTCACCTGAACGGTCGGTGTTGATTATTATCTTGCCGTCCGGTTTGAGTCCACTGGCCACATCGACCACGTCCAAAAGGGTCACGTCCTGGACGATGACATAGTCTGGTTCGTATATCTGGCTCCTCACTCGGATGGGTTTATCGGCTATTCGGGCAAAGGCCATAACCGGCGCACCCCTCCGTTCTACTCCAAAGGCAGGAAATGCCTGAGAGAACCTCTTATCCTCAAAGGCGGCAACGGCTATTATCTCAGCTGCCGTGACCGATCCCTGACCTCCACGGCCGTGTAATCGTATCTCTTTCAAGGGCTGACCTCCTGTATCTTGCGCACTGATCTCCTCAACTGCTGCGAAAGAGAGATGAGCAAATATATCTCTTTCGGAGCCATATCTATGGCGCCACCTAAGAGGATCTAACTATTGTTCCGCAGATGGCGATGAATAACAATATGGAAAACAACGCTCCGAGCAGCCTCTCAAAAATGAAAGCCCATTTTGTCCAGAATCTGGATCTTCCTTGTATTAGAGGCAGGAGAGGGGGATCGATAAATAACCGAGTACCGGACAGGAAGACTGTGAAGCTGAAGCCCAGGATATCTAAGATATCATTATCAATCCACTCTTCGCCCCCCGGCAGAACGGATGGCGTCATATCGTTGGGACCGCCAAGCCCCTGTCTCCACCAGAATAAGGCATAGACCAGAACAATGGCGATCGAGAAGAGAAGCGCATTGAACGGCTTTGTGCCATATCCATAAAACCATTCCAGCGGATAGTCTATGAGCTTCCTGAGCCATTCTTCTCCCGCATTTGCCGCGGGCCAAGGCTCTGCTCTATGCTCCTTCCGGTACTGGAAGTAGCAGCTATCATGATCCTCGAAATAGCCCAGGCCGTTAAAGTTCTTCATCAAAGACATATAAGCAGCATCGTCATAGACAAGGTGCCCTGCAATGTCATGCCATCTGACAAAGAGCTCATCATATCTCGTCCTTGTCAGCGAGAGCTTGCGATGAAAGGTGGCATTCTCGAAGATCAAATCTTCCTTAAACAGACTGCCATTGAAACTGGCATCTTTATTGAACACCACATCGCTAAAGTAGGTATCTCTATAAAATCGATCATTAATGAATCCGGCATCGCCGTTGAATTTCGAGCCCCAAAAGTAGGCAGATCCGTTGAATTCCGAGAGCATGAAGCTCGCAGGGCCGTTGAACTCAGAGAAAATGAAGTTCGCATTATCTTTGAATTCTGAGTCTCNNAACCCGAGATCTCTTGATTTGATTATTCAAGCACAGAGTTGCAATACGCTTTGAATCTTTTGACCTAAACTCCGCCTACGTGGGGAATATGTTTAGCCCAAGTTTAGCTTCAATATCTCTAATTTTCTTAGGAACTTCCATTATTTTCCCATGTTCTCCAAAATCAATATGATATACTTTGCTGAACTCAAAGAGTAAGTCGCCAGGTGTCATTTTTTTATTTGCCCCAGCCTTCTTTAATAGCAATTCGAGTTTGCAGTAGGCATAAAGAGATAAAAATGCTATAAACACATGTCCAAAGACGCTTTCATCATCATGCAAATATAACCTATCAGCTGATAATGTTGATTTATAGGTGTCAAACATCTTCTCAACACTTTCTCTTCTCTTAAATAATTCATAGGCTTCTTGTTCATTCATTTTTCGATTAGATATGATGAGAATACGCCCTGATTTTTTCATCTCCTCGTGAAGTTCTACCTTTGTGATCCTACCTGCATCCAGTTTATCATAAAGGGTATCGCGCTCTTCAAGCATCAGGACTTGATCCTCGAAGAGATAGAGATATTTGTTTCCTAGCTTCTTGCATCCGCATCTTATCAATCGCTTATGATAGCGAAAATGTTCATTAAGATGAATGCGTTCCTCATAATAGTGGCTATTTCTTCTTGCAGGAATTAGATATGATATCTCCAATTTATCAAGGAAATTAAATATCTCTTCTGAGAAGAATCCTCTATCAAGAATCAATACCTTGCCACGAATATCGAGTTCAAGAAGTGAGTTGCTTAACGTCTTAATATCTTTAACACTGCCGGGGAGAGGTCTTATCATCGTCGGCAATCCTGTATCAGCGCTACAAAGCAGAACAATATTGATTTGAGGGATATGAATTCGGTCCTTATTGTAGCCCTTTTCGGCCAAGCTTATACTCACCGACCGCGAAAAAACATAGCTCAGATCATAAACAAGCTGTTCACTCCGGTCAAGAAGCGTCCTAAAAACAACACATTGACCATCGCGATTTGTTCCAACCTCATGCAACATCTTAGAAAGATTTTTTGGTTTGAGGTTAGGATTAATTGATTCTATATTATAATATTTCTCCCACGCACTTTCAGCTCTTTTTAACGGAACGTTTCCAGTGACTCGCAATTTTGATAGAGCGTAAACTTCTTCCCAATTTCCAGGAAAAGCTCCTATCAATAATGGTTTTAAGTCTTTCAAGGACTCCTGAAGCAAGATAGAGTTTCCGTACTCGGTAACATTACGCACATCTGTCGATTGCGCCTCTGATCTCTGGCTTTCTTGGTTTTCATGAGATTCTACCATCCCCCTTTCGCGATCAAGTCGTCCCAGATATTTTGAAGTCTTTATTGCTTTCTTGATATTTTTATCCCAATGAGTAGTTGAATGATAAACATAATATTTCGTTCCTCGCTGTTTTATCTCAAGGCACTTAACTCCCAAACTTCTTTGCTCTTTAATCCAGTCAACTACCCAAGATTCCATATTCGTCATATGGGGAATATTAGTAGATAAAAATATCGCTAAAACAGTGATCTGTCAATTAAGAACCAGTCTAAAAAGGCAGACCTATTCCCCAATGGGCAGAGTTAAGGTTTGAATTCTGAGTCTCCGAAGTAGGCATGGCCATTGAATTTTGAGCGCATGAAGTTGGCATCTTTATGGAATTCCGAGTGCCCGAAGTGGACATCTCCATTAAAGATGGTTGAGGCAAAATCTACTGAATCTCGAAAGACTGCCTGATCAAAATAGACTGGCGGCTCAATCGTCATTCCCTTGAGGCTCAAATCACCTTCAATAGTGCAATTTTTAAATTCCGCGGGCTTGCCAGACTTGATGACCTCTAAAACATCTTCCGCCGGAATGATTCTATCATCAGGCATCCCTGCCGATAATCCGATTATAAAAAAAAGAAAAGCCAGGACCAAACCATGAATTCGACTCAGAAGCTCTGCCTCCTGGGAGAAAATGGACAGTTTAGCTAGATAAATTTTAGGCTCCACATAATTCAGCGAAGAGCCAAATTTTATCTGAATGGATGGTCGAATCGGTTTGTTCTACCACAAAATCGGGATAAAAGAAAAAACGTGAGGCCTCAGGCCTCGTCCTCGGGGTACTGGGAGACCATGTTGCCCTCGGGATCCAACAGGACGGCCAGATCGCCGCTGTTGTTCCAGATGGATGTGCTCCGGTCCCAAAAGAGGTTCTCTGTATCGTCATCTCCCTCGCCCGTGTGCACGACAACTTTAGCCCCGGCAGCAAGGGCGAAGTCGGGGAAGGTATAGGTGTGGTTCTGTGCATCGGCTAGAGTCCATCCGGCCAGGTTCACGTCTGAAGAGCCTTTGTTGGTGATCTCTACCCACTCATCATCCAGGTTCTCCTTTTCCGGGCTGGTGGCCACGAAGTTGGCGGAGGTTATGGCGATCTGGAGATCTGTCGTGCTGGCGTTCTCCTCTTCGGCAAGGGCTGTGCCGAGGAATGTGATGGCAAGAAAGATGCCAAAAATCCCTGCAAGTAGTTGTTTTTTCATTTTTTATTCTCCTTAATGTCAATTCC
>MTKX01016934.1_pt1 | contig 15245 bp, 15 predicted proteins | sample 1042771 | NCBI WGS metagenome assembly MTKX01 (sample SAMN06212183, study PRJNA360534) | anaerobic digester metagenome | biome: Wastewater treatment plant; material: sludge; isolation source: anaerobic digester fed with sludge from wastewater treatment plant | place: Denmark: WWTP Randers ... | reverse complement strand
AATGAAGGCGATGTCATGAAAGCTGTGCTTGCAACCATTGCCATTCCAGGCGTTTTCCCAACCATGGGAGAAGATGTTCTCGTGGATGGCGGTGTTTTGGATCCAATTCCGGTCGAACCAGCGCGAGCACTGAATCCCTCTTTGCCTGTTGTCGCTGTTGTGCTCCATACGAAACCGGCCGATTTTTCTCCCTTACAGTCGAGTGCAGTCGTGATTGACCAGATTCCCGAGGCGATCGTTGACCGGCTGACAAGAACGCGGCTTGGCGAGTCCCTGAGGAATATGAACGTTGGGGTAGAGCTTGGATCGGACCGTCTGACGGAGCTGAACCTTGAGATTTCCAAACCGGATGTGATCGTCAGACCAATTGTGGGGCATTACGGGACACTGCAAAAAGTCGATCCGACTAAACTTTTCGATGAAGGCTATCGGGCTATGGAAGAGCAGCTGCCCGCCCTGGCTGACGCGCTTTCGTTTGTGAAAAGGATCAGGCGAATCTCAAAATACACAACAGCAAAAACGGAATAGGGGTTTATCCTCGCCGCAGGATGGTGATCAGTGAGAGAAACAACCCAAGACCTGCTAGTGTGATGATCACGTACCCAATCGGGATGCCCCCGGTGGCGGTAGCGCCAGTTTCAGCCTGAAATGTGGGTATTAGCAGAGCTGGCGGTTCAGTAAAGGTGGGCAAACGCGAAGGCTGAGCAGTGATGATAAATTGCGCTGCCAGTGTCGGATCGATGGTTTTTGTGATGGATGGGGTTTCAGTTGGTGGCGCCTGCAGCATCGGCAAAGTGCCTCCAAAGACTTCCACGCGATCCAAAACCACCCAACCCCTGTCGCCTGGTGCTCCGGCATACTCGATCTGGACATAACTGCCATAGTAGCCAAAAGCTTTGGCTTCCTGCCCCACCTGGAACACACCCACCTGGGATGAGGTCGGGCTGGGTCCGCTGCGCACATTCAATGGAATCTCTGGTTGTCCGATTGCCCGTACCCACAGACCCCTGGGCGTGCCGGTGACAGTAGCCATCTCGAGTGTTGGGAACTGACCTGCAACCGGAGTTGTGATCCCGGGCATCATGATCAACAAGGTAACCAGGATGATACCTAACGCCATGGCGATTTTTGTTGTCTTTTGTCTTGTATTAGCAGCCATTCTTGTTGCCTCAACCTTTTCCCGATTATAATCTAAAGCTGAACGCATTATCGATTGAGAGACGACATGACCACACGCATATACCATGGAGATATTCATCCTGAGGACATAGCCCGGAATCTGATTGCTTATTACAACCGCGGTAACTACCAGGTTCAGCGTTATGGCTCCGGGGACAAACTCGCAGTACAAATCGCGACCCGGCAGAACCGACGATCAGGCGGGCAAACAGCTCTGACGGCCAACATTGCCAAAGTTGAGGATGGTGTCAGCGTAACCTTGAGCAATCAGATGTGGTTTGGTCTGGCAGCCAGCCTGGGTCTGACAGCAATCAGTGCGTTAAGGAACCCGCTGACATTGATCAATCGCATCGATGATATCGCGCAGGACGTTGAATCTCTACAGATGGAAGAGGACACCTGGGAAGTCATCAATCAAACTGCACGTCAGCACGGAACCGGGAAACGCCTCTCAGAACGGCTTAGCCGCACCGTGTGCCCTTACTGCCTCACTGCCAATCCTATCGCTTCCGCGCGCTGCCTGGCATGTGGAGCGCCCCTCGGTGAGGTTCAGCCTGTAACCTGCATGCAGTGTGGATTTGTGGTCAACAAGCAAGAAAAAATCTGTCCGAACTGCAAACGACCTCTTATTTAAGCGTCGTTAGATAAACATATTTATTTATTTATTTATTAATTTATTCAATCCGGGCAGCACCCGGAGAGGTGAGTTTATGATCAAAATCATTGCCGATACGACATGTGGTTTGCCACTTGACATTCTTAAACAGGCTGGAATTGAAACACTGCCGCAATTCATCACTTTTGGCACCGAAACATTCCGTGATGACACGGAAATGAACACGGAGAGTTTCCTTGAAAAGCTGCGCGCTTCCAAGACCCTCCCGGGAACTGCTGCGCCTCCTCCAGCACTCTATACACCGATTTATGAGCAGATCCTGGCTGCTGGTGACACGGCGCTGGTGATCACGCCCTCTGCCAAAGTCAGCGGCACATTTCGAAGCGCAACCGTTGGAGCAGGCGAGTTTCAGACTGACCGAATTCACATTATTGACAGCAACACAGTTGCCGGCGGCTTGGGTTCTCTGGTGCTAGCGGCAAAAAAATGGGCGGATGCTGGTTTGACAATTGAGGAAATTAAAGAAAATCTTGAAGACATGTCTTCCCGTGAGCGCTTGTTCTTCCTGGTTCCAACTCTGGAATACTTGCACAAAGGTGGAAGAATCGGAGGGGCTTCCAAGCTCTTTGGTACATTGCTTCAGATCGTTCCGATCCTGACAGTTAAAGAAGGTCAGGTGGAACCTTTTGATAAAGTCCGTACAGTAAAACAGGCCGTACGCACAATTGTTGATTTAACCGCTGAGTATTGCAAAAATAATCCCGAAGCGCATCTCACAGTTAGCCAGTGCGACTCTGAACCTCTGTTGACCCAGGTTACCCAGGAGCTTACCGCTGCCACGGGCATCCAGAATATTCCCAAGTACACCGTTCCGCCGGCGATTGTCGTGCATGCTGGACCGGGTTTGATCGAAACCAGCTGTTTTATTGCCCGATCCTAGACTTTCGGAAAGCCAACTAAGGTCAGAAATCTAATGGAAGGCGAAACACCCGCACTGGAATTGTCATCAACTCGTGATTGGGTCCTTTTTACGGATGAAAGCCTGGTGGTGATCAACAAGCCAGCAGGATTGCGTTCAGTGCCAGACGGTTACGATCCTTCCCTGCCTCACATACGTTCGGTTCTTGAGCCATTTTTAGGTAAGCTCTGGATGGTGCACCGGCTGGATAAAGAAACTAGTGGTCTGATGGTCCTGGCGAGGGATGCGGAAGCTCACCGCGAGCTCAACCGCCAATTTCGGGAGCATGAACCCATCAAACACTACCTGGCACAGGTTGCTCCCCAGCCGTTATGGAACGAAATAATTGTCGAAGCGCCATTGAAGGTCAATGCGGACCGTGCCCACCGCACACGGGTTGATTTTGAAAAAGGCAAACCCGCCCGGACAGATTTCTTGGTTCGCCGGCGAGAAGAAAACTGGGCTGAACTCGACTGCACACTCCATACTGGAATCACGCACCAAATTCGTGCTCACCTTTACCACCTGGGTCTGGGTATTCTTGGGGATCCCCTTTACCAGCCCCCGCAGTTCAAAGCCGCCTCAAAACCGGAAGTAAACCGCATGATGCTTCATGCTTCAGAGCTTACCTTTACGCACCCCAAAACCGGAGCTGTTTTGCACTTTACTGCCTAAGGATCAAGCCCACAAAGAAGGATGTTTTTGTCGGATAGACGTAAACCCGTGCAGACCGATGATCACATGGTCGAGCACACGGATATCCAGTAGTTTCCCAGCCTCGATGATCGCGCGTGTCATGTTGACGTCCTCCGGGCTTTCGGTTGGATCCCCCGAGGGATGATTGTGCGCCAGCATGACAGCGTTGGCATTCTTGCTGACCACCAACTTAAAGACCTCACTCACCCGCACAGTCGTAGCATCCTGTGAACCCTTGTACAGCTGCTGGCTCCCCGTTACGGCGTTGCGGGCGTTCAGCCAGACCACCCAAAACTCCTCCTGATCGCTCCCTCTTAAGTCATGCCCGAGCATCTCCACCAAATCCTGCGGAGTTTTGATAACCCACTTTTCTCCCCGTTCCTCTGAGCTCAGGCGGTAACCCACTTCGACCGCAGCCTTGATGCGGGCTGCCTTGGCTTCCCCCACACCCTTGATTTCCAACAGTCGTGAAACGTCTTCCCGATGTATCCCGCTGAAGCCGCCCAGATCCTGGAGGATCTGCTGAGCCAGGTCAATTGCGCTGGTGCCTGCACGACCGCTTCCCAGCAAAACCGCCAGCAGCTCAGCATCGCTCAGAGCCCGCACCCCCTTCTGCAATAAACGCTCTCGAGGGCGTTCGTCTTCAGGCAGATCATCGATCAGAAGGGTTGGACGGTCATCAGACATGCCACAATTTTACCCGTTTCCGCATGTTCTAATCGCCTCAATTAAGGAATCCAATCATGCTCACTGCCAGATTTCCCGCGCGTTATGATCACCTGAGAGCCATCTCCGCGTTTGTCATGGACGCGATCAAAGACATCCCCTTCGATAGCCGTCAGCGCTACGCCATCGACCTGGCGGTCGATGAAGCCTGCTCGAACGTGATCGATCATGCTTATGCAGGCGATGACCAGGGTGAGATCCGGATAATCCTTGATTTTCTAGAAATCGGTTTGAAAATCACCATCCAGGATGACGGCGCGCCTTTCGACCCGGATTGTGTGGTGGAGCCGGATCTGACCAGCCCGCTTGAAACGCGCTGTGAACGCGGCTTGGGTGTTTACTTGATCCACGAAGTGATGGATGAAGCTTCCTGGGACTTCTCCACTCCAGGTGTCAATCAACTTACGCTGCTCAAGCATTTCACCCCCAGCCAAAAAACCGAGAAAAATGTCAGACCCTAAGAATTCCCAGGCTCAGCCACCGCGACCCGACTATCTGCAGGTGATTGCTGAGGTCTCGCAAACCATCAACAGCATCCTTGACCTCGACCAACTGCTGACGCGGGTCTCGGAGTTGATCCGAACCAAGTTCAACATCCCCTACGTGCATATTTTTCTGAAGCAATATGTGCCCCACACCCTGGAATTCCGGGCTGGCAGCGGCGACCGCGCCAAAACTTACCAGGATTACCAGATCGCGTTCAACCTCGATGCAACGCAGGGTCTGATCACGCTCACCGCCCGCACTGGCAAAGTGCAGTTGGTAAATGATGTTTCCACGGATCCCCGACCTCTGCCGAACCCGATCACGGGGGTCAAGGAAGGCTCTGAATTAGCCTTGCCGCTAATTTTTGGGGGCAGGATCCTGGGGGTTCTGGATCTCCAAAGTGAGCAGGTCAATGCCTTTTCTGAAGAAGACATTGCAGTTTTTGAGACATTAAGTGCGAATGTAGCCGTGGCAGTGCGTAACGCCAGCTTGTATCGCTCCGAAATCTGGCGCACCAAGAACTCAGAAAAATTCCGTGAGACGGCTGAATTGCTCTCCCAATCGATCCCTTTGCAGGATTTTTTTAGCGCAAGCCTGGAAAACATCCTGGAATTACTACCCGGAGAAGCCGGAAGTATCTGGTTGCTCCCCCCACAGGATTTTAGCGCAGAAGCACCCGCTGCAAAACATCTTTTCCTGACTGCAATGAAGACGCCCGAAAGAGATTCGGTTCCCGATTTTCAGATGGAAATTGAGCCTGGCGAGGCCTGGTTCCACCCTGGGGATGAGCCAGAATATACCATCATTAGACAACCTGGCAACCTTGGAGACCCCATTCAACAAGCACTAAATCTTCCAACGAACTTTTCCGGCATCGCCACAGTCATCACCATCTCCGGGCAAGTCGTTGGGGTGCTGGTCTTGCATGAAGGCACACCCGGGCGTTACGGACCCGAGTCCGAAGGAATCTGCGCGACTTTCGCTGGCTATCTTGGCAGCGCCATTGAAAAAGATCGCCTGGACCAGGAAACCCAGTCTCAAACCTACTACACGTCTGTGATGCTCCAGGTGGCAATGGCCACCCGCAACCTTTCAGACGCATCCAGCTTGTTGAGAACTTCAGGTGAGTTCATCCTGTCCTTGGNNGAGACGCGTCCAGCCTGTTGAGAACTTCAGGTGAGTTCATCCTGTCTCTGATCGGTGGCGCATCCGTCGCCTTGATCCTGAAAGATGCGGAGACCAACGCGTTTCAACTCCAGGCTGCGTTGGGGGAAGGTACGGCAACCTGCAATCTTGATGAACCCTGCACAGTCGCCAATTCGCCGCTGCTCGAGCAAACCCTCCAAGCAGGCAAGCCGGCTGCTATGCCAGCCGCGGGTTGCTCCCCGGATATCGCCAGAAACCTGCTGCTCTCTCCACAAGATACCATCCTGCTATTCCCTCTTATCGCACACGAACGTCAGATCGGGCTGCTGATGCATACCAGTAAAGAAGCCTACATCCCCCTCCCTCCAGAATTGATCCTTGGCACTCAGCGCTTCGCCTTGCTTGAAGGCATCGCGCAGCAGACAGCCGTCAGCTTACAGAACATCGAACTGATCCAGGCCAAACAAGCGGAAACGGTGATCTCGAACGTTCTGCTCCAGATTACCAACCTCTTTGTTGCATCCAAGAACCTGCAGCAAACCCTCGGTGAGATCATTCGGGTCCTTCTTGAGACAACTAACTCAGAGGAAGTTGCAATTATCCGATTTGACCCGGAAGACGATCGCGCGGCTCTGCGGTACCTTGCAACAAAGCAGGGCAGTTACACCTACGACTTCGAGAATCAAGTCCCCCTCAGCCAATTGAAAACTGCCCTGGCAGGGCTCGATCAGGCTGGTCATTTGATCCTCCCTGGTAATTTGTTGGCACGATCCGGCTATGCGGATTGTATGAGTGATCTCGACAGAACGAATTTGAGCAGCATGTGCTTTCCCTTAATCGTTCCGGGAGAAGTTCATGGGCTGCTGGTTTCTGTTGAATTGGATCGTCCGGGTCGCGGCCAGCGCGTAGACCTGCTTAAGGAAGCCTCAATGCAGATTGCATCCGGCATTCAGAACTACATCATGCAAACCATTCAACATAATCAAACCCTGATCGACCGCGAGTTACAGCTGGCAAGGCAAATACAAAAGACATTTCTACCAGAAAATTTACCCAGACTGCCCGGTTACGACCTGGCCGCCGAGTGGCAAACCGCCAGACAAGTGGGAGGGGACTTTTACGATGTATTCGAGCTCTCCCCCGGGAAGTTTGGGCTCACCATCGCGGATGTCTCGGACAAAGGCTTGCCGGCTTCGCTGTATATGACTGTCAGCCGTACCCTCATCCGCGCCAGGGCGCTCGAATTGGAGTCGCCAGCCCGTACGCTTGAAAAGGTCAATCATATCTTGCAGCTCGACTCGAGCGAAGGATTCTTTGTGACCGTCTTTTACGCCATCTTGGAACTTGAAACCGGAAAAGTGACCTATTGTCTGGCAGGGCATAACCCTCCCTGGTGGCTGCGTCCAGAGCAAGGCGAGCTCCAAATGCTCAGTAAGGGCGGCATCGCCCTGGGCATGATGGATCCCATCAGTCTCAAGGATCAGGAATTGGTGCTCGAGCCAGGTGACGGGTTGGTGTTATACACCGATGGCATCACGGAAACCTTCTCACCTGAAGGGGAAGCCTTTGGAGATGCTCGCTTCAAGGTACGGCTTGGTTCGCTACTGGGTGAAACAGCCAGGAGGATTGTCGAAGGCATTGGCGTTACCGTGGATAACTTCCGAGCCGACAGGGCTCTGGATGACGATTACACGCTCTTAGTGATCCGCCGGGAATAATTATCCTGTTCTCGTAAGGCACCCCACCTCTGATAGAGCATATCCAAGAATCCAGTTATGGGCAGACCCCTCTACCTGACCATTCGGTCAAAGGAAAAAGGTAACCACGGATCTGCATAGGGTGGTTCCCAGGGGGTATCAGTACGCATCCTGATTCCGGGGTAAGGGCAACCCCCTGTGGTTGCATGTTATTTGCTTGGTCCAAATGGCAGGCACGGAGACTTGCCACAACCAGGTGTGATCCAATGGTTGTCTTCCGTAGGGGCAACCCCCCTGTACTGCTCCCCAAAAGTTGGACAATAAATCCAACCTGAGGAGGTGCAGTAATTATGGTCAAGTTTAGTAATGAAGAGAAGTTGCACGCAGTTCAGTTAGTTGAGACAGGGGAGGCAATCTCGGTTGTATCCAGGCAAACAGGCATTAGCCATTCAGTTATCAGAAGAACCTTAGAACAGTGTCGAAGGCATGGTCCAGAGAGCCTAAGGCAACATAACACTGAACGGAGTGCAGAAGAAAAGTATGCCATCCTGCAATACATGGGTGAAAACAGATTGAACTATACAGAAACAAGTTTACAATTTGGAATTAAAGGATCGGACACCATTCGTTACTGGGATCAAAGGTACAAGAGGCATGGTATGGCTGGATTGGAAAAAAAGAACCGAGGCAGGCCAAAGAAGTGGCGACCACCGGATGAGACCATGACACGGGAAGAGCAGTTGGAAGCCGAGAACCTGTATCTGCGGGCTGAGGTTGCCTACCTAAAAAAATTGAACGCCTTGGTTGCGGAACGGGAAAAGCAAGAAGAGCAGATCAAGCAGCAGTTATCTCGCAACTAAGGCCAGATTACCCACTTGACTTGCTTCTGAAACTGGCTGAACTTCCCAGAAGCAGTTATTACTATGCTGTTGAACAGCTCCAAGCAGCTCAGACCTATGGTGATGAACGGGCAGCCATTCGTTTGATCTGCGAGGAACATAAAGGTCGATATGGTTATCGAAGGGTAACCCTGGCACTCCGTGAGAAAGGCTTCAAAACCAATCACAAACTGGTAATGAAGTTGATGAAGGCAGAGGGATTGACCTGTAAGTTGAGAAGGAAACGTTATCGTCCTAATCAAGGACATGAGGGAAGAATAGCACCCAATCTGCTCGACCAGGACTTCACCACTGAGCAACCCAACCAAAAATGGGCTACTGATGTGACCGAATTCAACTTGTCAGGCAAGCGGCTCTATCTGTCTCCGATACTGGATCTGTTCAATGGAGAAGTGATCAGTTATAACGTCTCGAGATCAGCTTCGTTTGAGCTTGTCATGACCATGCTAAAGGAAGCTTTTCAGACTTTACCTGATGGGTCTGGTTTGATTTTGCATTCTGATCAGGGTTGGCAATACCAGATGAAAACCTACCAGCGGTTGTTGGCAGAAAAAGGTGTCCGGCAGAGCATGTCCAGAAGAGGAAACTGTTACGATAACGCGGTTATTGAAAACTTCTTTGGCATGCTAAAAAGCGAATTCTTCAAGCGTCAAAAGTTTGCTTCCATTGAAGACTTCCAGAAAAAGCTGATCGATTACCTCGATTACTGGAATAATGACAGAATCAAGGCTAAACTAAATGGACTGAGCCCTGTAGCATATCGAGCTCAGTTAGCAATCTCTACCTAATTTTCGTCCAATAAATGGGGTGCAGTACACCGTGGTTGCCCTGTGGGTATCTGGTCTGACTGGCAGGCACAGGGGCCTGCCACTACCAAGAGAACCTTTGATCAAAGCTGGCTCCCAGCGGTAACCTCAAGATCCTCGCGCGGTCAGGACACCGGCGAGAACAGGTCCATACCACCATTTCATAGCAAAAGTATAAAGAATTTCCCTTTAAAATACAATTAATAAATTAGTCTAAAATTGTCTTTATCGCCCCTACCCCAATATAAAAATGTTCGGTTCCTGCAATCCGGCCATATTCATCCACCCCAGCCCAGTTATACTCACTCATTACAAACTTTTTAACCTCATCGGGTAATGTATAAGGCTCTGAAGTTTTGATACCTGTTGAATAAAGTATTCTTCTACCCTCATAGATATTCTTAATTTCCTCAAGACCTGCGCCAGTGATATATCCATCATTTTGTGATTCATATAAAATAAAGGCAAAGGTACCCGCATGTCGCATAGAGTCATCCGAAGCAAATGTAAATACCGGCACTAAATATATTTTGTTGTCATGCTTAAAATAAAAAGCCGGATAATCGGATAATAACGCATGTTCTCTCGACCAAGCATCATAATCAAATCTATATTCGTCATCCATCCAAGCGCCACCAAACACATTTGGCGTTAACTCTTTTTGCTCTCCCAAAGCCGGAATCAAGGTCTCCTCCCACCACTTCATGGCGACTTCGGTCTCTCCAAAAAAATCTGGTGCTTCCTGATATTTTTCTGGATTAGCTACCACATCTTCATAGCTTGGGGGCATGGTATAAAATTTTTCCAAATCAATTGGATAGCTTTTGATAATTTCGGTGGCCGTTGGTGTCGGTTCGGGAGTCGGAGTGATGGTTGGTATTTCCGTGGCTGTTGCAGTCGCTGTCGGCTCGGGGGTCAGGGTGAGGGTTGGCAGCTCTGTCGCGATTGCCGTCGGTAGAGGGGTTTGGAGAACCGTTCCGCACGAGCTCAGGAGGCTGGCAAGCAGGACGAGAAGGAGTAGTCGTGCGCCAATGGATATTGTGGAATTCTGTTTGGATTGGGTGCGTTTTTTCATGATCCCTCCCGCTGGTGAATATGTTCATTTTACACCTGCCCGACCCATCCGTGAGCAGCAATGGGCGGGTTGGTGGATGTTGAGGATTTGGTAGTAAAGGGCGGTCAAGGATTTGTGTATTTGGTAGTGGCAGGCCCCCGTGCCTGCCCAAGATGAGACCCTCGTTGAGGCGACGCAGTGCATAGCCTCCCCTTGCGGGATGCCATGCCTGCCCAAGATGTGGCCGTCGTAGTGGCGACGCAGTGCGCAGCCTCCCCTTGCGGGATGCGTCGCCTCTACCGAGGATATCCAAAGGTCCTGCGACGCATGAAACATGTAAAATAATTGTGTGAAACGTACCCCTTCAAATCCACAACGCCGCAACCTTCGTGTACCTGAATTTGATTATTCACAACCCGGTGCCTATTTTGTGACCATCCTCACCCAGGGACGGAAACGATTATTTGGTCATATTCTTGATGGAGAAATGGAATTGAACGATATTGGGAAGATGGTGGAAGAGGTCTGGATTGCCATACCAAAACACTTTCCAAATGTTGAATTAGGCGAGTTTGTGATTATGCCAGACCATATCCATGGAATCATTTCCATCACCGTAGANNATTCTACCCAGGATATCCAAAGGCCCTCTGCCCGGCTCGATTGGTGCAATCATTGGTTCATTTAAATCCGCAGCATCAAAGAAATTTCGTGAAATTCCCAACAACGCTGAAAAACATCTCTGGCAGCGGAACTATTATGAACGTTTTATCAGGAATGAACGGGATTACCAGGCAGTCTACGATTACATCCTAACAAACCCGTTGAATTGGGAAAAAGATGAAGAATTTCCTCTCTCATGGGGATAATTTTATTTCCCTTAACCAATCGCGCAGTCACCGGCTGAATTATTGGCAGATCATGACTGGAATGGTCACCTGGGTAAGGATCTCGTCAATCGATTGGCTGAAAACCCGATCAAGAATCGATGAATTTTCATAACCGCCCAAGATCAACGTGGATACCGATAAGCTTTCTGCCAGCCTAACCACATCCGCGGTAAAGCCTTCCGAACTACTCTGGTGATAAGCTGCCTTCACGCCCAATCGTTCCAGGTAAGTCTGAACATAGTAACGATTTACTTCATCGTTATCCAAGCCTTTTGTCACCAATAACACATGCAGCTGGCAGCCATAGCGGGCGGCATAGTATGCTGCAATTAACAGGGCTTCTTTGCTGCGTTGACCTCCGTCAAACGGCAGGAGGATGGAACTCACCGCAAGAGCACTCTCTTTGACAAACAAGACAGGGCGGCGGCTTTGTTGAAGTATGGTGATAATCCCGTGTGAAATTCGTTCGAGTAAGCTCGTCGCGGGCGGATGACTGAGCTTAAGCACTAACAAATCAGAAAGCAAGCTGAATTCGAGTAACGCGCTGGCAGGTTCACCCTGGCGCAGGAAGAACTTACCGCTCATGCCAGCCCTAGAGAGCCGCTCATCGAAACGCTGTTGGAAGACATCGATTTCCCCGTCAGGCTTCTGCGCGCCTGGGTTTTCCACATGCACCCCTCGAATCGCGCCGCCAGGGCAGCGGTTGACAAAAATTGCCTGTTCAAGGGCGACCCAATCGTGATCATCGTCGCTCAAAGCAACGGTAACATGTTGAAAAAGACAATCATTGTAAGGATTCTGAGGCTGTCCTTCATCCCTCAGCAAGATCTGCATGATTTGCTCCTCAGCAGGAGACCAACCAACTTCGGCTTTTATACCTTCCTGGTCAGCGGCATAATCGAGAACGTTTTCAGGTTTCAGGGCAATGCCCAGGTCCTGCTGGAGGGTCTGCTGTTGATCGAGCAGCCAGAGGTAAAGATCAGTCAGGGTCAGGTCCCGAAAGGCATGATGCAGACCAGAACTTTCAATGCTGGCAACAACCGGAAAATATATCGTCTCGTACCAATGGATTGCAGCCTCTTCGAAACTGACCGGGCGTTCTTTTTCGATGCCCATGTAATATTGATGAACGGTGATGTGCTCTTTGAGCAGAGGATAATTCTCAACCAACTTCAAGCTGAAATCCACACCCGGTAAAATTTGGTCAATCCTGGTGTCCTCGAGGAAGTTGACGTAAGCTGTCTTCAGGATCAGCTCATCAGAGGTGAGCGTGCTGGAAATTGGCACCTTGGTTTGAGTTTCTGTGACATAGGCTTCAATCGTTTCCATCCCCATTTCTTTGGCAATGGACACACGATGGTTACCATCAATCACAAAATACGCATCACCAATCTGGTAAAGCGAAACAGGCGGTACACCTTGGGCAAGTGGACTGGTCATGGCAGTTTTTACCTTCGCCCACCGGTCCATATCGTCATCCCGCAGCGGCAGAAAGTTTCGGTCGAAGTCCTGGATCCGGCTGACACTCCCGATAATATCCTTTAAAGGAACCTGCCGGACGCCACGATCTGTCTGGCTGACGGCACGTAGTTTCGTGGAGATCTCGTCATAAGGCAGCAGGTCGAGAGAGCGCCCCTTTATGCCTGCCCAAAAGCGCTGCATGGCAGCTTTAGACCTGGCACGGCGAAAGTCATCGAGAGCCTGCCTATAAGTATTTGCATCTTCCATGGCTTGATTTTAATCCAAATCAAGGACCAGGCACCAACATTGTTGGACAATTGCAAACAACGACACCTCACCCCCCCCTGCTCATAATTGATTCCTTTCCATGCTATAATTTTTCCCGGAGAAACGAGTTTTTGCTGCCCTATGACCCAACCGACGACGCCTGATCCCATCGACTATCTGCTCATTGGGCACGTTACTGCTGATTTACAAGCGGATCAGAGCATCAGCCTGGGGGGCACTGCAAGTTTTTCCGGTCTGACGGCTGCCCGCTTGGGGCACAACGTGGGTCTGGTGACCAGTTGCGCCAGTGATATGGCGCTCGACCCTCTGGCTGGCATCCAAACATGGGTCGTTCCCGCAGAAAAGTCTACCGTCTTCCTCAATCAGGGTTTTGGGAGTTCCCGTGTGCAGCATCTCTACTCATCAGCTACGCGCATTACTGCTGAGCACATACCCCTCGCCTGGACGGATTGTCCGATTGTTCATCTCGGACCAATAGCTGCGGAAATTGACCCGGACATTGTAAGGCTGTTCCCCAACGCTCTGATTTGCCTGACGCCCCAGGGATGGTACCGGCAGGCCGACGAAGAAGGCCTGGTTCAACATGTGGATTGGCCAGACGAAATGACCCTTCTGCCACAATCCCACGCTGTCGTCCTCTCGCTGGAGGACCTGCGGGGAGAAGAGCGAAGGGTACAGGAACTTGCAAAAATCTGTCCGCTGTTGGTGGTTACTGAAAATCGTGAAGGAGCACGCGTGTTCTTAGATGGTGAAGCACGATTCTTCCCCGCCTCACCCGTTGAGTTGGTAGAGGATACTGGCGCGGGAGATATTTTTGCGGCGTGCTTCTTTCACCGTTTTCACATCACCCGGGATCCATGGGAAGCAGCTCGTTTTGCTGTTCAGCTCTCAGCCTGCTCAGTGACTCGCAAGCGCCTGGAAAGCATCCCCACCCTGGTCGAAATCGAACAAGCAAAAATTCAGGTACTGGCATAGGTAAGGTATGGGAAAAGTCTACACAGTGGTCAATCAAAAAGGCGGAGTGGGCAAAACCACCACCAGCATCAATCTTGGGGCATACCTGGGGCAATTTGGGCAGAAAGTGCTGCTGATCGACCTTGACCCACAGGCAAACGCCACCAGCTGCCTTGGGATTGACCGGCATCAAGTGGAAAATGGAACCTATGAGGTCTTGATTGGCGCAAAAAACGCTGTTGAATGCCTCTTACACAACGCACGCTTCAAAATATCACTGATGCCTTCTTCACCCAACCTGTCAGGCGCAGAAATTGAGATGATTGAACTTTCGGATCGCGAAAAACGCTTAAAAACGATTGTTCAGTCGCTTACAAATCGGTATGATTACATCCTGATTGACTGTCCCCCCTCGCTCGGATTATTGACCCTGAATGGTATGATCGCCGCCCAGGATGGTGTGATCATCCCGGTGCAGTGTGAGTACCTGGCGCTTGAAGGTCTCGGACAGCTTACCCAGACGCTTTCCCGCATCCGGCATGGTCTGTTTCCCGAACTTTCCATTCGTGGAGTGTTACTGACAATGTTCGACGGCCGCACCAATCTGAGCGCGGACGTGATGAGTGAAGTGCAAAAGTTTTTCGAGGACAAGGTTTTTTCGACTTTCATTCCCCGCAGCATCAGGCTGGCAGAAGCTCCCTCTTTCGGCATGCCCATTTCGGTTTATGCCCCGGACTCCAGCGGCGCGAGAGCTTACCGCTCTTTGGCAATGGAATTAATGACAACAGATGGGGTGAAGTTTGACCCAGGACAGGAGTAAGATGGCACAGCGCAGCGGACTTGGTAAAGGACTTGAATCGTTAATTCCAACCTGGCAAGGCAGCAATGCTGCTCCAGGTGCAACCGAACAGGTGCGCTTGTTGCCTATTTCGAGCATCAGCCCCAATCCTCAACAACGNNAGATCATCCAGCCCTTGATCGTGATTGCTGCTGATGTCGTGGACCACTACACCTTGATCGCGGGTGAGCGCCGGCTTCGTGCTGCAAAACTGGCTGGGCTGAAGGACGTACCCGCGATTGTTCGCACCGCCTCGCAGCAGGAACAACTCGAATTCGCCATTATCGAAAACGTACAGCGGGAGGACCTGAACCCGATTGAGCGTGCCAGGGCGTACCAGAACCTGGCAGATCAGTTTTCTCTGACCCACGAAGACATTGCTCACCGGGTGGGAAAAAGCCGCGTCACAGTCACCAACACACTCCGCCTGCTCAACCTACCCGCCATCGTGCAGCAAACCCTGCAAAGCGGCGAGATCTCTGAAGGGCATGCGCGCAGCCTTCTGGCGCTTCCAAGTGCCCGCGCCACGGAAGCCGCCCTGGATAGCATCC
>MTKX01008490.1_pt1 | contig 15256 bp, 12 predicted proteins | sample 1042771 | NCBI WGS metagenome assembly MTKX01 (sample SAMN06212183, study PRJNA360534) | anaerobic digester metagenome | biome: Wastewater treatment plant; material: sludge; isolation source: anaerobic digester fed with sludge from wastewater treatment plant | place: Denmark: WWTP Randers ... | reverse complement strand
TGTTCCCGATTTTGCTGTACCCCTATTCCCATTTTCACTGTATTTTTGGTTCCTGGTAACAAATGGTTTTGGATTGTTAAAGTCTATTTGCAATTTAAAAGACAACAACTACAAACCAGAAGACAATAAAAAATATAAATACATTGAATTAGCTGATATTGGCAAAACTGGCGATATTATAGGTTGCACTTTAGCAAAAGGAATCGAATTACCAACTAGAGCAAGACGTATTGTAAAAACAGATGATGTGGTTATTTCTTCAATCGAAGGTTCATTAGAAAGCTGTGCTTTAATATCGAAAGAATACAATAATGCATTGTGTTCCACTGGCTTTTATGTAATTAATTCAAAACTGATAAACTCTGAGACATTGTTAGTATTGTTTAAATCAGAACCAATGCAGAATATTTTAAAACAAAATTGCACTGGTACGATCTTAACTGCAATAAATAAGACTGAATTTCAAAATATTCCTGTTCCATTGATTCAAAGTGATTTACAAAAACAGGTAAAGGAAAAAATTTCCGAGAGTTTTGAACTCAAAAAACAATCGGAACTGCTTCTAAAAACAGCAAAAAGAGCGGTAGAGATAGCAATTGAGGAAAACGAAGAAAAAGCTATCTCAATTTTTATTTAAAAAAGAGATTTTGTTTATTTACAATGAAATATTAAACTATTATGTCCTACATTAATTCTGATTTCTGTATTACTATAGATTTTGACAAAAAATCTGAAAATCCTTCTCGAGTTTTTCAAACAATGTCAGAACTTATCATCGCCTTTCAGAAGTTTGATTCTGATTTAATTTGTGGGATAAACACACAATTAGAACCAACTATTTTATTGGAAGACGTAGAAGCTGGTTCATTAAAAACTTGGTTATCAACTCAGATTAAAGGAATCCCAGACGAAGTCCTAAAAGAGGGTGATTGGAAGAAAATATTAGGTCATTATTTGGTGAAAGCGAAATATATTTTAATAAATAGGCTTGATAATCGAGTTGATATATCTGATGCAAAAACAATAGAAGAAATTCAAAACGAGCTATCTGAAGAAGCTAAACGTACAGACATTAAATTAATGCCATATTATGAACCTCTACCTATACCTAAATTAATACGTAATATTGAAAATATGAATAATGCCTTATCTTATTTAAATGTATATGATAAAGCATATTTTGAAACAAAGGGTCAGGACAGAGCTTCATTTAATCTTTCCTTGAACTTCAGCCCAGAAACGATTGAAGATCTTCTCACAAAAGAAGCGATTTCTAATGAATCTATCGCAATTCTTAAGATAAAAAAACCTGATTATCTCGGTTCGTCTATGTGGGAGTTTAAACACAACGGGAAGCAAATTACAGCTAAAATATTACATGATGAATGGTTATTACGTTTTCAAAGACGTAGAATTGATATAAGACCAGGTGACTCAATAAGAGCACGTTTAAATACTGTGGTGAAATATGGGCATGATAATAATGTGATCGGTATCTCATACGAAGTTATTGAAATAAAAGAAATTTTACCATTAACGACTGCTATATCTAATCAATTATTCAACGATGATCAAGACAGCGCAATATAGGTATAGATTATAGGGTTTTTGTTTATTCCAAAATGATCTTTAAGTACTGCCCAGATTAGTGTGAACGACAATTGAACTTTCAAATTTGTGATTAATAAAAAAGCACATAATCATTGATTCCAGTCCTTTTTGCAATCCCCTGTCGCACAACTAATTGATATACAGATATAGCTTCGAATCCCAACCGACTCAATGTTATAAGAAACCAGATTTAAATATGGGTTAACGTCCATGATGCGAAACTCTACGCCATAGTTACTTAAATCTAATTTCGAGCAATAGCCAAAGCTGTTTATTCATGAATACTGTTTTCACCAGGTAGGAAATTTCCAGGTATATCTTACTTTAATACCCACCCGTTTTTGTCCTAAAAATTATCCGAAATTTCATTTTGGAGTGAATCTTTGTCCGAAAATGTTAAAAGCGAAAAAGTTTGTGTGTCAGTGAGTTATTTGGCCACATTTTTTTGTTTGGGTTGAGGGATTGGTTTAATTTTATTCCAACTCAAAACAATTCAAGCTATGGTCGAAGACACATTTTATGAAATTTATTTATTTGATTGGGCCGAAGAGCTCGTTGACAAGATCGCAACTTCTATTAGTGAGGTGATTTCAAAGGAAGGAGATAACAATCCGACAGCTGTGGCCAAGAGGGAGTATGAAAAACTTTCGCCTGAACAGCAGTTTTTGCTGGAATATCATGCTGCCGTTTATTGGGAAGAAAAAGAAAAGGAAGTATGCAAGGGATTAGCGATACGGAATATCGTTGATGTGTGGGATTCGCTGAATTTTGTGCCTTAGTACAGGATATCGGGTCTTCCATCATTACCTGAACTGAGTTTTAATTAACACTGTTAAACCGGCTTCTTTATAATCCAGTTTTTCCATTCTGTATAGGATATGGCTTGTAAAGAAGCCAAAATCCTTTTATTGTTTGGAGGAAGGAGGGTTATCTAGACTTGATGCCTGGCGCCTCTTGAATGTGATATTCAGGCTTTACAAGGTTATTGCGAATTGTCATGACCTGTGCAACCTGTATGTCGAGAAGAAAGTTCTCTTGCCGGAAAAGTGGCTGGAAAAGGACAGGGAGATTGCCGACTATCACCGGAAGCCTCAACGGTATGAATATGGAACGAATGTGGAAATCGGACTATCCTGCCGGACTTTTGAGAAGCTGCATGAATTCATCATTGAGCAGGATGATTTTGCCCTGGCGCTGGATTTTCTGCAACCGAAAATTCACCTGAATCACCTTATCAAGACCATGAAAAAGGTGGAAGAGCATTTGGAAATGGAGTTTTCCAGCCTCGGCTTTATTGTTTCATTGCATAATTTCCGTGAGGAGATCTATAAATGGGCTGCTGTATACTCTTCCAGGATCAATTCTTCCATTGAAAGGGAAATGGCAAAACGTCAAATCACGACGTACTCATTATTGTGTGACGAGCCAAACAGCGGCATTACCCTCCGGGAGGAAGCCGGTCAATATGCCGTGCCTGATAAAAACACTTTCAACCTTTCCGATTTCTTCATACATAATTACGATGCTCGGCATATTTCCGGAATATACCAATACCTCGATTTCCTCAACGCTGAAAAGGATGCTCGGTATGTATCAAAAATGGCATCCGTCATTGCCGTTGCCTGGGAAAGACATCTGTTGTGTGAAACGTACGGCAACACACTGCAGGCGATGTTTAATCACTTTGGAATTACGGACAAGAATGAAAACTATAAACCATCACGCCTCAGAAAGCCTAATTACAAAGGAAAACTCCCGTTGGCCAGAGTCCAGGCGTTGAAATTCTTTCAGTCGTTGGAGATACCGCCACCGGGAAAATGAGAGTTTAAAATGTTATCAACCGAGTGCTGGTTTTGTTAAAGCTGCTGTTGATGTTCTTTGGCTTATTGCCGCGGCTATTATACTGTCATATATTCTGTTCACAATTTTTATGCAGAAGTTATGTATACTCCGAAGATATGACATACTGCAGGCAACATTGACCTTGCAACATATAAATCTCCGCCGAACTTTTATTTTCTTCAAAAACAGTCGGTGAACAACATACAAGGTTTAGTCATGGAATATGACTTAGTATTTTATATAATGGAAACAAATGGCTTTTTATGGAAATATTTGCGATAATATGGAAATATTTTTGTGTATTATGGAAATTATATTATATTTTTGCAAAAATTTACGAATTATATCATGACTTCCGATTTTACTATAATACAATCCCTTTGTCGCTCTGCACTTTCATCATCTCGAGAAATGACAGAGCATCAAGTCGTGCGCCTTATCGATAACTACAAAAAGAATGGTCAAGACAAAGAAGCCAAGTCATTAGAAGGTATTCTCTTGAATGCCAAAAAAACTCAGCAGATAAATCCGATGAATTTCGTTGTCTCATCGTTAGAAGGAGAAACACTTACAAAGAATGTAACCGTTCCGGTTGACAAAGAGACATCTACGCCAATTTTGGAAGTCATACTACAAGATGATGTTGATAGTGAAATGCCTGTTTTTAACAGTACTATTCAACAAGCCGTGGATGCTATTGTTATCGAGTGGAGAAATTATGATAAGCTTATTCAACTGGATGCAAGCCCTTCCCGTTCGTGCTTAATATTTGGCGATCCGGGAACAGGTAAAACTATGTTAGCAAAATGGATTGCAAAGTCTGTTGGCCTCCCGGTTGTACTTGCCAAGTTAGATGGAATTATTTCCTCATTTTTGGGCACAAGTTCCAGAAATATTGCCAACCTTTTCCGGTTTGCCAATAAATACAAATGCATTCTTCTTCTGGATGAATTCGATGCTTTGGCCAAGCTTAGGGATGATCCCCAAGAAATAGGAGAGGTAAAGCGTATTGTCAATACTTTGATTCAGAATCTTGACATACGTTCCAAGATAGGATTTACAATAGGCATAACAAACCACGAAAAATTACTAGATCCTGCGGTATGGAGAAGATTTGATGTACAAATAGCATTGCCTCATCCTAATCTCGAAGTGAGAGAAAAGATGCTTAATAAATACATACAACCTCTTAAATATTCAGAATCTGAATTGAAGTTTATCAACTGGTGCATGAAGGACGCCACTGGTGCTGATATTAGGAAACTGAGCGACTGGATGAAAAGAAATTCTATTTTAGGAGGAAGTAATACGCACAGTATATTAGACCTAATGAGACAATTTTCAACTATGAACGTCGGTAGAATTTCGAGCGACATCTCGTCCCTTCTCAACGGCAGTTTAGCTGAATTATGCAGCAACTTAACTGAAGATGAAATATTAAATCTAAAGCAAAAAGATATAGCAGCAATGTTTCGCATTTCCCAATCGGCATTAAGCAAACTTATTTCTAAAAATTTTAGCTATGGCAGAAAATCAGATTCAGATAGTAATTAATCCCAGGGATTTTATAGGAGATAAAGATCCTATTTCCGGTTTTGGTCCCAATAAGGATTTCTTTAGTGGCGAAGATGATGCTTTCGTCGCTCATAAGTCGATGCTTGTTAATCAATTGGCTGCAGTCGGTGCAGCAAGTCGACAGAATCCATATTCGCTTATTACTTATGCAAAGGTGAAAATGCGCTCTAATGCGATTGCTAAGACACATAGGCCGACAAAGTCAATTTTCTCATACAATAAACGAAGCTTTGTAGTTGGTGGCGCAGGCGTAGGTGAACTTCTTATTGAGATGCTACCTGGTTCAATTGCGAAAGTAGAACTGGCAATCTCCAGAGCTGAAGACCAAACAAGGGAAAAGCCATCAAGATTAAGATCAGAAGTTGGTGGCATACAAACTATTGCTCCTTATTCTCCAGCCGATAGAGTTCCATTTACTGTAGCGGAGTTGATGTCTTGGAAAGGAAACGACGCTATCTCTAATGGCTATTACGTAGAACTTTTCCGCCCACTCAGTTTGCTTAATAATCGTCAGCAAAGATCTGAGGACTATAAAGGCCTCATAACATCATTCAATGACAAATTGGAATCTTTCAAGCATGTTTCACATAAAGAACTCCTTACGTCAGGCAGTGGAGGCTTATTATTCGTACATATTGAGTCTGATAATGACGATGATTTTGCAATGATTTCAGCGGAGTTGATTGATTTCCTCTCAAACCATCCATTGGTAAGAAAAGTAACGCCAGCTCCTTCATTATCCTCTTTTTCCACTTCAGGCGGGATTGGATTGGACGTTGATGTCTCAGCGCCTGATGTCTGATTTCCCTATCGTAGGAGTAATCGACAATGGTATCTCAGGTACATTTAATGGCTGGAAGATTTACCAAGGCAATGAATTGCCAGATAGACATAGAGTTGAAGATCATGGAAGTAAGGTGGCTGGCCTTCTTATTAAGGGTAATTTTCTAAATGGGTCAGATGTTGTGCCAGAAACAGATGGATGCCGTTTGGTTGATTTATTTCTCTTACCATCTGAAGGGAAAATTGACCTTGTGTATACAGGAGGAATAGAACATTTCTTCGAAACACTTCGAAATGCTGTTGAAGCCGCAAAGGAAGAAACTGGAGCGAGGATTTACAACCTAAGTATGAATCAGAAATCCAGGACTTCTTCCGAAGGGTGGTATAGTATAGCTGCTAAGAAACTGGATGAAATAACAGATGAATTAGATGTTCTATTTGTTATTTCTGCGGGCAATCTTCGCAAAGATCAATTGCGGGACAATTGGCTTCCAGCTGATCCAGACCAAAATATTGAGAGTGTCCTTCCGGAACATATTGCATTACCGCCAGCGGAAAGTTTAAGAGGCATTAGTGTAATGGCCCTTGATCCAAACGATTTAACTCCAACGTTATATACACGTGTCGGTCCAGCATATAAGGCTGGAGTAAAGCCTGACGTCTCATATGTGGGAGGAACTGTTGCTAATAGTCTTGCCACAATCAATATGGATGGACAAAAGGCGTTGGCAACAGGTACAAGTATGTCAGCTCCGCTCGTTGCAAAGATTCTTGCTTCTCTTGACAACAAAATTGAGGGAGATGTTCCTCTCGAAATCCTTAAGGCTCTTCTAATTCACCATACTTCGTTTCCTGATGCAATTATGGATAAAGAATATGACGAGGTTAGAAAGAATCTGTATGGTTTTGGCGTTCCTGCATCATCAGAAGAAATATTGACTGAAGATGCACACTCCTTTACTTTTATGGTGGCAGATAACATATCATCAGATAAAAAGCTTAGTATGGCCTTTCCTTGGCCCAATAGCCTGAAAAAGCCAAACGGAACTTGTCGTGGGGATGTCAAACTCACATTGGTGAGCAGACCCGCCCTTGACAGTAGTTTTGGAGAAGAACTTGTGCGAGAGAATATAACCGCATATTTAAGAGCCATCGCCAATGATGGAACCAAGAAAGGCTTATTGTCTTTTGAGTTTTCTGAAATGGGAGAAGATGAACCTCAAGAAGAAGCGGATTTAATTAAAGATTCGTTTAAGTGGAATCCTATAAAGGTTTCTCATGCACGATTAAAAAGAAAAAAAATTATCGGTGACGTATTTCTGGAAATAGAATACCTTGCAAGGGAAGGCATTGAATCAAATTATGACGGCGTTCCATTTGCAGCGATACTTACTATCACTGACCCAGACGGCGAAGCACCAGTAAATACCGACATGAAAGCCCAGATGCAAGCAGTGGGCATTCAACTTTCTAATATTCAAATTGCAACTCAGGTTAGAGGACAGCTTTAATTGTCCAGCCTGTGAACGGAAATCAATTCAAAATCTTAGATACAAAGAAAACTCCCGGCCTCATTTCTGAAGTCGGGAGCGTTTCATAATAGATTTAGGTTAGTGGAGTCTCTAGTTTAGCTTAGGCCAAAGTAGCATGTCCCATCATTTCCCCAGACTTCTCGCCGGTCGCGGAGTTCACATAAAACCATTTCACGAATACTTTCGGAACGGAGTTCCTCGGTATTGGCGTTCTTGTCAAAACCGCTGCGGGGATTCTTCATAAGGTAGATGCCAAGGTATTCACGATGGCTGAGTTCCCCTGTGCGAGGATTCCGGATGGCTGGGTAGAAGTCGAGGTAGAGAGTGATCTTGCCTGAATTGAGTTCCCATTTGCGGAGTGTTACTTTGATTGGGATATATCGGTTTTTATTTGTTGTCTTTTATGTGCACTCTGGCTCTGTCCCAGTAGACTTTGGAGATATTGACTCGCTTCCCTTCCTTTTTATGTGGAATATGGTGGTCGTGGCAGTATCAATTTAAAGAAAAAACAATTTGTTTATTGGTTTGGTCGTTATTAAAAATTTAACTTTTTTATTATATAATTGGCCATCAGATAATCAACTTCACTCCAGACTATGTAAACTGCATTTTTAAAGAAAACTTATGAAACAGACTGAATTTGTCACCTGTTTGTTACCTGGGCCATGGGCTGTTTTTTCCTAATTAGCTGAACGTTTGCCGGTTCCTTTGTTCCCTGGAAAAAGTGTGTTTACGTAAACACGAAAAATTCTTCTTTCAGTGCTTTTTTACAGAATTTTGTGATGGGTCGGTTGGTAAAATCCAAGTTATCTTGCCGGCTCCGTACACCGAACAAAACCACTACTTGGAGGTGCGTGGGGAGGGGTGCAATTCCTAAATATTCTGAATATGGGAATTGATGTGTATGGTCTTGCCATGGAGTGTTCCGATATGGTCATACAGGTAAAGGCAAGCGATCTGATGGAGGCGGCTCATGTTTTTGCAANNTGCAAAAGATATCGCCTTGATCTCTGAATCAAAATCAAAAGAAACAAGGAATCCGAATACCCTTTTGACAAAAAAAGAGGTGATGAAGTTGTTGGGCGTTGGTGAAACTACTTTATGGAGGTGGGCTACAAAGTATGATTACCTGCATCCTGTGATGGTAGGCGGTAAAAGGTGCTGGAAGTGGAAAGACATAGAGGCCATCATGGAAGGGAACGTTACGGATTACTACGGCAAGCCGGTTTGGGGACCGGAACAAAAACAATCGGTACAGTAAGGAGTTTCAGCAATGGATACGGACGATAGTTTTGCAGACAAGATTTCTTTTGAACTTGAAAAAAATGCTATTGTCAGCCCGGATTGCAAGCACGTGGGGATGCTCTCGATCAAGACGGCCAATCAATCGGTGGAAGATGCGCTTAAGATGCCGGATCCCGTGGATCTTTATCATTCACTGCTCAACGAGGGGGAAGTGGCTTGCCTGTTTGCGGATTCCAATGCAGGCAAGTCCATCTTCGCGGTTCAGATGGCGGATCATATNNATGGCGGATCATATTTCCAGGTACCGGAAGGTGTTGTATGTGGATTGTGAGTTGTCGGAAAAGCAGTTTCAGTTGAGGTACACAAGTAAGGAGCTGGGATTCCGGTATGTTTTCTCGGACAATTTCTACAGGGCGGAGATTGATCCGGAGCATATCGGGGTCCAGAACTATGAAGAAACCATCATTAAAGATATCGAGTCCGCCGCCCTCCAGACCGGTTCCCGGATCGTTATCATTGACAACCTGACCTATCTCTGCAACAGTTCTGAAAAGGGAGATGTGGCCGGGTTGTTCATGATGAGGCTGATTGCCCTGAAGAAGAAACACTCCCTCACCTTGTTGGTCATCTCGCACACGCCTAAGCGTAATTTGAGCAATCCCATCACGCAAAACGACTTGGCCGGTTCAAAGAAGCTATACAACTTTTTTGACAATGTGTTTGCCATAGGGCAGTCCGCAAAGGACAAGCGCATCAAGTTTGTCAAGCAGGTGAAGGTCCGGGCCAGCGAGTACATTTACGATTCCGACAATGTGATCATTTATGAGATTACAAGCGATGACGGGTATGTGCATTTTCTTCACAGGGGTTATGGGAAGGAAGCGGAGCACCTGAGGGACAAGTCAGAGGAGGATGAATGCCAGGCACGTTCCAATATCCTGACGCTCCACAGGGACGGGAAATCGGTACGCGAGATCGCGGATCTGGTCAATCTGAGCAAAACCACTGTGCACCGGATCATTACCCAGGAGAAGAAGAAAACAGTTTCCCCGGAGGATGCTGTCCCGTCCGGGGAGATGGGACAGTCGGGACAAACGGGACAGGTGGGACAGCGCGGGACACTTTCTGCTGTGACGGGACAGCGTGTCCCGCCTCCGGACGAGTCGGATACAGGGGGTTCGTTCCTTTTTGACCTCTATGACAATTTCGAATTCTGATGGCCGATCCGCACAATTATTCCCTTCAGCGCTATAAGGGTCCCGGGAGCCGTTTCACTTGTCCCGCTTGCGGGGACAAACACTGCTTTTCTCTCTATGTGGACGAAAACGGTGATTATCTGAATGAGGCGGTGGGAAGGTGCAACCACGAAAGCAGCTGTGGGTATCATTACACGCCAAAACAGTTTTTCGCGGATAACCCTTCGGCCCGTCCCGACTGGAAGGACAATTTCTTCCGCNNCAGTAAAAAAACAATTATGGACCATCACGACAGATATAGTAAAAAGCTCGGTAAATCCGGCAATAGACAGCGATTTCACGATGTTTCTGACGGGTTTGATCGGGAAGGAAAGCACCGGCAGGATCGTAAAAGAATACCATATAGGCGTAACCAAAAGCAGGGACGTGATTTTCTATCAGATAGACACGGAGGGCCGCTGCCGTACGGGGAAGATCATGAAATATGATCGGGAGACCGGTCACCGGATAAAGGATGAACGGATCGGGGGACGGATCACCTGGGTCCACTCGGTATTGAAACAATCCGGCAATCCCAAGTTGCGTTTGTCCGATAAATGGGAGTTGACCCAATGCCTGTTTGGTGAACATCTGTTGAGGCAGTATCCGCTTAAGCATGTCGCCCTGGTGGAAAGCGAGAAGACCGCGGTGATTTGCAGTTCTTATTGGCCTGAATACATCTGGTTGGCCACCGGCGGAAAGTCCCAACTTAATGACCGGCTCCAGGTGTTGAGGGGCCGCAAAGTCGTGGCTTTTCCGGATGTGGACGGGTTTTCTGAATGGAAGGAGAAGCTGTCCCAGGTGCGGGGTGTTGATATTGTTGTGTCAGATGTTTTGGAAAAGCATGCGACTGCTGAGGACAGGGTTAGTCACGTGGATATTGCGGATCTGCTGATACGGCAGCACAGGAAGGAGCATATTGCCATAACTCCCGTTGAGAAGTATGAGGATCCAAGGTTACATCCCACTTTTTTGAAGTTGAAGGGGATGGTGGACGTCGGGCATATGGNNGGCATATGGAAGGACTGGCCTTGCTGATTAATGAACTGGATTTGGAGGTAGAGGGGATGAAGAGGACAGAATTATAAGGCTGACTTTTTGTAAAAAAAGACCCCGGACCAGGGGTGGTTGATCCGGGGTGTTTTTAAAGATTAACAGACAGTAGCTGAACCAATGTTATTTATACAATATTTTGAATTGAGCTAATTTGATCGTATATAGGATCTAAAATATTAGGAGAAATTTCATCTTCCTTTATAATAGACCCATCGGCTAACTTCATTTCAATACCATGATTACCAGTATATAATGTATAACCACTTCTGCATTTTTTAGTACGAGATAAAAGCGCAACAAATCCACCCTGAAGACCTTTATCTATTGTTTCTTTGTAAACAAAACGGGAACAAGTTTCTTTAAATAGACAATTTCGTCTTTTATTTTCTGGTATTATCTTCCAATATATTTTAATTAATAACAGAAAAATCCATTTCATTTTTTAAAAATTAGGACCATTATTGAAGTCGATGTGGAAGGTTTTGCGCCGATTCCAAAACAACCACCCGACCCAGCAATGGTTGTATCAATATTCCCACAGCTTACAAATTCCCATCCATCTACAGCTTCTTGTTGAATAAAGGATGCTACTTGTTCTGCGACTACAGAAGAAGTGCCAGAGCTACTCACTTGAGCAACAAAGGGTTTTACTTTATATTCCATTCTTATTATTTATAAAGTTCCTACTCATAAGGCTTTTCGGATACGCCCCGTTTTTTTGCGTGGTTTCTGGTCTCCACTATTAAAAAATGAGATTATTTACACATACACACTTAATCCTTTACACACCGAACAGATAGCCCTTGTGTCTTGTATTCATTTAGCTGAACTACGTTGGAAAAATCATAGTCCAGGTTCCAGACTATGGCCCGATAGGGCGAGTCGATCTCGTAGTAGTTACCGTAGTAGTCGTCATCGTCGTCATCGTAGATTTTTTCGGTCTCTGAAGTACTACTCCACCAGGAGCCGGATTCGACAACAGAGATGAACCACCCATTGTTATCGCGTATGCCCCCCGGAAGAGCTGAGAAACCGGACTTGTTTCTGTATTCCGGGTAGTCGGTATTGCCTGGAGAACCCTCCACGGATGAGTAGAGCCAGCCGCTTGCACTCGCCAGAGATTTAGCAATTTTACAACAATAAATACTATAAACATCTTCACCACTTTCTCCTATTGAACCGTCATAATTATAACCATTATTAGATAAATAAGTTGCTAATTGTGTCCACTCTTCATCATTAGGCAGGTGCCAACCCGGAGGGCAAGCAAACATTGCAGCATTCCAGTTATATAGCACTCCGTAAGTTCCATAGTTGATTGTGGCTTTGGCAGCAGCTACATCTGTGCCGTAGTAATCGTTAACATAATAATAATTATTATCTCGATTATTTTCATGTAAATATCCGTCTTCATCATAATAAGGTCCAGAGCCTGTTTCCGGGCCAACCACTCTGGGCAAATACGCCAGGTTTTCCGCCATCCAGACCTGATTGCCAATTTTTACTGTTTTGTACACTTTGCCATCCCGGGAATCTGTGAAGGTGTTGCCTGCCATTCCCCGGGTTGGGGTAGGGCTTGGACTTGTGCTAGTTTTAAAAGATTTCTGCTCCCCGTAGGCTGTCCCTTGTGCGTTTGTTGCATAAGCCCGGACATAGTAAGTGGTATTGGGAGAAAGACCGGTGATATTACTGGTATAATTGCCCAAGGCAGTACCGTTTGTTGTCTTAGAATCTGATGTCGTGGGATACGGCGAAGTGCTCCAGCAGACACCGCGGGCTGTTATTGATGATTCATCATCTGAAGCCACATTCGCTGAAAAGGTTGCAGTAGTGGTTGAAATGTTGGTTAGCTGACCTATGGTAACTTTAGGTAGAGTAACACTTTTCACACAACGAACAGAAAATCCGTTATCTCTTAGGCTATTGAAGCTCCTGTTGATTTTGCTTTGATTGTAGGATAGGCTCCGGTACAAGGTGCTATTCGAACCGCTCACCAAAGAACTCCACCAGTAGCTGAAGCCACCACCTCCGTAAAAGGAACCACTGAGAGAGCGGCTACCACCCGGAAGGGCAGAGAACCCGGACTTGTTTATGTATTCGGGATAATCGGTATTGCCGGGTGCTCCTTCTTTGTCTGCATAATTCCAACCAGTAGCACTTGCCATGGATTTGGCAATTTTAGCTATATCATCATCTCCACTTGGAGAACCATCATAATTATGGTTATTGTTAGCTAAATATGTTTCCAGTTGTCCCCACTCATTATCACTAGGTAAATGCCAACCTTTAGGACAGGCTGTCTTTGCCGCATACCAGCTATAGAGGACCCCATAGGTTTGGTAATCGGCCGTGGCTTTAGCTTCCGCTACGTTTGTACCGTAGTAATCGTAAACGTAATAATATGGATCTGTTTCATGGTCTGTGTCTTCTGAGCCTGTTCCCGGACCTACTACATTGGGAAGATAAGCCAGGTTCTCCGCCATCCAGGTCTGGTTGCCAATTTTTACTGTTTTGTATACTTTGCCATCTCGGGGATCTGTAAAGGCATTGCCTACCATTCCCTGGCTTGGGCTTGGATTTGAGCGTGGGGTAGTTCTAAAAGATTTCTGTTCCCCGTAGGCTGTCTCTTGTTCAGTTCTTGCATAAGCCCTGACATAGTAAATAGTATTGGGAGAAAGACCGTTGATATTACTAGTAAAAGTTCCCAGGACAGTACCGTTTGTTGTCTTAGAATTTGATGTCGTGGGATTCGGCGAAGTGCTCCAGCAGACACCGCGAGCTGTTACTGATGATCCACCCTCTGAAGTCACAGTCCCTGAACAGGTGGCAGTTGTGGTAGTAATGTCGGCTACCTGACCTGTGGTAACAGCGAATAGATTATTATCCCGGACACAACGAACAGAAAACCCGGATTCCTTGGCGTCTCTGGTCCTGACTACGCCGCTGTCATTGTAGTACAGGTACCGGAGCCAGGCGCTATTTGTACTGCTCTCCATAGAACTCCACCAGTTATCGATGCTGCCAATGCTGCTGAATGTACCACCGTAGTAACGGTAGCCTCCCGGAAGAGCGGTAAAACCGGATTTGTTCCTGTATGCAGGATAATCGGTATTGCCCACACTTCCTGTTTCGGAATAAGAGTTCCAGCCGCTTGTACTCGCCAGAGATTTAGCAATTTTGTTTATGCCCCCACCGGTGGTCCCATCGTAATTATGTCCATTGTCGGCCAGGTAATTTTCCAACTGTGTCCACTCTGCATCACTGGGTAAATGCCAACCCGGAGGGCAAGCAGACAGTGCCGCCTTCCAGTTATAGAGGACACCGAAGGTTGCATAGGTGAATGTGGCTTTGGCTGCAACTACATCTGCGCCGTCATAGCCGTAAACATAGTAATAGGGTTCTGTAGCAGAACCTGTTCCCGGACCCACTACATAGGGCAGATACGCCAGGTTCTCTGCCATCCATACCTGCGAACCTATGGTTACTGTTTTGTACTTTTTGCCATCCCGGGGATCTGTAAAAGTATTTGGGACATCCTGTGGTGTGAAGGAATAGATGAACACCAATGCAAATAGGGATATTATAACCTTCCTCATGTCTTATATTCAGTGTTATTATGTAACTGTATACCTAATTATTTGAACAATATATATATATATTAATTACTTCAAACTTTAGGACTCACCTTGTTCGAGAAAACTAATATCAACGAATTAATTAATGGAAAAAAACATCAACAACTTGTCCGATGATCCCATTCTGTCACTATGGGAAATTCAAACCGAACAGCTGAGCGGGTACGTAATTTTGGAATCAATTTTGGTGCAAAAAGGATCGGTTGGAAAGTCAGATGGAATGTTTATAGGAAACTGAATTGGAACTTGTTCAAAAATATAGAATTATTCCAATAGTTCCAATTATAACTTTGAATTTGATACAGTTATCCTTTCAATTCTTGTTTTTTTCTGATAGCTGAATGATTTTCATTCCTTATAATAGTATTTAATTGTAGTTAGGCATATCAAAGGATATTATGTCACTGGTTGTCCCATTTGTCCCAAGTGTCCCGTTCCGGTGGGATGGGACAGACGAACAACAAGTAGATAATCCATAACGAATGGCTCTATTCATGTTTTGAATAATTGATTATCTTTGTTTCGCAAAGCAGACATATGAGGTCTGTTTTTGTGTGCAACTAAGCATCCCGGGACTAATTTCCTTGGGATGCTTTTTATTAAGTCGGGGATATGGTCGGGGATTTTTATAAAGCAAAAACCACAAGTGTTTGAATATAAACAACTTGTGGCTATTTTTTGTGATCCGGTTGGGGCTCGAACCCAAGACCTACAGCTTAGAAGGCTGTTGCTCTATCCAACT
>MTKX01000760.1_pt1 | contig 15282 bp, 15 predicted proteins | sample 1042771 | NCBI WGS metagenome assembly MTKX01 (sample SAMN06212183, study PRJNA360534) | anaerobic digester metagenome | biome: Wastewater treatment plant; material: sludge; isolation source: anaerobic digester fed with sludge from wastewater treatment plant | place: Denmark: WWTP Randers ... | reverse complement strand
CTGGCGGCGGAGATCGTGGAGAGCCTGGAGACGGCGCTGCAGGAGTTCAGGGCCATCTATGAGGAGCTGGGGGAGCGGCCCTAGACCGAATCCAGCTTGAAGTATTGCTTTGTTGCAGGTAGGCTTACCTATTTCCTCCAATAGCCGCTATTGATCTTTGGTTGCCTCAGCATTCTTCTTATCCTTATTTGTATCGACTTCCATTGAGCGACTTTGCACATAGGCAGAAGCACCGAAATAAAAGGGTATCATTATGCCTATTATAGCCGTAAATGAATTCATCATTGTCGACATCATAGGAGGCATCTCTCCTTGATAGGGGACAAAGGCGCTCATCGAGAGAACAAATAAGTACACAACCAGAATCGTAGCAGCGATCGCTCCTCTCATAGTACCCTTATTAAGGCCCCATCCTTTTCCAGAAGATTCGCTAGCAGCTAATAGCCCAAAGAATGTGACCAACGCAATGATCATGGAACTCACGCATAGAGTAATTCCGGGATATGGCAAATAATAGAGGTTTTCTGGATTTGTGATTATGCTGATGTTCGAATAGCTTGCCAAATTCACTTTAAGCCAGCCTGTCTCACCTGCAAGTTTTGCAAGCCACATCAGAGCATATCCAATCAATGCAATGAAGCCATCTATTATGCCAATCAGGATCAATTTTGTTGTATTTTTCATCTGCGTCTCTCCAGAGTCTATGATTTGGATCCAAAAACACTTGATGAAAAGTATTGAAGCTATATATACAATTAACGAAAGAAAATTTGCTTATCATAATGAACTGCTTGAATGGAGACTTCAGAATTAGAGCAAAGAGGGTACTGTTCTCGCCAGATAAATTTTGATTTCCATGCAAAACATCAGGCAAAGAGCAGTGCCTACTCCAATTTCACAGCATCTTGGTGGACTCTTTGGGCCTGGGGGTCTTTACCACCAGCACCCGAAATGGCGCGTCGCTCTCATTGATCCAGCGGTGAGGGATCTTGGCCGGGCTCTCCACCAGGCTGTCTGCTCCTACGCGGGCCCTCTCCTCGCCAATCTCCACCACTCCACACCCCTCCAGGACATAGAAGACCACATCCACCGGGGTGATGTGCTTTTTCAGGGCCTCGCCCGGCTGCAGGGTGATGTGCACCACCTGGGCGCTCTCGGTGTCGCTTATGGCTCTGGCATCGACGTTGTGGGGATTGGGCTTGCTGGATACGGATTTTACCTCAGTTATCTTCATCTCTTCATCAACTCCTCTTCTGCTTCATCCATGCATCAATTGCCCTGCCTCTCCGGCAGAACCTTTGCCTGGATAGTTAATTGACGATTAAAGTATAAAGAGGCAGAAGTATCTCTGGATATACCACTTAAAAAGGCCACCTGCGGACCGCCTGGACTGCGAGGGGATGGCAGCGACTGCATCAGCCCGCGGCACATCAGGGGATCAGGCCGGGGCCAACTGCCCCTGAAGCTCCCCCCCTTCACTCCGCCCGCAGTGCCTCGATGGGATCGAGCTTGGCCGCCCGATTGGCCGGATAGACCCCCGCGATGGTGGTGGTGACCACGCCGAAGAGCACCCCCAGCAGGATGGACTGATAGGTTATGGCCGACGGGAGAGATGCCAGAGAGCCGATGAGATAGGATACCGCCACACCGAGCATGATGCCTATGAGGCTGGAGACAGCTCCCAGCACACCCGCCTCCAGGAGATATTGCATGCGGATATCCCTGGTGGTGGCTCCCAGCGCCTTCATCACTCCAATCTCCTTGATCCTCTCCTTGACTGTGAGCATCATCACATTGGCTATGCCAATTCCTCCCACCAGAAGGGAGATGGCACCTATTCCGGCCAGGGCATATTTGATCATGGATAGAACGCTCATGAGCGAAGCCAGCATATCCCGGGCGGTGGTGGCATCATAGGCCTCGTCCTTGTGATACCTCTCCAGATCGTTTTTCATCTTTTCAATGATGGCCTCCACCTGCGCCGGATCATATACCTTCACCTGGAAGTGGCCATAGTAGTAATTCTCCTCACCCTTCAGCTCCTCCATAGCCTTGTGAGTGACATACATCTGCTGGTTTTCGTCCATTCCCGGCCCACCGAATGATGTCTGCTCCGCCTCCTCCAGAACGCCCACCACCTTGAAGTCCATGTAGCGGTCCTCGTAGTACAGCCGGATCTTATTTCCCGGAGTGACACGCATGCGAAAGAGGTCATTGGAGACGCCGTATCCTATGACTATGGATTTATAATCGGAGCCGGTGAGAAAGCGGCCCTGGGCCACCTCCCCCGCGAGATCCTCCTCCTTGTCCGGGTCCACTCCTGTCAAGCTGGCGGAGGAGTTGGTATTTCTGAAGGCCACCACCACATTGGCCGAGCTTCTGGGAGCCACATTTTTCACCCCCACCACATTCTCCAGGACCTTGGTATCCTTATCCGTGAACTTGGCCGGCTCAGCCGGATTCCTGTTGGCCTGATCGCTGCCGGGGCCTCCAAAATGGGCTGATCCCGGCATGACCCGAATCATATCCAGATCCAGGCTGGAGAACTGGGAGGAGACCCCGGAATATAGCCCCTCACCTACAGACAGCATGACCACTATGGCCATGACCCCGATAATGATGCCCAGAGAGGACATGAGGGTCTTGAAGCGGTCGGCCTTGAATCCCACGGCAATATACTCCAACAGATCGGGAAGATGCATCTGCCACCGTCCCTAAAGCAGCTTATTTCCCTTCTGGGACTGACCCGAGGAGCCGTTTTTGCCGTTCAATTTTCTCCGGCGGTAGAGATATCCTGCGGCTACAAGCACTATCGCTGCCGCAGCTGCCGCGGGCAGGAGATAGCTGCTCTGCGAGCCCTGCGGCTTGGGCGGAACATACATGGTATAGTAGGGCTCGGATGTATGCCAGTTGTCTCCGTTTTTGAACTTGGCTACGAAGCTGAGGTTGACCGGATCATTAAGCCCGTTTTTCTCGTCCGCCGAAGCTATGCCGAAGGAGATGGTGAAGACCTCATCCGGATCCATGGTTCCGATGTAATACTCATCAGGCGAGAAGATCACCCCATCAGCGGAGGGCACTATGGTGACAGCATTGAGGGTATTCTCCCTGGGATTGGCTACATTGAGGTTAAAGGCAGAGGCATCCGTCTCTGCCCGGGCCAGGCTTACGGCAGTATCATCCACCTTGATCAGAATATCACGTTTGATGGTGACCATGTCATATCCTCCCGAGACGCTGAAATCAAGGAGATGCGTTCCGCTGCTGATGTTATCCGAAGCCCGGACCTTGTAGTAAACTGTGATCTTATCATTGGGCCCGATCATTCCCAGATCGCTGCTGTCTTTAGTCTGCACCAGCAGATCATCTGTGCTCTTTAAAGTGGTCTTATTGAGCGGCGTGGACAGCAGGGTGCCGTAGGATGAGCTTCCCGCTCCGGCATCCCTGCCGGTTCCGTAGGAGGCGGCTCCGTTGGTCAGATCGATGGCCAGGGTGGCCTCATCTCCCGGCAAAAGCACAGCCGGTGTGGTCTCTGCCTCTATATTCACAGGCATGCGATACTCATAGGATGATGCCACTCCTGCCGCCAGCAGGGCTAAAATTAAGATTAAAACTGCTTTTCTCATGATGCGCTCTCCAGAATTCGTCCGTCTCGAAGGCGTATGACCCGACTGCAATTTCCGGTTATCTCCGGATTATGGGTGACCATGATGATAGTTCTGCCATCCCGGTTCAGATTGCTCAGAATCTTCATGACCTCCTCGCTGTTCTTGAGGTCCAGATTGCCGGTGGGCTCGTCAGCGATAATGATCTTGGGATCATTGGCCAGGGCTCTGGCTATGGCCACCCTCTGCCGCTCCCCGCCGGAGATATTGCTGGGGCTGAACTCGGAGCGATGGGCAATGCTCACAGACTCCAGAAGCTGGAGCGCCCGGGACCGGCGCCTCTCCCTGGCCACACCGCTGAGCATCATAGGGATCTCCACATTCTTCAGAACGCTGATGCGGCCTATTAGATTGAAGGTCTGGAAGATGAATCCCAGCTCCTCTCTTCTGATGCGGGCCAGCTCCTCATCCGAGGTCTGGCTGATGTCCTGGCCCAGCAGGGTGAACCGACCGCCAGAGGGCCGGTCCAGACAGCCCACTATGTTCATGAGGGTGGACTTGCCGCTGCCGGAGGGCCCCATAAGGGCTATGAACTCCCCCGCCTCAATATCCAGGTCTATGCCTTTAAGAATGGGAAATTCGCTATCCCCTATGCGATAGCTCTTCTGGATGCCCTCCAGCTCTATCACTCTGGTTATGATCTTCACCTCATCTCTTTCCCGGTTTAGTGATTATTATCGTCCCGTCGCCCAGGTGGTCTATGGCCAGCTTATCTCCTGCATTCAGCTCCAGCCTGGCTATGATCTCCCGAGGGAGAAGGACTCTGCCACTGGCATCCATCTCAGTGATGCTCATAGAGCCTCCCCTCAAGCATAAGATCTCCTCCCCTTCCCTTCCTCAGGTTCAAGACGTTGTTGCTCCGGATCATTTGCCAATACCATCCCTTTCTCTCTTTTCCGGCTTCTTCGAATCGGGGCCAGGGGCGCCAGCAGCCCTGCATTCTCCTGCTGCCATCAAGAATCTGATCCCTGAGGCAGGGCCTATGCTTCAAGCACTCTCTGGTGGACCTTATCATGCATTCCTCAATCGGATTTAAGTCATTTGCCGATAACCGGGCTTAAGGAACGATATATAAAAAGTGAGGCGAACGAACCGCCATTTTCTAGAAAGCTCATTTGCACCATCCCTCCTGGAAAGTTCCTTTCTGGCTTGGGGTGGTCGGAATGGTTCTAAATACGATTTTAATGGAGATTCATGGTTCTTTTTGCACCAGGCAGGATCTGAATCAGTTTTAAGCCTAAAGCCAGCTCGCTCTGCCTTGGCCGCGATGAAGAAAGAATCTCTTGATGGATGAGAAGAGGCCTTCCCGGTTATAGACGAGGCCGCAAGGCCATCGGCCATTCGCCTCAGGGTTATGTAACCCTCACATAATGCAAACCTGTTTATCTCATTCCCGGCCTATAGGGATGTGGCGAGAGCCGATATAGTGCCATCTTCCCTCCTACCTTTCTGTATTCAGTCTGGTCGGCTCTCACCTCCCTCCTATTCAGCCTTTGAGATATCCGTCCGACCTCATCACATCCAGAAGGTTCAATACCGAATATGCCGCCCGATTGACTCCGGCGCTCCTCTTGGTTGTATCCGTGCCCACGCAGTAAAGATTCTTGACGGGCGTTCTCACATCGCCGAATCCGTAGTTTATGCCCCAGGAGGCCTTCTCCGGGATCAGTTCCTGGTAATGAATCATATCGATGTGCTTTTCGATCTCGGGAATATTGTCCACTATCGTCCCCAAGGCCTTCTTCTTTATGGCGGAGGAGCTGTAGCCCTCCGGAAGGGGGGTGAAGGCAAAGCCCACCAGTTGATTTCCTTTAGGTGCCAGAGAGGGATCGTAATTGGATGTGGGCACCATCCAGGCATAAGGATCGGCATCAACCCACATCTCCGCTCCCTGATTGGTGAATATCTTCTTCTTCAGGCCCAGCCATACCGTCATGGAGTTGACCCTCTTTATGGTGGCCAGGTTTTTGGTATAGGAGGCGGGCAGATCGGGGATGAGACGGGGCAGGTCGGAGGAAAAACCGGAGTAGACCACAGACTGGCAGCTATAGCTGTCCTCTGAGGTTATCACCCCAGAAACGCTTTCAGCGCAATCGATCTTCTCCACCTTTTCCCCGGTCTTGATTTCTACCGATCCTTTGGGAAAAGAGGCCAGAATGGCGTCGACTATGGCCTGGAGCCCTCCCTTGGGATAGCCCTGGTCTGTGGCCCCCTCAGTTATAAACAGATCATAGACCTTTCCCACAGAGGGGATGGAGCGGGTATGATGAGTTTTATTGTCAACGAAGCGGGAGATGGGAGCGTTCTCGATGGATGCGCCCACCAAGAAGTAGCACAGCCAATCCAGAAATCTCCTGGTGGTCAGCGAGATCCTGTCCGGCAGGACCTCGGATAGAGTGATATTGGAGATGTCTTTTCCCGATTTTGCCAGATAAAGGGTATTGAAAAGGGCTTTCATCAAGAGAAGCCGATCCTTCTTGGGGATCAATCCGAAGGTCAGCCAGGCATTGATGCTCCAGGGGAAGGGCTTGACCTCGCCGCCTATGCGAACGTAATATTTTCCAAATGGAATAAATTGCGGGGCTATATCAAAATACTTATCCATTAATTGTTTTAGCGGCCCATTCTCCAGCCGGGTGATGGCATGAGGTCCCGTGTCTACCCTGTAGCCGTTCACATCATAGGATCGGCAGACTCCGCCGATGTAGCTCTCCCTCTCCAGGATGACCACCCGCTTGCCCTCCCGGGATAAAGCCAGGGCGGACAAGAGGCCGCTGATTCCTGAGCCAATCACAATGGCATCGATCTCTTTCATGAAACACCTTGTAGAGCTCATCCGGTATTCGGCGATCACCGTCGCCCTGCCGAATGTCCCGCCGTATTCTCTCATGAGAATTCTTAAGTCTTTTGGCGTCCCGCTCTCATTTCCATTGGCGCATCCCTCTACCGGCTCCAGGGAATGGCTGGAAGGGAGATTGCAGGGACGGGCCACATGGATGACGCCCTTGGGCTAAAAAAAGGATGGTCTGAATATGATCTGCTTATGAAAAAGCCATAAAAGAGCCTTTATATCAGATAAGTTGATCTTGCCGCAAAAGGCGCGAATAGAGATGGCTTGAACGCTCGAGCTATGGGGAAAGAGATACCCGAATGCTTCGAGGCTGAGGAATTAAATGAGTGGGATGACATGATCACCAGGGAAGATGTTGAGCACATCGGCTGGCTGGCCAGCATTGAGATCGATGACAAGGAAAAGGATGAGCTGGTGGAGCATTTTAACTCCATTTTAGATTACTTCCATCAGCTGGATGAGGTGGATACCGAGGGCGTAGAGCCAACCTATCGGGTGGTGGACCTGGCCAATATCTTCAGAGATGATGCGGCATCTTCCTCTCTCTCTGCGGAGCAGGCTCTGAAGAATGCCCCTCGCCGGGAAAACGGCTACTTCAAGAGCCCCAGGATTGTGTGACCATGCTCAGAGACTTAATGGAGCGGCTACGGACGGAGTCGGCTGAGGAATACCTCTGCCGGCTGTATGAGCGGATCGAGAAAAGCCGTCTCAATGGTTTTACCACTCTGGCCAAAGAGAGGGCTCTGGAGGAGGCCAGGCGTTTCGATAAAAGTCCCGGCGGCGGCCTTCTCTCCGGCCTGCCCATAGCCATCAAGGAATGCATATCCACAAATGGAATCGAGACCAACTGCAGCTCCAATATCCTGAGGGGATATATTCCCCCTTACGATGCCCATGTCATCGAGCGGCTCAAGTCGGAGGGTGCCATCATCATGGGCAAGACCAATATGGACGAGTTTGCCATGGGCACATCCACGGAGACCAGCTGCTTTGGGCCCACCAGGAATCCCTGGGACCTGGATACTGTGCCCGGCGGCTCCAGCGGAGGAAGCGCCGCCGTGGTGGCCGGCGGCGAAGCGCCATGCTCGCTGGGCTCGGATACCGGGGGATCGGTGCGCTGCCCCGCCTCCTTCTGCGGCATAGTGGGGCTCAAGCCCACCTACGGCCTGGTCTCCCGCTACGGCTTGGTGGCCTACGCCAACTCCTTGGAGCAGATAGGGCCGCTCACCCATACCGTGGAGGACACCGCTCTGCTCTTAGAGGTCATATCCGGGCATGACGCCAGGGATTCCACCTCCGCCCCCAATCCAGCCCGGAGCTACCTGGCGGGGCTCTATGACGGGGTGGCGGGGATGAAGATAGGAATTCCCAGGGAGTACTTCGGAGAGGGAGTCGCCCCGGCGGTGGAAAAGGCGGTCTGGGAGGGAATCCATACCCTGGAATCTTTAGGCGCATCCTGGCAGGAGGTGAGCCTGCCCCACACCCGCTATGCTCTGGCTGCCTATTATGTGGTGGCCATGAGCGAGGCCTCCTCCAATCTGGCCCGCTTCGACGGGCTGCGCTACGGCCTGCGGGAGGGGGAGGACAAGGACTGGCATACCACCTTCTCCGCCATAAGGGCCAAGGGATTCGGCCCGGAGGTCAAGAGAAGGATAATGCTGGGCACCTATGCCCTCTCTGCGGGATACTACGGCCGCTACTATCTCAAGGCGCTCAAGGTGAGGACACTGATCAAAGAGGACTTTTTGCGGGCCTTCAAGGAGGTAGATATCCTGGCCAGCCCGACCATGCCCATACCTGCCTTCCGCATTGGAGAGCGGATCAACGATCCGCTCTCTCTTTATATGGCCGATGTCTTCACTGTGCCCATCAACCTGGCAGGTGTGCCGGCCATATCCCTGCCCTGCGGCTTTGATGGCCGACTGCCCGTGGGCCTGCAGATCATTGGGCCTCACTTCGGGGAGGGTGCAGTCCTTAAGGCCGCTCAGGCCTTTGAGTCGGCCACGCCCTTCCATGAGGCCAAACCGGAGGTGGTCTAGATGGAGGATGTGATCATCGGCCTGGAGATCCATGTGCAGCTGAACCGGCTGGCCTCCAAAATGTTCTGCCGCTGCTCTACTGCTTACCACAACTCCCCTCCCAACAGCCACACCTGTCCCGTCTGCCTGGGGCTGCCTGGCTCATTGCCGGTGATCAACCGCAAGGCGGTGGAGTACGGCATCAAGGTGGGGCTGGCCCTCAACTGTAAGATAGAGGAGGAGACGCTATTCTACCGCAAGAACTACTACTACCCGGATCTGCCCAAGGGATTTCAGATCAGCCAATATGACTTCCCCCTGGCTACCCAGGGCCATATCATGATCTTGGGCGACGACGGGGCGGAGAGGAACATCCGCATCAACCGGGCCCATATGGAGGAGGACCCGGGAAGGCTGGTTCACGCCGGGACCATTGACAAGGCCAAATATACTATGGTGGACTACAACCGCTGCGGCATGCCGCTCCTGGAGGTGGTAACTGAGCCGGACCTGACCTCTCCTAAAGAAGCGCGGGCCTTTTTGGATAAGCTGAAGAGCATTCTGGAATACCTGGAGGTCTTCGACGGCTCCCTGGAGGGAGCGATGAGAGTAGACGCCAATATCTCCCTCAAGGGCGGCGACCGATCGGAGGTCAAGAACATCTCCGGCTTTAAAGGAGTGGAGAAGGCCCTGTCCTACGAGATCACCCGGCAGAAAAACCTGAAGCGGCGCAACATCAAGGTGGTGCAGGAGACCCGTCACTTCGATGAGATCAGGAATATAACCGTATCCATCCGGAGCAAGGTGGGAGCGCACGACTACCGCTACTTCCCGGAGTGCGATCTGGCGGTTCTCCGCATAGCCTCCTGGGTGCCGGAGATCCGGGCTGCTCTGCCAGAGCTGCCCGATGCCAAGAGGGAGCGCTTTGTAAAACAGTATGGCCTGACCGACGATCATGCCAAATCCTTGACCTCGGAGATCAAGGTGGCCAACTTCTATGAAGCCGTAGCAGCGCAAGCAGCGCCCAAGCTGGCGGCGGTGTGGATTGCCGATGTGCTCAAGGGGGAGCTGAACTACAGGGACCTGACTATCGAGAGCTTCAAAAAGGAGCATATGGCCGAGATCGTGGGGATGCTGGAGAAGTGCCTGATCACTGAGGACGGAGCAGTACAGATCATAAGGGCTCTGCTGGACGGCAAGGGCGGCTCTCCCGGCGAGATCGTGAAGTCCATGGGTCTCGGCAAGGCGGAGGACGATGCAGTGCAGAAGGCTGTCCGCGAGGCGGTGGCGGAGTGCGGTGCGGCTGTGGCCGACTACCGGGCGGGAAGCGAGAGGGCGCTGAACTTCATAGTGGGCCAGGTGATGAAGAAGACCAGGGGCAAGGCGGATGCGGGAGAGGTGCACCGGCTGGTGAAGGCGGAGGTGGAGAAGGGCTGAGCTTGGGGATTTTTTCGGGCTGAAGAATTTTTCCATTCATTTTTCATCTCCCGCCCTTCCCCCGCCTGATACATCACCCGGGTTCCTCTTCATCTCTCTCTCATAAGCCCTTATCACATCGCTCCTGGTGACGATCCCTATCAGCTTTCTTGCGTTGCCTTTTTCCACTACCGCCAGCCTGCCGATGTCGTTGTCATGCATGACATCCATGGCCACCTTGGCCGATTGATGGGGATAGACGGTGATGGGAGCTCTGACAACCACATCCTTCACGCTTAATACTTCCTGTTCTTTCAGAGGAATCATTCTGATATCGTCAAATGTGACCATCCCCACCAGTTCCCCTCCCTCCACCACAGGAAATCCGGTATAGTTGCGGCGATAGATCTCATCTCTTACCTCTCCAATCCTGGTATCGGGGCTGACTGTGACCACATTTCTTTGCATGGCCTCGGCCACAGAGACCTCGGAGAGCACCGGCTGGGGAGAATCGGGGAGGATTCCTTTTCTCATCAGCTTGATGGTATAGATGGAGCCGCCCTTCAAGAGAATGCGGGCAGCGGTATAGCTGAGTATGCAGATGACGATGAGCGACGGCAGGCCGCTGTAGTTGCCGGTCATCTCTGTTATCATAAATATGCAGGTGAGAGGAGCGCCCGCCGTCCCGGCGAAGAAGGCCCCCATGCCCAGCAGTCCATAGTCCAGCGGATTGGCGATCAGATGAGGTGCCGCCATCTCTGCCATCAGACCGACCGCCAGACCGAACATGGTACCTATATAAAGTGTGGGGGCGAAGACGCCGCCGCTCCCGCCAGAGCCGACAGTTGAGGCAGTGGCCAGGACCTTTAGCAGGCCAAGGGCCAGCAGAAGAAGAAGTAGCTGGCTGGACGGACCGGCGGAGGCCAGAGCGAATACGCTGTTGATGCCTTCATATCCCACTCCCATGATGCCGTATTCGAAGAAGAATAGGCCGCATACTCCCGCCGCAATTCCACCGATGGCCGGCTTCAGGATATCCGGAACAGCAAGTCGCAAAAATGCGTCCTCAAAGAGATAGTAGCTCCTCACCCAGAGGAACGATAGTAATCCAAAGAGCGGTCCCAGGATAAAGCAGAGAACCATGTCCAAGCTGGTGAAGTAGAAAGTGGGATTGACAAACTCCGGTACAGGATCAATAAGAGACGATGCTACTGCCTTTCCTACTACAGCCGCCAGAAGGATGGGCACTGCATCCAGAGATGTGAATTTCTTGGATATTACCTCCATGCTGAATATGGCCCCTCCCATGGGGGCATTGAAGGTGGCAGCGATTCCCGCCGCCACCCCGGAGCAGGTGAGCACCTTAACATCCCTGGCAGAGAGCTTTATGGCCTTGCCAATTCCCGAGCCGGTCGCGGCTCCGATTAGGGCGATGGGTCCCTCCCTTCCGGCGCTCCCCCCACTGCCCAGAGTTATAGCTGAGCTGAAGATGAGGACCAGTCCAGCCCTTTTTCGGATGTCTCCGCTAAACCTCTGCAGGGCGGTCATTATGTGAGGTATACCGTCTCCCATGGCCTCAGGAGCTAATTTGTAGATCATGGGTCCGACTATCAAACCGCCCAGCACAGGCAGAAAGACGATGAAATAACCCGAGGAAGCATGCGGCAGCAGAAAGCCGAAGAAGAACTCATGGGCAAGCTCCACAAGCCTTCGGAAGGCTACTGCCCCCAGCCCTCCGCTAATGCCTACAATAATTGAGAGTAGGTCCAGATAGATCCATCTCAGATCTTCTGAGAGCTTCAGATGCTTATCCTTCCGTTCGCTGATTATGATTTATCATATAATTAATGATCAAAAAGCCTTTTGCCCGCAATCCCGCTGAGCAGAATAGAAGAGCCGGATGAGGGTGGAGCGGGCTATGAAGATTAACTGGAAGGAGGGCGGCATCTAAAGACCAGCTGCGAATCAAAGCGGGCGCGAAATAATCTCAAGACTCTGCAATGTGGAGTCATGAAATTCATTTCGCGCCAGTGCAGATATTGGAGAGAATATTGTGCTACCTTTCCCTGGCATCTTCCGGCTCAGCGAGGCCGCCTTCCTCTTCTTTCCAGGCATGGTAGATCTCAGCAACCTCGCTGTAAAGCAGTTTTTGTTTTGACAGTAATGCCTGGGCAATGGCTTCTACGAGGCGGGAATGAGATTTGATCAGCTCATAGCTCTCCTGGTATCTCACCATCAGATACTGATCTCCTCCTGGCCCGTCAATGAGAGGGCATTTCCAGCGGTCCCTTTTTTCACATAGATTTTTTATCTTGAGATAATCGCTGCCCTTGGACGCATCTGATGGCAGAGGTTCGCTGGCAAAGAGCTTTGCAGATATGCCGCCGGCATAAAGGGCATTAATCACTCGCGAGACATAAAGATCAACCTCTTCCGGGAGCTTGGGGATCTCGCGCACCGGCGATAACCTCCTGACCACACCATTCAGGTTCTTTCCATCGATCACCTCAGGGACGATGGAAACATAGTCAAAATCAAGGCCGTACGCCAAATAGGCAGCAGCATGTCCCGCCTCATGATAAGCAGTTCGGACCATCTTTTCCGTTGGCTGCTTAAACTTGCCTTTGGCCAATAATCGCCTGCCCAGTCTCAATCGCTGCGGCAGTAAGGATAAGCACCGGCGTATGCTGTGTCCCGACAGTTGCATCATGAATCTCATGCCAATAAAAACAAATCCCCTTTCTGAGAGCCGGGTAATTTTTCCACCGGTCCAAATCCCCCCATGCTTTCCGTCAGTTGTGGCAAAAAGTCTTCCAGGAGAGCACCCTCTCCTGGCATGGCCTCATCTGATTGCGGGCAGCTCCGGGCAGTTGCAGGCGGTTATCTCTCCAGTCTCCAGACCCTTGTTGAACCACTCCACCCTTTGGGCAGATGTGCCGTGAGTGAATGAGTCGGGCACCACATAGCCCTGCGACTGCTTTTGGAGGCGGTCGTCCCCCACGGCGCTGGCAGCATTCAGCCCCTCTTCAATGTCCCCGCTCTCCAATATCAGATTCTGGTTTGAGGCTCGATTGGCCCACAGTCCGGCATAGCAATCGGCCTGAAGCTCAAGCGCTACCGAGAGCTTATTCGCCTCCGCCTGGCTGGCTCCCCGGCTCATCCTTTCCACATACTGCGAGGATCCTAAAAGAGTCTGCACATGGTGGCCCACCTCATGGGCTATGACATAAGCCTGGGCGAAGTCGCCGGGAGCCCCCAACCTTTTCTGCAGCTCCTCCAAAAATTCCAGGTCCAGATACACCTTCTGGTCGCCGGGGCAATAGAATGGGCCGACAGAGGCGCTGGCCTGGCCGCATGCCGACTGCACTGCTCCGCTGAACAAGACCAGCTTGGGGTAAACATAATCCTGGCCTAGATCTCCCCGGAACACCTGGTCCCAGGTTGCCTCGATGTCGCCCAGTACCAGTGAGACGAACTCGCTGCTCTGGTTCAGCTCTTCCTCGGATAGCTGCGACTGCTGCGCGCCCCCTCCCGTTGAGTCCATGCCTTGGAGAAACTGACTGGGATCGACACCCATGAACATGGAGACGAGGAGGATCAGCAGCAGTCCAATCCCGCCGATGCCCCCTGCTCGACCACCGGGAATCCCGGCGGCTCTTCGGTCCTCGATGTTCTCGCTCCTCCTCTCCCTGCGCCACTTCATGCTTCATCCTTCCCGGAGAAGCCTGCTCCAGCCATTTTTATCCAGAAAGCTCTCATAGCTACATCCTATGCCTCGAAAGACAGATTATTCTTTCGGCAAGATCCCTGCCGTGAGGGCAGCCTTTCCAGACGATAGGTTTTTCTTCTAAGAAGACTATAATAATCAATCATGATATGTAGATCCTGCCGCGCTTGCGGTGAGATGATAGCCCGTTATAGAGACGGAAAGGTTCTCTGCGAGTGGAGTGGCCAGAACCGGCGCTCCTATTTCTGTGAAGGCTGCTGGGAAAGCGATCACTATTTCGACTTCACCCTGGACTAAATGATATATCGCCTCTATCCTCAGCGGGAATAAGAACGCACGGGAAAAAGCAAAAAAGATTGATAAGAGACCACTATTTAGGCTGAACCAGCATCCCACCGGTTCTGGTGTTTTTCTCCACATTATTTGGCGATAATTGGTTGGGGGTTTCCATAACCGACTCATCGGAATCTATGTAGGCTTCGGGAACGATCTTGCCATTCTTTTTGACATATCCAGCCGGAACATCTCCCCAATTCCACAGATCAGACTGGTTGGATTGGTTAAGGATGGAGTCAACAGTACCATTCAGGGGACTGAAGGTACTATTGGTCGCATTTTGCTCTGGGTTGGTGTTGTTCAATGCTGTGGCGTTATTCTCGATGGCGGGATTATCAATTGCCCAACAAGAAACCACTAAGGCAAAGATGCCTAGTGCGATTACAGCTACTACTGTCTCCTTGGTCATGAGACTGATCACCTTCAGCTTAAGGCAGATCCCTTCTATTATTTAAAGCATCGAGTCTGCCAATCGGCATCTTCTCTTGAGCATAGTCCAGAGCAGAAAGTCGCGTATCAATGGCAGATCAGGGCAGCGCCATGCATCAGCGATTGCATCATGAACGGCATTGAGGTGAATTGGATAAACAGTAATGGGCATTTATCTTTAAAGGAGTGGTGGAATTTATAAATTGAGCCATAGCAAACCAGCAGGAAACAAGGCAAGCTGCCTGGATTTTGCGGGATCGAGAGGCAAAGTCTTATTAATTATCAATCTTTCATAGCCTGAGAAGGCACGGGTGCATTAGAGATGTCAGGCAAGATCGATTTGGACCGGGTGGAGATGCCCAAGCAATCTCCGGAGAAGAGACGATGCAATTTTCAGGAGGTGGCTCTGGGATATGGCCCGGAGCATGCAGCTAAGGAGGCCAACCGATGCATCCAGTGCAAGAAGCCCAAGTGCGTGGAAGGCTGTCCTGTGGGTGTGGAGATTCCCGCCTTCATCCTGGCCCTGCGTGATGGGGATATGCCTGGAGCGGTCCAGGCTCTTAAGAGAAAGAACAGCCTTCCAGGAATTTGCGGCCGGGTCTGTCCTCAGGAGGTGCAGTGCGAGAGCCGATGCGTGCTGGGAAAGAAGGGTGCACCCGTAGCCATAGGCCGCCTGGAGCGCTATGTAGCCGACTGGGATCTCTCCACTAAAAAGTGCCCTGTATGCGAGCTCTTGCCGCCATCCGGAAAGCGGGCTGCTGTGGTGGGATCGGGACCGGCCGGCCTCACCTGTGCTGCCGATCTGGCCCGGATGGGACACTCGGTAACCATATTCGAGGC
>MTKX01000026.1_pt1 | contig 15357 bp, 15 predicted proteins | sample 1042771 | NCBI WGS metagenome assembly MTKX01 (sample SAMN06212183, study PRJNA360534) | anaerobic digester metagenome | biome: Wastewater treatment plant; material: sludge; isolation source: anaerobic digester fed with sludge from wastewater treatment plant | place: Denmark: WWTP Randers ... | reverse complement strand
CCGGGTTCAGGATGTTCTCATAAATCGGGAGACCACGGAGAGGCTGGTGGACATCACCCTGGAACAGGCCAAACAGATGGCCATGGAGGCGCTGGATCATGAGGTGGTCCGCTCCATGATCGAGGGCAAGATGATGGGCAGATACTATATCGTGACCGGACCCAGGGTCGACCGCTACCTTCTGGTGGAGAGCATCAATGAGATGCCCGCAGTCTCTGCGGCCCAGGTGGAAGATCTCTTGACCTCTCTGGAGGTGGCCTGAAATGGCAGGAATGACCGGATTCTCCCGGGAGGTGGCCAGGAGGATCTTCGCCGAGGAGCTTAAAAGCTCCAACTATTCCTTCCGCGATGGAGAGGATCAGCATCAATATGCTCCATCATATCTTCTCACTCCTACCGGCGCCAAATGCAATCGCGTCTTTTTGGTCGGCACTTTAATTGAGAAGGATGACATTGGAGGGGATACGGAGTACTGGCGGGGCCGGGTGGTGGATCCTACCGGCAGTATATTAATCTACGCCGGACAGTACCAGCCGGAGGCGGCCCAGATCCTGGCCGGATTAGAGACTCCCTGTTTTGTGGCCGTGGTGGGCAAGCCCAATCTTTATCAGACCGATGACGGGAACATAATCATATCCCTTCGGGCCGAGTCCATCTCCCAGGCGAATGAGTCTACCCGGAATCAGTGGATCCTGGACACGGCCCGCCGAACCCTGGAGAGGCTATCCGATCTGAGCCAGGTCAGGGTCCCGCCCCCCGGTGAGGATTTCACCACTGCAGACAGCATGCCGGCGGAGGCATCATCTTCTGCTGCTATGGACGCGGAGAGAGCCATGCAGCATTATCACACTGACATCGGGCACTTCCGACAGATGACTATTCGCGCTCTCTCCACCCTGAAATCTGATCTCTCAGGCGGCGCATTTGCCGAGGAGGCGAGGCCGGTCAATGCTGCTCCCGTCTGGCCTGAGGCAGAGCCAGCTGGAAAGGAGGATTCGCCTGCATCCTCTCGAAAGGGCGGCAGCAAGAAAGCCGCCTCTCCAGGCTGGCCGGCATCGGATGACGTGGAAGAGATTGAGACGATCAACATCAAAAAGAAGAGCTGAAAAGTTTTATATAACGCTCTGAAGCTCAATATCAAGGGTGAATTGAAATGGTAATAGGAGTCACTATGGTGAAGGTGGTGCCGGGACAGGAGAAGACCGTCTATAATGCCTTGCAGGAGATAGATGGCATCAAGGATGTCTACCATGTCTTCGGCGAATTCGACTTCGTGGTCATAATCGAGGTCGAGGGATTGAGCATGCTCAACAAGCTGGTGGATGTCATCCGCGAGATCGACAATGTGACTGCCACCCAGACCGTTGTAGGGGCTGAACTTTAGCCCCATTTTTCTCCTTTTATGGAAGTAGCCGAGGAGATGGCCAAGCAGCAAAAGGCCATTTCCGTAGCTGAATTTTTTGAGAAGAATCGTCAGATTCTGGGATTCGACTCCGCCCCCAGGGCTCTGATCACCTGTGTCAAAGAGGCGGTGGATAACTCCCTGGACGCCTGCGAGGATGCCGGAATACTGCCGGATATCTTTGTGCAGATAAAGAAGAGCGGCGAATGCTATCAGGTGGTGGTGGAGGACAATGGGCCGGGCATAGTGCCGGAGGAGATACCCCGCGTCTTCGCCAAGCTGCTCTATGGATCACGTTTTCATACTCTGCGCCAGAGCCGGGGCCAGCAGGGCATAGGCATATCCGCCGCAGTGCTCTACTCCCAGCTGACCACGGGAAAGCCCACCCGGGTCATCTCCAAGATCGCTCCCCATAAGCCGGCCTGCTACTGCGAGTTGATCATCAATACGGCAAAGAATGAGCCGGAGATCATAAAGATGGAGGATAAGGACTGGGAGAGGCCGCGGGGGACCAGGGTGGAGCTGGAGATGGAGGGCTCCTATGTCCGCAGCCGCCGCCAGTCCGTTTATGGCTCGCTAAAGAGCACTGCCATAGTCAATCCCCATGCTCGTCTGACTCTGGTGGAGCCGGAAGGAAATGTGGAGATCTTCGAGAGGGTCACCGAGAGCCTGCCCAAGAAAGCCTATGCCATCTCTCCCCATCCGGCGGGAATTGAGCTCGGCGAGCTGATCAAGCTCTTGCGCTATAGCGAGAAGAAGAAGCTGCGCGTATTTTTAAAGGAGACCTTCTCCTCCATAGGGGCTATATCCGCCCAGGAGCTGTGCAGTCGGGCTGGGCTGGATCCGGAGACGCCCCCTAGCGGCCTGGACCATGAGCAGGCCAAGAGGTTGCACTCCGCCTTCAAGCAGATAAAGGTGAAATCTCCCCCTGTGGACTGTCTCTCTCCCATAGGCGAGGAGCTGATCAAGGCCGGGCTGGAGAAGGAGTACAGACTGGACTATATTGCTACCACCATCCGGCCGGTCTCGGTCTACTCCGGCAATCCCTTTCTGGTGGAGATCGGTCTCGGATACGGAGGAGAGCTGGAGAAGGAGAGCCGGGTGGAGCTGCTCCGGTTTGCCAATCGTGTGCCTCTGGTCTATCAGCAGGGAGCCTGCGCCCTCACCCATGCCGTGGAGAGCGTATCCTGGAAGAACTATTCCCTGGGCCAGCCCACGGGAAGCGGCATTCCCGTCGGGCCGGCGGTGTTGCTCATTCACATCGCCTCCACCAATATCCCCTTCACCTCAGAGAGCAAGGATGCTGTGGCCGACATGCCGGAGATCCTGGCGGAGGTCGACCTGGGTTTGAAAGAGGTGGCCAGGAAGCTGCGCCGCTACCTCAGCCGCCAGAGCATTCTCTCGGAAAGGCGGGAGAAGGAGGAGATCATCAGAAAGATACTGCCCAGGATCGCCCGAAAGCTCTCCGACGTCCTGGGGAAGCAGGAGCCGGATATCGGGCCGGTGGTGGCCAAGATCATGGGCAATCTCCTGGTCTTCCGGTCGGCGGAGAAGAATGACGGCTGCCTGCATGTGGCCCTCCGGGTGGAGAACCACAGCGATCTGGTTCGCTCTTTCAAGCTGCATGAGGTCCTGGCAGTCCAGGCGGAGGTGGTATCCCCCGAGGCCAAGGTAATTCCCCTGGGAGACGCCTTCGACTACCAATGGAAGCTTTCTCTGCCGGCGGGCCAGAGCGTCTCCCTCCGCTACCGGATCGCTGCCGATGGGGTAACCCTGAAGGAGCCGGTGGTGGAGGGACTGGATGAGGAGATAGTAACCGGAGCCAGGGTGATTTAGCCAATGAAAGATCCAGCTAAGGTGGAAGATGACAGGAAAGAGAAGGCGGTGACGGATGGGCTTGCCCCATCCGGGGTGGCAGAGCAGAGGCTGATGGGGCTGGCAGACTCTCTTTACCGTCAGTTTGAGCAGGGGATTGTACCCCACATCTCTCTGCCATCCCGGACCAAGGGCAATATCGAGTTCTCCAGCAAGGATGATGTCTGGGTTTATGGAGACCAGGAAACAGTCCGCAGCGTCAAAACCGTGCGGGGAGCCAAGACCCTGCTCAAGACTGTCCACCTCTCCGAGCTGCTGATAAAAGAGCACCTGAAAAACAACCGCGGCTCAACGCTGAGAGAGATCTACTACATCTCCGAGAACTGGGATATAGCCAAATTCCATGAGCAGGCAGAGAGCGACCGGCTGATAGAGGATCTGGAGATAGTCACTGCGCTACACCGGGAGGACTTCCATGTCCGGCCGGAGGAGGACGGGGCGGCGGTCTTCGGGCCGCTGCGCCTCAAGGAGAAGACCCGGCGGGGGGAGAAAGAGATGCACTGCCAGGATGACGTGGGAGAGGCAGGCTACCAGATCCCCTTCAATGTGGACAACATAAAGTTTCTCAGCCACGATGCCAAGATGGTCATGGCCATTGAGACGGGCGGCATGTATGCCCGGCTGATTGAAAACGGCTTTGATCAGGAGCACAATTGCATACTGGTGCATATCAAGGGTCAGCCGGCCCGCTCTACCAGGCGTTTCATCAAGAGGCTCAACACCGAGCTGAATCTTCCGGTGGTGGTCTTTACCGATGGCGATCCCTGGTCCTACAGGATCTTCGCCAGCATCGCCTACGGGGCGATCAAGAGCGCCCACCTCTCCGAGCACCTGGTCACCCCGTCAGCTCGCTTTTTGGGAGTGCAGCCCAGCGATATCGTGGACTATAACCTTTCCACAGACAAGCTGACCGATAAGGACCTGCAGGCGCTGCGAAGCGAGCTGACCGACCCGCGCTTCGCCAATCCCTACTGGGACAAGCAGATCCGGCTTCAGCTGGACCTGAAGAAGAAGGCCGAGCAGCAGGCCTTTGCCGGGAAGGGGCTGGACTATGTGACCCGGACCTATCTGCCGGATAGGCTCTCGGAGATGGGGATAATCTGAATTGATCATCGATTTTCACACCCACATCTATCCTGAAGCCGTAGCGGTCAAGATCCTGCCCGCGGCCAAGAGAAAGTTGAAGGTGGCCGTGCCCGGGACCGGAAGTCCAGATGACCTGCGAGAGATGATGCAAGAAGGAGGAGTCTCCCGTTCAGTCCTCCTGCCCCTGGCCAAGGGCTGCCATGATGTTTCAGGCCTCAATGACTGGATTCAGGCGGCAACCAGGGAAAACCTTGAGCTTACCGCCTTTGGCGCAGTTCACCCCTTTATGGAAAGCCTGGAGGAGGAACTGGATCGGCTGAATGCCTGGGGGGTCAGGGGAGTGAAGATGATGCCCCTTCTGCAGCAGGTCTATCCCGATGATCCTCTCTGCTTCAGGCTATACCAGGAATTGGTGGACAGGGACATGATTCTGATAGCCCATGCCGGGCGGGATCCATTGGACCGGCCGGAGGTCTACGGCACACCGGAGCGCTTTGCCTCCCTGGTGGATAGCTTTCCGGACCTCAAGCTGGTCCTGGCCCATCTGGGGGGCCTGCGCATGTGGGATGCCGTGCGCCGACATCTTCTGCCGGCGGGAAAGAACGTCTTCTTTGATACCGCTTATGTCTTGTTTTATATGGAGCGGGAAGAGATGAAGGAACTGATCCTGGACATCGGGCCGGAGCGGGTCATATTCGGCAGCGACTACCCCTGGGAAAAGCCGGGCCGGGCGGCGAAGATCATCCGGGATCTGGGCCTGTCCGAGCCGGAGGAAGATGCCATATTCTTTAGCAATGCCGCAGGGCTTCTGGGCCTGCCGCTCCAGTAGCAAAGCTTTTACTTCTCCGGTATGGGATATGGTGGTTTCATGAGACGCGATCTGCTTGACATCCTGGCCTGTCCTCTCTGTAAGGGAGATCTAACCCTCGAGGTATTCGAGGAGAATGAGAAGGAGATAGTGACGGGCAAGCTCTGCTGCCCCGCCTGCCGGGAGTGCTATCCCATTGAGGACGGCATCCCCAATATGTTGCCTCCCGATTTGAGAGATTGAACATTCTGCCGTCATGGCCGGGAGGATCAAAGGGGACGGAGCAGGCTGGCGCAGGTGCATCATCGGGGCTACAAGCAAATTATTTATATAATATTATGCTATCTCTAAGATAGGGAGCGCAGGCAATGGATCATGAGGTTCACATAAATAACGGGGGAAAGGATGCCCCGCCCATAATCTTCCGTCTCCTTCCCGGTGAGGAGACCATCTTCAACCTCAAGGTGATTAATCATGGTCCTCCGGGCAATATATCATTGCAGGCCAGCAATCCCCTATTCAAGGCGGTGAGGCTTAAAAAGCCCGATCATCTTGTGATCGAGGAAGAGGTCATACCCGTCATGGCCAGGATGCCCGTCGACAGGGGCCGTCTGGATGGCGAGATCATCCTCTTTGCAGGAGGCAGAGAGAGCCGTGTCCCCATCACCCTCCTCTGTGACTCTGAGGATCCAGTTGATGATCTAAATGATGCCCTTCTTACGCCGGATGGGGATGGAGTGGAGGATATCATGGGGGAAGATGAGTATGGTGAGAGGGAAGGATATGAGGATTTTCATGAATATGAAGACGATTCAGGGAGGCGCGAGCCGCATCTGGAAGAGGATGATGGGGATATAGAGAGAGACAAAAGCAAGAAGCTGCGTCGCATATCCTTCTCTATGGATGCTGATCTGGAGAGATATCGCTCCTCAAAAGGCCGGAAAAGGCTGGGGGGAGCAGCAGAAGGCCATGAAGATGGGGCCGGAGAGGAGGGAGAAGATGAGAGGCACTTCATCCCCCGTTATAGCACCCGTATTGATGATAGCTTTGTGGATAAAGGCAGCCGGAAAGGCCAGCCCCAATCAGGATTTCCTGGTCCCACAACCACTTCCGGGCAGGATGATAGCGAGCAGGGAATGAGAGACGACAAGGAGGCGGCTGCGGGGGAGGGGAGAGCGGAAGATCAGGTCTGGCAAGGGGAACCGGTCTCTAACGAGGAACGGGTCTCTCACGAGGAGGATGAAAGGCCTGGCTATAGTCAGCTGAGAGACATCGAGAGCAGGGAGATCATCTATCAGGCGGAGAGGGATGAATTGGATCTTCTGGGGGGAGTGGAGACTGATGAACATGGCCTCCGCTCCGGATATGAAGGCAGCCGGGACGATGAGACAGTGGATCGATCTTCAAGATATGCCCTTTTAGGGAGGATGGATGACTTCTCATTGACGGGATTGATCCAGGCGGTTCCCATCATCATTCTCCTGATACTAATTGCGACATTGGTTTTGACATTCGTCACCGAGATAGTCCCGGAGTTCCCGGGGGCTCTGGCCTCGTCCATACTGATGGTCACCCTTATCATATACGGAGCGGCCAGGCTGCTCAAGGCCTAATAGAAGAACCTTTAAGAGAGCGCTATGCCTTCTCCGGCTGGCCCGGGATTTGGGGGCCGGTGCTTCATGCTGACCGCTACGGGCGCTATAATTGTGCTGCTCTCTCATTGGAGTTCATGGCATGGCTGAGGTTAATGGTCAGCTCGGATATATTCATAATATAGTCCAGCATCCTTTCCATGCTGCCCGCTAAAACCAGCCGGGCCAAAAGCTCAGATCCGTCTCTGCTCTGGGATGAATTGGACAGACCACCGATGCGGCTCTTGACCTCCCTGATCCGGTCAATGAGCTCATTGGCCTTGCCGGAATTGGTCTGGACCAGGTAATTCACGGAATCTTCGATAAGGCTGCAGAGCAATGAGTCCATTCGGGAGAGCTCCTCTTTCAGCTCCTCCGGTAGGCGAAAGCCATTCTGACTGGCGATATGAGCAATGCGGTGAGCGTGATCGGCTATCCTCTCCAGATTAGATGAGGCCTGCATATAATTGAAAGCTGTTATGGGATTGAGGGTCTCCTGCCGGACCGATCCCGATCTGAGGATCTCGGTGAACTGGCGGGAGATGAGAAGGTTGAGCCGGTCCACATCATTGTCCCGGGCAATGACATCCATAGCCAGATCCTGGTTATTGTTCAGAATGCTGCTGAAGGAATCAGAGATCATGGACTTGACCACAGTCTTGATCCTCCTAAGTGCCCTCTCCGATTGCAGCTCTTCAGAGCTCAATAGATCCTGAATGACCACCTTGTTGATGGTCTCTTCTAAAATCTCCGGTCCGATCAGCTTGTTGACGATCTGATGCAGATCCTTCTTCTGCAGGGATGACATATGACCGGCAGTCACCTCGATCACCCTGTATCCTCCCACATAGCATCCAATGATGTCTCTGACCAGAGGCTCTCCCAGTTTGTCGCCTATGTCCAGATGAGCCCGGAGATCCCTCTCGGATCGATCCGTAGAAAGGGTCAGGGCTCCGTTGTCTCCCTGATGGATGTAAATGATGGAGCCTGCCGAAATGCCGTTCTTAATGGCCCAGTTCTTGGGAAGGGAGACGATAAATGTCGATTTGCCCGTCCTCTGTACCTTTCTCGTATCCATATCAGACCCTAGTTTAAGTGCTCCCTCTTTGCCTGCACCATATAGACTATGCTTTCGCAGATGTTGCAGATGTGGTCTCCCGCCCTCTCCAGATGCCTGTTGACCATAAGCAGAGCCGTTCCCTCCTTGATCACCTCAGGTCTCTCAATGATGATCTTGAGCAGCTTGTCTCTGGCCTTTACATAAAGGCTATCTATCTCATAATCCCATTTGGTTACCTGTCGGGCCAGATCGGCATCGCTTTCCATGAGGGCCTGGATGGCCTGATCCAGCATATTCTCATTTATCTCCGCCATACGAGGGATGAATTCGAGCTTGGTTATCTGGATCTTGTTCTGAGACTGCATGGTGACCCTGGCCACATCCACCGCCAGGTCTCCGATCCTCTCCAGGTCTATTCCTATCTTTAGTATGCCTATTATGCGCCGCAGATCCTTGGCCATGGGCTGCTGCAGGGCCAAGAGCTCCATACATAGATTCTCAATCCTGAGGCTCAGATCATCCAGCTCCTGATCTGCTTTTACCACCTCTCGAGCCAGATCGACATCCCCATTGGCCAGCGCCAGCACCGATTTTTTGATGGCTTCTCCCACCCGATCCGCCAGGTCTTTGGTGAGGATCTTCAGATCATTGAGATCTTTGCGATATCTCTCTCGATAGGGGCTCATCTAATCACACTTCCCAACCAAAGCTGCCATTTCTCTCTCTCTCTCGCTTTCAGCCGAATCTTCCGGTAATATAATCTTCAGTGCTCTTTTCCTGGGGCATCTCAAAGATGCGTTTGGTCTCGCCCATCTCAATCAACTCTCCCAGCAAAAAAAAAGCGGTGCAGTCTGAGATCCTGGCCGCTTGCTGCATATTGTGAGTGACGATCACCTGGGTGTAATTGTCCTTCAGGCCCTCCATAAGGCTCTCTATCTTGCCCGTGGAGATGGGGTCGAGGGCGCTGCAAGGCTCATCGAACAGGATGACGTCCGGCTTCATGGCCAGGGTGCGGGCAATACAAAGCCTCTGCTGCTGTCCTCCGGACAGGCCCAGAGCAGGTTGATCCAGCCTCTCGCTTACCTCTTCCCAGAGGGCGGCGTCCTTGAGGCTATTCTCCACTATCTTATCGATATTCCTCTGGCCGTGAATTCTGGGACCATAGGCCACGTTATCATAAATAGACATGGGAAAAGGATTGGGCTTTTGGAATACCATGCCTATACTCTTTCGGAGTTCCACCACATCTATATCCTTGCCATAGATGTCGATATCATCATAGAGGATTTGACCCTCGATCCTGATATTGGCAACCAAGTCGTTCATGCGATTGAGGCAGCGGATAAATGTGGACTTGCCGCAGCCGGAGGGGCCGATCAGAGCTGTAATCTTGTTTTCGGGAATTTCCAGGCATATATCCTTCAAAGCCTGCTTTTCCCCGTACCAGAGATTCACATCCCTGGAGACTATCTTGGATGTCAACACAAATCCTCTTAGCACTATTCTCTGTAGCTCTTTTGTATCGAGATGATGGAAGGCTATATAGATCTTGCCCTTTGGAATATATATGTGATATTTAATATATAAATAGCATGCTATGGTGGCTCCTGATCATGCCCAGCCCAGGCTCCTCTCGTGCGAATCCTTTATATAGAACTTTAAACTGGTATTAGGAAAAAGTCCGGGAGGCCTATAGTTTTGGCAGGTTTGAGCGGCGTTCCTATAATCATATTAAAAGAAGGCAGCAAAAGAGAGAGCGGAAAAGATGCGCAGCGGAAGAACATCCTGGCGGCGAAGGCGGTTGCCGAGTCCATCCGGACCACCCTCGGTCCCAAGGGCATGGATAAGATGCTCATTGCCGGGGAAGAGGCGACCATCACCAATGACGGCGCCACCATCCTCCGAGAGATGGATATAGAGCATCCTGTGGCCAAGATGATAGTGGAGGTGGCCAAAGCCCAGGATGATGAGATCGGGGACGGCACCACCACTGCGGTGATCATCGCCGGCAAGCTTTTGGAGAAGGCGGAAGGCCTTCTGGATCAGGATGTCCATCCCACAGTCATTGTGCAGGGATATAAGCAGGCTGCGGCGAGAGCCCAGAAGGTTCTATCCGAGATGGCTGTGGATGTCTCGGCTGATGAGGCCACTTTGTCCAAGATCGCCCGGACCGCTATGCTGGGAAAGGGCATTGAGATGGCCATGGATAAGCTGGCTGCCTTGTCGGTGGAAGCAGCCCAGGCCATAGCCGGATTCGAGGGCAAGGACATAGAGGAGAACATCAAGACGGTGATGATCCCCGGCGGAAGGATCGACGACTCTTCCATAATCTACGGCATTGTGCTGGAGAAGGAGAGAACCTCGCTGGAGATGCCGAGGAAAATAGAGAATGCTAAAATCATGCTTCTCGAGGGAACCCTGGAGATCAAGAAGCTTGATACCGATGCCAAGGTCACCATAACCGAGGCCAAGAACCTCTCCAGCTTCAAAGAGGGAGAGGAGAATGTGATCAAGTCTCAGGTCGATGCCATCGCCGCCGCCGGGGCCAATGTGGTCTTCTGCGAGAAGGGAATCGGAGTCACCGCTCAGAACTATCTGGCCCGGCAGGGAATGCTGGGAGTACGCCGGGTGAGCCGGGAGGATCTGAAGATGCTGGCTCTGGCTACCGGAGCCCGGCTGGTGGGAGATGTCATGGCTGTAACCGCCAAGGACCTGGGGTCGGCTTCTCTGGTCGAGGAGCGCAAGGTGGGCAAGGAGAAGAAGATGCTCTTTATAGAGGGATGCCCCCAGGCCAAAGCCGTCACCATAGTCCTGCATGGGGTCTCGGAGCAGGTTTTGGAGGAGATGGAGAGAGCCCTGGATGATTCTCTCAATGTGGTTTTAGATGTAATCCGCTCCAGGAAGATTGTGCCCGGTGGAGGCGCTCCGGAGATGATTGTGGCCGAAAATCTGAGGCAGTATGCCTCCACCCTGGAAGGGCGAGAGCAGCTGGCGGTCCGGGCTTTTGCCGATGCCGTGGAGGCCATTCCCCTCACACTGGCCGAGAACTCCGGATTCGATCCCCTGGACTCATTGGCCGCTCTGCGGGCCAAGACCGGCCAGGGCAAGGCATTCGGCCTGGATATGGCCACCGGCCAGCCCTCGGATATGCTGGCGGCAGGAATTGTGGAGCCCCTCAAGGTCAAGACCCAGGCTATCAAGTCAGCAACGGAGGCGGCAACAATGGTGCTTCGAGTGGATGATGTCATTGCCGCCAAGAGAGAGGAGCTGGCTCCAAAGCCGGGACAGAGCCCCCATGACTACACCATGCCCCAGATGCCAATGCCTCACTACTGAGTGATTAAAGGGATGAAAGGGATGGTCGGGCATGGGCCCGCTCCTCCCGGATGGATTTTAGAGAGAGCATATCAAGGGTGAAGCCTATGGCGGATGCGGACAGCAAATCAGAAGAAATAACGGAGACCTCGGAGCCGAGCTACGATGAGCTAATAGAGGAGCTTAAAGCTGCTCTTTCCCTGGCTGAGGAGAGGCTGGACCTGCTCATGCGCTGCCGGGCGGACCTGGACAATGTCCTGAAGAGATCGGCCAGGGAGAAAGAGGAGAATATCAAATATGCCTCGGAAAAGCTGGTCTGCAAGCTTCTCCCTGTCCTGGACAGCCTGGAGCAGGCGGCAAAGCATGACCAGGGCAGCAATGTGCTTTACATGCAGCTTCTTTCTGTGCTGGCCTCAGAGGGGCTGGCGCCCATAGAGGCAAAGGGCATGAAGTTTGATCCCTACCGCCATGAGGCTCTCTATCAGGTGGAGAGCGAGGAAGCGGAGGAGGGGTCGGTGGTTGAGGAGATTCAGAAAGGATACCTCTTCGGCGGCCATGTCATCCGCTTCTCAAAGGTGGCAGTGGCAAGAAGATGATAGGATTAAATAGCCAAATCGCTAAAGCTTTCAATTTCAGGAGATGAGATCTTGTCAAAAATTATCGGCATCGACCTTGGAACCAGCAATTCGGCGGCTGCAGTTCTGATCGGCGGCCGACCTACTATTATTCCCAGTGCAGAGGGTACGAGCATAGGCGGCAAGGCCTTTCCTTCTTATGTGGCCTTCACCAAAGAGGGACAGGCGCTGGTGGGAGAGCCGGCCAAGAGGCAGGCGGTCACCAATCCGGAAGGAACTGTCACCGGCATCAAGAGAAAGATGGGCACGGACTACAAGGTCAGGGTTCACGGCAAGGAGTACAGCCCGGAGGACATATCGGCCCAGATCCTGCGCAAGATCAAGACCGATGCGGAGACTTACCTCGCCGACAGCGTGGACAAGGCGGTGATCACCGTCCCCGCTTACTTCAACGACAATCAGAGGCAGGCCACCAAGGACGCCGGAACCATAGCCGGGCTGGATGTGGTTCGCATCATAAATGAGCCCACGGCGGCAGCTCTGGCCTTTGGCCTGGACAAGACCGGCGAGCATAAGATCATGGTCTTCGACCTGGGCGGCGGAACTCTGGATGTGACCATCATGGAGATCGGCGAGGGCGTCTTCGAGGTCAGATCCACCTCCGGCGACACCCAGCTCGGCGGCAGGGACATGGACGAGAGGCTCTTGAGCTATGTTCTGGAAAAGTTTAAGGCTGAGTCCGGCGTGGACCTGCGACGGGATTCCATGGCCATGCAGCGCCTGCGAGAGGCGGTGGAGGTGGCCAAGATCGAGCTGTCCAGTATGCTTCAGACCAACCTCAACCTGCCCTACATCACCGCTGACGCCAGCGGCCCCAAGCATCTGACTATGACCCTGACCCGCTCCAAGCTGGAGGAGCTCATAGCCGATGTTCTGGAGAGGTGCCGCGGCCCCATGAACCAGGCACTGCAGGACAGCAAGCTGGACAAGTCGGAGATAAGCAAGATCATTCTGGTAGGTGGTCCCACCAGAATGCCTGTGGTCCAGGAGTTCGTCAAGAGCTTCATGGGCAAGGAGATAGAGCGGGGCGTGGACCCCATGGAGTGCGTGGCCATGGGGGCGGCGATCCAGGCCGGTGTGCTGGGCGGAGAGGTCAAGGACCTGCTGCTCCTGGATGTCACACCGCTCTCCCTGGGAATTGAGACCCTGGGGGCGGTCTCTACCAGGCTCATCGAGAGGAACACCACCATTCCCACCCGAAATAGCCAGATCTTCACCACTGCGGCGGACAATCAGACCAGCGTGGAGATCAATGTCCTGCAGGGAGAGAGGCCCATGGCCAAGGACAATGTATCTCTGGGCCGGTTCACCCTGGTGGGAATTCCACCGGCGCCGCGGGGCATTCCCCAGATCGAGGTCACCTTCGACATCGATGCCAATGGCATCATCCATGTCTCGGCCAAGGATCTGGCCACCAAGAAGGAGCAGAATATGACCATCACCGCTCCTCACAAGCTCTCCAAGGAGGAGATCGATGCCAAGATCAAGGATGCGGAGCGCTTTGCTGCTGACGATCTGAAGAGAAAGGAGGAGATCGAGGTCAAGAATGCCGCCGACTCCTTGATCTATGCCAGCGAGAAGATGCTCAAGGATGCAGGAGAGGTGGCCACGGCAGAGCAGAAGCAGAAGATCGAGGCAGCCATAGCCGATCTCAAGAACGCTCAGACCGGCGGCGATATCTCTGAGATCAAGGCCAAGACCGAGTCCCTGCAAAACTCCATTTACGAGCTGTCCGCAGCCATGTACCAGAAGGCAGCAGAGGCCCAGCAGAAGCAGCAGGCCCAGCAGAGCCAGGGTGCGGGCCAGGAGAGCGGATCGGGGCCGTCCGACCAGACGGTTGATGCCGACTACGAGGTAGTAAACGACAAGAAGTGAGCGGCTTCGAAGCTGGACCGCCAGGAAAGCAAAGCCGCAAGAGACAAGCCCGCTAAAGCCAGGAATCAAAGCCAGAACAAAAAGCTAATAGCCCCGCCAGAGAGGAATCAAGCCAATCATGCCGGAGAAGAAGGACTACTACGAGGTCCTGGGAGTTGCCAGGGACTCAAGCGAGAAGGACATCAAGGGAGCTTACCGCAAGCTGGCCATGAAGTACCATCCGGACCGCTCCGAGGAGGCCGGCGCGGAGGAGAAGTTCAAGGAGATCTCCGAGGCCTACGCCGTCCTCTCCGATCCGGAGAAGAGGCAGAAGTACGACCAGTTCGGCCATGCCGGCATCAACAGCCAGTACTCTCAGGAGGACCTCTTCCGGGGGGTCAACTTCGAGGATCTGCTGCGGGGATTCGGCTTTGGCGGGGGCGGGCCGCGCGGAGGCGGAGAGAGCATCTTCGATATGTTCTTCGGAGGAGGTGGCCGCAGCCGGGGCCCGGCGCGTGGCCGGGACCTGCGCTATGATGTGAGCATCACCCTGGAGCAGGCCGCCTCCGGCCTGGAGTCGACCATTGAGGTTCCCCGCACGGAGAACTGCGCCACCTGCCGGGGCAGCGGGGCCAAGCCGGGCACGACGCCAACCGTATGCGGCAACTGCCACGGCTCGGGCCAGATCACCCGGGCCCAGAACACCCCCTTCGGCCAGATGGTTACCGCCTCTCCCTGCCCCAAATGCGGTGGAAAGGGCCAGATCATAACCAATCCCTGCGGAGACTGCGGCGGATCAGGAAGAATTCGCAAGACCCGCAAGATCAACATCAAGATCCCGGCGGGGGTGGAGGACGGCCAGCATCTCAAGCTGCGAGGCCAGGGAGACGCCGGTGCCCAGGGGGCGGAGAGCGGCGATCTCTATGTAGTTATGAACGTCATGCCCCATCCCAAGTTCCAGCGGGTGGAGAGCGATCTCTTACTGGAGAAGCCAATCAGCTTCAGCGAGGCTGCTCTGGGAGCTGAAGTAGAAGTTCCCACCCTCACCGGCCGGGCCAAGATGAAAGTTCCGGCGGGAACCCAGACCGGGACGATATTCCGGCTGAGGGGAAAGGGCATGCCCCGATTGCAGGGAATGGGCTCCGGGGACCTGCATGTCAAGGTCAATATCAAGACCCCATCTGCTCTAACCGATCGCCAGAGGCAGCTATTGGAGGAACTGGCGGCGGAGTTCGGGGAGCAGAGATCTGCCAAGAAGGCGGAAAAAGAAAAAGAGAAGGAGAAGAGCATCATCGACAAGATCGTGGATGAGGTCAAGAGCGCAGTGCAGTAGACGAATTTCCTTTCTTCTATAAACGCATCAGCAGTCCAGCCAGCAGCTTTATTTCTATATCCAGACGATAGGGCAGGGCATGAATGGCTCAGGCTGGATTGGGCTTTTCCTTTTCATATTTGCTTTAGCCCCGTCTGCATCACCCTCCGAGAACCTGACAGCCCATTTCATTGACGTAGGCCAGGGAGACAGCATCCTGATCCAGTTCAATGGCAAGAGCCTTCTCATCGACGGCGGTCCTCCGGAGATGGGCCCCCGGCTGGAAGAGTATCTGAGAGCACAGAATGTATCCCGCCTGGACCTTCTGATCCTGACCCATCCTCACGACGATCATATCGGCGGATTGATCGCCGTTTTA
>MTKX01002261.1_pt4 | contig 15393 bp, 10 predicted proteins | sample 1042771 | NCBI WGS metagenome assembly MTKX01 (sample SAMN06212183, study PRJNA360534) | anaerobic digester metagenome | biome: Wastewater treatment plant; material: sludge; isolation source: anaerobic digester fed with sludge from wastewater treatment plant | place: Denmark: WWTP Randers ... | reverse complement strand
GGAGACACCTTTTAAATAGTTAATTGGTTTACCGTTCCAGATAATATCGGCTGCTTCTGTTTTTCCTCCACAGCAACTATGATAGGTTGTCTCAGCAAGATTTCCGTTGAAAAACAAGACCTCCGAGGAACATTCATAAATTGCTTGCAGGATTTGTTCATTCAATAAATATTTTCCTCTATACACTTGGCAGTGAGTAGAATTGCACAAATCGTAACCATCAGCTTTATGTTTGTTATTTAAGAGCAGATTTAGAGCCTGAGTTCTGGCAGCAACTATTTGTGCTTTAAGGGCTTCCGCGGGAGCATTATCACCAATTTCATTTTGAACCACTCCGGCAAGATAATTCTCCAAAGGTAGAAATTGATTTAGGACAATCTTTTTTTTCACTGTTTTCAGGATAAAATCTCCGCTATAAGCATAACTATCACTGTTGAAACTAAGTTCTGCCTCAGAATGTATTTTCAGAGGTGTTTCCATATAGCATATATTTCCCGTAGCATCTTGAATCTGAACAGTGGAATTAAGCACTTGGACTTCTTTGATTTTATCAATAGGAATGCCTTGTTTTAAGGCATATTGTTTTGCCTCTTCTTCGCTAGTAAAACTTTCCGGTAGAAAGTGTTGCAGTTCTTTTTTAATCTTCAAGCGAGAGTTTTCCCAGGCAAAAAAATCCCGCACCACAGCGTTCTCATCTTCTTTTGCCTTATAAACAACCTCTGTAAAGTCCAAAATAGCATAATGAACAAGAGTTTCTGGATTCATAATGTTAATTGTAATGGAGGACTCAAATTTGCGGGATATCAGTCCATCCTTTTCCGCAACAGTTATATTGGTATTTTTCCCTTTGGGGGTAATAGTTAGCTGAGGAGAAGCAGTTAAATTGATTTCCAGATAGAGTTCACCGTTTACAAATTGAGCTCCTGCCAGCATTGTAGAACAAAGCAACAGCAATAATAACAGGAATTTAGGTTTCATCTTTTGTTTACAGTTTATTGAACAACCGAACCGGGAATTCCTTCTCCATCGGGAATTAAAAGCTGTAATTTTCCGTTGGAATCGGCAGCCAGAATCATTCCCCGGGATATTATTCCTCTAATTTTTCGTGGTTCCAGATTCACCAGTATTAAAACTGTTTTGCCAATTACATCTTTCGGTTCGTAATCAACTGCAATTCCGGCAATTAGTTCGCGTTGTTCAATGCCGATATCCACTTTTAGTTTTAACAGCTTATCCGTTTGAGGGACTTTTTCTGCGGTTAATACTTTAGCTAAGCGCAAATCCAATTTGGCAAAGTCATCATAGTTGATTATATTTTTTAGAGGAGCTATTTCCGGAGTGTCAAATTCTGCTTTGCCCAGTTCTGAGACCTTTGATTGTGAGTGCAGTTTGGCAATTTGTGCTGCAATTTCTTTATCTTCTATTTTATGAAAAAGCGGTTTGATTTCGTTTAACGCAATGTCTCCCGATAAATTATATGCTTCGCTGAACTTAAAGCTTTCACTTAAGTTCATCATTTTTCTTAAGCCTAGCATTGACCTTGGCAGAACAGGACTAAAAGCAATGGAAATTTTAGCCAGTAAATTAGCACAAACATAAAGAGTTTCGTTAGTTGCATCCCGATTTTCTTTCAGCTGAGCCCAGGGCTTGCTTTCGTCAAAATAGCGGTTTCCCAACCTGGCTATATCCATTATCAGGCGAGTATTTTTCTTCACTTGATAGTCCAGATAATTTTCTTCAATTTCTTTTAAGATGTTATCTGCCTCAGCTATTGTTTTGTTAGCGGGTTCACTTAACGCGCAGGAAGTTATTTTTCCCTCAAAATTTTTATGAGCAAAGGCAAAAACCCGGTTGGCAAGATTGCCCAAAGTATTATTCAAGTCGCCGTTTATTTTATTCTGAAAATCCTTAAAACTGAAATCGGAATCCTGCCTTTCCGGAGCATTAACTGCCAGATAATAACGTAGATATTCACCGTCAAAGTCCTGCAGAAATTCATCTACCCAAATTGCCCAATTTTTACTGGTAGATATTTTTTCCCCTTCCAGATTCATAAACTCATTGGCAGGAATATCATAAGGTAGGCAATAGGGAGTATCCTGACCCATCAACATAGAGGGCCATATAATAGAATGGAAAATTATGTTATCCTTTCCAATAAAATGAATTAGCCGAGTTTCAGGGTTTAACCAATAGTCCTTCCATTTTTCCGGCTGACCTTTTTTTTCTGCCCATTCTACAGTAGAAGAAATATAACCTATGGGAGCGTCAAACCAAACATACAGAACTTTGCCTTTTGCTTCGGGAAGAGGAACAGGAATTCCCCAGGATAAATCCCTGGTAACAGAACGTTCAACTAAACCCTGGTCCAGCAAACCCAGAATAAAATTCAGCACATTTTCTTTCCAATAGTCCTTTGTGGATAGCCACCGTTTTAGTTTTTCGCGAAATCCTTCCAGCTGCAAAAACCAGTGCTTGGTCTCTTTAATTACAGGAGTAGAGCCGCAAATTTTACATTTTGGCTCTATCAAAGTTGTAGTATCATAAATTTGACCGCATTTATCACACTGATCACCTCGTGCACCGTCAAAACCGCAAAGCGGACAAATTCCTTCTACATATCTATCAGGGAGAAAGCGTTTGTCTTTTTCGCAATAAAACTGGAGCGTGTTTTTGGGCTTGATATAACCCTTATTATATAATTGCAGAAAGAATTCTCTGGCAAGCTTATGATGAGGTGGACGGGAAGTTCCGCTGAAATTATCAAATTCAATACCTATACCGTCAAATGCTTTTTTAATGCTCTTATGATAATAATTTACTACTTCCTGAGGAGTAATTCCTTCTTTATCAGCCGTTATGGATATTGGAGTGCCATGTTCATCCGTTCCACAAATATAAATAACATCTTCACCCTTCAAACGCAAGTAACGAACAAAAATATCTGCCGGTAAATAGGCACCTGCTAAATGTCCGATATGTAATTTTCCATTAGCATAAGGAAGGGCACTGGTAACTAAATATCTCATACTGGTTCCTCAATGTAAATTTTATGCAGGGTTTTTACTGCTACGGAACAATTTTGGTCCAGCAATAAAAGTTCTATGCTCTGTTCGTTGTTAAAGCTACGCAGAATGTTAAAATTTTGGCAGTTTTCCATTAAAGTTGCTAAAAAAGCCGGGTCGTGACCTAAGCCCAATCCGATGAGATTTACAAAGGCAAAACCGTCTTTTTTGCTGATTGGTTTTATTTCTCTTTCCTGCAGAAAATAGTCCACTTCCGTTTCATATTTGCTTTCTATAAAAAGTTCCAGAAGACCTTCGTTAACAAAGCTTTTGTAGATTTCGTAATACCAGACACTGAGAGTTTTTAGAACCTTTTCCTCAAGCGGCAGAGTATAACGCAATAAGGCATTTTTATGGGCAATAGCAGTTACCTTATGTTCTTCCATAATATTTTCCTCATTATTTTCTGTCTTTTTATTGGTTATCAACGAACCGGGAGCAAAAGTGAAAGATGATTTTACTTCCACCTCTACACCATATTTAAGGGCATATTCCACAGCCCGGGGATGCAAGACCTTAGAGCCATTGTAACTAAGAGTTAACATTAGCTCAGGACTGATTTGCCTTAATAATTTCGGCTTTTCCACAAGCTTGGGATCGGCAGTAAAAACACCATCCACATCAGTAAAAATTTCACATTTATCTGCCTTTAAATAACAAGCTAAAGCTACTGCAGAAGTATCAGAACCGCCACGTCCCAAAGTAGTTATTTCTTTGCCGGTGCTAACACCTTGAAAACCTGCTACGATAACAACTTTTCCCTTTTCCAGTTCTTCCTGTATGCGAAAGGCATTCACTTTCAAAATCCGGGCGTTACCATGTTTTTCATCAGTTATAATTCCACTTTGAGAACCGGTAAATGAGATGGAAGGAATTCCTTCTTCCATTAAAGCTAACGACAATAAACTCATACTGATCCGTTCACCTGCTGTCAATAACATATCCAATTCCCGACGCGAGGGATGCTGAGATATCCCGTAAGCTAAAGAAAAAAGTTCATCCGTTGTTTTTGCCATTGCAGAAACAACTAAAACAAGACCTTCTCCTTTATGGTATTCACTGGTTAATCTATGAGCTATGTTTCGGATTAAATCAATGTTACCAACTGAAGTTCCGCCGAATTTTTTCACTATTATTGCCATATCTTTCTTTATTTAATGATTTGACCTTGCTGTCAAGAAAAAAAATCTCGCTTGCCTATAAGCATTGCTTATGCATTACGGACTCATTACGGATGCCATCCGTAATGGGTAAGCAATGGGTAGGCAATGCAAGTAAGGAAGGATGGGGGAAAACGGAATAATATCTTGTAATAAAAACAGTTATCAATTTTAACATATTTCCAGTAGAACGATGTCCCCGTCGTTCAATGTTAACAAAGCATTTTCCTTAGCTCTTGCCTTTCAGTAAAGAAAGGAAGTGCAAGAATTAGTTGACGAAGAAGTCAACCTTCCGATGTTGCCTTTCGGGCTTAGCCCAAATCTCAACACTCTAAACCTTCTCAACCCTCTCAACCTTTTCAACCCTCACAACCTTATCAACCCATAAACCCCTTTCCTTCTTTATTTTAAGAGAAGCATTTTTTTCATACAGGAATAGTTTTTACTTTCCAGAATATAGAAATACATTCCGGAAGCAACATTGCGATTGTTACTATCTTTTCCGTTCCAAACAATTTGATGCATTCCTGAAGGCAGAATTTCATCTATCAGCTTTTTCACCAGTTGTCCTTTAATGTTATATACATAAAGTTTAGCAGGAGCTGTTTCTTGCAAAGTAAATCTGATATTTGTTTCCGGATTGAAAGGATTGGGATAATTATTGAGCAATTTTGTAACCAGGGGAGGATGCAAAGGGTCTTCATTATTTGTTATATAATTGAAGTGCAAAATCTCAGAAGGCACACTGCTACCCTCAGAATAAACGCAGACCACATAAAAATAATAATCCGTGCCCAATTCTTCTAATGTTTCAGCATAAACAGGTAAATTGGTAATTCCTGCTAAAGCAAAAGCTCCAGCATTAATTCTACGATAAATTTCATAGTGCATTAAAGGAAATTCAGGTTCAGAAGGTGGATTCCAAATAAGATTTAAAACACTATCAGCTACATTATATGAAATTCCTGAAACGGGAGCAAAATAAGCCAGATAAAAATCCTGTTGAGCAGAAGGATTTGCCAAAGAAATCGTAACCTCTACAGAATTGGAATCCTGATAGCCATCTGCAAATGCTGATAAGGAATGCACACCAATAGGAAGATAGAAGGTATAATGCCCTTCAACATCAGGATGAGTAATCCAGGAATTAGAATTTTGCACATTTACTTTACTAAAATCAATATCGGGATTTCCACTTGTTACAGTTCCGAAAACCTTTCCTGCAAATTCAACAAAACCTGTAGTGCGAACATCATCAATAAACCATCCATCTCCTGTAACACCACTATCACTGGCAAAAGTGAAACGGAATTGAACACTCTGATTGGCATAAATTGAAAGATTGAAACGGGCAAAAACCCATCCGCCGCTGTTTCCATCATATCCCGGTCCATTTAAAACACCTAAATTAGAAGCAGGATAACCACCTTCCGGAGTAATCAAAGTCCAGGTTGCTCCCCCGTTTGTAGAAATTTTAACATTACCTCCATCATAATTTACTTCAGTATTGAAATAATGCCAAAACTCCAACATAAAATTGTTGCCGATATAAACACTCGGAGTAGTAAGCTGGTAATTAGCATTATTAGGATAAGGACTATTCAAGCGTGTTCCCCAAACTTTAGTTCCGGAATGAGCTCCAGCAACAGTGGAAACACCCCATTCCCAACCATTGGATGAAGGATTGGGAACAAAATTTCCGTTATTGTTTTCAAAATCAGCATTCATTCCTGTAGTGCCAACACTTAAGACCAATTGCTCATTATGGATAGTTGTTAAATCAGCCAAATATGTTAAATAAAAAGTAAGATTATTTCCTACAATCACATTTGGCGAAATTGTTATATTGTATACTGCCTGACTTATTCCTCCTGCAAGTAATGAAGAAATGATGCAGGAACTGTTATGAATAGTAACAAATTCCGAAAGACAAGTGATTGTTCCGCTTATATTAGTAGCAGAAACAGGAGTATTATTGGCAAAATTGATAATCAAATCCAGCGTTTCACCCGGGTCAATAAGCCCGTTTCCATTTCCCGAAATACAATCATTCATATACATTCCGCTATATTGTATATCAGGTTTATGAACAGTAATATAAACAGGAAAATCCCAGATGTTACCTGAAATGCTGATATGCAAATTAATCAGGATTTCAGCTCCATCGGGACAATTGGCATCAATTTGAAGAGTAATTGGAGTATTATTTATCTCTGTTGAATCTCCTGAAATGTTACTGTAAGTGCTATAAGCATTCATAAGAACAACATATTCGCTGGAGCAAAAAGCACTTAATTGAACTTGTGTTGCCGGGCTTAATCCTATATTCATTAGCTCAATACCTAGTTCAACTGTCTCTCCTGGTTCTATTATGTGGTTAAAGTTGGAATCATTGATGATAACTTCATCCAATATCAGAAAGGGTGATTCATATAAAACGGGAGCTGTAGTAATCAGCAGTGCAGAAGAATTTGTTATGGGAGCCGCTGCATTGGCATATTGATTGTTAAAAGTATATTCCAAACCAACGGTATTGGTATGATCTTTTATTCCGACAGTGCAGAAATTACCATGAGTAGGAGAGTATCCTCCCTGACCTATATCAACATTATTAAAATCCTGATACTGAAATTTAACCATTCCTTGCCCCATTGATGTAGGATAGAAAACAGGATCATAAAAAATAACTTCAAAGGTCTCCAGAGAAGAACGGTTGTAACCATTGCGCATTTTGTAATATTCTATAATAAATCTATGATTTTGGCTATCGTAATATTTGTATATCCCAGCATCATTTATCAAACAAAGGTCATCCCAGAAAGGAGCAAGCATAGGAGAGGGTCCATAGCCACCAGGAAGATGATAGTTCCGAAATTCACCATTTTCCGTAACCCCCATTACAATAAAACCATTTACACAAACAGTAATTTGATTGTAGTCAATACCATAAAAAGGAAAAGTGAAAGGCAAATCTATTTGCTGTAAAGTAATCGCCCCTGTTTGATCTCCTTCGTCACTTGAAGAACCGGGATCATAAAAAGTGGTTATTTTTGTTCCCGAACCCCCTAGGGAAGGATTAATTTCTATCCATTCATAAACAGGACAGTCAGGATAAGCAGTATCGGTTATATCATAAATAAAATAGCCGTAAGCATCGGGTCCTAAAGGTGTGTGAGCATTAACCTGTCCTATTTGAATATTGAACTCAGCATATTGATCAAAGCCCCATTCGTTATAGAGATGCAAACGCAAAGGCATTTGCATTCCAGGAATCAATATAGGTCTGGCAAAAACAGTAAAACCTTCCACAGTATTGCCCAAACTGTTTCCTAAAATAGAACCCACATAAGAAGTAGAATCCGAAACCGTCAGCAGATCGTTTAAAGAAGATAATTCGGCATATACATCAAACACAGGAGCTATAGAATTATTTTTAATAGTTAAGGAAAGAAAACCGGCTTCACCCGGGTCAAGAATATTATTACTTCCTGCAGTAATCGTATAATTGTGAACAAGCAGAAAGGCATTATAGATGACAGTATGAAAAACGAAAGAATAAACATTCTGGTCAGCAGTTGTTAATGCCAAAGTAAAACGCACACTATGCTGAGGAGGCAAATTGTTTACTATACTGAAAGTGAAAACAGAATTAGACCAAAGCGTAGCATTACTGCCAATGGCATCAAAACTGCTTTCAGAATTCAAAATAGTAATATAAGGATCATCAGCTGAAAGAATAGCAGTTGTTGCCGGAACAGTTGCTGAAGTTGTATTTTTAATTTCCAGGCTTAGAGCTATGGTTTCTCCAGCAGTGGCAAAACTATCGCCATTACCGTAACTTCCGTTAGTGCCATCATCAAAAATTATTTTGTTTAAATAAACCAGTGAACCCGTAGGGTCTATAGTTACTACTTTTTGGAAGGGCTTAAAATTATGCCTGGAAACAGTAACAGTCAGCTCATTTAACATTCCTCCGGAAATATTGATAGTCGCTTTTCCTTCGCTATCTGTAAAAACTTTACCAACTATAATATTCTGAGCAGAACTGTAAAGTGTTACACAGGCATTTTCCACTCCTGTTCCTGAGGAATCTGTAACCTCTATATCTAAGAGATTGCTACCCAAAGGTAAAACATCTGCACAAGCAAGATTAAAGACATCAGGAATTTGAGTAAAGACCTCTACTGTAGGGTCTCCCATTAAATTACACCAATGGGCAAAATAATTTGCTTGCGTATCATGATTAGAACCATAGACTTGTTTAATGTATAATTTGGCATTTAACAGTGCTTCACCCATACTGCGCATTCCGTAAGTAAAAATCCCGTCATAAATTCCAGCATTTAAACAATTGTTAAAAGTAGTATGAGTACCACTTGTAGACATTCCAATTGCTGTTATTGCTCCTGCAGGGGCTGCCGAAGTTCCTAAACGAATTAAGTCCTCAGAAGTAGCATTGTCATTTTCAAAATCGCCGGTGCTGCAGGTAAGTATTGTAGAATGAGGAAGCTTATTGCCATTAATTAAACTTCCGGAAGGACTCCAACCACTCATACTAATATATCCGCGATAATTAAAAAAGGCAACTCCCTGATTGAAACCGCTATTGATATAAGCGGCAAAGCCGCTGGAATAATTTTCTAAGAAAGTATAATCGGGATTAGTTCTTTTTGCAATTTCTTTGATGAATTTATTTATATAGATGGTAGAAATTCCACTTGAACTGGTGTCTCCAATCAGCAACATTTTATTCAGCCAGGCACCTGCATTTCCTGATACATTGACATTCTTTTCCACAGCGTAAATTTTGGTAAACAGCACATCCAGCTGACTGAGGTTTTCTGCTGAGATTCTACCGATAAAAGCATCACCCAAATAGTCATTTCCGGCTAAAAAAGTATAGGGATAGTCCCCTTCACCTCCATAACCTGAAAACTGTTCTGTATATGTAGGAATGGTGTAGCTGCCGTTTGTATCACCTAAAAGGATAATAAAATCGGGACGCGTAGAAACATTATCATATTGGGATTGAATGTAATTATGTATCGCTTGTGTAGAACTTCCACCGGTTTCAAGAGTGCTTACTATATTTACTTCATAGCCCTTCTGCCTTTTCCAGGCAACAAATTCATTCAATTTGGCAATAAAGACAGCATCCGTATTATTGCCGTAAATAAGCAATACTCTTGCAGGTTGAGGAGCCAATACAGCATCACGGTAATAAGCAAAATTGGCAATCATTGATTCATAGAGATTGGTGAACGCATAAGAATAGCCATTGTAATCAGCCATTTCATTTATTCCCGGTCTATCTTTAATTTCTATTTCAACTTCCATCTGTTTTTGAATTTTCAGTTCCTGTGTCTCTGCTATATATTGAACCGGATTAAGAGTAATCTGCACTACCCTGAAATCACGCATTATTTGGGGCTGACTATAGCTGTAACTATTTGCAGGATATAAAGAAGCACTGCTATAAACAGTTTTGTTATAGTCATTTGCAATTTCCTGATCTTTGGTTGCAAAAACTGGTTTGGGTACCAAACCTTGTTTCGTAATAACTTCGCCACCGGTAACTTTTATTTCTATATCTCCTTTAGGGGGAATAGCAATCCAGGCAGAAAAAACAGGCAATTCAGGAAAACCTGTTTCGGCTGTAACACTTGCACCTTGCATACTTAGGGCTTTAAAGTTGCTGTTGTTGATGTCTTCAATCTGCAATTCAGGAACCTGTAACTGCAGATTTATTTTGTCTGCATTTTGAGAAACTACTGAAAGGGATTTCTCTTCCGGTATAAATGTTTCTGCCAATAACACATTGAACAAACACAGCAGAATTAAAATAGCGATTTTAATTATTTTCATTTTCGTTAACCTTTATTCAGCATAAACTAAAAAGAACCTGAAGTTAATCTTCAAGCTAACTTCAGGTTCTTTCCCATATGCTTGTCTCTTTTCATTTAGTTACTTTATCTCGTAGATAAGAATACCCTGATCGCGGGCTCCGACTACTAATTTATCATCCATAAATTTAACTGTATTCGTATAACCGCAGGAAGTTAAATGCTGCAACAATTGCGGTTTTGAGGGAACACTAATATCAAAAAGATAAATGCCGCCTCCTCCGGAAGAAAGAGCAAGTTTATTACCTGAAACAGCTAAAGCAGTTGCATAACCTGTTGTATCAAAAGTAGACAGTAATACTGGAGAGGCAGGATTGCTTACATCTACAACCTGCAAACCACATTGCCTGCTTGCTACATAAGCTATATTATCACTAAGTTCAACTTTTTGAGCTTCTCCGCTTAAATGAATATAGCCAACGGGATGATGGTCATTACGATCATAAATATATAAGCCAAGCTGTTCTGCGGCAATATAAATATAATTTGCGCTTAACTTAAAGCCGGCTGCCGCTCCCGGAGAAATTGTAAATACATTGCTGTTAAAGATAGTTCCGTCATAGTAATCATATTTGAAACTTCCCGCAGCACAATAGGCACAAACCATTTTATAAGTTCCCTGAGAAAAAGGAACAGGAGTTATAGCAAAGCCATCCAGGTCTTTTATATTACTTGTTCCCCCAATAAAATCCAGCATATAAACAAGGGAATCAGGATCACTGGTGTTAATTACTCTTATAGCATCTGTTGCTTCTGTATCTACTAAAAACATAAAGTTATGCTCCGGCACTACAGCTACTTTCTTAATTCTGCCTAAAATCTTTTCACTGCCATCTGCAGCCCAAAATTCTGTTATCCACCTAATTTGATAGTTGCTTCTATTAATTCGGGACATTCCACCCTGGTCTTGTGCCACATAAATATAGTTCTCATCAATCTTAATATCCAGAGGATTACCCACAACAGGTAAAGCATATTTCAAAGTTAGCCATTCCTCTTCCTGATATTCAGTATTTCTTTTGGCGCATGAACTTATCACTATCAACACGATAATCGCCAGAGTTATTATATAACCTTTAGGCATTCGGTTCCTCCCCTGCCTTTTTCTTCTTTATCTATGAAATAAAGCAAAAAGCATTCCGAAATAAAGAACTAAAATAGCAATCAGCATAAAAAGAACTCTCTGCTTTTCACAGAGAGTTCTATTTTCTGCAGGGTTGGATATTACTATGTCATCATTTTGGCTATATCGCTATCCGCATCGGTAATTTGCTGCAAACCAAAAGTATCAGAAATTACTTTTGCCACATTGGGAGAAAGAAATCCGGGTAAAGTAGGGCCTAAAATAATTTTCTTAAATCCCAAAGAAAGCAAAGCCAGAAGGACAGCTACAGCTTTTTGTTCATACCAGGCAAGATCAAAAGAGAGGGGCAATTTATTTACATCATCCAAACCAAATGCCTCTTTCAACTTTAAAGCAATAACTGCCAGAGAATAGGAATCATTGCATTGTCCGGCATCCAAAACCCTTGGAATTCCGTTAATATCACCTAAGGGAAGTTTTATATAACGATATTTGGCACATCCGGCTGTTAGTATAACAGCATCTTCAGGCAATTTTTCTGCTACTTCAGTAAAATATTTCCTGCTTGGCATTCTTCCATCACAGCCAGCCATAACCACAAAGCGTTTTATAGCTCCACTCTTAACTGCATCCACTATTTTATCTGCCAGTCCTAAAACAGTGGAATGAGCAAAACCTCCAATAATTTCTCCGTTCTCAATTTCCTTAGGGGGTTGGCATTTTAAAGCTCTTTCAATTACCGGACTAAAATCCTTTTCTTTACCTTTTTCTCTATCCGGAATATGCACTGCTTTTGGATAATTTACTGTTCCGGTAGTAAATAAACGATCCAGATAACTACTATCCTTGCGTAAAGGAACCAGGCAATTAGTTGTCATTAAAATAGCACCGTTAAAGCTTTCAAAGTCCTCCAGTTGATGCCACCAGGAATCACCATAATTGCCGATAAAATGTTTATATTTCTTAAAAGCAGGATAATAATGGGCAGGTAGCATTTCTCCATGAGTGTAAATATCAACACCTCTACCTTCTGTTTGTTTCAATAGTTCTTCCAAGTCCTTCAAATCATGACCGCTAACTAATATTCCAGGGTTATTGCGGACACCAAGTTTTACTTTTGTGGGTTCCGGATTCCCGTAGGTCTTAGTATTTGCTTCATCCAATTTAGCCATAACTTTAACGGCATTTTCTCCTGTCTTTAAAACCAAATTTACCAGTTGATCAATAGTCAAACTATCATCCAAAGTAGCAGCCAGACCTTCCATAATAAACTTGTTTACATCATCATCCTGATAGCCCAAAACAGCCGCGTGTTCACCGTAAGCGCAAATACCTTTAATACCGTAAATAATTGTCTCACGCAAAGAACGGATGTCCTCATTCTCTGTTCTGAGCACTCCAACCTTTTTAGCAAATTCATCATATTCATCTTTTTTCAATTGAAAAGTAACTGCTTCCGGACAGGTCTCACATTTACCTGCCATCAAGTTACAGAGTTCATTTTTCCGCGTATCTCTCAAAGTAAGAGTTGCTTCAATTGTGTCTCTGATATTTTCTTCGTCCCAATTTACATTGGTGATGGTTTTAAATAAAGCGTTCATCACAAAAAACGAATCCTCAGGATAATATCTACCCTTATCCTGAAGCTTTACAGAAACATAAGCCAGACCCTTTATGCCATAAATCAACAGATCGAACAAATTGGCAAGGGTTTCACTTTTTCCACAAACCCCGCGCATTGTGCAGCCAAGGTTACGGGATGTTTCCTGACATTGATAACAGAACATACTCATTTTTTTCTCCTTTTTATGGTTTTGGCATTTTTATTACTAATAATCGCAAGTTCGTATCCCCTTCGTTAAGAACACCATGGGGAATGTTTTTTGGACTTTCAATCAGGGTATCCACAGGAAAGCTTTGTTTCTCTTCTCCAATTTCCAATGTAGCTGTTCCTTCCAATACATAGAAAGCTACATTCACAGGAGTGATATGTTTCTTTAAATGAGCCCCGGGAGCTAAATTTAGATGAACTATTTCTCCTTCGGGTGCCTCGTAGATTTTAGAACCCCGAATGCCATTGGCATTAACTTTGGGCTCAACATCATGCCAAGTTCTACTTTTCATTTTTTTCTCCTTATTGTTTTGTTTCTATAAGTTTCATTATTGTCTCTAATAGGTCCGAACCCTCTTTTTTCAGGTCAAAAGCACAATCACTTAAATTCCATTGAGTAACTGTAAACCGCATTGATCCCACAATAATTCTGAATAATTGAGTCGGCGATAAGTCATTTCTAATTTTGCCTTCCTGTTGTGCTTGAAGAATATAATTTTCTACTGCTTGTTTGTGTTTATGCATAATACACTGAAACTGACCCTTAAAAGTAGGATCATTCTTAAATAACTCTTCAGAAAACATCACTTTTGCCAAGTTTGGATGTTTACTAAAAAGAATATATCTATCCTCTACAAAATGTCGGATACTTTCCAAAGGGGAATAATTTGCTCCTCTAATTTCCTGTAAAACCTTGTTTGACAGCTCTTCAAAATAACCCAAAATCGTTGTTACTAAATCCCTTTTGCTTTTAAAATGTCTGTAAAGCGCTGCTTCTGTTACCCCTATTTGGGTTGCCAGATTCTTGGTGGTTAGCTTTTCATAACCTTGATTAGCAATTATGATAATTGCCGTCTTTAATATATCTTTCTGTCTCTCTGTAAGTTCCATTATATATTTCCTATGTAAGTAAGTATTTACTAACTAATATAATCAAGTCCACTCTGATGTCAAGAAAAAAGTTGGAAAAGTCCAGAGGGGTCAAGAGGTCAAGAAGTCAAGAGGTCGAGAGGTCAAGAGGTCAAGAGGTCAAGAAGTCAAGAAGTCAAGAGGTCGAGAGGTCAAGAGGTCAAGAAGTCAAGAGGTCGAGAGGTCAAGAGGTCGAGAGGTTAATGAAAAGATGAAACACTACCTATAATAAAAAATCAGGATAGTTAATATTAAGTCCAATATGCAATGTCAATGGCAATCTAAAATGATACCGAATACCATTTACATCTCTTTGTAAAATCATCTCTTTCTCTCTTTTTCTCTTTGTAAAATAAAATTTCGGTGTTTTCGGTGTCCTCGGTGGCTAAACTTTTTCTCTTTTTCTCTTTTTCTCTTTGTAAAATAAAATCTCGGTGTTTTCGGTGTCCTCGGTGGCTAAACTTTTTCACTTTTTCTCTTTTTCTCTTTGTAAAATAAAATTTCGGTGTTTTCGGTGTCCTCGGTGGCTAAACTTTTTCTCTTTTTCTCTTTTTCTCTTTGTAAAATTCTCTTTTTCTCTCTTTTTCTCTTTGTAAAATAAAATTTCGGTGTTTTCGGTGTCCTCGGTGGCTAAACTTTTTCTCTTTTTCTCTTTGTAAAGTCCTCTCATTTTCTAAATCTTTTCTCCGTGTCCTCAGTGTTCTTCGTGTCCTCAGTGTAAACAAACCTGCGGGAAACTTCATAAAATGGACTTGCTAATTGACTTTGTCACCTTAATATATTATTAGAGGAAAACAAATGCGTCCGGACAAAAAAATCTTAAGAGAGTTGCTTTCTACGGAAGGCAAAGAAAACCTGCAGGCATTATATAATAAAGCTTATGATGTAAAAAAACAGTATGTGGGAACTACTGTTTACCTGCGTGGTTTAATAGAGCTGAGTAATATCTGCTCCAAAAATTGCTATTACTGCGGTATCCGTAGTGGCAATAAAGAACTCACGCGTTATCAGATCAGTTATGAAGAGGCAATTGCAGAGGCAAAATTATGTCTGCAAATGCATTATGGTTCGATTGTTATTCAGGCAGGTGAACGAGAAGACAGAACTTGGATTGAATTTATCACAAAGCTCATCAAAGGAATCAAAGAACTTTCCGAGGGTAAATTAGGAATTACTTTATCCCTTGGAGAACAGAAGTTAGAGGTCTATCAGCAATGGTTTGAAGCGGGAGCACATCGTTATCTGTTGCGCATTGAAACCTCCAATAAAGAATTGTACAGGTCATTGCATCCTGTTAATCATAGTTTTGAAAAACGCTTAAAATGCCTGAATCTGATTCAGGAATGTGGTTATCAGGTTGGTACAGGAGTAATGATTGGTTTGCCGGGACAGACAATTGATGATTTAGCCAATGATATCCTCTTTTTTTATGATTTGGATG
>MTKX01000292.1_pt1 | contig 15403 bp, 10 predicted proteins | sample 1042771 | NCBI WGS metagenome assembly MTKX01 (sample SAMN06212183, study PRJNA360534) | anaerobic digester metagenome | biome: Wastewater treatment plant; material: sludge; isolation source: anaerobic digester fed with sludge from wastewater treatment plant | place: Denmark: WWTP Randers ... | reverse complement strand
GAACATCCCTGGCGGCATGCCTCCCATACCGCCCATTCCACCCATGCCCGGTGGCATGCCCATGCCTCCCATTCCCGGGGGCATTCCGCCGGGGGCTCCCCGCGCTGGGGGCTCCTTGGTGGAGGCCAGGACATCGTCTATGCGCAGGATAAGGCAGGTGGCGTCTGTGGCGGACTGGATGGCCTGGATCTTGACCCGCAATGGTTCCACCACGCCCTCTGCCAGCATATCCTTCATCTCTCCGCTGTAGGCATCGATGCCGGCATTTTTATTCTTCTCATGCTGGCTTTTCAGAGCCACCACCTTGTCAATGGCGTCAAATCCGGCATTCTCGGCCAGGGTCTTGGGCACAATCTCCAGGGCCTCGGCGAACTTGGTCACTGCCAGCTGCTCCCGGCCTTTGAGGGTTGCAGCATACTCTTTCAGCCGCAAAGACAGCTCTATCTCCGGGGCTCCCCCGCCGGGGACCATCTTTCCGTCCTCCACCACATCGGCCACGGCATGCAGAGCATCATCCAATGCCCTCTCCAGGCCGTTTAACACCTGCTGGGTGCCGCCCCGCAAGAGCAGGGTGGCGGAGTGGTTTCTGGTGCCGGAGATGAAGGTCATGATGCCGCTGCCGATGCGCTTTTCCTCTACCAGGGCGGCGCTTCCCAGTAGCTCCGGCTTGAGCTCATCCAGGCCGGTGACAATGGTGGCTCCGGTGGCCCGGACCAGGCGGTCCAGATCCTTCTTGATCACCCGGCGCAGGGCCAGGATGCCGGCATTGGCCAGGTAGTGCTGGGCCAGGTCGTCAATTCCCTTCTGGGTGAAGACCACATTGGCCCCGCTGGCTATGACCTTGTCTGCCGCCTCCTTGACCCTGGCCTTCTCATGCTCCATGAACTGCTGGAACTGGGTAGAGGTGGTGATCTGCAGCTCGGCCTTGGTTTCGGTGTCCTTGGACTCGATAGGTGTGGAGAGCAGGGCGATCCTGGCGTTCTCCACCTTGCGGGGCATGTTCTGGTGCACGATCTCCTTGTCGATCACCACGCCCTCGATGATCTGGGAGTCGAGGGTGCTCTCCCCCACCTTCTTTTCCACATTGACCCGATCCATGTCGAACTTTTTTTTGCCGTTGTAGCTCTCCAGGGCGTTTAACACCAGCTCCACGGCATACTCGGACATCTTGCTGTCTGCCGTTTCGGCCAGCTTGCCGGTCATGGCCGTATCGGCGATCTTCTTCAGCAGGGGCCGATCCTTCTCCGAGACATCCACTGCCATGCTCTTGGCTATCTCTATGGCTTTTTCCGCCGCCATCTGGTATCCCTGCACGATCATGGTAGGGTGGACCTTCTGGTCCAGGAGAACCTCGGCCTTCTTGAGCAGCTCGCCCACCAGAACGGCCACGGTGGTGGTGCCGTCGCCCACCTCTTTGTCCTGAGTCTTGGCCGCCTCGATGAGCATCTTGGCTGCGGGATGCTGCACATCCATCTCCTTTAAAATAGTCACGCCGTCATTGGTGATGGTCACATCTCCAATGGAGTCCACCAGAAGCTTGTCCATGCCCTTGGGGCCCATGGTGCTCCGCACCGCATTGGCCACCGCCCGAGCTGCCATGATGTTGTTGGAGATGGCATCCTTTCCCGACTCTCTGCGGGTATCCTTCAAAATGATGATTGGCGTTCCGCCCATTCCTGCCATTTAGATAGTCCTCCGATGATCTTGATTTTAAAGCTTTTAGGCTTAATCTGTGGTTCACAGTATTTGATATTCTATAAAAAGGCTTTCCTCAAAATCGGGCAGCTCCTCCGTAGGAGCAAGGATGGAGAAGAGGAGGTTCATTCTTCTAAATTAGATTGGCAGAATAGGAAACAGCCAAATAGGTCGAAGAACACATATTAGGGCGAGAATGAAGCTCAAGATCCAGATATCCGGTCCAAAAGTGCATGATGTGGGCTATAGATACTTCTTGATGAGCCTGGCCATGGCTAATAGAATCAGAATGTTTGAGGCCCATAATATGGAGAGCACTGAAGGTGAGGAGGTTTTGGTCTATGTTGATGGGTTGGAGGATGCGGTCAAAGGCTTTCTCGATACGGTCCGGTCCAAACGCCCGGCTCGCTCAGTGGTATCCGGTGTTGTCTCTGATGGCTTCGAAGGAGAGGTCATGAAGATCGGAGAGTATGCTCAATTCTGCTCCACGGTCCAATTGAACAAAGCCATCCCTCTGCTTCTGGATATAAGAGACGATATGAAAGAGATAAAGGTTGACATCAAAGAAGTAAAAGTCGATCTAAAGGAGATCAAAACCGATATCAAAGAAATCAAAACCGATATCAAAGAAATCAAAACCGATATCAAAGAAATCAAGATCGATATAACTGAAATCAAGACAGACCTCAAGGAAATAAAGACCGACATCAATGAATTGGGCGGGGACATAAGTGAAGTGCAGAAGAACACAAAAGCTACCCTCGACGAGATCAAAGGCATGAGAGAAGACATTCAACCGGGATGCGGAATGACCTTCAGACAGATGCAGTCCGATGTTCAGGCGATAAAGGAACGTCTGGGAATGCAATAAGTTGGCTCACTCTAAATTTTAACCATATGCGAGAAGTGATTTCAAAAGGAATAATTTCGACAAAAAAATCAGGAAAGGGCTGCATCCCTTTCGATCCTCTTCTATCTTATATCCCGGTGATACTCCTGCAGCGACCTGACCCCCGACCGGCCCTTGCGGTGTGCCGCAATGCCCTTGGCCGCAGCGGAGGCGGCGGCGATGGTGGTGATGTAGGGCACCTTGTACTTGATGGCCGCTTTTCGGATATAGGAGTCATCATACTGGCTGGCCTTGCCTATGGGGGTGTTTATGACAAGCTGGATCTGGCCATTCTTAATGGCATCATCGATATTGGGCCGTCCTTCATGCAGCTTTAGTATCAGCTCCGATCTGACGCCGTTGGCAGCCAAAAACTCCTGGGTTCCCCTAGTGGCCTTGATCTCAAATCCCATATCCAAAAACTGCCGGGCCATGCCTAAAATCCCGGAGTGATCCTTGCCCGCCACGGTTATCAGCACAGTTCCCCTGTCCGGCAGAGTGGACTTGGCCGCCTCTTCCGCCTTGTAGAAGGCCATGCCGAAGGAGTCGGCCAGGCCCAAGACCTCGCCGGTGGACCTCATCTCCGGGCCCAGGAGGGGATCGACCTCGGGGAACATATTGAAGGGGAAGACCGACTCCTTGACCCCGAAGTGGGGGATCTTCTTCTCCGAGAGGGCCATATCCGCCAGGCTTCTTTTCATCATCAGCTCCGTGGCTATGCTGGCCATGGAGATGTTGCAGACCTTGGAGACCAGGGGCACAGTGCGGGAGGCCCGGGGATTGGCCTCCAGGACATAGACCATGTCCTCGGCCAGGGCATACTGCATATTCATGAGCCCCACCACCTGTAGCTCCCTGGCGATGCGCTCGGTGTACTCCTTGATGGTCTTCAGGTGCCTCTCGGGGATGCTCACCGGGGGGATGACGCAGGCGGAGTCGCCCGAATGGATTCCGGCCAGCTCGATGTGCTCCATCACCGCCGGAACAAAGGCCTCCCTGCCGTCGGAGAGGGCATCGGCCTCCATCTCCAGGGCATTGTCCAGGAAGCGGTCGATTAATATGGGCCGCTCCGGGGTGACGTCCACCGCCGCCAGCACATATCTCTCCAGCATCTCCTGGTCGAATATGACCTCCATGCCCCTGCCGCCTAAAACGTAAGAGGGACGGACCATAAGGGGATAGCCGATCTTGCCTGCCACCTCCCTAGCCTGCTCCAGGCTGCTGGCCATCCCCGATTCGGGCATGGGGATCTTCATCTTCTCCATCATCATCCGGAACCGGTCCCGGTCCTCGGCCAGGTCTATGGCGTCGACCGATGTCCCCAGGACCCTAACTCCGGCATCGGCCAGCTCCCTGGCGATGTTCAGAGGCGTCTGGCCTCCGAACTGGACTATAATCCCCTCCGGCTGCTCCTCCTCGTAGATGCTTAAAACATCCTCCACAGTGAGGGGCTCGAAGTAGAGCTTGTCCGAGGTATCATAGTCGGTGGAGACCGTCTCCGGGTTGCAGTTGACCATGATGGTCTGGTATCCCATGGCCCGCAGGGAGAGGGCGGCATGAACGCAGCAGTAGTCGAACTCAATTCCCTGTCCGATGCGGTTGGGCCCGCCTCCCAAAACCATGACCTTGCGCTGGCTACTGCCCTGGCTGCTGCTCTCCTCTTTATCCTGCTTTATGGATTGCGGGGCGCCGCCCTTTGCTCCTGCCGATGATACGTTGTAGGTTGAGAAATAGTATGCCTGATTTTCCACTCCGCTCACGGGAACCGGCTCCCATGTCTCCACCATGCCCAAACCAACTCTGGCCCGGCGGATATCCTTCTCCGGGACGGCCAGCAACTTGGAAAGGTATTTGTCGGCGAAGCCGTCCTTCTTGGCGGCGATGAGAAGAGAATCCGGCAGCATCCGGCCTCTATGCTCCAGGATCTTCTCCTCTCGATCCACAAGCTGCTTCATCTGCTGGATAAACCAGGGCTTGATATGGGTTAGAGCATGAATCTCATCTATGGATGCCCCCTTTCTGAGAGCCTCATATATGATGAACTGCCGCTCCGATGTGGCCTCCCGCAGCAGGCCCATGAGCTCGGGCAGAGATTTCTTGTTGAAGTCCTTGGCAAAGCCCAGTCCGTAGCGGCCGTTCTCCAGAGAGCGTATGGCCTTCTGTAAAGCCTCTTTGTAGGTCTTGCCTATGCTCATGACCTCCCCCACGGCCTTCATCTGGGTGCCCAGTTTGTCCTGCACCCCCTTGAATTTCTCAAAGCCCCAGCGGGGGAACTTGACCACCACATAATCACCGGAGGGAGTGTACCTGTCCAGGGTCCCATCCCGCCAGTAAGGGATCTCATCCAATGTCAGGCCGCAGGCCAGCTTGGCGGAGATGAGTGCGATGGGAAATCCGGTGGCCTTGGAGGCCAGGGCAGAGGAGCGGGAGGTGCGGGGGTTGATCTCAATTACCACTACCCTTCCCGTTTTGGGATCATGGGCAAACTGGATGTTGGTGCCCCCTATGACCCGGATGGCTTCCACTATGCGGTAGGAGTAGTCCTGCAGCTTCTTCTGCAGCGCCGGAGAAATAGTAAGCATGGGGGCGGTGCAATAGGAGTCGCCGGTATGAACTCCCATGGCATCCACATTCTCGATAAAGCAGACAGTGATCATCTGATTCTTGGCGTCGCGGACGACCTCCAGCTCCAGCTCCTCCCAGCCCAGAACCGATTCCTCGATCAGGATCTGGCCGATGAGGCTGGCGGCAATGCCCCGGCTGGCCACTGTGCGCAGCTCCTCCACATTGTAGACCAGGCCGCCTCCCGTGCCCCCCATGGTGTAAGCCGGTCGTACCACCACCGGATAGCCCAGCTCTGCTGCTACGGATTCAGCATCCTCCACGCTATAGACGGCGGTGCTCTTGGGAACCTCTATGCCCAGCTTGGCCATGGTCTCCTTGAAGGCGATGCGATCCTCTCCCCTCTCTATGGCATCGATCTCCACTCCGATCACCTTCACCCCGAACTTGTCCAGGATGCCGGCTTTGGCCAGCTCGGAGCTGAGGTTGAGGCCGGACTGGCCCCCCAGGTTGGGAAGAATGGCATCGGGCCTCTCCTTCTCGATGATCTGAGTCATTCGTTCCAGGTTGAGGGGTTCGATGTAGGTGATATCGGCCATGGCCGGATCGGTCATGATGGTAGCCGGATTGGAGTTGACCAGAACTATCTTGTAGCCCAAACCTCTCAGGGCCTTGCAGGCCTGGGTTCCGGAATAGTCGAATTCGCAGGCCTGGCCGATGACAATGGGGCCGGAGCCGATGATCATCACCTTGCTGAAATCGTCTCGCTTCGCCATAATCGCCACTGATCATATTTTATGCTTTTAAGCTTACCTGTTAGCCTTCCTTGATCCATGGAAAATATAGCTCTGTCCCAGGATCATTCTCGTCGTGGATTCTGCTATTGATTATCGTCAGTGGATTTCGGTTTTTCGGGATAGTTTGAAATACGATAATAATGATATGCTGAAGAAAGGAGGAATATAAATTTTAAAACAAGCCACCATTATAATGGCTTTTCTGATTTTTTTATTCGCAATAGTGGCATCGAATGGTCTTTCTGCAGATAGCAGTAGTTCTGCAGCTGCATCAGATGCTTTGGCGACTTCAGATGGCCAATTAGACAGCCAGAGGCTGGCAGCTGATGCCAGGGGCACCAGCAGCGGCTCGCTGGAAAATCCTGGCCTGGAAATGGTAACGAACCGGAAAAAGGTTTTATCTGAGAGTTCCACTCTGGCAGATCTGGCCAATGAGGATATCCTATCCCCTCCGCAGGAGAGTGTCCTGGTCATCCAGTCTGCAAATAGCGAATCTGCATCTGCTTCTTCTCAAAGCGGAACAGAAACTGCCAAGAAATGTGTGCCTCAGATTGGCCTGACTTATGCCGACTCAACTCCCTGTCCTATCGAGACCGTAAAAGCTCCCAAGGGATCACCCAATGTGGTTTTCCTGGTTCTTGATGACATTGGATACGGCAGCCTTGGCTGTTTCGGCGGACCGGTCAACACTCCAAATATAGATCGATTGGCTCAGGGTGGACTGCGATACACCAACTTCCACACCACAGGCATATGCTCTCCCACCCGCGCCTGTATGCTCACGGGCAGAAACCTTCATTCTGTAGGTGTCGGCTGCCTTATGGAGTTCGCATCAGGCTATCCCGGATACACCACTTATCTGTCCAAAGAGGCAGCCACCATGCCGGAGATGCTGGTCAAGCAGGGGTACGATACCTATTGCGTGGGCAAGTGGCACCTGGCTCCTTCCGGCTCTATCAATGCCGCTGGGCCCTATGATCAATGGCCCATGAGCAGGGGATTCGAGAGATACTACGGATTCCTGGAGTCTCACACCAGCCAGTGGTATCCGGACCTGGTCTCCGGCACTACCCGCATAAACCCGCCGGCCACCCCAGAGCAGGGTTATCATCTCTCCAAGGACCTGGTGAACCAGTCTATACAGTACATAAGCGACGGCCAGTCCCTGCAACCGGATAAACCCTTCTTCCTCTACCTGGCCTTCGGTGCAGGCCACTGGCCCCATCATGTTCCAAAGGCCTACATCGAAAAGTATAGTGGCAAATTCGATATGGGCTGGGATGCTATGAGAAATGAGACTTTAGCCAGAGAGAAGGAACTGGGAGTCGTGCCGGAGAACACCGACCTGCCCCCACGCGACCAGTGGGTCAAGGCCTGGGACAGCTTAACTTCAGACGAGAAAAAAGTTTACGCCAGGTTTGCCGAGGTTCATGCCGCATACATCGATTACACCGATGAGCAGATAGGAAGATTCCTGGATTGCCTGGAAGAGAGTGGCCAGCTCAATAACACCATGATCGTGGTGATATCGGATAACGGCGCATCTCCTGAGGGCGATGCTAACGGCTGGACCAATATGGTCATGTGGGCAAATGAGATATCCGAAGGAGGAGACTCGTCCGGATTCCAGGACAATTTCCTGCCCCTTCCAAATATCACCAACATGAGCACCATGCTCTCCAAGATCGATGAGATCGGCGGACCACTGTCCTACCCGACCTATCCTCTGGGATGGTCCATGGCCGACAATACCCCCAACAAGCTCTACAAGTGGACCAGCCATGAAGGCGGGACCCACGATCCCATGATCATCTACTGGCCTGATGGCATCGAGGACGGAAACAGTACCCGGTCGCAGTTCTGCCATGCCATCGATATCGTCCCAACTGTCTTGGAAGTACTGAACCTGCATGCTCCTGAGGTTTATAATGGCGTCACCCAGATGCCGGTGGAGGGAATTAGCCTGGCTTATACCTTCGCCAATGCCACCGAGCCTACCCACAAGACCGTCCAGTACTTTGAGATGATGGGAACCCGAGCATTATGGTACAATGGCTGGAAAGCAGTAGCCTTCCACCACCTGGATGCAGGCCCCGACTTCCAAAACGATACCTGGGAGCTGTACAACCTCAGCAATGATGTCTCTGAGGCTCATGACCTGGCGGCTCAATATCCCGCCAAGCTGGAAGAGATGCAAGATCGCTGGTGGGCCGAGGCCAGCAAGTATAATGTGCTGCCCCTGGATGACCGTGCCAAAACCAGGTATGCCGCTCTGCAGGCCAGAGGAGTATCGACCTTCACCTATCTGCCCGGAGTGGAGAAGATCATGGAGCCGGCGATCCCGGATACGCGCAACAGCTCCTACACTTTGACTGCATATGTGAACAACTCCGGAAACAATAGCCAAGGCGTTCTCTTCTCCATTGGCGGCCGGTTTGCCGGGCTTTCGTTTTACGTCAAGGACAGACACCTGATCTTCGACTACAACCTCTTCGGCATGAAGCATTTTGTCATCACTTCGCAGGATGAGGTTCCGGAAGGAGAGGCCACACTGGGCTTCGAGTTCAAGAAGACCGGCAGGTGGACGGGCCAGGGTACTCTCTTCATCAACGGCAAAGAGGTAGGGAGTGGGGATATAACCTACACCGTGCCAGCACGCTACTCATTTGAGGAAGGCCTGGAGGTCGGAAAAGATCCACAGACACCGGTGAGCGACGACTACCAGAGCCCATTTGAGTACAACGGAGATCTGGAGAAGGTGGTAATGACCGTCGCTAACGATTGAACTCTAGGTAGTGGCAGCTGGCAAGCTGCCTGTTCCCCTTATTTTTTCCCGGCTCCGAAGTCATCCTTGTCTTTCCGTATTTCTAACTGGAGATAGCCAAAACCTCATGCTCCTCCCGCCTGCTGGCATATATCCCGGTCAGTGGTAATTCGAGTTGAGTTATCACCAGGATATCTTCTTACGGTAGCGGTTTCGCACCACTATGGCCAGCATATTGGTCCCCAGAACCACGGCGATGAGCACCAGGGCCGTTCCCCAGGCCTTGGCCTCCACATCCCAGGCCCCCAAAAAGTAGATCAGATTCAGGAGATGGTAGTCCAGGTTGTTCACCGGCTGGAATAGGTCGGGGATGATTCCATAGATCATTTGCACCGGAGTGGCGGTGAATGTCACCGCCGTCCACATGATAGGAGCCGTCTCCCCGCTGGCCTTGGCCACTCCCATGATCACCCCGGTGAGGATGCCGGGCATGGCCGAGGGCAGAACCACCTTCTTGATGGTCTGCCATTTGGTGGCTCCCAGGGCCATGCTCCCCTCCCGCAGAGAATTGGGCACGCTCTTCAAAGCCTCCTGGCAGGTGAGGATGATGGTGGGAATATTGATCAGCCCCAGTATGATGGAGCCGGATAAGAGGGAAACCCCGAAGAACCGCACCAGAAAAGCCAGGCCGAAGAGGCCGAAGACCACGGAGGGCACACCATTGAGGCAGCTCACGGCTATGGTGATCAGCCGGTTAAGTCTCTGGCTTCGGGAGTACTCGTGAAGATAGATGGCCGCTCCGATTCCCAGCGGCGAGGAGACGATCATGGCTCCCAAGACCATCCAGAAGGAGCCCATTATGGCCGTGCTTATCCCTCCTGCCTGGCCCAGCCTCCGATGGGGCTCGGTCAAAAATTCCCAATTGATGGCCCAGATGCCCTTGTAGACGATGGCGAAGAGTATGCCGCCTAAAAGGATTAGGGAGAGGACGGCAGACATCCTGACAGCCAAAAACACCAGTGCCTCCCTGCCCCTGGCGCTGTAGCCATAGATGATGTTCAGGGCATCCTTGATGCAGAGCAGGCTGCAGATCAGGATGAGTAGGGGCAAGAGGAAGGTGTAGTCGAAGGAGGCTCCCAGGCCCAATGGCCTATGCAGGGAAATGCCAGCATGGATAACTCCGGAGTAGACCAGGTATATTACAGAGGAGCTGATGGCCATATCCAGGATCAGGAAAGGCGCTGTTTTCATTGAGGCCGCCCGGCTGGCGAGGTAGGAGCCTATGATCAGAATCATATCTGCGGCAAGCCCCGCCTGCCAGAATATAGCAAGCATCCCCGGATGTGGCTGGAGCAGAAGCGATAGCAGCGCGGTTATGAAGAGCATCCCGGAGAGGAGAAGAGACGCCGCCAGGGGGGGCTTGATCTTCATCTTCAGTAGCCTCCGAACTTGCGGCGGATGCGGGCCCGGGCGTAGTCGGCGATGAGGCTGAGGATGGAGACCACAATGAGCAGAGCAAAGCCCACGGCAAAGAGGGCATGATAGTGCATCGATCCCCGAGCTACTTCGCCCATCTCCCCGGCTATGACCGAGGTGAATGTGGCTCCCTGGTCGAAGATATCGTAAACGGGAGAAGCTATCCTGGCCACATTGCCCACCACCAGCAAGACCGCCATGGTCTCGCCGATGATGCTGCCGATATTGAGAAGAACGGCAGCGGTGATCCCTGAGGAGGCGGCGGGTATGGTCACATTGCGCAGAGTCTGCCAGCGGTTGGCTCCCAGAGCCAGTGAGCCCTCCTTGAACTCGCTGGGCACAGCCCGCAGGGCATCCTCGCAGATGGTGGTGAGATAGGGAATGAACATGATCCCTAAAAGGATGGATCCGGCCAGAATGGACCTTCCGGTGAGCATATCAAAGCTGTCCTGCAGGTAGGAGACCAGTATGATCACCCCCAAAAAGCCGTAGACAATGGAGGGCACCCCGGCCAGCAGCTCAATGGCCGGCTTGAGTACCGCCTTGGAGCGGGGACTGGCCAGCTCTGCCAGATAGATGGCCAGGGGAAAGCCTATCAGGATGTTGATTAAAAGCGCCAGCAGGGTGATGACCATGGAGGCGGAGATGAGGGGCAGAAATCCATAGATATCCCCGGAGGGATGCCATTTCGGCCCCAAGATCAGAGAGAATAAGCCCAAAGCGGAGAGGGCAGGGAGACTTTCGTGGATCAGAAAATAGAAGATGAGCAGCATGATCAATATGGAGGTGATGGCGGAGATGAAGAGAAGAGACTCTACCAGCTTCTCCCCGTATTTGCGGTGCATCTTTATCCTCTGCCGCTCCATACGTGGGAGGCAAACACATCGACGGGTTAAAGCCCTTGCCTCTATTCTCTATATAGGTGTCTTATCCGGTTTCTCATCTATATAGACAATATCTCTTTCTTCCAGGCAAATCAGGCCTCTTCTCCCAGGCGGCTGATCAGCTCTTCCGGATCATAGCGCACGCTTATTACCCTGCTTCTGCCTCTCTCTCCCTCTCCGGTAAAATCGGCATTTATGAGCCGGATTGAGTCCAGCTTGTTGAGGATCTCATGAAAACGGGTGTATCCCGCCCCGCACTGTTCATGAAAGCGGGCGAAGAGCTCCCCCGCCCGCCAGCTCTTCTTCTCCGCTGCCAGCCGCAGGACCAGCCGCTCGTCCTCCTTGAGAGACTTGAGGGAATGGGTGAGATGGATCAGACGGGATCGCTCGCATGACCCGGCCACATCCTCCGATGATATGCTCCTCGAGGCCCTCTTCTCTGCGGAGAGGCCGGACCTTTTGAGCAGGTCGATTCCCACCCGCAGGTCTCCATATCTCTCGGTGCAGTCCACCACCTCCTCCAATACCTCTTCTCCCATCACCCCGGGGTAGAAGCCCATCTGAACCCGCCTGCCCAGGATGTCTTTTATCTCCCCCCGGCTGTAAGGGGGAAAAGAGATCTCCTCCGGCTGGAAGACGGAGACCACCCTGGGATCCAGGACATAGTTCAGAGACAGCTCGCTCATGATCCCTATCACTGCCATCCTGGCTCCGGGACAGGTCTCGTGGGCCCGGAGCAGGGAGTAGAGCACATGATCCACCTCCTTCTCGTGAAAGAGGTAATTGATGTCGTCCAGAGCCACAACAATAACCATCTCCCGGTCTGCCGACTCCTGAGCTACCTTCTCGAAGAGCCTTTTGAAGGATATGCCGCTGGAAGGAGGAGCATGCTGGAAGAGCTTCTTGTAGATCTGGTAGAATACGGAGTATCTGGTGGAGTCCATCTGGCAGTTGATATGAACCGGGATAATCTTGGAAGAATGGCTCTCTATCTCCTCGAAGAGCTTGAATATGGCCGTGGTCTTGCCCGTGCCCGGTGGACCGAGGCAGAGGGCATTGACCGGCCTGCCGCCCTGAAGAGCCGGTCGGATGCAGAACTTGAGGCTGTTCATCTGGGACTCGCGGTGCAGAAAGTGCTCCGGCAGATGGTCTAGCTCGAAGAGATCTCTGTCTTTAAAGATGGTCTCCTCCCAGAGGAGGAGGTCGGGCTTCCTGGTCTTCTCGGGGCTCACTGATCTAGTATATTTTGTATTTCCTTCTTCAATATGGCGCTCACCACGCCGCCGTCTGCTTTGCCCCTCAGCTCCTTCATCACCAGGCCCATCAGCGGTCCCACGGCCCTCTCTCCCTTAGAGCGGACCAGATCCGCTTTTGCCGCCACCACCGCCTGCACTGCCCTCTCTACCTCGGAGCCGTCCACTCCCGTCAGGCCTGCTTCCCCAGCCGCCTCCTCTGCGGTCATCTCCGGATGCTCCGCCAGAGCGCGCAGCAGCCCGGCCAGCCCCTCCTTGGCCACCTTGTTTTGCGAGAGGAGGGCAAAGCACTCCCGGTAATGCTGATCGGTGAGATTGGAGACTGCAGCCCCATCCCGGGCCAACTCTATGGGCAGGCTCTCTATAGCCCTGACCACAATGGATGGCGATAGCGAGGGATAGTCCCTCAATATCTCCTCAAACAGGGAATAGCTGGCTGATGAAGCTATGACCCTGGCCTGCTCTCCGGACAGGCCATACTGCTGCATAAAACGAGAAGATCGATCTGCAAAAAGCTCAGGCATCTCCAGAGAAGCCAGCATCTTCTCGCTGATGGCCACAGAGGGCACATCTGTCTCCGGATACATTCGTGCCGATCCGGGCAGGGGCCTCATGTACTCCGAGCAGCCGTCGGGCAGAGCCCGGCGGGTCTCCTCAGGAACGAAGGATATGGCCTCCTTGGCTCGGACTGCCGCCGCGGCTATGGCCTTTTCCGCCCGGTCCCTGGGACCGGTGACCATGACCACGGCATCGCCATCAGCCGCGCCCAGAGCAATTCGGACCGCTTCCACCTCATCAGCGGTCACGCCATAGGCGGGAAGCTCATCGGTATGGAATATTCCACCCACGCCCGCCCTCTTGGCCCTGTCGGACATCTCCGAGCCCAGCCTGCGATCGGGCTGGATCTCCCTGCCCACCAGTCCGGCGAATCCGGCCAGCCGGCAGGCCAAGATTACCCCACCATTTTTCAGGGAGCGGGAGAGAACCTTGGATGCGGTATTGGCGAATAGGTCAGTGACATCCTTGCTGGCCTGATAAACACATGCTTCTCGCCGGATCAGCTCCTCTTTTATCTCCAGCAGCCGCATCTGGCGCAGGGCCTCAAACTCCACCACCTTGTCCACCAGGTTCAGAGCCTGAACCCCTTTGATCTCCACCCTAGCGCCGCCTTTGACCGAGACATTTACATCCTGGCGGATGGTGCCAAGCCCCCTCTTCACCCGTCCCGTGGAGCGCAGGATCATGCCCAGGTAGGAGGCTACCTCCCGGGCGTGGTCAGGCGAGACTATGTCCGGAGCGGTGCCGATCTCTACCAGGGGAATTCCCAGCCGGTCCAGGGAGTAGACCAGGCTGTCGCCCCTGTCCTCTATGATGCGGGCCGCCTCTTCCTCCAGGCAGAGTATGCCTATGCCCACCCTTCCTGCCGAGGTCTCAATCCAGCCGTCTGCGCCTACATAGGCGGTGCGCTGGAAGCCGGAGGTGTTGGAGCCGTCTATGACCATCTTGCGCATGACCTCCAACTGGTCCACGATATTGATGTTGAGCAACCTGGCTATGATCAGGGAGATCTCCAGGGCCTCTGGATTGACCTCCGCAGGCGGCTCCTCGTCCGCCTCCACCAGACAGGTGCTGTCATAGGCCTTGTAAAGGAACTTGCGCGATACCAGCACCTCCTCCAGAGCAGCCCGGTCTATCTCTCCCAGCTCGCTCCGCGAGGGCCTCAGATACCGGAAGAACTCAAAATTGGACTCCTCCACCTCCCGGTGCCGGGTGGGGCAGCCGCAGAAGAGNNTTATGGGCGGTGTCCAGCTGCTGGTGAATCTCTATGCCGCAGATCAGTCCCAAGGCAGGGTAGTCCAGGCGGGGATTTTCTTCTCTTGCCATTGGATTACCTTTCAGTGAACGCCGGTGGTTTAACTCTTTTGACTGCCTCCCTGATGTCTTCCGATTTGACTGTCTTTCTCTTGGCATGGTGAGCCCAGCCGGCAGCTTCACGGGCTACCTCCAGGCCATAGCTCTCCAAAATCTCAGCCAGGGCATCCCTCGCGCCTTCGCTCACTCTATCCGCACCGGCCTCACGGATGAGCCGGCTCACCGGGGCAACAGGTAATATGGGCATCTCTATATCCACCTCATAGATCCGGAGTTTGCCTGGAAAAGGCGATTTTTAAACCCTTTTGGTGCTATAATCCCGGAATATGCTTTTTTATTTGGTTTATCTCCTATTTAAATTCCCCTCTGAGACATTTCGACCTAATCATCATGAAAATTCGGTTTTAGCTTGATCCGCCAATCTTATACCGACAATATTCCAGTATAGGCTTTGAATCTAAAATTAAGACGGAAATAAAAGTTGGAATCAGAATATCCCCCCGAAAAGAAACCCGTAAATGCGGACGGGAAATGTTAATTAGGTTGCCGGAAGGAAAAAGGAGAGCATGAGGAGAGGACCATGAGCGAGCATCTCTGTAAAGCCATTATATTCAAGGATCTGGAGGATGTCTACGGTCCATGCGGATGCGGCATGAACCTGGCCACTCTTCCCATACTTCTTCCCCGGGACTGGGCCATTCTGGAGCGGCCGGCCCAGGCGGAGCAGGATGAGTTCGGCAAAGGCTTTGATTTCCGGCGCACCTCTGGCTTCACCTGCAATCAGGTCTTTGAGCATGAGATGGAGGGCGTCGAGTATCTGGCCAACTTCTCCTGCTGTACAGAGTGTGCGGAGAAGGCCGTATCTTGCGGCTATGCCGTCTGGTCCGAGAAATCCTATCCCCGATCGTTGCGTTGAAATTGGAGGCATCCTTGGTGAATCTTACCGTCTATTCCACACCCACCTGCCCCAGATGCGAGCAGCTCAAAGCGGCTTTGAAGAAAGCAGGACTCAGTTTTGAAAGCCAGGATATGAGCACCCCCCAGGCCCTCACCGAGCTGAGGGTGAACGGCGTTTTCACCCTCATGGCCCCGGTGCTCCAGGCTGATGATAGCTTCTATACTGTGGAGGATCTCTTTGAGGGAGATGGCTTGCGAGATCTCTCCAGCATTTTAAAGAGCTAGAACTCCCTGCCCCGCACCCGGCCTATATC